>ERZ795056.322-NODE-322-length-63506-cov-11.947188_pt1 | contig 63506 bp, 67 predicted proteins | sample MGYA00375140_ERZ795056 | MGnify/ENA primary metagenome ERZ795056 (study PRJEB30185, sample SAMN05720227) | activated sludge metagenome | isolation source: Anaerobic digester | place: USA | collected 2015-03-09 ...
AGCGTCCAGCCGTTGAGCGTGACCACCGGGTTGTAGGGGCGGCCGGTGGGCGGCACCAGCGGTGGCATGGTGTCGGGCCGGGTCTGCAGCACGGGCTCGGGCAGGGCGGCCATCGCCGCCTTGCCCACCGTGGCCGTGCTCACCGCGGCTGCGACGGCACTGGCGCCGCCGAGAAAGTTGCGTCGGGAAACCATGGCTGTGTCCTTCGGGTTCAGTGGCCGGCGTCGCCGCTGTCGGCGCTCGCTGGCGAGGGGCCGGCCATCGGCACGAGCGTGGGACGGCCGAGCATCGCCATGTCCAGGTCGGCCTGCGCGAGCCAGAAGTCGCGCAGTGCATCGATCGAGGCGTTCACGCCGGCGATCTGCGCGCGCGCATCGGCGAGCAGCTCGAACACGCCGATCAGCATGCCGTTGTAGCGAAGCAGGTTTTCTTCGGCGATGCGCTGGCGCAGCGGCACGATCTCGTCGCGCTGGTGCTTCGCGATGTCCCAGGCCGTGCGGTAGGCACCGTAGGCTTCGCGCACTTCGGAGCGGGCGTCGATGGCCGTCTGGGCGGTGCGCTGCAGCGACTGCCGGTAGACGCTCTCGGCGCGTGCGACACGCGAGCCGCTCCAGTCGAACAGTGGCAGCTCGAAGCTGATCTCCCAGCCACGTTGCGTGGGCGCTTCGTTGGAGCTGTTGCGAACGGCGCCGACTTCGAGCACGTTGATGAAGCGGGTGGTCTTCGTGAGGCCGAGGTTGCGGGCGGTCTGCTCGGTGGCCAGCTTCGCGGCCTGCACGTCCAGGCGCTGCGCCAGCGCCGTGCGTTCGATGTCGGGCTGATCGGCAGGCTGCGGGGGCAGGTCGGGCAGGCGTTCGGGCAGCGCGAACTGCGTCTGCCTGCCCCACAGGCCGAGCACGCGGATCAGCCGCTCGCGCGCGGCCAGCCTGGCCTGCTGCGCGCGGGCCAGGTTGAGTGCCGCGTCGGCGTAGAAGCCCTGCTCGCGGGCCTGCTGCAGCTTGTTGAAGTTGCCCACTTGCGCCATGCGACGCGCGAGCTCCGCGCCGGCCTCGGCGGCCTGCATCACTTGGCGCGTGTAGCGCAGGGTCTCCTCGGAGGCCACCGCCTGCACCCAGGCCTTGCGGGTGTCGGCGGCGAGCGCGAGCACGCTGGCCGCGGCCACGCCCTGGGTCTGCGCGAAGCGGCGCGATTCCGCGTCGCGCCGCATGGGCATCGCGACCAATGCCGCCAGGTCGAAGTGCAGCCCTCGTTCCAGCTCGACCTCGTCGCCACGCGTGAGCCGCCCGAAGCTGAAACCCGGATTGGGCAGACGGCCGGCCTGCACGAGCTCGGCCTCGCCGATGCCCAGCTCGAAGAAGGCCGCCTGCAGGCCGCGGTTGTTCAGCAGCGCGAGCTGCACGGCGTCATCGGCCGACAGCGGCCGCGCCAGCAACTCCGCCACGCGCTGGTCGATGTGCGACTGCTGCTCCTCGGTGCGAGCCCAGTGCAGGTTCTTGCCGAGCCTGTCTTTCGCGACCTGCTCGACCTGGCCGAAGCCACCGTCCGCGCTGAACGATGCGCAGCCGGCCAGCAGCGCGGCCAGCGCGAGCGATGCGGCCAGGCGGATGCTGCGGGCGCTCATCGTGGGCTCCCGCCGGGCGGCTTCGGCGCGGCTGACGACGCGGGCGCTGCCGCCTCGCGCGCATAGGCGCGCCAGCCGCCGATGCGCGCTGCCGTGTCATTCGCCTCCTTCCAGCCAAGAGGAAGGGGCTCGCCCGCCTGTCGGTATCGCGCCAGCGCCGAGTCGTGCCGAAGTGCCGGCACCTCGGCCTGCGGATTCAACGCATCGGCTTTGGCGCCGCCGCCTGGCGTTTGGGCCGGGGCCATTGCAGTGGCCAGCAGCAAGGCGGCTGCCAGCAGGGCAGGCGTGCGCCTGCGCCATGAGTGGGGGACCATGTCGTCCTCGCGTGAACAGGGGCATCGTCCGGCCGCGTGCGCGGCCGGTCCCGGCACTCGCCGTGGCGAGTGCTGCTCAGGCGCCGGGCGATCGAGGCGGGCGTTCGAGCCCGCTGGTCAGGAAGACCGGATCGGCGGCGCCGCCGCCCGACATGTGCAGCGTGGCCTCCGACGGCGCGACCACGACCGGTGCGCTGCTGGGCAGCGCCAAACCCACGCAACAGGAGGCGCAGGCGCTGCAGTGGTGCTTGGCCGCAGGCGTCGAGCTGTCGATCGAAGCGTCGTCTGCATGCGATGCCGCATGCTGATGATCGTCTTGCGCGTGCTGCTCGTGCGTGTGGAGGGCTCCGTCATCGCCGTGCCCGCCGACCGACGCATGCTGCAAGCGCCCATGGCTCGGACCGCACTGCGCCATCTGCGCCGCGGCAAAGCCTTGCACCGGCAGCGCCAGCAGCAACAGGCAGATCCACAGTGTTCGCAGCACGGACTTCACATTGCCAGTCTAGTCGAGTCGACGAACCCGTTGCGTGGCGGGCTCATTCGATGTTCTGCACCTGAAGCTCGGGATCAGCTCCAGGCGGTTGATTCATATAGATCTTTGGTCTCATGGGGGTAGCCGAACCCCACGATTTACCCCACACGAAACCTGTGCTTCAGTGAGACCTGTCGGGACGAACGTGAGGTGAACCAATCGGCGAAGCTCCTGTGTCTCAGTCTATCAGTCGGGTACTTTTCAGATGATCCAGACACCTCCGTTTCGTGTCTCGTAGAGATCCTGCCGCTGAGCGAGTCTTGTGTCGGATCGAGTTCTCTTGACCGTCTGTATGCGGCGTGAGGTCAGCGACGAATGTCAGGAGTGCGGCAAATCGGCGGCGCGAACAGTACGCATCACTTCCCGAAAGACGTCGTCAAACGGGGGAAGATGGCTCATCTGATGCGCGAGACGACTGGTCCAGAGCCTGCGCAGGCGATCTTCCTTGGCAGCAATGGCCTGTTCCACGCCCGCGATGACACGCTGCCGAAGCGCGAGCTTGGTGTCGAGTTCGCCGCGCATTTCTGCGATGCGCATGTCGGCTGACCCGAACAGATGCCAGAGGTCATAGAGGTCACGCGGTTCGTTGCGCGCCCGGTCGCTCAAGGCCAGCAGCTTCTCGACCACGATCTCTTCGATGGCGTAGACCTTCAGGGTTGGTCCAGCGGGCAGATCGTCGAAGCCGTCGTACGTGCGATGGATCGGGCGCTCCTGCAGCGGGAAACACAGGACCTCGGTGATCGTGATGTCGACCTTCACGTCGTTCGCGGCCGGCAGTGGACCCTGGTACTTCAGGTAGAACGTGTGGCTGTTCTGGTGCCCGTGCCGGTCTTCGCGGTCGAACGCGATGCGCAGGCCGCAGGCGGCTTCCACCGCCGCGTTAATCTCGGTGAACCCCGCGAGGATTTCATCGAGCGTGATTGCCCGGACCAACGTGAAGTCCAGGTCTTCCGAGAAACGGTAGTCCCCGAACCAACAGCGTCGCAGCGCCGTGCCGCCTTTGAAGGCCAAGACCTCACGCAGGGGGTGTCCAGCCAGCCCTGTAAGGAACCAGGCCAGAACGTAGTCCCGCTCGATGACCGCTTCGGGAATGCGCCGCCCGCCAGCGGACACCAGCGTGTTGGAAATCAACGAGATGTTGCGTTGAGGGATCATCAGCCAAGTCTCACGGCGTCCAGTTCATCGGGGGTGACGTTGAGCTGAAGCCGCCAGCGAGAGAGAAATGCGCCGTCAGCCGGCAGCAGCGGATCGAGGCGTTGATAAGTCGCGGTCAGCATGCCGCGCAGCGGTTCCAGCACTGAAGCGTCGGCCAGGCCATAGTGTTCCAGCAGGAACCCGAGACGCCGCACGACAGCGCCGACGTCTAGGCGGCGTGCATATTCGATCAGTCGATCGGTTTTCAGCTCGGTTCGCTTCATCCACAAGCCTTTGGCGACTTCTGTGATGCCGCCGGCATAGGCTGGGTGACGGAGGCCATCGATGATCGTGCGCTCCATGTCGCTGATCATCACGAAGCGTTCCTTGTCGACCCAATGCTTCATGGTTCCGAACTCTTGCTCTGCGGTGATGTGGACAAACCGGAAGTCGTAGCCACCGACCACCTGCGGACGCACGCGTCGCGTGCATGACACGTACACGGTGAAGTTCGGCTGCGTCACCATGCGGTGCAGTTCGAGAGCGGTGCCGTGCGAGAGGAAGTAGGGTGCGGTGCCGGCGAGTTCGCGCGCGATCAGGTACGGGCTGTCGACGTACTCGGTAGCTCTGCCGAGTTCGAAGGGCACCAGGTTGTACAAACCCGGCTTCAGCCGGGTCATCAAGCCACGCTGCTGGGCCTTGTGCACGAGGTTGCGTGCGGCCGCAGGCGACAGGCCGGTGATCTTGCCGACATCCGCCAAGGTGAACGTCGAGCGGCGCAGTTCATTCAGCTCGGTGAAGAGCTGCGCGGCGCGCGGTCCCAGGGTCTTGGTCCGCGAATGATATTTTTCGCTCAAGTTGGTTCTCAAAGAGAAACATACTGCGCAATAAATATAACATAAGCCATATCGGGCGGCAAGTTCGTCTCTCCGGGGGAGACGAAGTGACCGCAAAATGTAACAATGAGGCACTGAAGGCGGGAGTCACCGTCAATCGCACCAATAACAGGGGAGCGCGCGATGACCGTCAGTGTCCACAATCCAGATCAATACATGGCCAGCCTGCGGCAGATCATTGCCCAGGGGCGCAAGCGGATTGGTCTGTTGGTCGGAGCGGGTGCACCGGCCGGCATCTTTCCTCCAGGCAGCGACAAGCCCTTGATTCCTGCTGTGGCGGGCCTCACCGACATGGTGATGGCGGCTCTGAACCCCGACTACGGCAAGACCTTGGATGCCGTACGGACCGAACTCGACGCCCCGAACATCGAAACGACCCTGTCGCGGGTGCGCAGCCTGGCCGGCGTCATTGGCAAGACGAAGGTCCATGACCTTGACGGGGAAGGGTACAAGAAGCTGAGTGACGCGATCTGCGAACAGATCGGCATCATCGTCAACAAGCCCCTTCACGACGGCCCTTCGCCGTACACAGAGTTCGTGACGTGGATCAGCGGCACCGGGCGTGAACACCCTGTGGAAATTTTCACGACCAACTACGACCTGCTGTTCGAGCAAGCGCTGGAGCGCACCCGTGTCCCATTTTTCGATGGATTCAGTGGTGCCAGCGAACCCTTCTTCGACCCGTCTTCAGTGGCGAGCAATGATCTGCCAGCGCGTTGGACGCGCTTGTGGAAGTTGCATGGCTCGCTCGGCTGGGCCGCCAACGTGAGAGGCGAAGTGGTACGCACCGGGCGAGCCAACGCAACGCACCTGGTGTTCCCAGAGCACCTCAAGTACGACCAGACGCAGAAGGCGCCGTATGCCGCACTCTTCGACAGGCTGCGCGTATTCCTGATGACACCCGACACGCTGCTGATCGTCACCGGGTTTTCCTTTGCCGACGCGCACATCTCCGCACGAATCGATGAGTGCCTGGCGGCAAATCCCTCGGCCAGCGTGTTCGCGTTTCAGTTTAAGCCGCTCGAGCAAGAAGTCCACGCCCGCGACATTGCTGGGCGCCGCGCCAACATGAGCTTGTATTCCCCGGACAAGGCCATGATCAATGGCATTGCCGCGCCGTGGATGCCGGGGGACATGCCGACACGCGACTGGGGCGCCATTCGAGCCACCTACTGGGGCATCGATGAGAAGGGCGGGCCCGCGCAATTTCAACTCGGCCGTTTCGACCGTCTCGCGCGGTTCTTCGCATCATCACGCGCGGCCCAGCACTTTCCGTCTGCCGCTCCGGCCGTGGATGCAGAGGTTGCTGTCGCGCCGACACCGCCGGATGTTGCAGCCGCGTTACCTGCTGCGGCTCCTGCCGACGGCAAAGCATGAATTCGAAGCCCACATTGCTTGGCCACGTTGGCGCCGTGACTGGTGCCGCGATCAGCGTGCGTCAGTCGCCGAGCGTGGCTTCGGGCATCGCAATCATTGGTGGGAAGAGCTACCGCATCGGCCAAGTCGGTAGCTTCGTGCGCATCCCGCAGGGTTACCACGACCTGTACGGCATCGTCGCCGAAGTCGGCGCGAATGCAGCGCCGGAAGTGGCGCGCGAACCTAATGATCATGGCGACCGGTGGATGACAATCCAGCTTGTGGGCGAGATCGTCGGTGCGTCATTCGAGCGCGGCATCAGTCAGTACCCAAACGTCAAGGACGAAGTCCATCTCGTGACCGAAGAGGATCTCGCGGTCATCTACGGTACGCAGGACGGCGGCCAAGTGATGATCGGACGGCTGGCGAACGCTGAGGGCATCCCCGTTCGCATTGATCTCGACAAGCTCGTCACGCGCCATAGCGCGGTGCTGGGTTCAACGGGGGCCGGCAAGTCCACGACCGTCGCAAGTTTGCTGCGGTCGATCGCGTTGGGGGGAAGTGCCGAGGGAGGGACCGGGTTTCCGAGTGCACGGATTCTGCTGCTGGACATTCACGGCGAGTACGGCCGCGCACTGCGCTCGGTATCGACCGTCTTTCGCGTCAATCCGAGTGCCGATGAACAGCCGCTGCACATTCCGTTCTGGGCACTCGATCCAGCCGATCTCCTCGCCTTCTTGATGGGCAAGCTCGACGACAAACCGCTGTCGCAGATTCTTGATCGCATCTTTGACTACAAGACCAAGCTGGTGAACGACACCTCGGTTGCCGGATTGGACCTCAACTCGATGACGGCTGACAGTCCCGTTCCATTCAGCCTCAAAAAACTCTGGTTCGAATTGCTGGAACCCGAGATCAAGACATGGGCCGACCAACCACGCACTCAGCCGGCGTTGGATGAGGCCGGTGATGCGGCGACGCTGAAGGCTCCCCGGTACAAACCTCATGGCGCCGGGTCCGCAGCGCCCTTCATAAATCAGATCGGCGTGCTTGGCATTCGCCGCCCGTTGGATCAAATGCGGTCTCGCTTGCTGGATAGGCAATACGATTTTTTGCTGCATCCCGGCGAGTGGGAACCCGACCTCAATGGCGAAGCTTCGAAGGACTTGCCCGCACTCCTGCAGGCATGGCTAGGGCATGACAAGCCCATCACGATCCTCGATCTATCTGGGATTCCCAGCACCGTGGTTGCCCGTCTGATTGGTGCGATTCTCAAGATCATCTATGAGGGGCTCTTCTGGGGTAGGGAGAAGAGCGAGGGCGGCATCGCAAGGCCGTTGCTTGTAGTGATGGAAGAGGCGCACCGCTATCTCTCCAAGGATGCTGATGGGCCAGCACGCGTCATGGTTCAACGGATCGTGAAAGAAGGGCGCAAGTTCGGAATCGGTGCCATGGTCGTTAGCCAGCGACCGTCCGAGGTCGATGAAACCATCCTCTCTCAGTGCGGCACATTTGTCGCGCTGCGTCTCTCGAATTCATCGGATCGCGCGAAGGTTCAGGCGTCGTTGCCGGACAACTTAGCGGGCGTGGTCGACAGCTTGCCTGTGCTGCGCGTAGGGGAGGCCATCATCACCGGCGAGGCCGCGCGCCTCCCCATCCGTTGTCGCATCACTCTGCCAGATGAGAAGCATCGACCGAATAGCGAAGACCCTGCTGTCGCCAAGCGCTGGCAGGGTTCTCGTCTGCCGGAGAGCTACGAACGCGTCGCGGCATCTTGGCGCGCACAAAACCCGACCTGGACCACGTTGCGCGTGTTGCGCAGCCCGCTTGAACAAGAGGAGATAGAGAGCATGGAACGAGAGACCGTGGATTCATCGACAGTGCTGTCGATTGGTTACGAGCCGACCAGCAGCACGCTTGAAGTTGAGTTCAAAAGCAGCGGGGTCTATCAGTACTACAACGTGCCCGAGCCGATCTACCAGCAGCTCATGGCATCGGACTCGAAGGGCAAATTCATGCATGCTTATATCAAGCCTGCGTATCCATGCTCGCGGGTGTGAGTCAGCGCGCCAATTCGAAATCGGAAAGGGCCGCGACAATATGGTCGGGCAACGAGACCGCGCAGGATCTCGTGCATTTCGGCGGCATTGCTAAAGCGGTATCCGACATCGAAATGCTGGACGACTTCGGCAGGTATGTGCTGATCAGCCTTCAGGTGCAGTTCATGGGCCAGGTGCCTCCGTGCCGCGCGCGCGGCCGCCTTTTGTGGCAGGTGCACTATGGCTAGCGTCGAGCCGCATCTGTGGTCGCTGCTGAGTGAGATCGAGCCCACACGTACACAGAAGGCTGGCGCGGTACGCAGCCAGAACCACCTGCGGGATTTGCTAAACAGCGGTCAGATGGCAAATCGCATCAAGGCTTCTTACCTGAGCGGGAGCTACGCACGCGACACCGCCATTCGGCCGCTTGACGACGTCGACATCATCTTCGTGATCGATCCTTCCTTCTGGACTCGCGGTCTTGCTGCGCTCTTCAGTCGACCTGACCCCGAGGCCGTGCTGAAGACCTTCGCTGGCGCGATCCGGTATCGCTACCCCGTCAGTTCGGCGTACGGTCAGAGGCGCTCGGTACGACTGGAACTCTTCCACTTGGATATCGATTGTGTACCGGCCATCGAGGAGTCACCGGGTTCGGACTTCATCTGGATTCCAGACCGGGATGCGGATGACTGGATCAAGTCTTCGCCCAAGCGCCACTCGGCGCAGGCCGTGGCTGCAAATCAGCTAAACGGGGGCAGGCTCAAGCCGCTCATCAAGCTGCTCAAGTACTGGAACGGAAATCTGCCTTCCACCGCGAACGTTCGCTCGTTCATGATCGAAACGCTCGCTGTGACACTTTTCAAGAAGAGGCCGTGTGCAAGCCTTGAGCAGGGGCTAGTGATGTTTTTCGACTTCCTGGCCAGCTTCGAAGGCCAAGGCAGTGCACTCTCTTGGTCCAGCCGGTACGACATATCTGCGGGCTTGCTCGGCGGGATGACGGTGCCTGACCTCGCCGGGACAGGCACGAACGTTGCTGCCCGGGTGAATCCCGCGAAGGTGAGCAAACTGCTTGAGCACGCGGCGCGCAGCCGTGACCGGATGGTGGAGGCACAGAAAGCGGTGTCGCAGGACACCGCCGTAGGTCGCGTAGCGCGGGCGCTGCGAGCCAGCGGCTAGGAGTCTGGGCGGCAGAGGGGAAGTCCCTGACTTCGATTGAGGTTTGAGGTACGTTTCGTGGCTATGGCCGCGAACTACCTTCCGTACGAACCGCAGCAGATGTTGCTGCTGCCCGAGGCGATCCAGGACTGGCTACCCGAAGGGCACTTGGCGCACTTCGTCAGCGACACGGTGGACACGCTGGACCTGGGCGCCTTCCATGCCCGCTACGACAAGGACGGTCCGCGCAACCAGCCCTTCCACCCGGCGATGATGGTCAAGGTGCTGGTCTATGGCTACGCCACGGGTGTGTTCAGCTCGCGCAAGATCGCCAGGAAGCTGCACGAGGACGTGGCCTTCCGGGTGCTGGCGGCGGGCGACTTCCCGGCGCACCGCACGATCCGTGACTTCCGGGCCTTCCACCTGAAGGAGTTGTCGCAGTTGTTCGTTCAGGTGGTGCGCTTGGCGCGCGAGATGGGCTTGGTCAAGCTGGGCACCATCGCGGTGGACGGCACCAAGGTCAAGGCCAACGCCAGCCGCCACAAGGCCATGAGCTACGGCCACATGCTCAAGGCTGAGGCCGAGCTCAAGGCTCAGATTGACGCGCTGCTCAAGCGCGCACAGCAGGCCGACGAGGCCGAGAAGAACGAACCCGAGCTGGACATCCCGGCCGAGATTGCCCGGCGCGAGGCTCGGCTGGCGGCCATCGCCCAAGCTCGTCAGCGTCTTGAGCAGCGCCAGCGTGAGGCCGATCTGGAGCGCGGCCGCGATCCCGACGAGCCGCCTCGTGGCGGGCGTTACAAGCGCGAGTTCGGCGTGCCCGAGGACAAGGCGCAGGACAACTTCACCGACCCCGACAGCCGCATCATGAAGCGCGCCGGCGGAGGCTTCGACGCCAGCTACAACGCGCAGACGGCGGTGGACGATGCGGCGCACATCATCGTGGCTGCGGAGCTGACCAACAACGCCAGCGATGCGCGTGAACTGCCTACGATGCTGCAGGCGGTGCAGGACAACCTGGGCGCTGTGCCCGAGCAGGCCTTGGCCGACACCGGCTACAAGGCAGAGGCGGTGTTCGAGGCCCTGGCCGACAGCGGCTGCGAACTGGTGGTGGCGCTGGGCCGCGAGGGCAAGCAGGCGCTGCGCTTCGATCCGCAGCGCTCGCCGTACACGGCGGCGATGGCCGCCAAGCTACAGACCGACGAAGGCCAAGCCGCGTACCGGCGCCGCAAGTGGATCGCCGAGCCACCGAACGGCTGGATCAAGAACGTGCTCGGCTTCCGCCAGTTCAGCCTGCGCGGGCTGCATCGCGTCCAAGCGGAGTGGAAGCTCGTGTGCCTGGCGCTGAACCTGAGAAGAATGGCGGCGATGTAGGCCGCCAGAGGGGCTCATGGCCGCTCGCTCGGCCGTTGGTGCGCGACAACCGCATCGGCCACTACGCAGCCCGCAGCCGCTGCCCCTGGCTGCAACCCCGCCTGACGGCCTGCGCCGCCTCCTCCGGGCGCATCAGCCGGCTACGAACCGTCTGCCGCCCAGACTCCTAGGTGATCGCAAGAGTCGTGCGCGAGGTGTTGCTCGGAGATTGCGGCTCCAGTGCCGCCCCGATCCATCGGAAGTCAACCTCATTTTCGCCAGGTCGTCGACGATGCGCGGCTTTGGGCGTGTCCACGACTCTGGAGCAAGGTCGCGCGCCGTTTCAACGACCCACTCCACATGCTGGCGCTGGATCGATCTGGTCATGGACACAGCGGCGGGGCCCGTGCCGGGTGCGGTGCGTTGATCAGCGTATTCCTCAAGCGAAGCGGCAAGAGTAGCGGCCCGGGGACGCCGAGTTGTTGATGCTGTTGATGTTGTTGCTGCAGGCGGGTCAGAACGGATCGTCGTCGTCGTCGAACGCCGGCGCGGCGTTGTCGGAGGAGGAAGTGACCGGCCTGCGCCGGCCCTGCTGGCGGGGCCGAGACGGACCACAAGGCGATCCGGCGCGACGGCGGCCGGCAGGCCTTGCTCGGGCTGATGCAGACGCGCGACAAGCTCTGCGAGCGCATCGGCGACCACGACTTCGAGCGCCGACTGGACGCGCTGGCCTCGTGGCGCGGAGGCTGCGCGACGCCTCCCGGCCGGTCCCTGGCAGGGGCAGGAGTCTGCGCCTGCAGCGCGATCGTTTCGCCGGGCGTAACAGTCCATTGCGCCGCGTGCCGTTTCGCGAACCTAGGGACTTCCCTAGTATTCAGGCGTTACTTCCATCCTTTGAAGAGGTCTTAGATGAATACGAAAGATGTCGTGATTGCCGCATTGCTCGCCGTCGGCGCAAGTCAGGCCGTGCTGGCCCAGACCACCCGCGAGGTCGAGCCTGCGCACGGGTTGACACGCGCCGAAGTGATCGCTGATCTGAAGATCTACCAGGAGTCGGGTCTCGCCGATCTCAGCCGCCCCGACTCGGAGGACTGGAGATCGAGCGCCTACCGCGAGGCCGCCGCCCGGTACGCGCGGCTGCGCAACTCGCCGCGCTTTGCGCAGCTCGCGCAGCAGATCGCGGCGGGCCGGGACGGCAGTCAAGTCGTCCGCTGAACTGCGCGGCGAGTTCAGCGCCGCAGGCCGGCGAGCTTGCTGCGCGCTGGGCCCTCGCCGTCTGGCGCGGGCAGCCAGGGATCGCCGGGCGATTTGAAGGTCGCGGCCAGGAAGTCCAGGAACGCGCGCGTCTTTGCCGGCACGTACTTGCGCGTCGACATCGCGGCATAGACGGTGTGAGCGCCGAGCGACCAAGCGTCGAGCACGCGCACCGGCGTGCCTTGCGCCAGGGCGTCCTCGACGATGTACGAGGGCAGCGCGGCGATGCCGACGCCCGCCAGCGCGGCCTCGAACAGCGAGTCGGAATGCTCTGCCGACAGGGCGCAGGCGGGGCTGACCTCGGCCGCCACTTCGCTGTGCGAGGCCGTGCCTTCCGCCACCTTCGTCAAGCGCCAGCTGCGCGACGGCGTGCCGGTCTGCACCACGAGCGCGCGGTGCCGGGCGAGTTCGGCCGGCACGGTCGGCGTGCCCTGCCGGGCCAGATAGTCCGGCGAGGCGCACAGCACCACATGCGTCGTCGCCAGCCGCTGCGCAATGAAGTCGCCCTGGTACAGCTCGTTCCGGGCGATCAGCAACGAGACGTCGAAGGCCTCGTCGAGCGTGTCGAACGCGACGGCGCTGGCCAGGTCGAGGGCGATCTCCGGATAGCCCGCATAGAAGCGCGGCAGGTGCTTGGCCAGCTGGTGGCGCGCGAACGATGGCGACACCAGCACGCGCAGCCGGCCTCGGGCCGTCTGCGACGAGTTGCTCGTCAGCGCCTCGGTCTCGTCGATCTCGGCCAGGATGCTGCGCGCCCGCGGCAGGTAGATCTCGCCGGCGCCGGTCAGGGCCAGTCGCCTGCTCGAGCGCTGCAGCAGGCGAACGCCCAGATGCGACTCCAGGTCTGCCACGAGCCGTGTGATCGCGGCCGGTGCGACCTCGAAGGCCCGGGCGGCCCGGCGAAGCTCTGTTCGTCGACTACCTTGACGAAGGCGCGCATTGACTGGAGTCGGTCCATGGAGCGGGTTCGAGTCTGAATCGACCGGGGGCGGGGCGCGATCCTGAGGCAACGCTGATCAAGTCCACCGCGAGGGGCCGACTGGCGTTGGGCACTGTGTGAAGGGCGCTGAAGGTCATCCAGTATCGTTTCGCTGACGCGCGACCGCGCGAGCATCTTGACCCGCGCGTCGCCGGCATCGTCGCCGCGGTTCCGGCGGCCGCCGACTACGAGCTGTCTTGCCTGGCCGCGCCGCGCGTGCCGCTGGCGCTGGTGCTCGCCGAGAAGGACCGCTGGCTCGCGCCCAGGTTTCACGGCGGGGCGATACGCGATGCCTGCCGAACCTGCGAGGTGATCGCCGACATGCCGGCAGCCGGGCATGGCTCGATGCTGTCGTCGTTGCCGCCCGGCATCGACGGCATCGCCGGTGAGCTGCTCAACGATCCACTCGGATTCACCCGCGACAACATGGGTGAGGTTGACCGAAAGATCGCAGCCTTCTTTACACGCCACATTCCGCCGATCTCAGGCACGCGAGCGGCGAATGCCTTGGCACCAGCTGCGGCTGACTGACGTAGGCTCCCCGAACGGCGCTCTGCTCGGGACAAGCGGCGGATCCGACGCAGGCGCGCCACGACACCATGGAGCGCATGTTGTACCTGCGGTTGATGAAGTGCAGGCGACCGATCAGCCCAGGCGAAAGCCGGCGTAGCCCTGCTGCGCCACCTCGGCCATGCGCTGGCGGTAGCGCGGGGCGCCGCCGTTGTAGATCATGTAGCGGATCTTGTCGTGCCCTTCGACGTTGGAGTTGTAGCCCGTGAACCAGGACTTGGCCTTGCGCAGCAGCAGGCCCTGGTACATCTCCTTCACATGCGCGGTCCACTCGGCCTGTGCTTCGGGCGTCGGCTCGATGCGGTGGATGCCGCGTTGCACGGTGTGCTCGAACAGCCCGCTCGCCCAGTCCACCACGGTCTCGATGCCCCGAGGGAAATTGGTCGACAACGACGCGCTCTGCGGACCTGCCAGCATGAACATGTTGGGGAAGCCGGCCACCTGTAGACCCAGGTAGGTGAGTGGCCCGTCGCGCCAGCAGTCGCGCAGGCGCCGGCCCTCGGTGCCGACGAAGTCGATGCCGTCAAAGGCGCCGGTGACGGCGTCGAAGCCCGTGGCGTAGACGATGAGGTCGAACTCGTAGTCGCGCTCGCTGGTGCGGATGCCGGTGGGCGTGATGCGCTCGATCGGCGTCTCGCCCAGGCTGACCAGGTGAACGTTGGGGCGGTTGTAGGCCTCGTAGTAGCGCGTCTCCATCGGCACGCGCTGCACGCCGAAGCCGTGGTCCTTGGGGATCAACTTCTCGGCCAGCACCGGGTCCTTGACGCGGGCGCGGATCTTGTCTGCCACGAAGGCCGAGAACTCGGCGTTGGCGGCCTCGTCCATCAGCACGTCGCGGAAGTTGCCCAGCCAGATGGCAAAGCCGGGTGTGGCGTAGAGCCGCTCCCAGAAGGCCAGCCGTTCCGCGCGCGGCACTTCGGCCACGCGGCGCCGGTCCGGGCCGTGAATGAAGCCGCCCGGCGTGTTGTCGCACTTCTTGAAGATCTCGGCGTAGTCGGCCCGGATCGAGGCCATCTCCGCCGCAGAGATCGGGGCGTTGTGCAGCGGTGCGCACCAGTTGGGCCGGCGCTGGAAGACGGTGAGTTGGTCCACCTTGTCGGCGATCGCACTGATCAACTGCACGCCGGTGGCCCCGGTGCCGATCACGGCCACCCGCTTGCCGGCCAGTTCCACCGGCTCCTTGGGCCAGTGGTAAGTGTGGAAAGAAGGGCCGCGGAAGCTGTCCATGCCCGCCAGGCGCGGCATCGTCGGCGCCGACAGCAGGCCGATGGCGGTGAGCAGGAAGCGGCAAGTCAGCGTACGGCCGTCAGCCAGTTCGAGCGTCCAGATTTGCTGCTCGTCGTCCCAGACGGCGCGCGTCAGGTTGCAGCCGAACTGGACGTGCGGGCGCAGCCCGAACTTGTCGACCACGTGGTTCACATAGCGCAGGTTTTCGGGCTGCGGCGAGAAGTGCTCGGTCCAGTCCCACTCGGCCAGCAGTTCCTTCGAGAACGAGTAGCCGTAGGTGTAGCTCTCAGAATCGAAACGGCAGCCGGGGTAGCGGTTCCAGTACCACGTGCCGCCGACATCGTCGCCGCGCTCCAGCACTGTGACGTCGGCGCCCATCCGCAGCAGCTTGTGCAACTGGTAAAGGCCGCACATGCCGGCGCCGATGATCACGAACTGACGTTCGGGGGCTTGCGTCCGGGGCCTCGCGGCTGGCTCTCTTTTGACCAAGACTCATCTCCGTATTCTTCAGGCCGCGCCGGGGGAGGGCCACCACAAGCGCTGCGACGGTGCTTCCAGCAGTCTGCACTGGCGATACAAACCAAACGTTTGTTCGATATGATGCCAGAAGGCCCGTCTCTACGGGCTCGTCGGTCCATCCCTTCCAGCCATCGATCGAAGGCCTCCACATGTGCAGCATCGAGTCCTTGCTCAAGAACAATCGGGCCTGGTCGGCCCGCTGCGTGGCGGAGGATCCAGGCCATTTTCGGCGGCTTGCGCAACAACAGGCGCCGCGATACCTGTGGATTGGCTGCTCCGACAGCCGCGTTCCGGCCAACGAGATCCTCGGCCTGCGCCCGGGCGAGGTCTTTGTGCACCGCAATGTCGGCAACCTGGTGGTGCACTCCGACCTCAATTGTCTTACCGCGCTGCAGTACGCCGTCGAGGTCTTGAAGGTCGAGCATGTGCTCGTGGTCGGGCACTACGGCTGCGGTGGGGTACAGGCGGTGGTCGAGCAGCGCCGCACGGGCCTGGCCGAGAACTGGCTGCGGCACCTGGAGGACGTCGCACGCAAACATGCCGACCGCCTTGACGACATCGGCGATCGCGGCAACCGCGCTTCGTGCCTGTGCGAGCTCAACGTGATCGAACAGGTCAGCAATGTGTGCCGCACAACGACGGTGAGACGGGCCTGGGAGCGCGGCCAGCGCGTCGAGGTGCATGGGCTCGTCTACGGCCTCAGCGACGGTCTGTTGCGTCGTGTCGGGGAGAGCATCTTCAGCGAAGCGAGCTGCGAGCCTGGTTACATTGAGGCGTTGGCTGTGTTGACCGTCCCCTGACAACTTGTTGCTGGTTGACTCACGCTGAAGCTGAAGCCGCGGCGCCCCTGGGTGTCGTCAGCGAGGTGGTGGCATTGCTGCTGTTTGACCAGCCCTGCGGCTTCGTGGCGCTGCTCGGCATGATCGGCCTGGCCGGCATCCTGGCGCAACAGGTGTCGGACAACTTCAATGACGGCTTGCCGGCGTTGCCGGCCGTTGTGCAGGCTGCCGTGCGTCGCGCGCGTCCGGTGGTGCTGACGGCAATCGCCGCGGCACTGGCCTGCGTGCCACCTTGACGATCTCGCCCGGATGGCGTACTGCCTCCAGCAGATACACCGATGCGATCGCGACAAGACCCAGCACGCTGAACAGCGCCAGTGCCGGGCTGAGCACGAAGGGGAGATGAAGGACCGTCTCCGCGCGCTGCCACGCGATCGTGAGGGCACAACCTACAAGCGTGTTCGGCTGCTGGCTGGCCCGAGAACGCATTGCCATCGTCATCGCGCCCCAGGGCGATGCCGACGACAGCGAGGGCTGAATTCTTCGATGCGTTCAGTTGCCGGTGCGTGCTACAGCGCCCGACATCAAGTCCGGCATCGCCAAGCTCAAGATCGATCTACGCGAGTACGGCCGATTCATCTGCACCACCGCCGACGACAGTGTGGCTGCGAATCCGTGCCGCCTCATGCCTTGGCCAGCAGTTGGGCGCCGCTGACCTTGGCGGCTCCCTTGTCGAAGGTCCACAGCGGTTGCTCGCCGGCCTGCGTGGCCAGCGCGACGTGAAGGCAGTCCGCGAAGTCCGCCGAGCCCTTGCGGAACAGCTGCAGCGCGACCTCGAGCGCGCGCTCCGACTCGAAGGTCAGCTCGGCTGCCGAGAAGAGGCTGGACAGGGTCATCAGCACGTTGTCCTTGCCGAATTCGAAGCTGGACCGCAGCACCCATTCGAGCTCCAACACAACGGTCACGGGCACGAACAGCGTCGCGCCCTCGGCGACGCAGCGGCTGATGAGGCGCTTGGCCGCTGCGAGTTGCGCCGCGTCGTCCTGGACGATGTAGCGAACCAGGACATTGGTGTCGAGCGCCGGCATACTGATGCCGAAGTCAGCGCCAGGGGTTCATGTCGTCGACGCTGACGTGCTTGCCCTTGGGCGCCTTGAGCATGCCGGCCATGTCGAGGATGGACTTGGTCTTGGCCCGGACGATGATGGTGCCGTCGGGCATCGCCGACCAGACCAGGCGCGTGCCGGGCTTGGCGTCCACGAGCGCCCGGATGTCCGCGGGCACGGTGGTCTGGCCCTTGGCGGTGATGGTTGATTCAGCCATGGTGTCAGTCCTTACATTATCAGCCATTGTAATGCGGACACGCAGGATTTGGTTGGCGCTTCAGCCAGCCTGCTGGAGATCGCCAAGATTGCCCTGGAACATTCGTTCGAAAAAACCAGGAACATTCATTAGAAAATGAACGGTTGACGAACGCCGTGCGGGACTGATCGACTTTTCCAAGTTGACATAAACATTATCGGCGCTCTGCGGTAGCACCTCACCGGTGGTTCTCTCGGCAAATCTTGCTGGCCGCGCCGAGATGCATCATGGTCAACATGTCTTGGACCCCGTTGGCGTGTGGTCCAAAACAGAAGTGGCGCCGCAAAACTGAACAGCGCGATAAGTGGAAACTCCGGGCACAAAGCTGGGCCGAGGAAGGTCTGGCGAGAAGGAGTTTTCGATGGTCAAGAAATCGGCGCGACCTACACGGCGCACGCACAGTCCGGCCTTCAAGGCGCGAGTCGCTCTGGCAGCCCTGCGCGAGGACAAGACGATGGCCGAGTTGTGCAAGGAGTTCGAGTTGCACCCGACGCAGATCGCCGAATGGGGGCGGTAGTTGCTTGAGGGCGCAACCGATGTCTTCGGCGGCGGCGGGCAAGCCGCGGCACCGGTGGACCTGGCCCCACTGCACGCCAAGATTGGCCAGCTGGCCCTGGAGAACGTTTTTTTTGGAGCGCGCGCTCACCAAGGCGGGATTGCTGAGCGCAAAGCCATGATCGACCGAGACCACACGCTGCCCATCACGCGCCAGGCCCAATTGCTGGGCATGAGCCGCAGCGCGGTGTATTGCCTGCCGCGGCCGATCAGTCAGGCCGACGAGGCGCTCATGCGCCGCATCGACGAGCTGCACCTGGAGTACCCCTTCATGGGCGCTCGCATGCTGCGCCGGCAACTCGCGCGCGAAGGCGTGCAGGTCGGCCGGCGCCACATCGGCACGCTCATGCAGCGCATGGGCATCCAGGCCCTGGCGCCCCAGCCCGGCACCAGCCAACGCGAGCCCGGCCACAAGATCTACCCCTACCTGCTGCGCAAGCTGAACATCGAGCGCGCCAACCAGTCTGGGCGCTGGACACGATCTACATCCCGATGGCGCGCGGCTTCGTCTATCTCACCGCGGTGGTGGACGTGGCCAGCCGCCGAGTGCTCGCGCACAAGGTGGCGATCACGCTGGAAGCCTGTCATGCACGCGAGGTGATCGAGCAAGCTTTTGCACGATGGGGCACGCCTGAGATCGTCAACACCGACCAGGGCAGCCAGTTCACGGCCAGCGAGTTCACCGAGGTGGTTCTGGGCAAGGGTTGCCGGCTGAGCATGGATGGGCGCGGCGCCTGGCGCGACAACGTGTTCGTCGAGCGGCTGTGGCGCAGCGTGAAGTACGAGCGGGTGTACCTCAAGGCCTACGACAGCGTGAGCGCCGCGCGTGCCGACATTGCCGACTACATGGGTTGGTACAACGCGGGTCGAAGCCATTCGAGCCTGGATGAGTTCACGCCCGACGAGCACTACTTCGCCACGCTGCCCGCCCAGGCGATGGCCGCATAAGATGAGATCGCTGGTGCGCCCCGAGTTGCCCACCGCGTCGGTCGGTTCGTCGCAAGCGCCGACCGCCGCCGTGGACAACTCTGCCCCGTCTGCAACCCGCCCGCAGTCCACTTATGAATCGGGGAAAGACGTTCAGACAAACGGGGCCACTTCTATCCTGCGCCACAGGTCCGTACGACACTACATAGGCAGAGTGGCCTCGGCGTGACGCTGTCAACGGATTCCTGGCGGCGAAAACATGCGCAAATCCAAGCGATTTCGACTGGCGATCCGAGGCATCTTTGTTCGAACATGGCCGCAAACCGATCCGCCGGATCGAATGGCGTCGGAAGGGAAGTCAACCCATGGCAGATGATGACAAACAGCCAGTGGGCAGTGACCTTGCGGCCGAGTCCGTGGAGATGCTCAAGGCCGTCGTCGACGGTGAGACGTATGACAAGGTCGCAGCACGATTCGGTGTGACCCGCACGGCGGTCGAGCGGCGTATCAAAGCCGTCGCACTGGAACTGTCCCGGTCTGTCGGCATCGAGGGGCTCAACGACAAAGGTGTCGTCTTCGCCGAACGGCTGAGGCGCCACCGCGATTCCATCCTCTTGGCATTGGCCGATTTCGTGCCAGCCAAGCCCTATGGGTCACGCGCCGTACGCATCGTCTCACCGGCCGAACTGGCGCAAGCGTTGGCGTTGGTCAAGGCTCGCAGCCGCCATTCCTGGCACGATCAGGCGTTGTTCTACATGTTGTTCGTCACAGGCGCGCGGCCGCTGGAGATTGCTCGCCTCGAAGTGCGGGACTACCTGATGCCCGATGGACGCGTGCGCCGCGAATCCGAGTTGCGCAACGAGGCGGCGATCAACGGCAAGGCACGGCCGCTGCACTTCCAAAGCACGAACCTCGATGCACTGCTCAGCCCATACCTGCTGGAGCGCTTCGATCAGGGGCTCGAACTGGGCGAGCAGGGCGCCTATCGCGGTTTGAATCCTCGCAGCCGGCTGTTCCTTTCTCCGACCGGCCAAGGCTTTGTGATCACGCCATATGGCACAGGGCGGCAGCGGCGCTTCCTGTGCCGCGCCGTCCTCGAGGCCTACCGCAAGCTCTTCCGCTATGCCGAGCTTGAAGGCGTCACGTCGTTGTCTGTTCGGCACACGGTGGCGGCACGGCTATTTGAACGAGGCGCCGATGAAGACCAGGTTGGTCTGCTGCTCGGCATCGGCCAGCGCAGCGCCGTGCGCGAGTTGATGTCACGGCGCAGGCCGACGATCTCGGAACTGGTCAACGAACTGGCCTGAGCGGATATGGAGACCCAGCGACTCGTCATCGCCGGCAGGATCTGGGTCACAGATGACCCGCAGCTTCAGGAGGCGCTGGCCCGCGTCCATGACACGCCTGAGAGGCCGCGCTGCCTGTGCGTACCTGGCGGCATCGAGATGTACGTCGCGCGGCACACCCTGTTCGTCGTCAAGCGCATGCCTGACACGGGAAGCCGGCATGATACGACCTGCCCCAGCTACGAGCCTGATGCGCAGCAGTCCGGACTGGGCGAACTGATCGGGGGCGCCGTGGTGGAGCGCGAGCCAGGTCGGGTGGAGTTGCGAGTGGACTTTCCGTGGGCGCGGATCAGTGGGCGCAGCGTCGCCAGAGCCGAAGCGCGAGATGCCGGGGAGGTCGGTGCTACGCCTCGTAGCATGAGCCTGCGCGCCCTGATGCACTACTTGTTCGAACGTGCGGGCTTCAACCGCTGGAGCCCGGCAATGGAAGGCCGGCGCAACCAAGGCGTGCTGCACAAGTACTTGCTGGAGGCGGCGCGGGGCGTCACGGTCAAAGGCTTGACCCTCTCGGATCGACTCTATGTACCCGAGCCCTTCAGCGAGACCGGGCGCGCGGATGCTGCGCGGCGGCGGCGCGAGAAGCTGTCCGTGTTGCACCCCGGCGATGGGCAACAGCCGCTCGCGCTGCTTTTGGGCGAGTACAAGGCGAACGAGCCTTGCACAGCGGGCCGCCGGGTGTGGATCAAACACCTGCCCGACGTGCCGTTGTTGGTGTCAGGCAAGACCTGGGAACGCTTGGAGAAGCGATACGCGACGATTTTCGATGCGCGTGACGCCGACGCCGGGCATCGAGTTCACGTCGTGGTGGCGGCACTGCTGCGCGCTCGCCGCGAGTACACCTACGAGATCGACGCTGCCAGCATGATGCTGACCAACGAGACTTGGATTCCGGTCGAGGGCGTGCACGAGTTACCCCTGCTACGGGCGCTGATCGAGCAGCGACGGCGCTTTGTCAAGCCGCTGCGCTATGACGCCAAGACTGCAGCAGGGTTTCCGAACGCGCTGCTGCTGGATGTTGGCGCTGTGCCGGCGCCGCTGCATGTGGTCAGCGCGTTCATCGATCTCAAGGAGCAGCGGGCCAAGCAGCGCGCCACTGCCGACGCGGGCGATGGTGCCTGGGTCTGGAGCACCGCCCACTGCATGCCAGCCTTCCCGCAGGCGGTTCAATCGGACAGAGGCCGTCCAGACGTCGGGTCGGTCGGCGCAGATTGAATGAAGTGGCGTGCTACTCGCGCCGCCGAGTAGATTGCTCGTGACGCTCGCCGACCGAACGGCTCAGCAAGACACATGTTCCTGTTAGCGGCCTGGCCGATTTTGAACAGCTGGTGTGGCTCCGGACCGTCGATGAAGTGCACCTGCTGCAAACTCATCGCGCCGACAAGCAGGTCGTGCTGCGGCCGTCTTTGCTTTCATGGGACTTCACCTGCCGCATGCGCGCCATCGGCCCTGCTGATTTCTTGAGAATCTCCACGCTGACGATGATCGAGGTCATGACCAAGGTGGGCAGCAATGCTCCCTGGTTGACCATGAATATCGGGACAGCCCATGCCGACAGGGCTTGCAGCCGCGCGTCGACGCGGGCAGCCACAAGGCGAAAAGATGGCGTGAGCATGCTGCTGTTCCGATGAGTCCGCGGGGTCGACGCCTTCAGGCTACGGAGGCGCGCGCCACTGCGCTGCCGCCTTGCGGAGAAGGCTCGATGCTGCCCATGCCGACAAGTGCGGCTTCGATCGCCACGTCCAGCGGCGTGTGCGGCTCGTGCCCCAGCGCGGCGACCAGCCGTGCGTTGTCCATCCGCACCGGCGTGCGCCAGAGGTAGCGCATCTCGCGCATTTCGCGGAAAGTGGCGATGAAAGGTGAGGCCAGGGTCAGCAGCCACCACGGGAACGCGGCAACGCGCGGTTCGCAGCCGGTGCGACGCGGCACCACACGCCGGATCGCATCGCTGATCTGCGTGCCATCCGCGTCCCAGTGGCCCGCCATGTGGAAACAGGCGAAAGCACCGCGCGAATCGCGGCGCGCCAGCAACTCGACCATGGTGCGCGCCACGTCGGGCAGGTACGACCACTGGTGGCCAACGCCGCGCTCGCCGGGGTAGCTCACCGTCTTGACCGCTTGTCCGGACTTGACCAAGCCTTGCGAGAACCAGTTGTTGCCTGCCTTCGGACCGAAGAAGTCGCCCGCACGCACGACCAGCACGCGGGCACCGTCGCGGCTGGCCTTCAGCAGGCGCTGCTCCAGTTCCACACGGATGGCACCCTTGCGCGTTACCGGGTGCTGCGGCGAATCTTCATGCAGCACCGGGAAGGCATCCGGCCCGAAGTTGTAGACCGTGCCCGGCAGCACGATGGCCGCGCCTTCGGCAATGGCCGCGGCGATGGTGTTGTCCAGCATCGGCAACACCAGCTCCGACCACTGCCGATAGCCCGGCGGGTTGACCGCGTGGACGATGACCGAGCAGCCCTTCGCGGCGTCGACGACGTCCTGCCGGTTCAGCGCATCGCCGCGCAGCCAGGTCAGGCCATCCCGCCGCTCGGTGGCCTGTTCGGCGCAGCGCTTCAGCGCACGCACCTGCCAGCCGGCGTCTCGTAGCTGGCGAGCCACCTTGCCGCCGATGCCGCCCGTGGCGCCCAGGACCAGAACCGTCTTCTTGCCGCTCATGACCTTCTCCATGCGTTGTTGATGGAGGAATTCTGGGCAAACCCTCGTTCAATTGGAATTGCTGATCATGAGAAGGTTGCTATACATTTATGTATGGCAATGGGCATCGGCTGGGAGTTCTACCGCACCTTTCTGGCCGTGTTGACCGAAGGCTCTCTTTCCGGTGCGGCACGCTCTCTCGGCATCACACAACCGACGGTAGGTCGTCACATTTCCGCACTGGAGGCGTCGTTCGACCAGGCGCTGTTCACCCGCTCACAGACCGGCTTGTTGCCAACCGAGGCAGCGCTGGCGCTGCGCGGCCATGCCGAGGCCATGCGGAGCACTGCGGCAGCGTTGGAGCGCATGGCCACTGGCCAAGGGCACCTCGTGAGCGGCACCGTGCGGATCTCGGCCAGCGAGGTCATCGGGGTGGAGGTGCTCCCGCCCATGTTGGCGTCGCTGCGTAAGGTGCACCCCCAGTTGAAGATCGAACTGGTGGCCACCAACCGCGTGCAGGACCTGCTGCAGCGCGAGGCCGACATTGCGGTGCGCATGACGGCGCCGAAGCAGGAACTGCTCATCGCCCGGCGCGTGGGCGAGGTGGAGCTTGGCCTGTACGCGCACACGGACTACCTTCAACAGCATGGCGCGCCGGTGACGCCGGCCGAGTTGCCGCGGCACGCGCTGATCGGGTTTGACGAGGAAACGCCTTTCCTGCGCGGCGCGAGGAAACTGCTGTCGGCGTGGACACGCGACGCCTTCTCGCTGCGCACCGACAGCGACGTGGGTCAGCTCGCGCTCATCCGTGCGGGCTGCGGCATTGGCGTCTGCCAGTCTGCCCTTGCCAGGCGCGACACCCGCCTCGTGCGCGTGCTGCCCGAGCACTTCGCGCTCAAGCTCGACACGTGGGTCACCATGCACGAAGACCTGCGCGGTAGCCCGCGCTGCAAGGCCACCTTCGATGCCCTGGTGCGGTGTCTGCAGGCCCACACGGCATCGGTACCTGAGTCCTGAACGGACGCTGCGCCCACGGGCTTGTCTGTCGCAATGTCGGCATCAACTCGGTCTGGTGTGAGCCGACCCGGGTTGCTGTTCGCTTGACCGTGCTCGGTTCCGCGCTGAGGTGTTCAGTTCCGTCCATGCCGCGCCGCCGCGGTCTCGGGGGTTGATGGGGTGCGATGCCGTTGGATCATGGATTGACGAAATTCCCGTCATCCATGAGGCACCAGGCCATGACGCACCCGATCATCAACATCAACGGCGGCCACGCTGCGCCGCCCACCGTGCTGGGCCAGGGGCCCGCGCACATCTCCACCGGCGGCAAGATTCGCGCGGGCATCAAAGTGCTCACCAACAAGGCCGCCGGCCAGCCGAAGGCCAGGGAGTTGTACCAGAAGGGTGTGGCCGCTGGCCAATCCTTCGATCAGATCGAGCGTGCCATCACCGAGGCGCTGCCGCAGCTCAAGACACCGCTCGTCCCACGCAACGTGGCTTGGTTCACCGTTCGCGGGCAGGACTTCCCGAACCCGGAGATCGCCCAGCAGATCCTCGACGCCTATGCGGAAGACCGCGGCGAAGGCTCGCGCCTGTACCGATTTCCGGTGGTGTTCCCATCCGATCACTGGCGGACCGTGATGCCGCACGAGCTTGCGTCCTGGGGAGCGAGTGAGAAGCGGTTCTGGTCCGAGTACAGCTCCGATGGTCGGGTGCGGCACTGCATGACGCACGCGCCCGTGCCGCTGGACAACACGGGCCGGCGCACGATCCGCATCTTCGGTGGGCGCAAGGCCATGGTCCGTGAAGCGAACGGTGGTCTATGCGACCCCGAGAACTGCGTCGAATACCAGCAGCGGCAGTGCAATCTGAGCGGCCGGTTCCTGTTCTTCATCCCAGGCATCCGTTCGATCAGCGCCTTCGAGCTGCACACCAACAGCTTCTATGCGATGAACGCGGCGATCCAGAAGTTCGAGACCATCGGGTTTTTGCGTGGCGGGCGCATCTCAGGCTTCCTGGATCGACAGCGCACGACCTTCTTCCTGACCAAGAAGCTGATGGAGGTAGCGCACATCGACGAGTCCGGCAAGGCCGTGCGCGTGCCGCAGTGGATCATCGAACTCGAGGCGCCGGTGGACGTCACGGCGCTGCTGCGCGAACGCGAAGGCGAAGGCGATGATGCCGCCATCGTGCAGGCGCAGCTTGCCACGCAGGTGCTCGAAGGCACTGCGCGAACGGCGGCCGAGCCCGCATCTGCGGGCGACGGCGCCCTTGGAGTCTCGGCGCTGCGCGAAGGGGAGCCTTCGCTGGAACTGCTTCTGGCCCAGGCGCAGGCCCGCAGCATTGATCCGGCCCGCTACCAGGCCTATGCCGATCGGCGTTGGGGAAGCGGCTGGAAGCTCAACCCGCACGGCCGCCGCCGGGCCTGGGACGAACTGGTGGAGCGCTACCGCAACGACCCACAGGGCTACCGCGACAAGATCGACAGCGAACTGGCGCAATCCGAAGGGAGCGACTCATGATCCGCATCGCGCACTTTTCGGACCTTCACTACGGGCACAAGACCCTGGCCGAGGCGGACCGCTGCTTCGGTGACGCAATCGACCGGGCGATCGAGGCGCGCGTACAGGCTGCAGTCCTGTCTGGCGATGCCACCGACCACGCGCTGGATCTGCATGCGCCTGCAGCACTGCGCCTCATGGTCCAAGTCAAACGGCTGGCCGAGCACTGCCCTGTGCTGATATTGCAGGGTACGTTTTCGCACGAGCCGCTCGGTGCCTTGTCGGCATTTCGGCTACTGGGGGCACGGCACCCGATCCACGTGGCTGACCGGATCGAGCAGGTGGTGTTGTCGCAGGAGGGGCAATGGCTGCCGTCGGATGCCCGGCGGTTCGACAAGTTGTCGGGAGCGGCGCTTGCGTTGTTCACCTGCGTGCCAACCGTCAACAAGGCGGTGGTTGCGGCGACCGTTGGCGCCACCGACGCGGCCGCGTCGGTGGCAGAGCACCTGGCCGCGCTGCTGGCGGGCTTCGCGCCCATCCATCGCGAAGCCCGCACGCGGGACGTGCCGACCGTCGGCGTCTCGCATGGCACGGTCTTCGGCTGTCTCAGCGAGCATGGCGTGCCGATGGCCGGCTTCGATCACGAGTTCACGACCGGCGCGCTGTTCGCAGCCGAAGCCACGGCTTTCATGCTCGGGCATATCCACATGCACCAAGCCTGGACTCGAGAGAGTGGCGCAGGCGTGCAATGCATCGCATATGCCGGTTCGGTCGGACGCTTCCATTTTGGCGAGCAGGGCGACAAAGGGTTTCTGATCTGGGAGGTTGGCGCCGACGCGGCGAGCTTCGAACTGCACGCGACGCCTGCGCGCAGGACGATGGACATCGTGTTCGAGGGTCGGCCCGACCTGGCGGCGCTGAAGGAGGCGGTCGCGCAGCAGTCGCTCAGCGGCACGAGCGTGCGAGTGCGGTGGACTGTCGCCGAAGAGGATAAGCAAGCCATCGACCGCGCGGCGATCCAGGCTTTGTTGGGCGAGGCGGCCGAAGTCAAGCTGGAAGGGCGCATCGTGCCCGTGCTGCGTACGCGGGCGGCGGGCATTTCGCAGCTCGCCGGCTTGGCCGACAAGGTACGGGTATGGGCGCAGACCACGCGATGCAACCCAGAGCCGTTGCTTGCCTGCCTGGGTCGTTTGATGAGCGTGTCGCCCGAGGACATTGCCCAAGCGATTCTTCAAGACTCGAACGGCGGCTCAGCCCTGGTCTGTGGACCTGCGTCCGATGGGCACTGCGCAGTGCTGTCGGAACGTACTTGCGCTTGACGCCACCTTGAGTCGTGAGAGCCTGGATGGACAGCATCTCTGGCCAAACACCATGCAACCTCTATCACTGACACTCAAAGGTTTCCGCGGCATCCGTGACGGCCTGGGCCTCGACGAAATCACCCTGGACCTCGAACGCCTGGCCGACGGTGCCCAACTCATCGCCATCGCCGGCAGCAACGGACGCGGCAAGACGACCATCATGGATTCGTTGCAGCCCTTTGCGACCCTCCCCAGCCGGGCTGCGGCGGCCGGACCCGGCGGCTTCTCGTTCTACGACCACGTCTACTTGCCGGAGAACATGAAGGATCTGACCTGGGCTCACGAGGGTCGCAGCTACCGGTCACAGCTGGTGATCCGGCTCAACGGCCGGCGTCGCACCGAGGCCTATCTGCATGTGCTGGACGACAACGGCGCCTGGTCGCCAGTGCAGCTTGATGATGGAACCGTCTCGGATGGCAAGGTGGAGAGCTACACCCGCTGCATCGAGAGCATCTGCGGTAGTGCAGACACCTTCTTCACCTCGGTGTTCTCCGCGCAAGGCAAGCGCCAGTTGAGCACCTACCGCAATGCCGAGATCAAGACCCTGCTGGCCGACCTGCTCGGGCAAGAGGAGATTCGCGCACTTAGCCAGAAAGCCGCCGAAACTTCGCGGCTGCTCAAGGCTGCCCTGACGACTATTCGCCAGGAACAGGCCGGGCTGGATGACGACGTGCAACGCCTGGCGGGCGAACGGCGGCTGCTCGACGGTGCTCCGGTCAAGGTCTCCACGGCCCGGCGTGCCAAGCAGGCGGCGCAGATCGCGCTGGACGTGGCTCAGGTTCGGCAGGTGCGGTTGACCGCCGAGCGTGACCAGTCGCGGGCTGTCGAAGCGCGGCGCGCTCAATTGGCGGTTGAACGCAAGGCTGCGGGGGAGGCCGACGCACAGGCCACGCGCGCGCTCCAGGCCCAGGACCAGGCGGAGCGCCAGCGGCTCGAACGGCTCGATCAGCGTGTGAGCAGCCGGCTCCAGAGCGAGCGCAGCCGGCGCCAAGCCTTGCTGCAGGCGCGGCAGCGCTGCAGCACGACGCTCGCCGAAGTCGTGGCGGTTGAGCGTGCGGTGCGACGACTGCCGTTGGTGCAGCGCCTGCTGGGGTTCCGGGTCGAACGCATGCGCGCGGGGCGTGAACGGGTCCAGGCGCTGACGCAGTGCCAGGGGATGGAACGCCTGGCCGAACAGAAGGTCGCGGGCATCGAGCGTGATGCGGGCAGGGCGGCGCTGCGGGCCGAGGAACTGGCCCGTCGCTTCGGATTGACGGCGGAGGTACCTTGCGCCGGCACGAACCTGCAGGGCCAGTGCAAGCTGCTGGGGGATGCGCGCGAGGCGCAGGCTCTGGTTCCCAGCGCGGCTGCCCAGATCGTGCAGTTGGCGCGCGACAAGGCGAATGCTCAGCGCGAATTGCAGGCCGCGTGCCGCCGGCGCGAAGCCCTGGCGGCCGCGCCGCAGGACCTCGCTCGGGCCGAGCATTGCGAAACCCGGGCGCGAGAGCGTGGTGAGCGAGTGGCTGGTTTGGCGGCCAGGGCCCCTGCGTGCGTGCAAGCCCGTGCCGCACTGGACGGCGTTGAGCAGGAACTGGCCGCAATCGGACCGGATGTGCCCGGCCACCGGGGCGAGACGGACGAGGAGCGAACCGAACGCGCGCAGATTGCCGCGTCGAGGGAGGCCGTCGCGGAGCAACTGGCCCGGCAAGCAAACCAGACTCGCGCGACGAGGCAGCGCCTGGACGAAGCCGTGGCCGCACTGCCGGCACGCTACGACGAGGCCCCGCTGACCGCTGCCACTGCGGCGCTGAGCAGCGCTCGAAACGCTGTGGCAGCGGCGGAACACGCGCTGTTGGCGGCGGTGCGAAACGCGCAGGCCCTCGACGACAACTCGAAGCGGCAAGAGGCGTTGGGGACGCGCATGCGGCAGGTCGTGGCACGTCGAAGCCGCGTCGAGGCCGAATTGGGCAACTGGAACCTGTTCGCACGCTGCCTGAGCAACGACGGGCTGATCGCGCTGGCGATCGACGACGCTGGTCCCGCCCTGTCAGGGTTGGCCAACGACCTTTTGCTGGCCTGCCACGGATCGCGTTTCACGGTGTCGATCCACACCCTGCTGGAATCCGGCAAAGGTGAGCAGAAAGAAGGCTTCGACATCGTCGTGCACGACGGCGAGACCGGCGACAGCAAGAGTGTCGGCTTGATGAGCGGCGGCGAGCGGGTGGCCATCAACGAGGCCCTGGTGCGTGCCGTGGCGCTGTACCTCGCGCAGCACACCGGCCGGCGCTACACGACGCTGTTTTCTGATGAGATCGACGGCGCGCTGGACCCGGATCGCAAGCGGCTGTTCATGGCGATGAAACGCGAAGTGCTGCGCCTGGGTGGGTACGAGCGCGAGTTCTTCATCTCACAGACGCCGGAGCTGACGGCGATGGCGGACGCGGTGATCGATCTGGATGCGATGGCGCACGCCGAGTCTGTAGAGGTGACCCGGCCAGCGCAGGAACCCGTGCTGGGATAATGGCCAAGGGCTCCTTTCACGTTTCCGTATCGATGGATCCACGGCACTTTCACATCGCATCCACTGCGGAACCTGGTGCGGCATTGTCCACGGCCATGGCCAGTGCACTGCAATGGCTGCGGAAACGCGACGCTCACGAACTCGCGCTGGCCTTGGCGGGCAAAGACCAGTTGTCCGGGATGCTGGCGGAGGTGCTGGGCGCTGAGGCCGTGCGATCGCTTGACCGCGACAACGCGTACGTGCGCAAGGGCATCACCCTCTACCTGCTGACGCCGAAGATTCAGCGGCGCCGGATGCAGGGGCCGGTCGTTACCTTCGGAATCGAACCTGACCGGTTGGAGGACGTCGTCGCGGCGCAGGGTGTGACCGATGTGGTCTACGTGCCGACATCCTCCGCACCCGAGGACATGGCAACCTATCTGACCCGCTATCCGCAATCCGAGACTTTGGCGCAGCAGGGCGCGCTGGACTGGATCCAGGACACCCCACTGCGCGCAGCCGTCAACGAAAGATCGTCGGCTCCACCGGCAAGCCCCGCATGAAGGCGAGGTACGCCGCCGCCTTGCCGATGTCGTCGAACTGCGCGACGGTCTCCTCGCGCCGGCGAACCGCCCAAGGGCGTTGATCGTCGCCGCTGGGGGCGATGGCCAGATCCACGACGCGATAGGCCGGATGCCGATAGAGCGCCCGGCTGCAGCGCCAGTCGATGACACACAGCAGGCAAGTCGTCAGGATCGCTCCGCCGCCATCCTCGCCTTCTTCGATCAGAAGCGGCACCCTGAGCGGGCCACTCGAACGTCCGAGCGTTCCCACAACGTCGTACTCGTCGAGCCACGACTCGCCGGTGGCCGTGTCGCCCAGCACGAGCCGTACCTTGTTGCCCTCATTGCGACAACGCTCGAGCACACGTGCGGCCTCGGGTGCAGTCCCGGGATCGAAGTAGGTATGCCGGCTGGCCGAGGACGATCCCCAGGCCTGAATTGCGCGCATGTACTTGGTGTAGCCGTCGAGCGTCGCATCGTCTTGAGCGTCGAAGGCCAGCTCTGGCCGGCGAAGCCTCTCTGCGATCTGGTTCGCATGGCCACGCGCGTTGTCGAAGCCCAGGCAACTCACACCGCCATCGAAGGCGATGACGTACAGGCGCTGGGCTTCGTTGATCGTTACCCGACGCGACGGGCGATCTCCAATGGAAGGGTTCGTATTCATCAGTTGAACTCCAAAATGCGAACAGGGCATCGGCCTTTCGGCGCGACGCCCTGTGGGGTCTCGGTGCCACCGGTGAGGTGGCGATGGTTTCAGCGCAGGATGGCTGGCACCCGGCGGTCAGCCGGCATCGCCTTCATCGTCATAGACGGGCAGGCCATCGACGACCGGTCCATCGGCGTCGAACTTGAGCCAGACGATGCCGGCCTTGGCGGCAGCCTCGAAGATCGCTGCCAGGTCGGCTTCGGCGGGCAACCGGTACGGCGGCGCGCCGACGAAGACCAGGCCGCCGTAGCCGCTGGGGTAGGCGTTGATCGACAGATCGTCGGCAGCGAGTTTGGCGCGGGTGGCTTGTGTCAAATGGGTGATCGACAGCGCAACCAGCGGCTCGGCCAGTTGCAGCAGGGTGGCCACGGTGGACTTATCCAAGGCGGACTCCTTCTCGTTGGGGTGTTGGTCTCGATCCCGTCCGCGTGCGGGCGGGTCGATTGAAGTCCATGCCGCAATCGCGGCAGCGGTACCAGCGCAAGCGGCCCAGCGTGCCCAGCGGCACGCCGTGGCCAGGGCAGATCGGGCAGCTCCGGGCGTTGCTCGTTGTCATGGGGTTTCTCCTTCGTCGGTAGGAAGGGAACCCCAGGAACCCCTCGGGGCAGGGGCCCCTTGGGGTTGAGATGAGCGGTGCGTCCGCCGTTCGTCGTTCGATACGAGTGCGCGAGCTGACATCGCCGCGAATAGACCGCCGCACGCAGGTCAGGTGCGCGTCACATGAAGACATGTGGAAGATCGTCCGTGGTGTGATCGGCATCATATGCCGACCATGCCGGCATGCCCATTTCCTCACCCCGGCACGCGAACGACCCGGTGCTTGTCGCACTGGGCGCTGCCATTCGGCGGTGCAGGCTGGCCAAGGGCGTCTCACAGGAAGAGCTGGCACATCGCAGCGTGATCGACCGCTCCTACATGAGCAGCATCGAACGCGGTGGGCAGAACCCGGGGATCCTGTCCATCGTTCGCATCGCGCGGGCGATGGACCTGACGATGACCGAGCTGATGGCCGAAGCCGAGCTTTGAGGCTCCGCAGACGGCACATGCGGCAGTCTCGGTGTGCATGGCGCTACACAAGTCCGCGTTCGGCAAAACTGAGTACCTGATCGCCCGACACGATGAAGTGGTCGATCAGGCGCACATCGACTAGCGCCAACGCGCTGCGCAGGGATTGCGTCAAGTGCTCGTCGGCGCGGCTGGGCTCCGCGCTGCCGCTGCTTGGATGGTTGTGGGCAATGGCCACGGCGCTGCAATTGCGCGACAGGGCACCCTTGACCACTTCCCGCGGGTAGACCGAGGTCTGCGTCAGCGTGCCCCGGAAGAGCTGCTCCGCTTCGATCAACGCATGGCCGGCGTTTAGGTAGAGCACGAGGAACACCTCGTGTTCCAGCCCGGCGCAATGCAGGCGCAGCCAGTCGCGCAGGGTCTGCGGCGAATCCATGATCGGGCCGTGGCGCATCTGCGCTTGCAGATCCCGCATCAGCAGCTCGCGCGCGGCGCTGAGCTTGCGCGTCAGCACGGCGTCGGGTGCCACTGCGTAGCCGTCGGTCGGCTCGAAGTCGCCGACTCGGGGTGCGCTGGCCGAGTCCGGTCGTGAACTGTTTGCCAGCAACTCGGCGACCAGTTCGGCGCGGCTGAGGGTGGTAGGGGTCAAGGCGTTCTCCTTCAGTGGAAAGCAGGAACGCCACACCCGGTTGGGGACGATGTCCCCGCTGAGGTGGATGAGGCAGGTAACGACTGCGACGCCGGCAAGCAGCCGGAGCGTTCACAACGAACGCGGTGAATGCCCGCAAAGTGTGAGCACAGGTAAGGGCGTCTGCAACCCGGTTTGCCCCAATGCCATCGAAAACCGCCGACCGTTCAAGCCGATTGCGGGTGGCGACGGGGGCGCCAAGGAGAGTCGTGCGGCACCCGGATGTCGCTTCGAGGTCACGGCGAAGCGCCCGGGGCCGGCGATCTGGGGCCACGCTGTGATTGAAATGTGATTGGAGTCACGCTGTAGAAATCTTTGCGACCGGCGGTCCGAGTGAGCGCACAGGTTCTTGAAATCACGACAAGATGACGTGCAAGTCCTCTTCGAGCACGCCTTCATGATCCGCCTCGGGCACCAGATTCGACTCACCCGCAGGGAGGTCGAACGCTTCACCAAGATCACGGCCATCGAGCCGGCGGGTGTCCGCACGATCGCTGAACTGGAGGCCTACATCGCGCACTGCAAGGCCCACTACTGGGGCGTGTCGCGTGAGACTCAGTTCCTGCATTGGCTCATCGACCGCGAGATGGGGACCTGCCGGCGGGTGGCATGACTCCGACGTCGGTTCAGCGCCACCGGTGGGTGGGCGTCGAACCGACGGCGTTTTTCGCCGCAATTGCGCAGTTGCCGGATGCGGGTCACGCAGCTTCGAGCAGGCGCTCGAAGAGATGCTCAATGCGCGAGGTGTCGCCGGCGCGCAGTGCGTTGCAGGCCTCGAGCACGACGGTATCCGGCGTGGGGGCGTCACGATCATCGGCTTCGACGCGGGCCACGACCATGCAGCGTGGCGTCGCCACGGTCATCTCGCCCTGGTGCTTGATCCAACTGGCGGTGATCACGTAGTCGCCGTCTCGCGTGAGCCGATCGCGAACCAGTTGAACGCCGGCGTCGAAGGTGTCCACCGTGACGACGTCCTCGAGATCACCGTATTCATGGGCGTAGAAGTAGACGCGGTAGGCCTTCGGCATCGGTGTCTCGAACAGCGTGAGGCACAGCGTTGGTATCAGATAGTCCGGTGTGCCGGAACGGTCGGCTGGCGACGCGGACTGACCGCGCTCCAGGTGGTCCAGTTTGAGCAGCAGGGCATCGGCGTGGGCGCGCTCTTGCAACACGAGCTGGGTGCGCAGGCCGAGGATCTCTTGCGTCATCAGTCGCAGTTCCTGGACGATGGCGCGTTCGGCGCGTGCGTCGATGGCACGCAGGGTATCGGCGGCAGTGGTCATGGACGGGTCCTTTGCGAGGGATGCCGATCTGCGTGAAGCAGGTCGACGGGAAGGGGAGGTGGTGTCCCGGGGCACGGCCGCGGGCAGGCTTCGGAGGCGCCGTGGCACCTCGCAGCGAAGAAGATGAAAAAGGGGTGCCGAACGCCACGCACCACCGGAGCGGTGGGCGTGAGCGTTCAGCGATCAGGGCTGCGCGGCGGGCGCTGCGCAGCCACAGGCCAGGGCGTTGCCGTCCCGGCGCTCAAGTCAGGCCGCCGAGCGGGAGGCCTTGGTTCTGGACGGGGCCGAAGCTGCGAGCTCGGCGTCTGTGTCGCCAGTTGGCGCCGTTGGCAAGGTCGCTGGTGGACCGAAGGCCGAAGCCGCCTGCGCGAACTCGGGTTCTCGCATCAACTGGCGCACCTGGGGTGCGGCCGGCTCCTTGACGGTTTCCGGCAGGCACTCGACGGCCAGATCGCTGCCTTGGCGCCCGGCATGCCGCAGGGCTTGCGCAGGGCGCACGAACAGTCCGTGGCAGAGCCAGCGGACGAACTGCCCGATCCGCTTGTTGCGCGCCAGCCGGGCCTTGTGCAGGCGCAAGGATTCCTTGCAGCACAGGTACAGCGCCAGATGGGCACGCTTCATCTCGGGATCGGCTTCGAGCTGGGCCAACACTTCGGTGGCGATGGCCAGGTCGTGGCCGACGCGCCGGTAGAAGGTGACCCAGGCACGCTCTTCCTCGGACTCGACGCCGGAGCGCTTCGCACGAGGTCTTGGTTTCTCAGGGGACATGGTGTCGGCTCCGATGGCAGAGGGGACACCCATCCCCGGTCGGGGAGACAGTGGACTCCTCGAAGGTTGAATGGACGTGCGAGGCTGGTACGCTGACCGCTCGCACACGAACACGAAACAAGGCCCACACGATGCTTCGCGCAGGCACGGCACTACGGTTCACGCCCCAGGAAGTCGAGGAGTTCCGATTGCTCGGTCTCGACTTCGTGGGGGCGCGAACGCCGGACGACGTTGAACAAGTGCTGGCCGCATGGGCGCAGACGCTTGATCGTGAACATCCGGCTCTGCTGGAGAAGATCGTCGTGGAGATGGCCCGAACGAAAGGCGTCAAGCTGCCTGCACGGCTGACCGTGGTGGGTGATGCGTTTCCTTCGTCCGGTTCTCTTCGGCGATCCTGATCCAGCGGTCGGCGATCCGGTCCAGGTAGACCAGGTCGTCGGACTCGATCTCGCCCGACTGGCGCAGCCGAGCGATCACTTCCTTGACCATCAACGGGTCGTCCTTGGCGAGTTGAACCGCCAGGTTTGCAACGCGCTTGCGGTACAGGCTGGTCAGCATGGGCCGACCTCCACAGCGCGGGACTCTGCGCAACCACACGCCTCTTGCGAGACGGGTGGCAACGGCTTCAACAACGCAGCCAGCGGGCGCGGCTGCACGACCAGGCACCGGGCAAGCCCGGAACCTCCCAACAGCACGCCGACGGCGCGCACTTCTCTTGTCGCGGGGACAGCGAACATGGTGTTCTCCTTCGCAAGAAGGGGAACACCCAGCCCTGGCAGGGAACTTGGGGTTCCCCGTTCGGGATGCTCCGCTGCAAGCAGTGGAGCGGCTCAGTGACGGCCAGGGGCCGTCAGTCGCGGTCGGACCGAAGTCCGACCTCTACAAGGCAGGTAACGACTGCGACGCCAGAAAGCTGGACTTCAGGAGGACCGAGATCCCCAGTGAAGGCTGCGCAGACGCGATGTCCGCAGATAGCTCTTTGAGTCTGACATCAGCCTTGATTCGCTTCAAGGCGATGGGGAGCGGTGGCGTTCGACGCCATCCGAAACGCCTGGCAACGACGGGGGGTTTTGGATGGCGGTTTGTCTCAGCCCCGAGGTCGACAACCGCGTGCAGCCCCATTTGAGTCGCGGTGCGGGACAATCGCCGCGTCCGCAAGTGCGGTCGCAATCCATTCCCTCCCGAACATGAACAAGTCTGAACTGATCGAACACCTGGCCGCCCAGCATTCCCTGTCGAGGGCTGAATCCGGTCGCATCGTCGAGACCTTGCTCGATGCGATCGTGACCACGGTCAAGAAGGGCGGTTCCGTGCTCATCCCTGGTTTCGGTTCGTTCAAACAGCACGCGCGTGCCGCCCGCAATGGCGTCAACCCGGCTACTGGCGACAAGATCAAGATTGCGGCCGCGAAGCTGCCCAAGTTCACGGCTGGCGCGACTTTCAAGGCGGCCGTGGACCCGAAAGGCGCAGCGCGCAAGGCGGCCAAGGCCGCCGCGGTCGTGCCGGCGAAGAAGGCTGCGAAGGTCAAGAAGGCCTGATAGTCTTCCGGGCGGATTGGGTAGACGCGAGGGCCTCATCGAACCGTGAGGCTCAATGCCCGAGCCCACTTCTCGCCCAACGATTCCCTGTCATTGCAGAAAGAGGACATGGCCAAGACCAAGAGTTCGCACACCACTTCCACCGAATTGCTGCAACAAAGCGACGCGCTGCGGCGACAAGCGGAGGATCTCAAGCGCAAGGAGATTCCCGGCGTTGTTGCCCGGATGAAGGAGGCCATCGCCTACTACGGACTCACCGCGCGCGACCTCGGCCTTGCGGCTGCCGGTTCCCCGAAAGTCGAATCGGCGAAGCCACCCGGGAAGAAGGCCGCGAAGAAGGGGCGTCAGGGCAAGCAACCGGGCACCATCAAGTACCGCGACACCGCCGGCAACGCCTGGACCGGCGTCGGGCGCAAACCGAACTGGTTCGTCGCCGCCTTGGCGGCGGGCGCGGCGCCGGATTCACTCAAGGTCGATGCCGCCACGGCCACCTGAGTCGCGCCGGAAAAGAAATCGCCCCCGCGTCCTTACGGGCGTGGGGGCGAAACAAAACACACTATGCGGCCAGCGGGGCTGCCTCCGCGTCCATGTGGGCGCTACCGGCCTCACTCTTGTCGAGGTCCAGGCGTTTGGCCAACTCGCGCTGACGCGCGAGCAGATCCACCAGGCGAGCCTCGTGCTCGAAGGGCCGCGCCAGTTCCAGCGTCAGGTCCTCCAGCCGCTTGCGGCGCATCTCTAGTTGCCCCACAGCGCTGCCGTGTTGCGTCGAAATTGCCGCCAGCGCATCGAGCAGCGCCGCCACCAGCCCAGGCCCTGTCTGATAGGGCTGCGCGTGGTATTGGCAGGCACCTGCCAGGTACAGGCTCGGTACCTCTTCGCCACGAGCTGCCAGCACGCCCAGTTCGAACGCGCCGAGGCGCCCGACGATCCGCTCGATCATTTGCATGCCGCGCTTGGCCTCCTCTCGGGTGGTCTTCACGACACCCCGCAGCGCTTCCCCGACCGCGTCCGGCCCAGCGTACTTCCGTCCGAGCACGTCCAGCGTGACGCCTTGTTGCGTCGGCATCTGCACCTGGGCCGCGTCGCGTGCATACAGCTCGATCTTCTTCTCCAGCGATTCGATCATCATTGGCAGCCGGCTCACCTCGCTCTCGTTGGCGTAGCGCTGGTTGCGCCACACCGAAAACAGCGTCGAGAGCCTGGCCACATCGGCATCGACGCCGGCCTTTTCGATCACCAGCGGGTTGCCCGAGGCCAAGGCTTTCACCTCGGCATACGACAGCGCCGCCGACTCCACATCTTCCAGCGACCGGATGCCTTGGTCGCCTTTCATCACTTGCGCAATGAACCGCGCCTTTGTTTCCAGTGTCTGCCACATGTACGAATCGAATGACCCTTCGGTGACGTACCTGAATATCTCCACTTCCTCGCACTCATTGCCCTGGCGCAGGATGCGCCCCTCGCGCTGTTCGACGTCACAGGGACGCCATGGCGCATCGAGGTGATGCAAGGCCACCAACAGGTTTTGCACGTTGGTGCCGATCCCCATCTTGGCGGTCGATCCGAGCAGCACCCGGACCCGGCCCTCGCGCACCGCCTTGAAAAGCGTTGCCTTCTGGACATCGGTCTGCGCGTCGTGCACGAAGGCGATCTCCTTCTCCGGGATGCCGGCGTCGATCAGCCGCTCCCACAGATCGTCATAGACGCTGAACTCCCTGCTGCCTTTGGGCGACGACAGGTCGCAGAACACGAGCTGGGCACGTCGGAAGGCCGCCGTGCGTTGCCAGATGGCGCGAACCTCCCGTACGCACGCGGCGACCTTGCCGTTCTCATCGAAGCGTGCACCGGCTGCCACCAGCCGGAAGTCCAACGCGGCCTTGCGTCCGTCGGTGGTGATCGCCAGCATGTTGTCGTCCTGCGGCTTCACCCTCCCATTGCGGACCGCTTCGGCCCGCTGGACCAGCGTCTGCACAAATGTCTTCAACGCCTGGCTCGCCGGGCACGCCATGATGCGCGGCTTGCCGCCACGCAGCTTGGGCACCGGCAGGTTCAGCATCTCCGCCGTCCGGATGTCGGCCACTTCGCCGAACACCGCCATCAGCTCGGGCACGTTGATGAAACGCGCAAACCGTGTGTGCATCCGGTAGCCGCTGCCGTCCGGCGCGATCTCCAGCGCCGTGACGCTCTCACCGAACGTCGCCGCCCAAGCATCGAACTGCTGCAGCCCGAGTTCCTCCAGCCGCTGCGGCTGCAGGTAGCGCATCATCGTGTGGATCTCGGCCATGGTGTTGGCCACCGGCGTCGCCGTCGCGAACACCACGCCGCGCTGCGCATGCCCATGGAGCTGCATCGTGTAGCGCGTCTTCAGGAACAGATCGAAGGCGCGCTCCGAACTGGTCAGCGGCAGGCCCGCCACCCGCGTCATCTTGGTGAACCGGTAGAGGTTCTTGTGCAGGTGGGCTTCGTCCACGAACAGGGCGTCGATACCCAGCAGTTCCCAGGTCAGCAGGTCGTCCTTCTTCTGGTCGGCCGACAGCTTTTCCAGCCGCACCGCCCAGTTCTTCTTCATCGCCTCGAGTTGCTTGACGATCCGGTTGGACCGGTCGTTGCTCTTCTCGGCGCGTACCGCCATCTCTATTTCATGGATGATCTCCTTGATGAATCGCTCGCTGAATCGCGGCGACATCCTGATGCGCTCGAAGCTCGAGTGCGTGATGACCACCGCGTCCCAATCGCCCGTGGCGATGCGCGACACCAGCTCGCGCCGGCGGTCGCCTTCCAGGTCCTCCTTGCTCGCCATCAGCACCGACGCGTTCGGGTAGAGCCGGACGAACTCCGCCGTGTACTGGGCCAGCATGTGGTTGGGGACCACATGGCAGGGCTTGTTGACGAAACCCAGCCGGCGCAGCTCCATGCCGGCGATGACGCACACCGCCGTCTTGCCGGCGCCGACCACGTGGAACAGCCCGGTGTTGCCGGACTGCACGATGCGCCACACCGAATCCAACTGGTGCGGATGCAGCACGAAGCAGCGGGAGAATCCCGGCAGCTTCAGGTGCGAACCATCGAAGCGCCTCGGCCGCGTCGCGTTGAACAGATCGTTGTAGATTCTGCACAGCTTCTCGCGGCGCTCCGTGTCCTCGAAGGCCCAGGCCGCGAAGCGCTCCTTGATCAAGCCCAGCTTCTCGCGCGCCGCCAGTGTCTCGTCGGGATTGACGAAATACCTGTCGGTCTCCGGGTCACGGTCCCGCACAGTCGGCACCTGCACGTTCAGCGCACACTGCACCAGCTCGATCGCGTTCATCCGTGAGGTGCCGAACTCCTGGGTCACCTTCACGTTCTGGCGCGCCTCCCACTCGCCGTACTTCACCGACCAGGCCCCGGCCTCGGCCGAGTAGCTCACCTGGCAGTCCTTGAGTTCCAGCACCTGCTGGACGAATTCCTCGACGTCGATGGCCGGAATCCACACCGCACCCAGGCGCGGCTCAATGGCCGCGGGCAACAGGTCTTCCGGCTGCACCCTCTCCAACGCGTCGATGTTGCGCTGGTAAGCCGAGCCGGACATCGCCGCCTGCTTGAGCTTCGCCTTCACGTTGCCCGACAGGTAGTCGTCGGCTGCTCTCCACTCTCCGTCGGCGGGGTCAAGGAAGACTTGGCCCGCTTCGGCCAGCGCGTCCAGCACATCCTGTTCGGGCGCCGCCAGCAGCGCCGCCATGTAGGCCGGATCGACCCGGCCGCGCCACTGGATGGACGCGGCCAGCGCTTCGGGCGGCTCGCCCGCCGTGCTCGGCTCCACCACCCGCGTCAACGTGCGCCGCGTGAACAGCGCCGCCTTGCGTGCCGTGTCGCTCTCTTCGTCGTAGTGCTCCAGTGACAGCAGCAGCGGGTAGTCCGGGTCACGCCGGAATGCCAGCGCATTGGCCCGCGTAGACAGATACCCGTGCTTGGCGACGTAACGGTCGTAGGTCCCGTTGAGCATGGCCCGCAGGTGTACCAGCCGCCTATCGTCGTCATGTGCAAGTTGCGCATCGAGCAGCGCTCGGGCATGGTCGCGGATGGCGCACAGGCCCGTCACACGGGCGCGCTGCGTGGCGTTGAGCTGGTCATGAACGTCGACCATCTCGCTGCCCTCGACCCGATGCACCCGCCCCTGATGGAGGCGGTAGCTGCCAGGGCGCGCTCCGGCTTGCGCTGGGACGACCACTCGCAGTGGCGTTGTCTTGGCCACAGCAGGTTGGTACACGCCTGCAGGCAACTGTGCGATGCGCTCAAGCAGCGCAGTCTCGAGGTTGCCTTCAAAGACCGCGACCGGCACTTCTTCGTAGCCGTTGCTTTGGCGGCGAACGCGGCCGATGCAGAACTGGGGACTCTGCGCATACCAGGCGTTGATCTGAAGGTAGCGCTCGTGGCACTGCGGGTGCCGCAGGCTGTCGGGCAGGATGCCCAACTCCACCCACTCGCTCGCCACTTCCTCGGCGCGATGCCGCTTGCGCAGGAACAGGATGTCAGTCTGCACATCCGTCGCAGCGAGTCCCGCGAATGCACCCTGCGGCAAGCGGATCGCACCCACCAGGTGAGCCTGCGCTGCGATGTACTCGCGTACGCCGTCGTACTGGGCATCCATCGTGTGGCTGCCGGTGATGAAGCACACCAGTCCGCCGGGCCGCACGAGGTCGAGCGCGCGGCCAAAGAAGTAGTTGTGGATGCTGAAACGGGCATAGGCCCGGTTGCTCACGTCGGCGACCTTGTACTTGCCGAAGGGGACGTTGCCGATCACCAGGTCGAACCAGTTGTCGGGCAACGCTGTCTTCTCGAACGGCGCGATCCGCACGTCCACGCCACCGGGCGCATAGAGCGCCTTGAGCAGGCGGCCGGACACCTGGTCGATCTCGATGGTCGTCGTCGTGCTGCGCTCGGCGAGCGCGCGCGGCATTGCACCGACGAAGTGCCCGACGCCAGCCGCGGGCTCCAGGATGCGTCCGCCGGTGAAGCCGAAACGCTCCACCGCCTGCCACATCGCCTCGATCACGTGGACCGCGGTGTAGTGGCTGTTGTTGACGGAGGCGCGCGCCGAGTCGTAGTCCTCGGCGCAGAGCTGTGCTTGCAGTCGCTGGGCGCGTTCGGCCCAGCTTCTGTCTTCGGCTTCGAGGTTGAAGCTCGCGGGCAGGCCGCCCCAACCGGTGTAGCGCAGCATGATCTGCCGCTCGGCTGTAGTGGCCGACCGCTCACTGGCTTCGATCTGTCGCAGCGTGTCGATGGCGGCCAGATTGGCCTCGAACTTCGCAACCGCGCCGGTCAGACCGTTCAGGTCGGAGCGTGTCAGCAGCGGCCAGACAACGCGGCCTGCGGTCTCGGAGGTCGCGGCGACCACGCGCCAGTTGGCGCGGACGTTCGCGGGAGATTGCTCCGGGTCGGCGTCGCCAGTGCCGGCGACAAGTGCCGTCTCGACAGGTTCAGCGGCTTGACCGGTGGTGGTTGATGAAGCGTTCGCCGTCAGGGACAACGGGGCAGGGGGCTCAGGCGTGTCCGGGTCGAACCCGGGCAGCCACATGGAAGGCGCGGTAGTGCGGGCCATCGGTGTGTTCTCCAAATGAATGGGGAACACGGCGACCCGTCGGGGAGGCGTGCTCCCCGGGTGGGTTGGGCAAGAGGGTCGTGGCGACCCGTGGGCAGTGGCTGGACGTGCAGGGACGTGCCGGTTCATGGCGAAGCCGCCAAGACCGACATGCGGTGTCGCTCGCGAGGTGCGTAGTGAACCGGCCGATGGGCATCGGCAGGCGCAGGACTCAGCTCGGCGCAGGGCGCGGAATCAGGTGGCAGCGGCGAAGCGCTGCCGGTTCTAGAAGGCGGGTAACGTCCGCAGCGCCCGATCCAAGTCGGGAGCGCTCCAAAGAGCGCGCGTGGCCAAAGCCGAATGCCTTCTCAGTGTGCAGGCCAACGCTCGACGAGACCGGCCCGCCGACCAGCCGCCAGCGAAACTGCCATCGAATCGGTGGGCTTGTGGGTGGCGATTGGGTTCGCCGACCGCGGGGCTGCCATGGCGCCTCGACGTTTGTGAGGCAGGGCTCAGCGCAGGTGAACCGGAGAGGGGCTTGCACAGCAGCCGCGCTGCGCGAAGCTGCTCGCATGGACAAGAGTGGGCGCGTCGCGTTGGAGCTCGCGGCTGGGTACAACACCTGGGATGACTTCTTCAAGACCTCCGGGCTGGACGCCGTTCGCGCCTGCGCCGGCAACGTCTGGGTGGTTTGGAACCCGCAGACCTTGGTTCTCTTTCGCAGGCTGACGTACCGCGAAGCCATCCGGCAACTCTGCGCGCAGTTCGACCGTGATGGCCCCGACCACGGCTACAACGCGATGGTGTCGGACTCTGTCGGCATCTGGTTGGGGCCGCGAGGCCAACGGCGCCAACCTCAGACGTATTCAGGATCATCTGCGCCGGCCGCAGCGCTCGCTGAAGCGCTGCGTGCGCACTGTGCAATCGCCGTTGGTGCGCTCCGTCCCTTCGACGGCATGCCCTTGAAGACCTCGCAGGCGCTGGACCATGAAGCATGCCCCTTGCGGGTCGCAACCCAGGAGAACCAAGCCGTGCAACTGACTTTATCGATCGCGAAAATCGTGCAGGGGAAGAATCCCCGCGAGTACTTCGATCCCGACGAGATGGCCGAACTCGAAGAAGGCATCCGCGCCTTTGGCGTGATCGAGCCCATCATCGTCCGCCCCGTTCCTGGCACGGACCTCTTCGAACTCATCGCCGGCGAGCGCCGTTGCCGGGCGGCAAAGAACGTATTCGGCGACACCTACGACATGCCCGTCGTCATCCGCGAAGCCAGCGACGCCGACAGCGAGGCCATCGCGTTGATCGAGAACTACCACCGCGCCGGCATGTCGGTGGCCGAAGAAGCGCGCACCGCGCAGCGGCAACTGCTGCGCAACAGGGGCGACAAGGCGGAAACCGCACGCAACCTGGGCTGGTCACGCGACGTGCTGGAAGGCCGTCTTGCGCTGATGGCTTGCACGCCGGCCGTGCTCAAGGCACTGGCGCATCGACAGATCATGCTGGGGCACGCCGAACTGCTGGCGGGCGTGCCCCCGGAAAAGCAGGACACGGTGCTGTCCGCCATCGTCGCGCACAAGGTGCCGGTCGCGGTGCTCAAGGCGCAGTTGGGCCAGTACGTGCGGCGACTGGCGGACGCCATCTTCGACACCGCGCCGTGCACCGGATGCTCACACAACTCAGCGCGGCAGGCAGGGCTGTTCTCCGAGTCTCTCGGCGAGGGCTACTGCCAGCATCCCACTCACTTCGACGAACTGACCTTGCAGGCCGTGGACGCCAGGGCGGCGGCGTTGAAGGACGAGTACCCGGTGATCCGGGTCGTGAAGATCACCGATGGGTTTGAGTCGTTGCCGGTTTCGGCGGAGGGAGCGTTCGGGGTCGGCGACGTACAGTACGCGTCGTGCCAAGGATGCGAGTCGTTCGGCTGCGCCGTCTCAGCCATGCCCGGATCGTATGGTGCGGTCACACGGTCGCTCTGCTTCGACGCCGATTGCAACAGCCTGAAGGTCGCGGCATGGCGCAAGGTGCAGCGCGAAACGGTCTCGGGGCCGGCGCCACTCGCCGACAGGGGCCTGGAGAAGGGTCGTGCGCATAAGGGTGCGAAGCGGACCCCGGGCCCCGTCAAGCCGGCGGCAGTGCAGAAAGCATCGAACCAGACGCCTCAGCGCGTAGTGGATCACCGCATCGCGCAGTGGCGCCGATGGGTCGCCAACGCGCTCATGACGCAGCCTGAACGCAACCACCGCGTCCTGATCGCGCTCGCCCTGGCAGGGCGCGGCAGCGACCTTCGCAGCGAACAGTTTGCCAAGGTGGCCGACAAGCTTGCCGGAGCGGCAAGCCGGTTCCAGTCCAACCTCGGAGGACACCTGCGCCGCGCGCATGCCATCGAGGCGGATCGCCTGGACAAGCTCGTGCACGCGGTGACCGCATCCGCAGCTTTCGGGGTCGATGTCCGCAACCTCGAGCTGCTACTGAGTTACCTGGAGGTTGACGAGGCGCGCTGCTTCCAACTGGACAAGGCCTTCCTCGATCTGTTCACGATGAGCGAACTCGAGAGCCTCGCCGACGAACTTGGCTTGAAGCGGGTGATGGGTCAGGGTTTCAAGGCGGTGCGGGCTGGCAAGAAGGCCGAGTTCATCGCGGCGCTGCTGGCGGTCAAGGGATTCGAGTACCGGGGCGCGGTGCCGCAGGTCATGCGCTACCCGCGCCATGACGTCATCGGCGCCAATATCGATGAGCAGCAGACGCCGCCCGGGGACACCGGTGATGGCACTGCCGATGCGCAGTCCGACGAAGAAACACAGGCCCTGGCAGCGTGACGCCGGCACAGGCCGCGCTCGCCGTACAGGCACTGGACACACATGGGACGCCCCATAGGATGAATTCATGGGGTGTACCCATTCAAGGAGTGGATGACATGACGATGTTCGAAGAACTGCATGCGCTGGCGACTGGCGCGACCCTCACGATGATCGTGAGTGCCGACGAGAAGACCGGCCGAATGACGGTCCACGTAATTCCGAAGCCGAAGAAAGACGTGGACGAGCCGGCGCTGACCAAGGCGCTGAGTCTCACAGCCACGCCGCAGGAGTTCGACGCCGGCTTCGTGGAAGCGCTGCGTGGCTACCGCGAAGTGCGGCACAGCCTCGCCGAACAGGCCGAGGCCACCAAGGAAGTTCTGGAAGCCGCCAAGCAGGCCTCAGTCAAGAAAGCTGGAGACGCTGCATCCAAGGCGTCGAAGCCCGCTGCTCCGGCGAGCAGCGCGCCAGGCGCGACAGCACCTGCAATTCAAGTGTCGAGTACGACCGAGGACGACGAGACCGGGGACCAGGCCCAGGCGCCAGCGGCGGCCATTGCCAGTGGCAGCGCGCCGCTCGACCTGTTCGGCTGAAATAGAGGCAGCGCCCCAGCCCGCTGCGGCGACTCGTCCGCGCGGTGGACTTGATGACCTGCCGTCCGCTGAGAGACTGACCGCAGGGCAACCGAGACGCGGTTGCCGCCCATGACGCCATAAGCAGAACAGAAGGAGAAGCGATGTCCATCGAAGTTCACGAAATCCAGCGGCGATTCCGCTACAACGGCATCCTGCTGCCGGATGTGCCGGGGCTGGAGCCCCGCGAGGTACGCGACCTGTACAGCGCGCAGTATCCCGAACTCGTCAGCGCCGAGATCGAGCCCGGCGAAGTGCGCGACGGCGTGCAGGAGTTCAGCTTTCGCAAGGCCGTGGGCACCAAGGGCGCGACCCACCGCAAGGACAATCGCCTCGCCGCCTTGTCGGCGCAGGTCGAAGCTCAAGTCGGTGGCGAGGTCGGTGGTGCAGAAGGCAAGCTCACCGGCCCGATGGGCCGCAAGGCCGTGATGCAGTGCGCGCAGGCCTGGAGTGCGTTCGCCCACCGTACCCACGCGGGCAGGGCGCAGGACCGCGACACATCGAGGATCGTGCCGCCCAGCGAAACGCTGGCACCGCTGCCGTGAACGGTGTGATGACGCTGCCGCGCCTTGCGGCAGCGATTCCCAAGTCACTGGTCCCCACGCCATTAGCCAAGGCCAACGCCACCGTGTCGAGCTTCCTGATCGAGGCGGGAGCCATCCGGGAAGGCGACCTCCCGGCGGCGTGGGATGACACGTTGCGCGTGTGCGAACAGGCGCTGGACGCCTGGATCCAGCGCCAGATCGGGCCGCTGCACTGTCTGTCGCCCTGCTTCGTGATGGGCGCGGTGGGCGAGGGCGGTGCCTACGTGATGCCACGCACGGATGCCCCGCCGCGCTACAGCGCTCTTGACCTCTACTGGTACGAGACGCGCGAACACGAATGGCCCATCGGCGAGGGGCTGGAGGCGCTGGAGCGGGCCTGTGTGGGACTCGGCGCCGCCGTGCTCAAGGTCATGGCCGAGAGGAGCCGCTTCGTCTACCCGCTGTTCACCCCTGACATCGCCTGCGACGTGGCGACCTACGTGTACTGGTGCGGCGAGGAAAACGAAGAAGTCGCGCTGGACATGCAGTGCGGGGAGGATGAGGAGGCGAGGGCGGCGATGCGCGAAGAGATGGTCACGAGCCAGACGCTGACCCAGGCGTATCCCGACTGGGCCCGGCACTGGCCACGGGGCAGTTCAAGGGCGCGGCGCGCGCCAAGTCTGTCAAGCATGGCACGCAAGCTCGACGATCCAAAGGCCCAGCAAGTCGCCGCCGACGCGCTCGCGCTGTCTCGCTTGCGGATCGAAGACGAGTTCCGGCCCGACATCGACGGCGAATACATCGGCTTCGGCGCCGTGCTGTCCTGGCGCGAGAGCGACGTGACGGTGCGCATCTACGACGACTTGCTGAACCTCGCACATGAGGCCGAGTTCTGCGACCGCATCGGCGAGTTGCAGATGCCGCTGAACGAGCCGCACCGCATGGCCGATTGGCAGCGGACCATGCGCACACGCTTCAAGGCCATCGGGCTCATCGACCGCTTGATCCACCAGCTTTCGGGGTGAGACTGAAGGCTGGAATTCGAAGCACACGACGTGCGACGACTACGGTCTTGGAGACGACGATGAGAACCGAAAGATTGCTGCGAGTCAGCTACTCGACCGGGGACGCCAGACAGGCGTTGAAGCAACTGGTCCCGTCCATGGCGTCGGGATTCAACGTCAACGCCGTCCACGGCATCTGTTCAGTGAACGGCGCAGATGCGAAGGCGCTCGCGGACTTGCTCGCGGAGCGCATCGCGTTGCGCCTCGAAAGCGCGAAGGCGCGCAGGAAGCAGCGCGGCGCAGGCACGAATCCTGGCCAGCCGTCGAATCCGTGATGGACCTGAACACCATGAACCAAGCCGAGTTTTCGATCAGGACGCAGACGGATGGCATCCTGCGTCTGGATCGGGCGGTGCTGATCTACCACGGGGCCTCGGGCAGCGCCTTCGCGACGGTGCATGAGGTCGAGGAGATGGAGGGCGAGTCGGTGATCGGGGCCGGTCAGGCAATGACGCCGCGTGCCGCCATCGATCTGGCGCGTGCCCTGAACAAGAATGTGTCGCATGGCGGCTTCCTGCCTGAGACGGTGCTCTACATGGACGGCGATCTGCTGGTGTGGTGGCTGCCGCCGGGCAAGCGGCACATCGCGCTTCGGACCGAAGGCCACGAAGAACAGATGGGGGCTGTCGAACGAGGCGAGACAGTGTCCCACCCCGGGCTGGTGTTCGCGGCTTCGAGCCGCGTGTGGAAGGTCTGGGCCGTCAAGGGCGGCGCCCGGCCCACACCCGCCACGCCGCTGTTCCAGGCGCCGTACTTCAACGTCTACCCGAACGGTGACATCTGCCAAGGCAACGCGCCCCGGCCCGAGGGCACCACGGCCGAGAAGATCGGGGCCTGGAACGATGCTTTCCTGCGCTCCTACTTCACCCACCCCAACACCCAGGGCAAGTTGGTCAGCTACCGGGGCGGCGCCTACGCGTTCTGGCGCGACATGCTGGACGGCAAGTTTGGCCGCTTTCCCGAGCGTGTCCTGTTGGATTCGAAGCAGACGCTCGGTGCGCTGCTCGGCGCGAAGGAGGGCGCGTGATGGACCTGCGCGATGCCGCGCTGCAATCGACCTGTCCGGTGGTTGCCATGCCCCGCTACGGTCTGCTGCCGGACATGCTCAACGGCCAGCGCGTGATCGTGGCCGTCAACGGCGTGTTCGTGCAGTTCAGGCTGGACTGGCTGGATTGTGTGCAGCGCCTGATGCCTTGCCCGCCCGGCCTGCCCTTGCCCTATGGGCATGTGCAGGAGCGCGTGGCATTCTCGTTCGGTGTGCTGCCGATCCGCCTGATCGAAGCCTTCGTCGAGCAGGGGCGGCGGGCATTGCCCAACGAGGCGGCAGGCGCCTTGGTCTACTCCCGCCGCACGCGCGGCCTGCGGCTGGTGATGTGCGAGGCGACGGAAAGCTCGCCGGTCCGCGTCGACTACCGCCTGCCGGCACTGACCGACGACGAGGCGGTTGCGGTGGACCTCCATACCCACGGGCATGGCCTGCCGTTCTGGTCCGACGATGACAACCGGGATGACCAGGGCATCAAGGTCGCCGGCGTCTTCGGATGCCTGCACCACGAGCGGCCCCGGGCCAAATTCCGACTGGTGCTCAACGGCATGTACCGGGCACTGCCGCATCCCTGGCAGCGCGAAGAACAGCTGAGCTACGAGGCTGACGCCGCCCTTGAGACGAGCTTGCTGCGCAAGATACTGAGCTTGTGGCTCAGAGCGAGGGCCTGAAATTGGAACACCGTATCGACAGGAGATTGCTGGATCGGCGTGTCGCCATCCACCTGGTTGGCGTCGGCGGCAACGGCGCGCAGATGGCAACGTGTCTGGCCCGCCTGGACATCGCGATGAAGGCGCTGGGGCACCCCCATGGACTGCACGTGACCGCCTTCGACGCCGACCGCGTGAGCGAAGCCAACGTCGGTCGCCAGCTCTACAGCCCCGCCGACGTGGGACGCTTCAAGGCGCTGGTGACGATCCATCGCCTCAACCAGTTCTACGGCCTGGACTGGTTGGCCCACCCGGCGCGCTATGAAGACCACCAGCGCGAACGCCGGCTCCGCCTTGACGCCGACATCCTGATCAGTTGCGTGGACAGTCGGGCGGCGCGCCGGGCGATCCATGCCCAGGTATTCCATCCGCACGGCAACTACCGGTACTGGCTGGACCTCGGCAATACCGAATCGACGGCCCAGGTCGTGCTGGGGCAAGCGCCCAGGCATACGCCGCCAACCGAAGGCGGGCCGCGCCTGCCTTGCGTCACCGAACTGTTCCCGGAACTGCTGGACGAAGCAGTGCTGGACGACAACCGCCCCTCGTGTTCGGTGCGCGTGTCCTTGGCCTCGCAGGGGCTCTTCGTGAATGACGTTGCGGTGCGCTTCGCCGCGCAACTGCTCTACGAACTGTTCTCAAACGGCCGACTCTCGGCGCACGGCGTGATGGTCAACCTCGGCTCCAAACGCAGCGGCCCCATCGAAGTCGATCCGCAGACGTGGCGGCGCTTCGGCTATGTCGAGGATGCCGATGCGGTTGCCGAACCTGCCTGAAGGTGCGGACTATGCTGAAACGATGGAATGTCTACCTGCGCCGGCAAGGCCGACCGCAGCACATCGGCGAGGTGAGCGAGCGCGACGAGGCACTGGCCCGCTGCGCCGCGTTGTCCAAGTACGGCGTCAGTGACGACGAAATCGCTGCTGGTGAGAGTCGTTCGCCAGACCGGGCGATCTACCCGGACGACGAGTTCGACGTGTCGCTCGGCGCGTAGGGCGGGCCATGCGTCGGATATCGTTCGTGACCTGGGCGTTTGATGCAATTTGATTGAAGTTGCCGCCTTGTGGTCAATATCATCGAGTGCCAGCCAATGAGCAAGTCCCCCATTCAAGCATTGCCGCCAGGTGGCGTGCTGTCATTCCGGCCTTGGTCGCAGGGCGAGGCCAAGCCGGAGTCGGACAAGGCCAGCCATTCGTACTTGGTGCAGGTCCACGGCGATGCCCTGTCGCAGGTCCTGGAGACCGTCATGCCCATGCTGGACCGCCTGCTGGCGCAGAAGACGACCGAGGTTCGCGAGCAGAAGTTGGAGGCACTGGTCGACTTCATCACCGGGCAGATGGCGGGGCCGATCGCGGCGCGGCATGCCCGCGTCCTGAACGAGTTCGGCTTCGTGACCGCCGAGGAGTTGGCAGACGCGAACCAGTCCCGCGCCGGCAACCGCAACGCGCTGGCGGACGACTGGAAGAGGCGCCGGAAGGTGTTCGCGGTGCGCCATCGTGACGAATCCGGCCGACCTTGGGAGGTCTTCCCGTTGTTCCAGTTCGAGAACCACAAGCCGATCAAGGCGGTCCAGGCCGTGCTCGAAGCCTTCGGGAAGCACAAGGCCCCGTGGAAGCTCGCGCTGTGGTTCACGTCGAACAACGGCTGGCTGCCGGGGCAGGCGCGGCCGGTTGACCTGCTCAAGTTCGCCCCGGACGCCATCGTGCAAGCAGCGCGGCGCGATGCGGCTGGGAGTGCCGCTTGAGTTCTCGCGCGCCGGGGCCGACCCTCGACGCGCTGATCGAGCCTTGGCCTGCGAGGCAGGTGACCTACGTGATCCACGACGCAGCCTTCGACCCCGGGGAGCTTCGATGCCGGCATCGACGCCGCCGGCAAGGATGAACGCAATTTGACGGTGCGCTTCTCGTCGGCCACCTGTCCATTCAACTGGCCAGTGACCTCGTGACAGGTCTGCACCCAACTGCGGCGGATGTCATCGCGCCGACGATGACGGGTTACGGGCCGCATCTCCAACCTCCGATGTCAAGGCCTCTAGAAGGTGGCGTCCATCTCCGCGTGGGCACGGTCGAGTTCTTCTCGAAGCCCCTGAACAGCCTCCAGCGTCTTGAGCATCGCGTCGTAGTCGCGCCGCAGTGCCTCGTTGTCGAGCTTGTCGTCAGGGTTGCGCAGTACCTTCAGCACTTCGGGTAGCCAGGCTGACTCCCGGAAGTCATTCAACTCGAAAGGGATGTCCTGGTGAGCCATGTGTCTTGCCGACATGGTCAGCAGTTGGGCTCTCATGAAGGGTGTGTGGTAGTAGGTGCTCGACGACTGGTCATCGAAGGCTCGAAAGGTACACGTTGTCGACAAGGCCAGCATGCGCAGCAGGTTGCGCTGGTCGTTGCCGAAGGCGCTGTACCAGCCGGAGGATTTCGTGTTGAACAGCAGCGTTCCCAGGAACTTCCCGGCAAAGATGTCGGCGTCCAACTCCATGGCGCGGCGCAGACTCTGCTGCCGCGTCTCCGATGGTGAGTGGGCATTTGGGGTGCCGACTTCGTACAGCCTCGACACGCCGAACCGCGTTCTCAGGAGCCAGAGGTGTCCTCGCACGATGTGACCGATCTCGTGGGCGAAGACCGCCGTCAATGCAAGCGTCGTCAGGTCGATGGCGCACTGGCGACGTGACGGGTCGTTGGGAATCACGCCCAGCAAGGTGCCGGTACGGCCCTGTCGTTCCAACTCGACCTTGCCGACCTCCGGCAGAGACCTTGGGTCGGCCAAGACCCGCAAGAGACGATCGGCCGTGTGGATGAACAGGCCCGCGTGCAACCCGATGTAGAAGTAGGGCGCTCGCACGTCGGTCACCTGTCCGGCGGAACCGTTCACCTCGAGGCTGCCCTGGGTCATGGCCATGATGCGCAGCGGGTGCCATTGCCGAAGCAGGGTGCTGCGGTGAAACGTCTCATCCAGTCGTGACCAGACTGTTCGCATGACGAGGTCTGCTGTCGCGCGGTCCACCTTGTCGACGATGGCAGGAGGCAGCGCGCCCTCGTTGCCAAGAATGACGTACCCATCGCTGCGCAGCAGTGCTCTTGATTCCATCTGCACATGCCGTGGCACGTTGCCCAGCCCGTACGGATCCCGCTCGCCGAATCGCAGGCGATCCAGTAGCGCGAGCCCTCGTTCGAGAAAGCGGATCGTCGTCATGCCGATGGGCTACGCGGGCCCTTCGGGGCCGTCCGTACCCGGCGAATGCCTGCCACGACGATGCCGGAGACGCGGCCTCGTCACTGACAGCATGGCACCGGTTGAGGCCCCCCGATGAATCGCTGATGCTCCTTGCCAACGGCGGCGCGGGTGATCGCACGCGGTCAAGGAATGCCGCATGGGAAACGCCGCGCGCCGTCGCTCATCGGACTGTGCGGCGTTGGCGTCAGGCCAGCATGATGTCGCGCACGTCGCGCAACGCAGCGGCGAAATTCACACCAGCACCCGCCAGCACGTCGTGTGGCGTGAGGTCCGGGAATTTGAGGCCGGTCATCGCTTCGATGGCCGCCAGAGGCCGCTGCTGGTGCTCGAAGTCGCCGAACACGAAGGCAGGCTTGAGGTCGGCGACGGCCTTGGCTTGCGAGGCCAGGTAGCCGGTGGCCGTGAGTGCCCCGGTCTCGTCGTGCACGAAGGCCACGATCTTCCAGAACCGCACCGGAACCTTCACGGCGTGCACGACCGGATCGGTGGCCGCAAACACCGGTCCGGTGAACACGCTGACGCGCATGCTGTCGGTCTTGGTGTTGCCCAGCACGTAGTCCTCGATGCCGCCCCACAGGCCGTCATTGAAGGACTGCACCTGCGGGGCTGCGTTCGTCGCGTGGAAGGTGTCTGCGTCGGCCCGGGTGGCCACGAACTTCGCGCCCCAGTCGGGATCCTGCCGGCGGGTCATGTGACCACGACTGAAGTAGCCGTCCTTCTGATTGCCGTAGACCTCTTTGAGCATCTGGTACTGCTGAGGGATGCGCGGGTCGAATTTCCAGATGTCGGTGCGGGGGATGGTTTTGGCGGCAGAGCCGTTGATATTGCATGCGCTGAATATCGGCATGCGGCGTGATCTGGAAACCGCCGTAGAAAAGTGCGTGTAGGTGAGGACGTGGGTCTTCTCGCCCTTCCAGTCGAAGCTGACGGCGTCGCGCTTGGCGGCCGCCCCCAGGCGGGGCAGGGCGACAGACAAACTGGCATCGATGAACTGAGGGTCGTAGCCGGTGCGGTCCTCGTAGCTCTCGACGGGGTCCGGGGTCAGCCGCACCCGCTTGGCGGCCAGTTCGGGTGCCGGTGCGAACCGGTAGCGTGGCGTCGACCGTTTCGACATGTCTTTCCCCCAGGACGTGAAAAAGCCCGGCGAGCCGGGCTTTCGTTGGAACCGTGTCAGACGGGCTGCTTCAGCACCTTGTGCGGCGGCTTGATGCCGGCACTCCCGACCGGTGAAAAAGTCCACAGCTTGAGCTTCTTCACGACCGATGCCACTTCGGCTTCTGAACCATCCACCAGGATGTTGCCGGGCATGCGGTCGATGACCTTGGCGCGCTTCAGCGAAGACACGAGCGATCGCTCCTCTCCTGCGGGAGGATCCGTCACGCCCTGGTAGAGGATCACGAAGCGGCTCATAGCGCGATCATCCTACCGCAAAAGCCCCGCCCCCTCAAACGACGCCCCGAAGCCCAGGGTCTGGACGGCGGTGAGGGCCAGTTTCATGATGGCGTCGGACCGTTTCTGGTTCCTGTCCATGCCCAGCACCTTGGGCTTGCCGGCCAGCGCCCGGGCCAGGGCGCCGGTGGCCACCGGGCAGGCCATCGACGTGCCATCCATCACGGCGTAGCCTCCTGGGTAGGCCGAGACGATGCCCACACCGGGCCCGGACAGGTCGACGCCGCTGCCGATGTTGCTGAAGCCGGCCACGAAATTCTTCCGGTCGGTGCCGAACGGCTTGACTGCTTCGAGTTCCTGGGCGGCACCGGCCGGATAGGTCGCCTTGCGCCCGAAGGCGCTGATGCCCAGCGCCTGGCTGTAGCGGGCCGGGTAGTTAACCGGGCCGCGGTAGTCGTTGCCGGTGGCGGCCAGACAAACCACACCCAGCGCCCGGGCTCGCTGGATTTCGCGCAGGACGTCTGGTATGTCGACCTCGCCGCCCAGGGACAGGTTGATCAGGTCGCAGCCATCGTCAACCGCCTGCCGGATGCCCTTGGCGATGTTGAACGACAGTGCGGTTTCCTGCCCTTTCGCGAACACCCGGTACACGTGGAGGTCGACACCCGGCGCCACGCCCCGAACACCGCTGCCTGATTTGGCTCGGCCGGCGACGATGCCGCACACGTGCGTGCCGTGGCCGATCAAGTCGCTCGCGTCCTTGGCGGCCTCGCCCTTGACGACGTTCAGCGACTTGGCCACACGCAGGTCCTTGTGCTTGGCGACGCCGGTGTCCACCACCGCCACCTTGACGCCCGCACCGTCCGCATCAGCCCCCTCGAACCCGAAATGCCCCCGGGCCTCCTGTACCGCCAGATCGATAGGGACGCACGACAGCGTGAGGCTGCCGCTGGACGTCTGAACGGCCGATGTATACGCCGGCCAGTGGCCAGACGGTGCGAAGGCTTCGATGGACTCAAGGACCGTGACGCTGGAGGGAAACAGCAGCTTTGCGACGCCCTTGCTGTTCGTGGTGTTGCTGGCACCGACGCGGTTGGCGCGGTCGGTCATGCCGACAACCTCGACCCCGGCGAGGGCCTTGCCGGTCACTGCATCCACGACCTTGACCTCAAGCGAGGTCTTCGTCCCTGCCGACACGCCGATCAGCGGGGACAGCTTGAAGCGCCTGAGCCACAAGGGCGACAGTTCTGCGACCGGGGCGATGCGCAGGCCGGGGTGGGCGCGCAGCAGGTTGAAGCGCTCGGCTTCGTCCATGGACACCAGCACGGTTTCGTGGGGCGCGACCTCGTCGATCAGGGTCACGTCCAGCGCCGCTTCATCCAGGCTCACCGGCGCTTTCGCTCGCAGGTGCGCGCCCAACTGCCGGCTGATCGAGCGCATGAATATCTGGCTGCCGCCTGGGGCGTTAGTGTTCCAGACGTTCAGGTTGGGAAGCACCACGAAGAGCGAGCCCCGCCGGCGATCAGATTCGGACATGTTGCGTCTCCCCTGGCGTGAATTGTTGTCGCCGAATGGTACTGCCGGGCGCGAGAACAACCGCCCAGGACCTCGCCGCGTGGCCGCACCGACGTCGCTTGAGGCTCCCCTGTCGCTGCGGTCACCGAGCGCTTGACATCATCGCCTGTCCTGACGATGATCCGGGCATGCGATATCCGGGCGGCAAGGGAAAGTGCTATCAGCGGTTGATCAGCCTGATGCCGCCACACACCACGTATATCGAATCCCACCTCGGTGGCGGAGCGGTCCTTCGCAACAAGCGTCCAGCGCAGATCAGCATTGGCATCGACGCAGACGCGCGGGTCATCGATCGGTGGCAGCGCGAGCACTCGGACCTTTGTCAACTCGTGCACGGCGATGCCGCGTCATTCCTGGCGCGCTACTCCTTCTGCGGAGAGGAACTCGTCTACGCCGATCCACCGTACCTGGCGGAGGCGAGACGCCGGCCAAAGGTCTATCGGCACGACTACTCCAGGGCCGACCACGAGCGGCTGTTGGCGGTGCTCAGGTCACTGCCGTGCAGGGTGATGCTGTCGGGCTACGACAGCGCGATGTATCGCGGCTTGCTATCGGACTGGCGTTGCGTGAGCTTCGCCGCCAAGACGCATGTGGATGTTCGGCAGGAGTGGGTCTGGCTCAACTTCGATCCGCCGGCGACCCTGCACGATGCCTCGCATCTTGGCGCCACATTTCGCGAGCGCCAGACGATCAAGCGTCGCCACGCGCGGATGGTCGACAGATTCAGCCGGATGGACCCTGTGGAGCGCCACCAGGTTCTTTCAATGCTGAACGACCAGTACGGGAACAGGACGGGCGGACCATGACGCAGTCTGGTGCCGTGTTTCTGGGACCCACGACCGTGCAGATCGAGCTGCCGGCTTGCGGCGACGAGGCGTTGCCGGGCGTCGCCTGGGGCTCGATCGATGCGTTCCCGACGCCGGCCTACTGGGCCTACCAAGTGATCGCCCGCCGCGTGGGCGGCGCGCCGGTACGGCACCGACTCGGTCAGACGCTGGCGGAGGAGGTCGCGGCGTGTCTGCTCGGCGGCCACGGCATTCCGGCCAGCGTTGGCATGGCGGCGTTTCGGAGGCTGCAGTCGCTCGACATGCTCGCCTCGGCATCGAGCGAGGAGGAACTGTTGCATCAGTTGACCGTCCCGCTGATCGTGAACGGCCGACCGGTCAAGTACCGATTCGCCCGGCAAAAGGCGAAGTACCTCGACGCCGCCCTGAAGCGGCTGTCCGCAGAATCACCTCCGACGGAGTGCGGTCGGGTGCTGCGGGACTGGCTCGTCGAACTGCCTGGCATCGGGCTCAAGACGGCGTCCTGGGTGGCACGCAACTGGCTCGACGCCGACGACGTGGCGATTCTGGACATCCACATCCTGCGAGCCGGGGCGCTGGGGGGCTTCTTCGATCGCAGCTTGACAGTGGAGCGCGACTACAAGGAACTTGAAGCCCAGTTCATTCGGTTCAGCCGGGCCATCGGTGTCCGGCCTTCGGAACTCGACGCGGTGATCTGGTTCGAGATGATGTCGTCGCCGGCGACCGTCAATCAACTGCTGGGGGGCCGACGAGGCGGTGATGCTTCAGCTCGCGCATCATCGCGGCGTCGCTCCCACGAACGCGGCCCCAACCCCCATCAGGCCCGGCTGATCGAGTAACTGGCTGGTCCAGGGTTCACCGGTGACGCCGAGCGGGCAGAAGCTCAGGTCCAGCGCCTCCGCGGCCATCGACAGCCAGCCCAGCAGGATGCCGGCGTCGCGCCAGACCAAGCTCCAGGGATGGTCGTATTTCGCCGCTGTCATGCCACCTTCGGCAGCCAGCAGCAGCAGAGTCGCGCCAGGGGCCGCGAGCACCTCCTCCATGGCGCGTCTGACACGCTGAGCATCGACGCTCGTTAGCACGTTGACCAATGCATGACGGAAGGGGTCGTAGCGCTGCCATGCGGACGTGCCAGGCCCCAGCAAGATCAGGTGGATCGGGTGGATGGCGCCAGCCGAAGGCGCAGGACGCCGTGTCAACGGAAATCCCAGCGTTGTGTCCCCGACTTGCTGCACGCGACAGGTGAGCGACAGCAGCGCGCTGAGTTGGCCAGCTTCCAGCGCCGAAAAGCTGCGACGCGTGCGCCGGCCCACGGCTGCCTCGCCGAACGACCGCGTGGCAGCCTCCGAAGGAGGAGGCAGCGGAACGAGCGCACCGGTGGGCCACACGAGCGGTGTGTAGGGCCGTGCCGCCGATAACGGATGCGGGTTACCCAGGTCGATCCATGTCATGGTCGAGTTCCCGGAGCACCTCGAAGTACTTGTTGCAGCCGCGGCAGTCCCCGCAGGCGACATCCGCCTTGTGGCAACTGTGCGCCCACGCGAGTGCGCCGGCAGGCACGCCCGACTCGCGGGCCAACTCGGCCGTTGTCATGTCGATGGCGGGCGCTTCAACCCGCAGGCCGCCTTCCTGCAACGCCAACACGTTGCTGATGGCTGCCACGAAGGTCGGAGTGCCGTCACGGTGGGTGCCGTCGGACTTGACCGTACCGATCCACAGATGGTTCACGCCCAGGGCGATGGATTTCATCGCGGCCAATGTGATCAGCAGTTGGTTGCGATAGGGCCACCAGTCGGTAGCTGGGGCGTGCACGCTCGCCTCCGCACCGGCCATGTCGCCGGAGCCGAGGCTGCGGCAGTCGATGCGGAGGATGTGGTGCTCGATGCCTAACTGCTGGCAGATCGCCGACGACGCCGCGATCTCGGCCGCAGCCGGCAGTTGACCGTAGTCGATCGTGATGGCCACGTCGGGGCGTTTCCACCAGGCGAGACACAGCGAGTCCATGCCCCCCGACAACAGCAGGCCGGTCTTCATAGGGCGCAGGCAGTCCAGAGCGTCTCGTAGATGGCACTGACGTAGTCGTCGCGGAGAACGCAGCCCGATCCACGCATCATCTTCTTGTTCTCGTCCGATTCGTTTTCGGCGTACATCACGACCGGCTTTCCTTTGGCGCGTGCGTAGCCGATCTCGTAGACGGTGCCGGAGTCCATGCCATCACCAATGGCGAACACCAGGTCGGCCGTGTCGATGCCCGCAAGGTCCAGCATGACGACGTCTTCGGCGGAACCATGACCGACATCGTGGTACGGCGAAAACACCCGCAAGCCCATGGCACTCAGATCGGCGCGGGCCTGCTCGACAAGCCAGAGTTGAGCCAGCGTGAAGAACGGTCCCGCCAGGTACACGGTCGGGCGCCGCCCGGCCTGATAGGCAGCCGATGCGTCAACCGGGGCGGGATGGAATCCTTCAAGACCTGAGGGCGTCGCGAACCCGCGTGTCTGGCAGTAGTAGGCGGTCGCGCGCGAGGCGAGGTCGGCGCTCTCCGCTGCGGATCGACCCTCGTGCATCCACCGATGCGCGAAGTGGGCGACGAAGTTGTCGCCCGACCCGAGCTTCCACACACTCGATGAACGGTAGGCCGGGATCGACTGCGCGTTGCGACCGTCATGGACCCATGCACCCATCGGGCCCTGCTTGATGATGACCACCTGCGCCGTGCCTTGCCGGATCAGCGCCTCGGCCATCTGAGCGGCTGGCGCGCCCGTGAGGCCGGTCAGCAGCGCCGCCTCATGGCGATTGAGCACCACCGCCAGCTGACGGGCGGTGGAGCCGTTGGCAGCAAAGGCCTGAGGCGCCACGGCATCCTGCGGATCGAACACGACCCGGTCGCCGTGCACGACGGCATCGCCCTCCATCATCCCGAACCGCACGATGTGTTCAGCGCGGACCATCAACGGAGGATGGCTGTCGCCAGTGCCACGGATCCGGGGCGTTTCCAGCCCATGGTGGTAGTCGAACGTGATGGAGCGATCGATCGGCGTCGGCCGAACCTCGAATCCTTCCAGCGCGCCACGGGACTCCATCACCTCCCGCGCGAGGGGGTCGAGGTACGAATGCAGTTCGACCGGTGCCCCCATGCTCGCGATCGCAGACGCCGCGCGGCCTGCAGAGCCGTAGATTTCTCGCCATGCAGGCCGCATGCACCACTCTCGGTACACGCCGCCGACAACAGCGATCGGTGCGATGGGAACGGCGCCGGCCACGCTCAGGCAGCCTTGACGCGTACCCGCACCTGTCCGTCGTTCTTCGCGGTGACGTTCGCGATGTACTGGGTACCGCCGGCCATGCACTCGCGCAAACGTTGGACCAGCGGAGACGCGAGGCCGCCCGCGACCTGGCCCTTGTGCAGGACCACCACCACAGTGGTGCCGCCCACCGTCTGGGTCGCCACCAACAACTCGTCGCCGACCTGAATGCCAGCGACGACGGCCTGCTTGGGGGAACTGAGCTGGGTGTCGAACACCAGCGCCGCGCAGCTGTCGGGCGGCGAATCAAAGCCGCCACCGCCGCCACCACCACCCGAACCTGACATATGGTTGTCCTCCTGCCGGTCCAAGAATAACTGATCACTCGGCCGTGGCGCGTCGAGAAACCGGCGTTGACTGGGTAGGCCAAGAGGCGGCACCGCTTCAAGGCTAAGCGCTGCAGCCTCGGGCGCGATTCCGGCGTTGCGTCGATTCATCAGCGGGTCAAGCCGGCCCCGAGTTGCCGTCGTCCGCTTTGGGCCTCGGTGCAGGCTCAGTCGGGCGCGGATCGGCCTGAAGCCGCACGGGCTTCGGGCTGCCTCCTACGTAGTTGAAATGTGTAGCTGCACATATCTGCTATTTAGGTCAGTCCGCGGTTATGCGCAGCAAGGCCCGTAAAGGTTGATGTACCAGGAGCCCCGGTGATTCTGTCAGCGCATAACACCTCGCAGCCCAGACCCTGCTGGGACTGCGAGGCAGGGCTGGCGCCGGCCTACAGCGAGCGCAGCCAGTCCAGCAGCGACTTGCTCTGCTGCCACGACGGCAGCGAGGCCGATGGTGACTCTCCGGCCACCTTCTCCAGCGCGCGCCGCTTCATCTCCAGGTTCGCCCGGGCGTAGATCTGCGTTGTCTTCACGTCCACGTGCCCGAGGAAGTCGCGGATGATCTCCAGCGACACACCGCTCTGCAGAAGATGCATGCCCTTGGTGTGCCGCATGCTGTGGGGGCTGATCTTCTGCGTGAAGCCAGGCACCGCCGACCTGGCTGCCTGCACGTGGCACTGCAGCAGGTACCGCAGGCCCGACCTCGACAGGCGCCCACCCTGGCGGTTCTGGAACAGCGGCAGGTGGCCTCGCTCAGGCCGGTCGAGATCGTTCTCCCGCAGGTGGTCACGCAGCAGCTGAGCCGTGGCGTCCATCAAGGGCACCACGCGCACCTTGCGTCCCTTGCCCAGGAGCCTGACCTGGGCTGGCGTCGTCAGGCGCACATCGTGGGCGTTCAGATCGATCAACTCCTGCGCCCGGGCGCCGGTGTCGTACAGCACGCTGAGCATCACCGCGTCGCGCCGCCCAGCCGGCGTGGTCGGATCGGGATGCGCCAGCACCTGCGTCAGCTCGTCCTTGGACATGTAGGCCACCGGCACCTGGACATGGCGCCGCAGCGGCATCGCCATGATCTTCTGGCACTGCAGCATCCGCTCGGGCACCTCCGACTGCACGTAGCGGAAGAACGCGTGCAGCACGGCCAGCCGCTGGTTCTGGGTGCGGATTGAACACTTCCGCTCCTGCGACAGGTGATCGAGGAAGGCCTCGACGAAGGTCACGTCGATGTCGGCCAGGCAGAGTCGCTCGACGGCAACGCCGCGTCCGTCGCGGCCAAAGCGCAGGAGCAGCGTGAACACATCGCGGTAGGCCTTGATCGTGTTCGGGCTCAGGTTGCGCTGGCCGGCCAGGTAGCGCGTGAGGAAGTTCGTCACGTGCACGGAGAGGTCGGTCGGCTTCATGACGACCTCCAGGGCCTGCGCGGAATGACGTCGCTGAAGGCGGCGTCCGATCGCGAGACGATCTCCGGGTACAGCTCGGCGGTCATCTGCAGGTAGTCCTGCGTGCCGTCGATCGAGGCGTGGCCGAGATAGGTGGCCAGCACGGGCATCCTGGCCTGCAGATCGGCGCCCTCGCGGTACCAGCGCAGCAGCGTGTGCACCGCAAAGGTGTGGCGCTAATTCCGGCTCCGGAATTAGCGCCATAACTCCGGGTCCCGGATTATTCCGGGTACGGGACGCTGGTCTTCGGCAAGCGGCGTCTTTGTTCGGCTGTCGCCGAAGGCGCCTCTTGATCTGCCGGAATTATTCGGCTGTCGTCTCCGGCCGGGACTCTTCCCGGATCTTCAAGGAGGCGAACGATGGCGACCACCCGGCACGCAGCTGCAATTGACGAACTCTCCGGCCCAGGGCCGCTGGAGTGCTGCATCAAGGGCTTTGCGGCGCAACTCTCGAATCAGGGATATGCGCCGAACACGATCCACGCCAAGTGTGATCTGCTGGCCGACCTCAGCCGCTGGCTCGAGCGGCGCAAGCTCTTTCTGACGGCTCTGGACGAGCGTCGGCTGAGGCAGTTCCAGGCCAGCCGTCGTCGGCGAGGCAAGATGCGTCGCGGCGATCCCGCCACGGCCCAGCAGCTACTGCAATATCTGCGGGAGCATGGCCACATCGCGCCGGCCGCACAGGCAGTCGATGTGCACCCAGCGGCGTTGGTCTTGTGTGACTTCGAGTCGTTTCTTCGTTCCGAGCGCGGACTGTCAACGGCCACGGTGGTTTCATACCTGGCGGTCGGTCGTCGCTTTCTCCATGAGCGGTTCGGACGCAAGGCGCTGCGTCTGAGGCAGCTGCGAGCGGAGGACCTTCACCGCTTCGTTGTTCGCGAGATCCAACGTGTCACTCGCACGCACGGCAAGATCGTCATCACGGCGCTGCGGTCGTTCCTACGCTTCTTGCTGCTGCGCGGCGCCATTCAGACTGACCTCGCCCGAACGCTTCCCGGCGTGGCGACCTGGAGACTGTCGCATCTCCCACGGTCGTTGCCTCCCGAGCAAGTGGAGCACCTGCTCGCGTGCTGCGACCGCGGTTCACCGAGCGGCAAGCGCGACTACGCGATCTTGCTGCTGTTGGCCCGGCTTGGCTTGCGCGGTGGAGAGGTCGTGCACATGGCCTTGGAGGACCTGGACTGGGAGCGCGGCGAGCTTGTCGTGCGGGGCAAGGGCCAACGGCTGGAGCGACTGCCTTTGCCCGCGGACGTCGGTGCGGCGCTGGCGCGCTATCTCTGCGAAGTTCGTCCGCCTTGTGCCACGCGTCGGGTATTTGTCCGCATGGATGCGCCGTGCCAGGGCTTGGCACAGTCGGGTGTCTGTTGCGTCGTCCGCCGCGCGTTGGCGCGCGCCGGATTGGATCCCGAGTGCAAGGGGGCGCACCTGTTGCGCCACTCCCTTGCCACCAACCTGCTGCGCCGCGGTGCGTCCCTGAGCGAGATCGGTCAGCTGCTGCGCCACCGGCAGCCGACGACCACGCAGATCTATGCCAAGGTGGACATCGAGGCGCTACGCGTCATCGCGCTGCCGTGGCCAGGGAGTGCGTCATGAGTCCGCTGCAAGTCGCACTCGACGAATACCTCGCAGTCCGTCGCGCCCTGGGATACAAGCTCCGTCTGTCCGGCCGCCTGCTGCAACGCTTCGTCGATTTCGCCGCTGGCCAGGGGGCGACGTACATCACGTCCGAACTCGCCGCGGCATGGGCAACGTTGCCTGGCTCAGCGCAGCCCGCTCAGTGGGCCAACCGGCTGGGGATGGTGCGCCGCTTTGCACTGTATTGCAGTGCGCAGGAGCCGCGCACGGTCGTGCCGCCGCCGGACTTGCTTCCTCATCGATACCGCCGTCCTGAACCCTACCTGTACAGCGACGAGCAGATCAAGCGCTTGCTCGATGCCGCTCAACGCCTTCCATCGGCCACCGGTTTGCGGCCCCATACGTTCGCCACGCTCTTCGGTCTGTACGTGGCCACGGGGCTGCGAGCCAACGAGCCGTTGCGCCTCAACCGCGACGATGTCGACCTCACCAACGGCCTGCTGACGATCCGCGGGACGAAGTTCGGCAAGTCCCGCTACGTGCCGGTGCATCCCTCCGTCCTGCGTGCACTGCACCGCTACGCCGACCACCGGGACCGCTGCTGCCCCGACCCGGCAACGTCGAGCTTCTTCGTCTCGGACCGAGGGACTCGCTTGACCGAGTGGTGTGTGCGGTGGACGTTCGTCAAGCTGTCGAGAGAGATCGGCTTACGGGGGGCGGACGATTCGCGGGGACCTCGCCTGCACGATCTACGTCATCGCCTGGCGACCGCTACGCTGCTGAGGTGGTATCGGCACGGCGTCGACGTCGAGCGCCACCTGCCCGTGCTGTCGGCCTACCTCGGCCACGCCCATGTCACCGACACGTACTGGTACTTGACCGCGACGCCCGAGCTCCTGCACTACGTCATGCAACGGGTGCAGCGCTCCAGGGAGCAACGGCCATGAGCATCGCCGCCACATTGCCCGCGCTGGTGCAGTCGTTCTTCATGGATCGGCTCATGCAGCAGCGCCAAGCCAGCCCTCACACCATCGCGAGCTATCGCGACACCTTTCGGCTGCTCTTGCAATACGCCCAGCAGCGGTTGGGCAAGTCCCCGACGAGCCTGACGGTGCCCGACCTCGACACCCCGCTACTTGGCGCATTCCTCGAGCATCTGGAGCGCGACCGCAAGAACAGCGCCCGCAGTCGCAACGTGCGCCTGGCGGCGATCCATTCCTTCTTTGGCTACGTGGCGCTGCATGCGCCGGAGCACAGTGCCGTCGCGCAGCGCGTGCTGGCCATGCCCAGCAAGCGCTATTCGCGGTGTCCGATTGCCTTTCTGAGCGCCGTCGAAGTCGACGCGTTGCTCGCTGCGCCGGACCTCGCGACATGGTCAGGGCGGCGTGACCGGGCGCTCCTCATGCTGGCGGTGCAGACCGGGCTGCGCGCTGCGGAGCTCACCGGGCTTCATTGCGAGGACATCGTTCTTGGTGCCGGCGCGCATGTCCGCTGCGAGGGCAAGGGCCGCAAGCGGCGCTGCACGCCGCTGCGCAAAGACACGGTCCGAGTGCTGCGCGACTGGCTGCGCGAGCGAGGAGGTCAGCCTTCGGATCCGCTGTTCCCGACCACGCGAGGCACCGCCCTGAGCCACGACGCGCTGCAGGACCTGCTCAACAAGCATCTTGCCGTAGCGCGTCGGCGATGCCCATCGCTGGCACGCAAGCGAGTCACACCGCACGTGCTGAGGCACACGCTTGCGATGGACCTGCTTCATCACGGCGCCGGCCAGACAGTGATCGCTCTTTGGCTCGGACACGAGTCGCCCGAGACGACGGCCATCTACCTGCACGCGGACATGCAGCTAAAGGAACGTGCCCTCGCAGCCACGACTGCCAAGAAGACGTCGGTACCTCGCTTCCGGCCCAGGGACCGCCTACTGGACTTCCTCAAGGGCCTCTGATAATGCCGGGGATCGCTCGGCGTTCCGCCAATGACGACACTCGATGGTGCGGCGCTTCTCGACGCCGCGCCCGGAATAATCCGGGACCCGGAGTTATGGCGCAGGTCGTGAAGGCGAGGCCCTTCTCCTCGGCCACCGTGGCCGATATGAC
>ERZ795056.324-NODE-324-length-63196-cov-51.335566_pt1 | contig 63196 bp, 60 predicted proteins | sample MGYA00375140_ERZ795056 | MGnify/ENA primary metagenome ERZ795056 (study PRJEB30185, sample SAMN05720227) | activated sludge metagenome | isolation source: Anaerobic digester | place: USA | collected 2015-03-09 ...
CCCTGCGCTGCATGGATGAGGGTGTTGCCCCGGAGACCATCGACGCAGCGTTGACCGGCTTCGGCATGCCCATGGGGCCCATCGAGTTGGTGGATACGGTGGGGCTCGATATTGCCGTGGCCGCCGGCAGGGCTTTGGCCGGTGCCGAGGCCGTGTTGCCCCGTGCCCTGGCCGACCGGGTTGCTGCCGGCCAGCTTGGCAAGAAGACTGGGCAGGGCTTCTATGCCTGGCCTGGAGGCAAGGTGCGCAAGCCTACGGCCGGGGCTGTGCCGGCCGGCCTGGCCGAGCGCATCGTTGCGCCGCTGCTGGCCGCCAGCCAGGCCTGTGTGGATCGCGGCGTGGTGGCCGATGCCGATCTGGCCGATGCGGGCGTTATATTCGGAACCGGTTTTGCCCCCTTCACGGGTGGTCCCCTCAATTTTGTCCGCGGCCAGCAGGCCGCGGGCTAAGCTTGTATTAGGAGTTCGTCATGCCCGATTCCCCCGTCCAGCTTCCTGCCCACAGGATGCCCGTTCTGCGCGTCATGCCCATGCCCCGCGATCTCAACCCCGCCGGTGATGTGTTCGGCGGCTGGATCATGTCCCAGGTGGACATCGCCGGTGCTGTGCCGGCCCGCCAGCGGGCCCGCGGCCGGGTGGCAACCATCTCGGTGAATTCGTTTGTCTTCAAGCAGCCGGTATCGGTGGGCGATATCGTCAGTTTCTACGCGGATATCGTGAAAGTCGGCAAGAGTTCGATCACCGTGGATGTGGAGGTCTACGCCGAGCGCAACCCCGAAGACCCGGTGGTGGTGAAGGTGACCGAGGCGGTCCTGACCTACGTGGCCGTCAATGAAAGAGGCGTTAAGCGGGCTATCCCACCGGAGGTGGCAGCATAAAAACAACAGTTTCAAACGATTGTTGCAAAGCCGCAGGCTTTTGTGGACCTAGAATCGCCGAGGGGATTGGGCAACCCGCGGCCTGTCGAGAAAACGCCCATCTGTGAGGAGACACACCATGAAAATGAAAATGATCGCCCGCTCTATCGCGCTGCTGGCCTTTGCCGCGGTGGCTGGCCAGGCATCGGCAGCTGGTTTTCAGTTGCTTGAGCAGAACGCCAGCGGCATCGGCAACGCCTATGCCGGCTCTGCGGCGGTCGCCGAGAACGCCAGCACCATCTTCTTCAATCCGGCGGGGATGACCCAGCTACAGGCCCGCGAGGCCTCGGTCGGCCTGTCTCTGGTGCGGCCCACCTTCAAGTTCAGCAACCAGGGTTCCAGCACCGGTGCGCTCAGCGGCAGTGGTACCGGTAACGATGCAGGGAGTTGGGCCTTCATTCCCAATGGCTATCTGTCCTGGGGGCTGAGCAAGGATCTTTACGTGGGGGTTGGTTTCGGTGCCCCCTTTGGCTTGGTCACGGAATATGACAACCCCTGGTTGGGCGGTGCCCAGGCCATCAAGTTCGACATCAAGACCTACAACATCAACCCCAGCGTGGCTTACCGCATCAACGACAAGGTTTCGGTGGGGGGCGGCCTGAACTATCAGCGCATGGAAGCCGAGTATGTGCGTCTTGCAACCGTCACCTCGGCAGCGCTCGCTGCCACCCGGGTGACTCTTGATGCCGGGAACAACGCCTGGGGCTGGAACGTGGGGGCGCTATTCACCCTCAGCCCCAGTACCAAGGTCGGGGTGTCCTACCGATCCAAGATCAAGCACGAACTGAAGGGTGACCTGAGCTTCAGCGGCCCGGCGGCGGGCGTCGCTCCGACCCTGACCACCGGCAGCGCCAAGGCCAGCGTGGACCTGCCCGACACCTTCATCCTCTCCGTTGTCCAGAACCTCAACGACAAGTGGGAGATGCTCGGTGATATCTCCTGGACGGGCTGGAGCAGTATTCCCAAAGTGGACATCGTGCGTACCTCCGGGATCCTCAGCGGTGGCACTGTGCAGACCCTCGACACCCACTTCCGTGACACTTGGCGTTATGCCCTCGGGGCGAACTATCGTCTGAGCGACATGGTGAAGCTCAAGTTCGGTGTAGCCTATGACCAGACGCCCGTGCCTGACGCGCAGCATCGTCTGGTGTCCCTGCCCGACAACAACCGCACCTGGTTCTCGGCAGGTGCGCAGATCAAGGTGGCCAAGGGGTCGGTGCTGGATCTGGGCGCGGCCTATCTGAACGTGCCAGAATCCAAAGTCGACAACAACCAGACCCTTCTGGGGCGTGGCCGGGTGACCGGCGCCTACGACGCCCGGGTGTGGATCATGGGTGCCCAGTACTCCATGGCCTTCTGATTCCCTCAACCCCGCCAGGTCGCCTGTGGCGCCTGGCACCTCGCCTGTCCTGTCCTGCCCATGGGTCGCCCAGAAAACCCCCTGCCTGACGCCAAGACACGCATCCTGGATGCGGCCGAGCGCCTGTTCATGGAGAACGGCTATGCCGCCACTTCGGTGCGCATGATCACGGGTGCCGCGGGCGTGCCGGTGGCCTTGGTGAGCTACCACTTCGGTTCGAAGCAGGGGCTCATGGAGGCCGTTTACGAACGTACCCTGGGCAGCCGCGGTGGCAGTCGGGTGAGTTACCTGGACAGGCTGGAGGCGGATGCGGGCGGGCAACCCATTCCGGTTGATGTGCTGGTGGACGCCTTTCTGTCGTCCGCCCTTCGCCTGACCCGCAAGGACAGTGTTCCCGGAGAGGTCTTCAAGCAGCTCATCGGCCGGGCCTTCTATGAGCCCGGCCCGGGCACGGAGGCTTTCTTCCCGGCGGAGTACCGGGAGGCGGTGGATCGCTATCGTCTGGCTTTCATGCGGGCGCTGCCCCATCTCAGTCAGGATGACGTGGTGTGGCGAATGTATTTCTTCGTCGGCATCGTGGCCTATGCCATGGCCGGAAAGGACTTGATGCGGATGACCGAGACCTATGCCCTGGCCGACGCGGGCGAGCCGGAAGCCATCATGGCGCGCCTGCGCCCGTTCGTCGTGGCGGGCTTCCTGGCGGCGCCGGGAAGCCTTTCCACCGGGCTGGCAACGCCCTGATTTTTCAAGCTTGTTGTATCCATGGGAAGCATTGCGCTAAGATTTGAACAGTTGTTCAAAAATGGCCATGGCAGACCCATGGTCGGTGGTCAATAACGAGGGCCCGTCCGCCGGGCCGAGTCAAAGGAGGCACATGTGAGCAGACTGATCATTCGCAAGGTGGCTGTGCTGGGCGCTGGCGTGATGGGGGCGCAGATCGCCGCCCATTGCGCCAACGCTGGCGTGCCAGTCATCCTCTTCGACCTTCCCGCCAAGGAAGGCCCCCCCAGTGCCATTGCCCGCAAGGCGGTCGATGGGCTGAAGAAGCTCGAGCCGGCACCCCTGGCCACCAAGGACCGTGCCCAGTTCATTGATGTGGCCAATTACGGTAGCGATCTGGACAAGCTTCGCGACTGCGACCTCATCATCGAGGCCATTGCCGAGAAGATGGAGTGGAAGCTCGACCTCTACACCAAGGTAGCTCCCTTCATCCGTGCGGATGCGATCTTTGCATCCAACACCTCCGGCCTGTCCATCAACACCCTGTCCGAAGGCATGCCGGCCGAGGCCCGCGCCCGCTTCTGCGGCATCCATTTCTTCAACCCCCCGCGCTACATGGCGCTGGTGGAACTGATCGCCACCCGCACGACCGATCCCGCCAGCCTGGATGCCCTGGAGGCCTGGCTCACCACCCGCCTGGGCAAGAGCATCGTCCGCGCCAAGGACACCCCCAACTTCGTCGCCAACCGGGTGGGTGTGTTCTCCATCCTGGCGGTGATGCACCACACGGCGCGTCTCGGGTTGGGCTTCGACGAAGTGGATGCCCTGACCGGCCCGATCATCGGCCGCCCCAAGAGCGCCACCTATCGCACCGCCGACGTGGTGGGCCTGGACACCCTGGCCCATGTCATCGGCACCATGCAGGCCACCCTGCCGGGCGACCCGTGGCACGCCTTCTACCAGAGCCCCGAGTGGCTCACCGCCCTGATCGCCAAGGGCGTGCTGGGGCAGAAGACCAAGGGCGGCATCTTCCGCAAGGATGGCAAGGCCATCGTCGTGTTCGATCCGGCGAAGCAGGACTACCGCCCGAGCACCGGCGAAGTGGCGCCCGAAGTGCTGGCCATCCTGAAGAACCGCAACCCGGTGGAGAAGTTTGCCCAGCTGCGCGCCAGCAGTCACCCCCAGGCCCGGTTCCTGTGGGCGATCTTCCGCGACGTGTTCCATTACTGCGCCTTCCATCTGGCGGATATCGCCGACAACGCCCGCGACGTGGACTTTGCGATGCGCTGGGGCTTCGGCTGGGCCCAGGGACCTTTCGAGACCTGGCAGGCCGCTGGCTGGCAGGCGATTGCGGCCGCCGTGGAGGCCGACATCAAGGCCGGCGAGACCATGATTGCCGCACCGCTGCCCGCCTGGGTGTTTGACGGGCGCCAGGGCGTGCATGCGCCGGAGGGCTCCTGGAGCGCCACCGACGCCGCCCTCAAGCCCCGGTCCACGCTGCCGGTGTATGGCCGCCAGCTCTACCCCGAGCAGGTGCTCGGCGAAGCCGCCCAGGAGCAGGGCACCACCCTGTGGGAAAACGAAGGGGTGCGTCTGTGGACCCTCCCGGCAAAGGATGCCCGAATCGGCATTCTCTCCTTCAAATCGAAGATGCACGCCATCGGCGACGAGGTGCTGGACGGCGTGCTCGAGGCCGTGGGCCGGGCCGAGCGCGACCTGGACGGTCTGGTGATCTGGCACGAAGCACCCTTCGCCGTCGGTGCCAATCTGGCCCAGGTGGCGGAGGCCTGCAAGGCCGGCCAGTTCGACATGCTTGAGAAGACCGTGGCCAAGTTCCAGCGTGCCTCCATGGCCCTCAAGCACGCCATGGTGCCCACCGTGGCTGCGGTGCAGGGCATGGCCCTGGGCGGTGGCTGCGAGTTCGTCATGCACGCCAGCCACCGGGTGCTGGCGCTGGAGAGTTATGTCGGTCTGGTGGAAGCCGGGGTTGGGCTGATCCCGGCTGGCGGCGGCTGCAAGGAGTTTGCCCTCCAGGCTGCCAGCCTGGCCAGTCGGGCGGCGGGGGGCGACGTGTTCCCCTTCATCCAGAACATGTTCCAGACCATCTCCATGGCCAACGTCTCCAAGAGTGCCTTGCAGGCCGTTGAACTGGGCTTTGCCAAGGCGTCCGACGACATCGTCTTCAACGCCCGCGAGCTCCTGCACGTGGCCCTGCACCGGGCCCGCGCCATTGCGGAATCCGGCTACCAGCCACCGCTGGTCCAGCGCGCCGTGACGGTGGCGGGACGCAATGGCATTGCCACCTGCGAGATGATGCTCATCAACATGAAAGAAGGGGGCTTCATCTCGGCCTCGGACTACCGGGTTGCGAGAGCAGCGGCCACCGCCTTGTGCGGAGGCGAGGTGGAGACCAACGCGAAGGTGTCCGAGCAGTGGATCCTTGACGTGGAGCGGGCTCAGTTCCTGGACCTGCTGAAGACCGAACAGACCCAGCAGCGCATCGTGCATATGCTCGAAACCGGCAAGCCCCTGCGTAACTGAACGGAGACAGACAAGATGAGCAAACAGATTCAGGAAGCCTACATCGTCGCCGCCACCCGCACGCCGGTGGCGAAACGCAACGGCATGTTCCGCAATGTGCGTCCCGACGACATGCTGGCCCATGTGCTGCGTTCGGTCGTGGCTCGGGTACCCGGGCTGGACGCCACCGAGATCGGCGACGTCATCGTCGGATGTGCCATGCCGGAAGCGGAACAGGGCATGAACGTGGCACGTATTGGCGTGCTGTTGGCGGGGCTGCCCAATACGGTGCCCGGCATCACCATCAACCGTTTCTGCTCGTCCGGCCTGCAGGCCGTGGCCGATGCGGCAGCGCGTATCCGCCTGGGCGAGGCCGATGTGATGATCGCGGCCGGCACCGAGAGCATGACCGTGATGCCGCAGATCATGGGCAACAAGATCTCCCTCAACCCGGCTGTCTTCGAGAAGGAGGAAAACCTGGGCATCGCCTTCGGCATGGGGCTGACCGCCGAGAAGGTGGCCCAGCAATGGAAGGTGAGCCGCGAGGAACAGGATGCCTTTGCGGTGCAGTCGAACCAGCGTGCTGCTGCAGCGATTGCCGCCGGCGCCTTCCGTGACGAGATCACCCCTTACACGGTGCGCACCCATGTGCCCGGCGAGGGTGGCACCGTGCGGATGAGCGAGCGGATCTGCGATACCGATGAGGGGCCGCGGGGCGATGCCACCGTGCAGAGCCTTGGGAAGTTGAAGCCCGTATTTGCGGCACGTGGCTCGGTGACTGCCGGCAACAGTTCCCAGATGTCCGATGGGGCCGGTGCGGTGCTGCTGATGTCCGAGGCGGCGGTGAAGCGCTATGGCGTCACGCCGATCGCCCGCTTCTGCAGCTACTCGGTGGCCGGTGTACCGCCAGCGATCATGGGCATCGGCCCCGTCGAGGCGATTCCCCGGGCACTCAAGGCCGCCGGTATCGGCAAGGAGGCCCTGGACTGGATCGAGCTCAACGAAGCTTTCGCGGCCCAGGCCATCGCGGTGATGAAGCAGCTGGATCTCGATCCGGCGAAGATCAATCCCCAGGGCGGGGCGATTGCCCTGGGCCATCCCCTGGGTGCCACCGGCGTCATCCGCGCAGCGACCTTGATGAGCGGCTTCCAGCGCACCTCGGCGCGCTACGGCATGATCTCCATGTGCATCGGAACCGGCATGGGCGCAGCGGGGGTCTTCGAGCGCCTCTGAGCAGTCTTCACCCCGCCCCAGCCCATCGTGTGCCACGCCCACGATGGGCTTTTTTGCGTTGGGGCCTTCCCGTCGGCAGGCCTTCAAGGTGAAATGACGGGCGTCCCCCGTGAAGTTGAATGAAAAGGAATCACCCCATGACCTCCCCTGTCTTGCTCGACGTGACCGATGGCGTCGCGACCTTGACCCTCAACCGCCCGGCGGCCCTCAATGCCCTTTCGGTCGACATGATGAAAGCGCTGGCCGACGCCACGGCCAGACTGTCCCACCGGGACGACCTGCGGGTGGTAGTCGTGGCGGGGGCCGGTGAGCATTTCATGGCCGGTGGCGACCTGAAGGACTTTGCCGCCCACCTGCACCTGTCTCCCGAAAGCCGCCTGGCCACCTTCCGGGCCATGGTCGAGCAGTACATCAACCAGAGTGTCGAAGCCTTGCAGGCCTTGCCGGTGCCGGTGGTCGCGCAGGTCCGGGGCGCCTGCGCGGGTTTCGGCCTGTCCCTGGTGCTGGGCTGCGACCTGGTGGTGGCCGCTGACAGTGCGTATTTCACGACGGCCTATGCCAGTATCGCCCTGTCCGGCGATGGCGGCGTGTCCTGGCTTGCGCCGCGCATTCTCGGGCGGCGCAAGGCTTTTGAACTGCTTCTGCTGGCTGACCGCTTCGACGCGGCCGAGGCGCTGCGCCTGGGGGTGGTGAATCGGGTGGTCCCGGCTGCCGAACTCGATGTGGCCGTCGCCGATCTGCTGGCACGCATCCTGCGCGGCCCGGGCCGTACTTACGGGGAGATCAAGGGCCTGCTCAATGCTTCGCCCGACCAGTCGCTGGGGGCACAGCTACAACTTGAGGCCGAGGCATTTGCCCGTTGTACCTCGCGACCTGACTTCGACGAAGGCATCAATGCCTTCCTGGGCAAGCGCAAGGCACGCTTCAACGGCTGAGGCGATAGGCCAGCAGGCCCAGCCACTCGTGGCTGGCATACCAGCCGGCGTAGGCGCTGCTCATCCCGGGGGGGGAGGGCAGGATGTTCGTGTCGGGTTCCCGGTTGAGCAGATGGGCGGTGGGGGCGGGCAGCACAGTGAAGCCCGCCGCCTCGAAGGCTTCGGTCGCGCGCCGCATATGGGCGGCATGGGTGACCAGCACGATGCGCCGATGTCCGCTCGGCTGCAGGACGGAGGCGCAGAAGTCGGCGTTTTCCCGGGTGTCCCGGGAGCGGGATTCCACCCAGCGGACCGGTACGCTGAAATCCTCCTCCAGGCTCACCTTCATCAGCTCCCCTTCCGGCCGGCCTCCCTTGGGGGCCCCGCCACTCACCATCACCGGCAGGCCCGAATGGCGCGCAAGACGCGCGCCGTAGCGAATCCGTTCCAGGCTCAGGGCATTCACCGTCTCGCCGCCGAACTCCGGCGCGTAGCCGCGGGTGCCGCCCGCGAGAATGACGATGGCGTCCGCTTCCGCCAGGCGCCCCGGATCCAGTGGGGGGGCGGTCTCGAGTCCATCCAGCAGGAGCCTGACCGTGACCGGGGTGCATAGGGCCAGGGCAGCGACCAGGCCAAGGGCGGCCAGGGCCTGTCCGAGCTTGGGGCGGCGTGTCGCCAGCAACAGACCGGCGGCGACCATAAGCAGGGGGCCGAGGGGCGGAAGAATCAGGCCTGAGAGGAGTTTCTTGAGTAAGAACATGGCGAAAAGGTGTGGCCCGATGAGAGCGTGTGGATAAATCTGCTGCGCGGCCCCGCTTTGCCCCGGCGATGCTCATCGTGCGCTTGGTTTGGCTGCGCTGCCCGGCGTAAACCCGAACCGCTCACTACGATTTCTTCACAAGCGCCGAGGTGCCGCATTGTCGGTGGAGTGGCGCACGGCTATTATCCGGGAAACCGTAGTTGATCGCTTCGACCTTCCTGGAACGCCTCATGTTCACACGCTTCTGCCCGTTTCTTGATGCTTGTCGGCGGGGGGCGTGCACCGCGACCTCGCTGGCGCACCCGGAGGGATGCCTGGCCCTTTCGCTCCAAGCAACATTGGGTTCGTCCAACTGCGGTTTCCAGGCGTGAGCGTCAATCGAATGCCATCCATCAGGGGAACGATCATCGTCAGCAATGGGTTTGGGTCACGCCACAGCGGCACAGCCGCCGGGGAGCACCGTCAGTGATTGAATTGGGCTTGCGGGAGGGGATATGGGCACTGGTTGCCGTACTCACCCTCTATTTGGTGGTGATTCTCTTTCGACTGGCGATTCCTCGGCGATCAAGCGATTCTTCGGACACCTCGGCGCCACCCAAGACCTTGCTGGCTGAGCCCCCCGCCGCCGAGCCCTTGAAGTCGCCGCCGCCCCCTGAGCCCGACCTGACCTCCAGTCCGGAAGAGGAGGCCGTCTCGAGGGATCTGCTCAATGAACTCGAGATCCAGCAGTTGCGCCGCGATGTGGCCCAGCTACGGACTGAAAGCGACTTCCTGCGCCGGGAACTGGCGGCGACGCGCCGGGATGTGGATGAGTTGCGGGATGCCCGGCAAGCCTCTCGGGAACGGGTGGAGTACGCCCGCCCGGTGTCGCCGCAGCACTCGGAAGCCATGCTGCTGGCCGGGAGGGGATTCGAAGCGTCGCGGATTGCCGAGCATTGCGGTATTTCCGTGGCCGAGGCGGAGTTGGTATGTGCCCTGGCGCGGGCGGAGGAGGGCCGATGAGCAGCGAACAGGAAGGCCGGCGGGATGCTGCGGGAGACGAGGATCCCCGCCGTCAGTTGTGGATTCGGGCTGGCGTTGCTGGAGGGTTGATTGCCGTCCTGCTGGGCGGGCTTGCCCTGTTCGATCACCTGTCGCGACCGCCGCAGCCCGAGGAGGTGGCTTTGCCCACCAAGCCCATCGCGCCAGCGCAGATCAGTGATAACGCGGGGCGCGACGCTCCGCCCGACGTGGTGCGCGCAGGGGAGGTGGGCGCCAGTGACGCTGCGCCTGCGGTTTCTCCGGAAGGTTCTGCGCCACCGCGTTTGCCCGAGTCTGAAGCCGATGGTGGGCGACTTGCTGAAGGTACGCGTCCGCTGGTTCGGCCGGCAGCGCCTGTGGCTCAGGCCGATTCCGCTGTCGCCAAGGTGGCCGGGGAGACCCCTGCGGCGAAGCCTGGTGTGACGGCGGCCGGCCGGCCGGCCACGCCGGTCACAGCCCCGCGCCCGCCCGAGACCGGGGCGTCACCCGCCGTTGCTGCGCCCACGCCGTCGGCCCGTCCCGCGCCCAGTGCACAAACCCCCGCTGCGGTGCCGCCGGTGGCCGCAACCCCTGCTGCGCCGGCCGTGCTCCAGAAGCCTGTCCAGCCGGCAACTGTCGAGTCGGCGCAAGGCTATGTCTTGCAGTTTGGTTTCTTTTCCAGCGTGGCGTCGGCGGAGGCCTTGAAGGCGCGTCTGGCCCAGGCGGGCGTGCCGTCCCAGATTGAAACCCGACTCATCGTCGGTCCCTTTGCGGACCGGCGTGAGGCGCTGGCTGCCCAGGCCCGCCTGCGTGAAAAGGGGGTCGATTCCGGCATGCTGCTGCCCTTGGGGCGTTGAGCCCCGCGGTCAGCGGTTAAGCCGCGATGATGGAGAGGGCGTGACCGGTACGGCAACGCAATGCGAGTACCGGTTTCTGCGCCGGTGCTTCGGTGGCCCAGATGGCCGCCTGATCGCCGAGATTGCGTGCGATTTCGTAGCCGCGCTGCTTCAGCCAGGCCGGATCGAGATGTTCGGCAACCAGACGCGGCTTTTCCGGATGCTGGGGGTGGGCCAGGACGAGACGGAAGATTTCCATGGCGGTCTCCACAGGGATTCGATTGGATGCCAATCTAGCGGCCGAGTGTGACGGTTGTTGGTGGCGGCAGGAAAATCAGGGGGCGAGAGCGGGGGACGGTGGTGGAACCGCCCCGGGGAGCCGGAAGTTCTGGAGGATCCGGGTTGCGTCTTCGGCGCTGATGGGCCGGGAAAAGAGAAATCCCTGCATCTCGTCGCAACCGAGGGTCTCCAGGGCATTCATCTGATCGTCGCGCTCCACGCCTTCGGCGGCAAGCCGTATGTCAAAGCCACGGGCGATGCCTGCAATGGCGCTGACGATGGGGTGATCTTCGGTGCTCTTGATGTTCCGGACAAAACTCCGGTCGATCTTGAGGCGTGTCACGCCACAACGACGCAGATAGGCGAGGGACGAATAGCCGGTACCGAAGTCGTCAATGGCGATGCCGATGCCGAGTTCCCGCAGGCTCTGCATGCGTCGTGAAACCTTGTCGTCCTGTTCGAGGAGCAATCTTTCGGTGATCTCGACTTCAAGGCTGTCGGCGGGTAGGCCGTAGCGCGCCAGGACACGGGAGACAATATCGTCGAGATCCGAGTGGTCGAAGTCCCGGGCGGACAGGTTGGTGGACAGGCGCAGGTTGGGGTAGCGACGACGCCAGGATGAAAACTGGGCGCAGGCGGTGTCCAGTACCCAACGGGTGATTTCGTGGATGATCCCGGCTTCCTCGGCCATCTGGATGAAGCGGGAGGGGGCCACCACGCCGTGGACCGGGTGGCGCCAGCGCACCAGCGCCTCCATGCCGGTAATCGCGCCCCGGGACAGGCTGATCAGGGGCTGGTAATGCAGTTCCAGTTCCTTGCGACCGAGCGCTTGGTGGAGCTCCTTTTCAAGGGAAATCCGTGCTCGGTAAGTGGCGTGCATGTCGGGAGAGAAGAAGCTGAAGGCGTTGCCGCCGCTTCCCTTTACCTGGTGCATGGCCACACTGGCGTGCTGGATCAGGTCGTCGGCGCTGTCTCCGTCCTCCGGGTGAAGCGCTGCACCGAGGCTGATGGTGGCGGTGAATTCTCCGTCGACAACCGGGAAAGGGTTGCGGAAGGCCTGCAGGATCTTGTCCGCAATGGCAGTGGCGTCGGCCTTGGTGCCCACGTCGGGGAGCAGGACGAGAAACTCGTCGGATCCGTGGCGGGTCAGGGAGTCGCCCTTGCGCAGGCATTGCCGCAGGCGTGTGGCCACGGCCCGCAACAGGGTGTCCCCTTCACCCTGTCCGTAGGTGTCGTTCACCAGCTTGAAGCGGTCCATGTCGATGAACATGACGGCGATATGGGTCTTGCGCCGTTTGGCCTGGGCGATGGACAAGTTCAGGCGGTCGCAGAAAAGGTCACGGTTGGGGAGATGGGTAAGCGGGTCGTGGAAGCTGTGGTCGCCATGGCCCTGCTCGTGGAGTCGGTAGCCCGGCAGGCTCCGCGCAGCACCGTAGGTCCCGGCGTAGTGGATTGCAGCGCGGGAATCGGTACGGTTGTAGATCCCCATGGCGTTGAGCACGATACTGACCGGGCCGTGCTCGTCGCTTTCCACATTGCCGAACGGGTTGCGGGTGAGACGTAGCGCCAGATTGCTGGTGGCCCGCGGGCCGGTCCGCCGTTCATTGAACGAAAAGCGTGCCCGTTCGAGATCCTCGGGATAGACGATCTCGGAGAAGTGTTTGCCGAGCAAGGCGCTGCGCGGGTGACCGAGGAGCGACTCGATGCGTTGGTTCAGGTAGCTGAAGCGACCGTCGGCATCAAGGGTGTAGATCAGGTCGAGGGAGTTTTCGACCAGATAGCGATGCATCTGCTCGGAGGATTCCAGGCGTTGCCGGGTTTGCCGCCGGCTGCGTTCAGTCTGGCGCTTGGCAAGGGTTTTTGCCACCGAGCGGCGTAACTGTTCGGCGCTGTAGGGTTTGACGAGGAAGTCGGCGGCACCGCGCCGCAGGGCGCCGACGGCGGCTTCGACGGACTGTTCGGCGCTGATCATGATCACCGACTCGCGGCGGTCATGGCTGAGCAGCCAGTCCATCACCGCCAGGCCGGAGGCATCCGGCAGGCGGTAGTCCAGGACGATCAGGTCATAGGCGGCTGCATTGAGGCGTGCAAGTGCTTCGGCAACGGTGCCGCACTCCTCGATCAGTCGGTCGTCCGCTTGCAGGAGAGCGGTGATGGAGCGTGCGAGGGACGGTTCGTCGTCGATGACCAGGATGCGGACAAGAGCCTCGGCTGTTGCACGCCGCTGCCCCTCCGGTGGGAAGGGTTGCCCTTTCCAGGGGATGAGCATTGTGACTCCCTGATGTGGGTCTAGTGTTCTGCAGCCCAATCATGCACTAAATCATACCTACGCCGCCAGCGGCATGAAGATCTGGAATACCGTTCCGGAGCCAAGCTGGCTGCGGCACAGGATGGTACCTCCGTTAGTTGTGACGAGGTCGCGTACCACCGCGAGGCCCACGCCTCCCCCAGGTTTGGTGCTGTTTCTCGGCCCCCCGGCGAAGAGGGTCTGCACACGCTCCGGGGGCATCCCCGGACCATTGTCCACCACCCGGATCTCCAGGCACGGGCTGCCGTTGGCGTTGATGCCGGCCACCGCCGAGACAGTGAGTTTGCCGCCTTCCGGGATTGCCTCGGCCGCGTTCTTGAAGAGGTTCAGGAGCACCTGCTTGAGCGCGTCCGGCGGAATGGCTGCAGCCGGCAGATTGGGTGAGGTGTGCAGTTCGAAGTGTATGCCCCGGCGGGCGAACAGGGCTTCTCCATAGAGGGCACGCAGATCGTGGAGGATCTCGGCGACACCACTGTGAGCCGGACCCGCCGGAAGCGTACCGGTGAAGTCGCTGGTCTTGCGGATCAGAGCGCCAACCCGGTCGAGTTCGTCGCTGAGAAGGTTGAGTTGCTCCTTGAGGGTTGCATCTTCGACCTTCTCGTCGATGATTCCGAGGTAGGTCTTGATGACGGTCAGCGGATTGCTGGCCTCATGGGCGATGCGCCGGGCGTGATCGACATAGCGGCGGCCGACGGTTTCCTCCACCTCACGACGCATGCGCTCTTCCGAGTTCCGTTCGGAGATGCGTACCGTCGCGGCATCGGTGAGGAGCCTGCGCAGGTTGTGGTCAGTCTCGTCGCCCGCATTCTCGTTGCTGGGGCAGGGAAACACGGCCACGCCCGACTCAAGACCATTGTTCCAGGGTACGCACAGCAGACCGTCGCTGGCCAGCCAGCGGGCCAACTGCCAATCGGCCGCGCAGCGCCCGGGCGGGCGCGGAGACGCCTGAAAGCGGGTCTCGACGTTGTCCCGATAGGCCTCTGCGATGACACTGTTAGGGTCGTCGATGGCGATGCTGATCTGGTTCAAGCCCGGATGGGCAGGGTTGGCGGCTCCGGTCAGATCACCGCCTTCAAGGGGTTTGATGAACAGCACCGGGGCATCAAGCCCGAGCAGAAGCCGGGAGGCGAGGCTGAAGTCCGTCCAGGCCGAGCTGCCCCTGCCGAAACTGCTTCGGGCAAAGGCGCCGAGTGCGGCGCGGGCGATGCCGGAGTCGATACTTCCCGGACTGGTGGCAGCGTTGCCCGCAGGGCCCCAGGGGCGCGAGAGCATGGCGGTCTCGACCGGAAGACCGAGGGCGCCAGCTCGATCCTGAATCGTGCGGGTGGTGTCGGCCAGCAGGCTGACGAGAATCGATCCATCCAGCCGGGTGAGGCGGCAGGCGTTCTCGAGGCTGAGCGGCGCCTGGGTCGTCCGGTAGTTGGCAAGTTCTTCGGCGGCGGCAGTAATGCGAACCAGGGGGTGGGCGGTGACGAGGCTGGCCGCCTCGGCCTGATGCAGCGCAATGGCGTCGGAGATTCCGGCGGGCAGGCCGCAGCGGCTCGCCAGGATGGAGGAAATCTCTGCGTGATCCTCGTTGAAACGTTCCAGTTCGCTGGCCGTCAGGGTGCGCTCATCGGGGATGTCCACCAGCATCTGAAGGTAATCGTCTGCATATTCGATCAGCCACAGCAACCCGATGTCGTGGAGAAGGCCGGCCGAATAGGCCTCGTCAGGAGACACATAGCCGGACTCGCGGGCAATCTGTGAAGAGAGTTCCGCAACGAACTGGCTGTGCAGGCAGTGGTGGCGGTGGACGCCGATGTCGACCCGATGCTGGGCTTGCTGAACGATATGCCGCAAGGCCCAGGCCTGGAGAAGACCGGAGTCGGTATTGTCGATACGTTGCGCGATGGCCTCCAGCAGGGAGGCGGACTCATTCTTTTCGAGGGGGGCGGTCTGCAGCAGTTCGAACACCAGCACCGGATCGAGCGTGATGATGCGTGCCGCCTCTCTCGCTGAAGGGGCTCCGCCGGAAAGCACCCGCAGAAGGGCTGTAGCGGTCTCGCGCAGACCGGGCAGGCGTATGGTGGGCACCACAGCAGGGCGTCGCAACAGGGAGGTTCGAGTGGTTTGCATGAAGGATGCACATATTTCGCAGATCTTGTGCTTTGGATTCTAACCGTGCCCCCCCCATACCCAACTGTGACATAAGTTTGCGAAAGGCCGGCCGTGCAACGCCAATCGTGACTCAGTTCGCAATCACAGGCATGACCAGGAATGCCGCAGCGGGTGCCCGGCGTTCCGGTCGTAGATCCCGGCCAAGCTCCGGGAGCCGCTAGCTGAACTGGAGGCTGTCGGCGAAGGCCAGGGCTTCGAGATGCGCCCGGTTGATTTGTTCGCTCGAAACGTGCAGATCCGAGGCGAGGCTAGCGAGACTCTTGTCGTCGAAGCTCTCGAGGGCCCGGGCCAGTTTCAGGAACGGCGCGTACACGCCGTCACCGGTCAGCAGGGCGTCGGCAATGGGGCCGGGAAGGTGCATCTCCTCGAGAGCCGCCTGCAGGCTTGCCCCGAGGAGGAGGTGAAGCATGGAGAAGGCGCCGGTGATGAAGAGGTTGTCCAGCTCGCCCTTGTCGAAGAAAGTGGCACCGATCTTCTCCATGAATCGTCCGCGGGCGATGGCGGTCTGCATCAGCGCCGGGGCGGCGGGGTCGCGACTGGCCGAGACGAGCAGGACGGAAAGCCATTTGTTGAGCTTCTCGTAGCCCAGGATGGTGACCGCATGGCGGAAGGACTGGATCTCGCACATCAGTCCGAAACCGGCCGAATTGATGTATCTGAGCAACTTGTAGGACAGTGCCACGTCCTGCTTGAGGACAGTCTCGATTTCCTTCACTTCAGCGTTGCGGCGTACCAGATTCATCAAGCGCACGATCTGGGCGTGGGAGGGCGCCAGCTTGCCGTTGCCCGTGACGCCACGCAGGAAGAACCACCCTGAGGCACCGTCGTAGCCCTGGATGATGGCATTGCGGAAATCCGGCACGTCCGACAGGCCCCAGGCCAGGGCCAGGCCGGGCGGATCGGCCGGCAGGGTCTGACGTTTGGCGTCGATGATCACGAAGCGCCAGGGCACGTTGGCGGGCAGCACGGTGTCGTGCTGATACCAGGTCAGATTCAGGCTGATGCCGGCAGCCTGGAGCTGGGGGATGAGCGACAGGGTGAGCGGGTGGGCGATGGACTGGACCGGGATCTCGACCATGGCGTTTGCGGGTGCGATCCAGTTCAGCAGATCCGGTGTCGGCACCAGCTTGTAGAGGCTGATGAAGACCGGATGGGTGGCCGGCCATACGTCGGCCAGACCGTCCAGGGCCTCCACGGCCTGGGAAACCGACGCCGCATGCACGATCAGCCGGTTGGCAGTGATCTTGTGTTGTTTGTTGATGACCGGTTCGCGGGTGATCAGGGCGGCATTGCTCATGGGCGCAGGGTTCCGGTGTGGAGCTCAGGCGGCTCGGGCGTCGTTCGAGTAGCTGAAGGCGTCGGCAAGAAACGCCTCCGGTGGCAGGCCACAGCGCCCGGTGAGATCGGTTCGGGCGGCTTCGATCATTGCTGGTGAGCCGCAGGCATAGACCTCATGGCCGGACAGATCGGGCAAATCGGCCATGAGGGCATGATGAGCGAAACCGCTGCGGCCCGTCCAGCCATCACTGGCCGGGGCGTCGGAAAGCACCGGTACGAACTGGAAGCCAGGCAAGCCTGCTTCCCAGCCACGAGCGATGTCGAACTGATAGAGGCCGGTCAGGTCGCGGCTGCCCCAGTAGAGGGTCATGGGGCGCTTCAGACCGGTGGCGATGGCGTTCTCGACGATGCTCTTGATCGGGGCAAAACCGGTGCCGCCCGCCAGCAGAATGACGGGGCGGACGGAGTCTTCACGCAGGCGGAAGCTGCCCAAGGGGCCTTCGAAACGCAGGATGTCCTTTTCCTTGAGCTTTTCGAACACATGGGTGGTGAATTGGCCACCGGGGACCAGCCGGATGTGCAGTTCAAGGTGGTCGGCACCCGTGGGTGCGTTGGCAATCGAGAAGCTGCGGCGTTTGCCGTCGGCGAGAAGGAAGTCGATGTACTGGCCGGCCACGAACTGGAACTTCTCACTGGCCGGCAGCTTGATCTCGAGGACGATCACGTCGGCACCGATGCGGGTCAGTTTCTGCACCCGGCAGGGCAGCTTCTTGACGGGAATGTCCCCGGCGCGGCTGACCTGGCGGACTTCGATGACCAGGTCGGAACGCGGTGTCGCGCAACACAGCAGGGCCATACCGGCATCGCGGTCGGCCGCGGTGAGGGTTGATTCGGAGTAACGGCCCTGATCCACATGGCCCGACACGATCTTGCTCTTGCATACACCGCAGGCCCCGTCGCGGCAGCTATAGGGAAGGAGCAGGCCCTTGGCCAGGGCAGAGGCGAGAATGGTGTCTTCACTGCCGGCTTCGAAATGGAGGCCGCTGGGTTGGAGGGTGACCTGGAACGACATGATGGGTGGCCGTGAGATAATCGAAGGATGAAACGTCGAAAAATGAAGCAGGTGCTGATTGTCGGTAGTGGTGACGTGGCCCGCCGGATCATTCCCTGGCTGGCTGTGCGCTTTCGCGTGACGGCCGTGACAAGGCGGGCCGAGGAGTGTGCTGCACTGCGAACGCTGGGTGCCACGCCCCTTGTTGCCGACCTCGATTTGCCCCACACCCTCCTGCGTCTCGCCGGCATTGCCGACTACGTGCTGCACTGCGCGCCACCACCCGCCGTGGGTATCGATGACCCGCGCACCCGGCGCCTTCTGGCAGCTCTGACGCGTCGCGGGAGTCTACCACGACGGATAAGCTACATAAGTACCACTGGCGTCTACGGCGATTGCGGTGGCGCCTGGCTGGACGAGACGCGGCCCCTGCGTCCGGATTCGGACCGGGCGGGGCGACGGGTGGCAGCGGAGGCGCATTTGCGCCGCTTTGGCATGCGCACCGGCTGCCGCGTCAGCATTCTGCGGGCGCCCGGGATCTACGATACGGAGGCCCGCCTTCCACGGGCCCGGCTGCTCAAGGGGGATCCCGTCCTGGTGGCCGAGGACGACGTCTTCACCAATCACATCCACGCCGACGACCTGGCGCGCCTGTCGGCCCTGGCCCTGTTCCGCGGTCGGCCCAATCGGGCCTATAACGCCACCGACGACAGCACAATGCGCATGGGCGATTACTTTGATCTGGTGGCCGATGCCTGCGGTCTGCCCCGGCCGCCCCGTTTGCCACGGGCCGAACTGGCGGGCCGCCTGTCAGCCATGACGCTTTCCTTCATGTCCGAGTCGCGACGCCTGATGAATGGCCGCATCAAGCGGGAGCTCCGCGTCGGCCTGCGCCATCCGACCGTGGCCGACGCCCTCGCGGCCATGTTGCCCACTGTTTCCTGAAACCTGAATCGAGTCCCACATCATGCTTTACCTCAGCATCAAGGCCCTGCACATCATCTTTGTCACCAGCTGGTTCGCGGGCCTGTTCTATCTGCCGCGTCTGTTTGTCAATCACGCCATGGTTACCGATCCCGCAACCATCGAGCGTCTGGCCCTGATGGAGCACAAGCTGTATCGCTTCATGACGCCCCTGGGCATCCTGGCGGTGATCCTGGGCATGTGGCTGTGGTTCGGCTTCGGCCTGAGCGGCGGCTGGCTGCATGCCAAGACCGCGCTGGTCACCTTCCTGATCGTCTACCACCTGTATTGCGGTCGCCTGCTGCGTGCCTTTGCCGAAGGGCGCAATACCCGCAGCCATGTGTGGTACCGCTTCTTCAATGAGGTGCCGGTGCTGGTGTTGTTCGCAGTGGTGTTTCTCGTGGTGCTGAAGCCTTTCTGATTCCTTATTCCGGACGTCTGCCTTGAACTTCTTTTCGCCCTGTCCCCGCGGCCTCGAGCCGCTTCTCGCCGAGGAGCTGAAGGCTCTCGGTGCCGCCGATCCCAAGGTCGTTCCCGGCGGTGTGCATTTCGTCGGCGAGTGGCCCCTGTGCTACCGGGTCAACCTGGAAAGCCGCATCGCCACCCGTGTGCTGTGGCAGATCACCATGGGCCGCTACCGCAGCGAGGAGGACATCTACCGGATCGCCTACGCGCCCACCTGGGCCCGCTGGTTCACCCCCGACCAGACCATCCGGGTCTTTGTGGTGGCCCACAAGTCGCCCCTGCGCAGTCTGGAGTTCGCCACCCTGCGCATCAAGGACGCCGTGTGCGATCACTTCCGCACCGTTGCCGGGCGGCGGCCGGACGTGGATACCCAGTCGCCCGACATGCGCATCCACGCCTTCCTGTCGGCCGATACGGTCACCTTGTATCTGGATACCTCGGGCGATGCACTCTACAAGCGTGGCTTCAAGCAGGCCGCGGTGGAGGCGCCCCTGAAGGAGAACCTGGCGGCCGGCATTCTGCGTCTGACCGGCTGGAAGCCGGGCGAGGAGGCCTTGTGCGACCCCATGTGCGGCAGCGGCACCTTCCTGATCGAAGCAGCCCAGATGGCCCTTGACGTGGCGCCGGGCCTGGGCCGCCATTTTGCCTTCGAGCGCTTCAAAACGTATGAAAGGGATCTCTGGCTGCCCATCCGCCAGGCCGCCGAGGCCCGCCGCAAGGCGCCCCGCAAGCTGGCGATCTACGGCTCCGACATCCTGGAAGCCCAGCAGCGCAAGACCATTGTGAACCTGCGCAGTGCCGGTCTGGAGGGGTGCGTCGAGGTGGGGCGTGGGGATCTGTTGGATCTGCAGGCGCCGGCCGCGTCCGGCGTGCTGATCGCCAACCCGCCCTACGGTGTGCGGCTGTCGGATACGGCGGAGCTGGAGGCCTTCTACCCGAAACTCGGCGATGCCCTGAAGGCCCACTGGACGGGCTGGCGCTGCTACTTCTTCAGCGGCGACCCGGCTCTGCCCAAAGGCGTTCGCCTCAAGGCCAGCAAACGTACCCCGCTCTTCAACGGCGCCATCGAATGCCGGCTGTTCGAATACCAGATGGTCGCCGGCTCAGCCCGCAAACCCAAGCCCTCGGACAATGAAGCGCTGAACGATTGAGGGTGTCGCAGCCAGCCCTCTTAACCGGCCGTGCCGAATGGGGGCAGGAAGCGTAGCGAGCGGTCCAAGGTCGCGATGAGGCGCGCAGCCGTACTTGAGTACGGCGAGCACCGCAGTCGCGAGATTGGAGCGCGCAGTAGCTTCATGCCCCCATTCACACGATGTCGAGGTTCTGGATGCCGGAGAGCATGTCCTTGTCGCCCCGGCGGCTCTTGAGCTTGATCTGCAGGCGCAGGTCGTTCATGGAGTCGGCGTTGCGCAGGGCATCCTCATAGGTAATCATGCCCTTTTCATAGAGATCGAAGAGGCTCTGGTCGAAGGTCTGCATGCCCAGCTCGGAGGAGCGCTTCATGACGTCCTTGATGCCCGGGATCTCGCCCTTGAAGATGAGGTCGGAGATCAGGGGCGAGTTGAGCATGACCTCGACGGCGGGTACCCGGCCCTTGCGGTCGCACATGGGGAGCAGGCGCTGGGAGATGAGGGCGCGCAGATTGAGGGAAAGATCCATCAGCAACTGATGGCGTCGCTCATCAGGGAAGAAGTTGATGATCCGGTCAATGGCCTGGTTGGCGCTGTTGGCGTGCAGGGTGGCCAGGCACAGGTGGCCGGTTTCCGCAAAGGCGATGGCGTAGTCCATGGTCTCCCGGTCGCGGATCTCACCCATCAGGATCACATCCGGCGCCTGCCGCAGTGTGTTTTTGAGGGCCGGTTCCCATGAATCGGTGTCGATGCCGACTTCCCGCTGGGTGACGATGCAGTTCTTGTGGCTATGCACGAACTCGATCGGATCTTCGATGGTGATGATGTGGCCGAATGACTTTTCATTGCGGTAATCCACCATGGCGGCCAGGGACGTGGTCTTGCCGGTACCCGTGCCCCCGACGAAGATCACCAGCCCGCGCTTGGACATGGTGATGTCCTTCAGCACCGGGGGAAGGCCCAGGGACTCGAAGGTCGGGATCTTTTGCGGGATGGTCCGCAGCACCAGCCCGACCTGCCCCTGCTGGATGAAGGCATTGGCCCGGAAGCGCCCGATGCCCGGCGGCGAGATGGCGAAGTTGCACTCTTTGGTGGCTTCGAACTCCTGGGCCTGACGATCGCTCATGATCACCCGGGCCAGCTCCGAGGTGTGGGTGTGGGTGAGCTGCTGGTTGGACTGGGGGACGATCTTGCCGTCGATCTTGATGGCAGGCGGGAAGTTGGTGGTGATGAAAAGATCCGAACCGTTCTTCTGCAGCATCAGCCGCAGGAGATCGTGCATGAACTTGAGTGCCTGATCACGTTCCATGGTGGTTTCCTGTTGCCGGAGCGGGCCGGCAGTCTGATGGGGTCCGTCGGGTCTGCCGGGCTTCAGGCGGGGAAGCTGTCCTTGTTCTGGGCGCGCAGGCGGGCTTCGGCACCCGAGACGATGTTGCGCCGGACCATGTCGGCCAGGCACTGATCGAGGGTCTGCATCCCGATGTTCTGTCCGGTCTGGATGGCTGAATACATCTGCGCCACCTTGTTTTCGCGGATCAGGTTGCGGATGGCAGGGGTGCCGATCATGATCTCGTGGGCCGCCACCCGGCCGGTGCCATCCTTGGTCTTGAGCAGGGTCTGCGAGATCACCGCGCGCAGGGATTCGGACATCATGGCCCGGACCATATCCTTCTCGTTGGCGGGGAAGACGTCGACGATACGGTCGATGGTCTTGGCGGCCGACGAGGTGTGCAGGGTGCCGAAGACCAGGTGGCCGGTTTCGGCCGCCGTGAGGGCCAGGCGGATGGTTTCCAGGTCGCGCATTTCACCCACCAGCACCACATCCGGATCTTCCCGCAGGGCGGAGCGGAGGGCAGCGTTGAAGGACTGGGTGTCGCGGGAGACTTCACGCTGGTTGATCAGGCAGCGCTTGGATTCGTGAACGAATTCGATGGGATCCTCGATGGTGAGGATGTGGCCGTACTCGTTCTCATTGACGTAATCGACCATCGCCGCAAGGGTGGTGGATTTGCCCGAGCCGGTGGGGCCGGTGACAAGGACGATGCCCCGGGGCTGATTGGCGATCTCCTTGAAGATCTTCGGACAATTGAGTTCCTCAAGGGACATCACCTTGGAGGGAATCACCCGGAACACTGCGGCTGCGCCACGGTTCTGATTGAAGGCGTTGACACGGAATCGCGCCAGGTTGGGGATTTCGAAGGAGAAGTCGGTTTCGAGAAACTCTTCGTACTGCTTGCGCTGGGCGTCGTTCATGATGTCGTACACCATGCCATGGACGTCCTTGTGGGCCAGGGCGGGCAGGTTGATCCGGCGCACGTCGCCGTGTACCCGGATCATCGGCGGCAGGCCCGCGGAAACATGAAGGTCGGACGCCTTGTTCTTGACCGTAAAGGCCAGCAGTTCGGTGATATCCATCGTGGGGGGCTCGCGGCAGGGCTGGGATTGTCGGGCGAAATTCGGGCTCGGAGCCGATGCTATACTCAACGGCACCGACTGCCCAGATCAGAGCTTTGGAAGATTATAAATCAGGCATATCTGCCCGCCTTCAAATCCTTTCTGCGCGCATTGCGCGTGCTGCCGTCGAAGCGGGTCGTGATCCTGCGGAAGTACGTCTTCTCGCCGTCAGCAAGACCTGGCCCGTCGAAAGCCTGCGCGACGCCGCAGCGGGCGGGCAGACGGCTTTTGGCGAAAGTTACGTGCAGGAAGCCGTTGGCAAGATCGAAGCGCTTTCCGATCTGGGGCTGGAGTGGCATTTCATCGGCCCCCTGCAGGGCAACAAGACGCGCCCCGTGGCGAATGCCTTTTCATGGGTGCATTCCGTCGACCGTATCAGGATCGCCCAGCGTCTGTCCGAGCAACGGGATGTCTATTTGCCGCCATTGCAGGTGTGCATCCAGGTCAATGTTAGCGGGGAAGAGAGCAAGAGCGGTGTTTCCCCGGAGGCGCTCCCTGAACTTGCCCGTGCGGTGGCGGCACTCCCCCGGCTTGCGCTGCGGGGTCTGATGACCATTCCCGAGCCGAGCCCTGATGTGACGGTGCAGCGTGCGCGTTTTGCGAGCCTGCGTCATCTGCGGGATGCGCTCAACAACGGCGGGATGAGCCTTGATACCCTCTCCATGGGCATGTCCGATGACCTCGAGGCGGCCATTGCCGAAGGGGCAACGATAGTCCGAGTGGGCACTGCGATCTTCGGGTCGCGGGCCTGACTTCTCTCCTTATCCATTCTTGATCTTGGAAATAAATCGATGAAAATCACCTTCCTGGGGGGCGGCAACATGGCCGCGGCCCTGATTGGCGGCATGCTCAAGCAGGGCTTCAAGGCGGCGGAGTTACAGGTGGTCGAGCTCTCCGCAGAAGGTCGGGCAAGGCTCGAGGCGGGTTTCGGCGTGCGGGTCGTGGCGTCCATCGACGATGCGTCCCTGGACTGTGATGTGCTGGTACTGGCGGTCAAGCCCCAACAACTCAGGGACGCGGTGGCGCCCATGGCCGGGCGCCTGGCGTCACAGGTCGTGGTGAGCATCGCAGCCGGGCTGCGTCTGGCGGACATCGGCCGCTGGTTGGGCGGGTACGACGGCCTGGTACGGGCCATGCCCAATACACCCGCGCTGATCGGTGCGGGTATCACCGGGCTGTTTGCCAACGCCGCCGTCAGCGCGGCGGGGCGTGAGGCCGCTGATAAGGTGCTGTCTGCCGTGGGCAGCACGGTATGGGTTGCCGACGAGGCGCAGATCGATAGCGTGACCGCCGTGTCCGGGAGCGGCCCTGCCTACGTGTTCCATTTCATCGAGTGTCTGCAGGCCGCCGGTGAGTCCATGGGCTTTGATGGAGCAACGGCCCGCAAGTTGGCCATCGATACGGTGCTCGGTGCGGCACGGCTGGCCGCGGCCAGTGATGAGTCTCCGGCGGTGCTGCGGGAGCGGGTCACCTCCAAAGGGGGGACCACCGCGGCGGCATTGGCATCTTTCGCTGCCGACGGCTTTCCCGCCGTCGTGGAGCGGGCGGTGCGTGCTGCAGAAGCCCGTGGCCGCGAGCTGGGCGATCAGCTCGGCCGCGACTGAAGGGGGTCGGCATGCTCGCGAGCCTTTTCCTGACCGTTGTCGAGACCCTTGGCGGGCTCCTCTCCGGTGTCCTGTTGGCCCGTTTCGTGATGCAGTGGCAACGGATCTCCTTTCGCAACCCCATTGGTCAGTTCGTGGTGGCGACCACCGATTGGCTGGTGTTGCCCCTGCGCCGCTTCATCCCCGGCCTGGGCGGGCTCGACCTGGCCAGCCTGCTGCCGGCCTGGGTGGTGCAGGTGCTGGTCGTCTTTGTGGCTCTCGGGGTGCGCGGGATCATCGGTGTGGCAGACCCGCTGAGCATGCTGGTGGTGATGTGGGGGGTGGGCCTGCTCGAAACCGTGAAGGTCGCCCTGTATCTGCTGATGGGGGTGGTACTGATGTCGGCGGTGCTGTCCTGGGTCAATCCCCATGCGCCGATGGCGGGGGTGATCAATGCGCTCGCAGAACCTTTCCTGCGCCCGTTCCGGCGGGTCATTCCGCTGATCGGTGGTGTGGATCTCACCCCCATCGCCCTGCTGCTGTTGCTCCAGGTGCTGCTGAGCGCACTGGCAATGGGCAAGTACATGCTCCTGGGCTTGGCCTGACCCCTATGGGCTGGCTGGCGCAGGCCGCGGACGGCAGCGTGGTCCTGGTGCTGCACATTCAGCCCGGTGCCCGAAAGACCGAGGTGGCAGGTCTTCACGGCGATGCCTTGAAGATCCGGCTTGCTGCGCCGCCCGTGGACGGCAAGGCCAATGCCGCGCTGCTGGCCTTTCTGGCCAAGGCTTGCAGCGTGCCGAAATCCGCGGTCTCGCTGCTCAGCGGTGAAACATCCAGGAGTAAGCGGGTGAGAATCGTCGGCGCCGAAGTGTCGGTGCTGGAGGCGCTGGCCTCAGCCTGACGCTCTCGGGGTGGTTCCCGTACGCTCGACGCGGCTTTCCTTTACCAGTTCGATGAATTTCTGCAGCCCTGCGGAAGGTAGACGGCGGCCGGGGTAATACAGGAAGAAGCCGGCTTCCGTCGGACGCCAGTCGTCCAGCACGGTTTCAAGCCGGCCGGCCGCCAGGCTGGCGCGCGCCGTTTCTTCATAGACATAGGCCAGGCCCAGGCCGTCTTCGGCAGCGCGAAGCATCAGTGGCATTTCTCCCACATCAAGGGGGCCGCTGACGTCCACCTCCATTTCTTCTCCCGCTTTTTCGAACTCCCACCGATATCGCGCCCCACTCGGGAAGCGAATCCCGATGCAGCGATGCCGGCTCAGCTCGTGGGGGTCGGATGGACGGCCTGCCTGGGCCAGGTAGGCGGGCGCACCGACTACCACAAAGCGTTGGGGTGGCCCCAGGGGGATGGCCACCATGTCCCGATCCAGGCTTTCCCCAAAACGCACGCCAGCGTCAAAGCCGCCCTGAATGATGTCCACAAAGGCGTCGTCAGCCACGATCTCCAGGCGCATGCCCGCGTTGGCGAGCAGGAAGCGGTTGGCAAGGGGCGCCAGGACATGCTCGGCAGCATGGCGCGGGGCATTGAAGCGCAGTGTGCCCACCGGCGAGTCCCGGAAGGCGTTGAGTGTCTCAAGGGCGCTGTCGATGTCCAGCAGCGCCGGAGCGAGGCGGTCAAGCAGGCGCTGCCCAGCCTCGGTGGGGGCCACGCTGCGGGTGCTGCGATTGAGCAGCCGCACTCCTAAACGGCCTTCCAGTCCCCGCAGGCTGTGGCTGAGGGCCGACGGTGAGACACCCAGCTCCGTTGCCGCCCGACGGAAACTGCGCAAACGGGCAACGGTGGCAAAAGCCTGCAGGTCGGTGAGGCGGTTGCGATTCATATTAATGAATTTATCTCAATAGCCCATGGTCGATTGTGTGGATTGTTGCATGAGTAGGGGCGGCGTAGCCTGCTTTGCGTTGTCCGCCTTTCAGACTGGAGAATCTCAATGACCGCAGAATCCATGGACCTGGCCGGTAAGGCCATTCTCGTCACCGGTGCCTCGTCGGGCATCGGGGCCGCCACCGCGCTGGCCCTTGGCAGGGCGGGCGCCCGGGTGGCACTTGCCGCGCGGCGCGTCGATGCATGTGCCGAGCTTGCGCGGCAGATCGAGGCAGAAGGGGGCGAAGCGCTGGTGCTCGGAATGGACGTCAGCGTCGAGGTTGAGGTTGGCGCTGCGGTCGCTGCCACCGTGGCCCGCTTCGGACGACTCGACGGTGCCTTCAACAACGCCGGCGTGCTCGGCCCGGCGGGGCCGCTGCACACCCTGGAGACAGCAGACTTCGAGAGTGTGATGCGGACCAACATGTATGGCGTGCTGTGGTCGATGAAGCATGAGATTGCCGCCATGCTGGAAACGGGGGGCGGGGCGATTGTGAATACCGCTTCCATCGTGGCGCAGGTCGCGTTTCCCGGTGTGGCGGCATACACCACCAGCAAGCATGCGGTGCTGGGGCTCACCCGTAGTGCCGCCCTGGACTATTTTCGGCTGGGCATTCGCGTCAATGCGGTGTGCCCCGGGCCGGTGGAAACACCCATGGCGGAGATCGGGTTCGGTAGCCTCGACGGCCTGCGCACGGCCAGTGCGGGCTTCCCGGCCGGGCGGGCAGGACGTCCGGACGAGATTGCCGGGGCGGTACTGTTCCTGCTGTCGGGGCTGGCCAGTCATGTGAGCGGACAGGGGCTGATGGTGGATGGCGGTTTCACCGTTCAATGAGGGATGGGAACATGAAGCATCGATACCTGGGGCAGGCTGGTGTGGAGGTGTCGGCCATTGGCCTCGGCTGCATGGGCATGAGCGAGTTCTACGGGGCGAGCGATGACGGGGATTCTCTGCGGACGCTCGCCCGGGCCGTGGAGCTGGGGGTGTCGCTCTTCGATACCGCGGATACCTATGGCTTCGGCCACAATGAAAGTCTGCTCGGTCGCTTTCTGGCCGATGGGGGGGCCGCCCGGCGTGCCCGTGTGCGCATTTCCACCAAGTTCGGCATCGTTCGCGAAGCGGGATGCTACGAGCGCCGTATCGACAACTCGCCGGGGTATGTGCGGGCGGCTTGCGAAGCATCCCTGCGCCGTTTGGGTGTCGAGCACATCGACCTGTATTTCTGCCATCGTCGAGATCCCGAGGTGCCCCTGGAGGATATGGTCGGAGCCATGGGGGATCTGGTCACGGCGGGGAAGGTGGGGCAGATCGGGCTGTCGGAGGTGTCCGCCGAGACCTTGCGGCGCGCCCATGCCGTGCATCCGGTGGCGGCAGTGCAGAGCGAGTATTCCCTGTGGTCCCGGGAGCCGGAGGAGGGGGTGCTGGCGGCCTGCGCCGAAATTGGTGCGAGCTTCATCGCCTATAGCCCCCTGGGGCGCGCCTTCCTGACGGGCCGCCTCAAGCTGGATGAGCTGGCCGAGGGCGATTTTCGGCGGCTCAATCCCCGCTTCGAGGCGGAGGCGGCGGCAATCAACCGCCGGCTGGTGGACGGGCTGACGGAGTTTGCGGCGCGGTATCGGGCAAGCAATGCCCAGATTGCCCTGGCCTGGCTGCTGGCAAAGCATCCCCATGTGATTCCCATTCCGGGGACGCGCCGTCCGGATCGCCTGGCGGAGAACATGGCTGCAGCGGATCTGATGCTCTCATCCGCGGAGCTTGCCGAACTGGATGCCCTGTTCCACCCGACGCAGGTGGCCGGGGCGCGCTACCCCGAGGCCGGGATGGCCGGGATCGAGTAGATCCGGGCGGCGGGCAGCCGGGTGTTGAAAAAAGAACGGCACCCTCCAGGGGAGGGCGCCGTTCCGATGTCCTGCTTTGCCGGGTCTGGGCAGTGTTACTCCATCGCCTCGTACAGCGGCAGGGTCAGGAATTCCGGGTATTCCGGGGTCAGGGACATCTTGTCGAAGATCTCGGCGGCCTGGTCGTAGCTGGCGGTGTCCTCGCCCTGGGCGGTGACGGTGGCCTTCACCTTGGCGAGCTCCTCGGCGATCATCGGACGCACCATCTCGACGGTGACCTTGCGGCCGTCATCCAGGATGCCCTTGGGCGACACGACCCACTGCCACACCTGGGAGCGGGAGATTTCGGCGGTGGCCGCATCTTCCATCAGGTTGTGGATGGGCACGCAGCCGTTGCCGGCCAGCCAGGAGCCCAGGTAGTGGATGCCCACGTTGATGTTGTTGCGCAGGCCGGCTTCGGTGATCGGGGTGGTGGGGCGGAAATCCAGCCACTGCTCCGGGCCGAACTTGCCTTCCACCTGCTTTTCCCACTGGTTGGGCTTTTCACCGAGGACCTTCTGGAACTCTTCGGCGGCGATGGCGACGAGGCCCGGGTGAGCCACCCAGCCGCCGTCGAAGCCGTCGTTGGCGTCGCGGGTCTTGTCGTGACGGATGCCGGCCAGGGCCTTCTCGTTGGCGACCGGGTCGTTCTTGATCGGGATCAGGGCCGACATGCCGCCCATGGCCGGGGCGCCGCGCTTGTGGCAGGCCTGGACAAGGGCCAGGGCGTAGCCGCGCATGAAGGGCACTTCCATGGTGATGGCGCTACGCTGGGCAAGGCAGAAGTCCTTGTTCTTCTTGAACTTCTTGATGCACGAGAAGATGTAGTCCCAGCGCCCGGCATTGAGGCCGGCGGAATGGTTGCGCAGTTCATACAGGATCTCTTCCATCTCGAAGGTGGCGAGGATGGTCTCGATCAGCACGGTGGCCTTGATGGTGCCCTGGGGCAGGCCGATGTGGTCCTGGGCCATCACGAAGATGTCGTTCCACAGGCGGGCTTCCAGGTGGCTCTCCATCTTCGGCAGGTAGAAGAAGGGGCCGGCGCCGCGGGCGATCTGTTCCTTGGCGTTGTGGAAGAAAACCAGGCCGAAGTCGAAGATGCCGCCGGAGACGCGCTGACCATCAACGGTGACGTGCTTCTCGTCCAGATGCCAGCCGCGGGGGCGGATCTGCAGGGTGGCAATCTTGTCGTTGAGCTTGTATTCCTTGCCGGCTTCGTTCTTGAACGAGAGTTCGCGGCGGATGGCCTTGTAGATGTTGACCTGACCCTGGATCTGGTTGTCCCACTTCGGGCTGTTGGAGTCCTCGAAGTCGGTCATGTAGGAGTCAGCGCCCGAGTTGTAGGCGTTGATGATCATCTTGGCCTCGACCGGGCCGGTGATTTCGGTGCGACGACGTTCGAGAGCCTTGGGCAGCGGGGCAACCTTCCAGTCGCCTTCGCGGATGTGCTTGGTCTCGGGCAGGAAGTCGGGCATTTCGCCGGCGTCGATACGGGCCTGGCGCTCGATACGCGCCTTCAGCAGTTCCTGGCGACGGGGCTCGAAGGCGCGGTGCAGCTTGGCGACGAACTCGAGGGCTTCCGGGGTGAGGATGGTTTCGTAGCCCGGTTGAAGCGGGGCGTTGATCTGCATGCCGGCGGGGAGGGTGAGGCTCATGGTGGCTCCTGTGAGGGAAGGTTGGAAAACGAAGGGGTTCAGGTGAGGGTTCAGGCGCGCTGGCGCGCCACAAAATCGACGACATCGGTGAGCAGGCTGCCCTGGACGGTGGGGGGCATGTCCAGCTGTTCCAGGGGGTGAGCGCTGCGGTTGATCCAGAAGGTCTGGAAGCCGAACCAGCCCGCGCCGGCGGCATCCCAGCCATTGGAAGAAACAAACAGGATACGCTCGGCAGGGCATTCGAAGGCTGCCGGTGCGAGCGCGTAGGCTTCGGCACTGGTCTTGTATTTGCGCACGGCATCCACCGACAGCACGTGGTCGAAAAGACCGTGCATGCCCGCACTCTTGATGGCCACTTCAAGCATCTCCGGCGTACCGTTGGAGAGGATCGCGGTGGGGACGTTTGCTTCCTTGAGGGCCTGGAGGGCGCCAAGATTTTCCGGGAAGGGGGACAGGCAGGCGTACTGGTTCATCAATTGATTGCAGCGCACCGTGTCCAGTTCAAGCCCCAGTCTCGCGGCGGCAAAGCGCAGCCCATCCCGGGTGATCTCCCAAAAGGGCTTGTAGCGGCCGGACAGACTGCGGATGAAGCTGTATTCGATTTGCTTGCTGCGCCACAGGTCTGCCAGGGCGGCACCTTTGCCGGGGTAGAGCTGCTCGGCCAGCAGGCCGACCGAGTACACGTCGAAGAGCGTGCCGAAGGCATCGAACGCGACAGCCTGGATGCGGGGCGGGTGAGCCATGCTCGGTGACCTTGTGCTTGAACTTGGGGGTTGTGGTTGGCTCCACGGAGGTGCTTCTGCCCGGCTTGTGACCGGGTGGCACCTCTCGGGATCCTGTCTCCTCCACCTTGATGGACTAAAGTTTATTCAACGACTAAAGAAAAAAGAAGCCATAATAAAATCAAATGATTTTTTACTAGAAGTATCAAGTGAGTAATTTCAAGGAAATCGAAGCCTTTGTCAGTGTGGCCGCCAAGGGCAGCCTTTCGGCTGCAGCCCGGGCCGATGGGGTGACGCCGGCGATGATGGGGCGGCGTGTCGACGCCCTTGAGGAGCGTCTGGGGGTCAAGCTCCTGCTGCGGACGACCCGCAAGCTGAGTCTGACCTTTGAAGGCAGTGCCTTTCTTGAGGACTGTCAGCGCATTCTCAATGACCTGGCCAACGCGGAGGCGTCCGTCAGCCTGGGGGGGGTCAAGGCCAGCGGGCATATCAAGGTGTCGGCACCGGCCGGATTCGGGCGGCGCCACGTGGCGCCCCTGATCCGGGATTTTCTGCGCACCCATGCGGACGTCAGCTGCAGTCTGGATCTGAGCGACAGACTCGTCGATCTGGTGAACGAAGGGGTGGATTGCGCCATCCGCATCGGCGAGTTGAGTGACTCGAGCCTCGTGTCCGTGCGTCTGGCCGACAACCGGCGGGTGGTGGTGGCAAGCCCCGAGTATCTGGCGCGCTGCGGCATGCCCGCGACGCCCGACGATCTGACGCGGCACGACTGCCTGTCCCTCGATCCCCAGCGCGGCTGGGTCTTTGCCGATCCCGAGACGCCTGGCAAGACTCGGACGATCAAGGTCTCGGGGCGCTTCGAGTGCAATGATGGAACGGTGCTGCATGAATGGGCGCTGGGCGGCATCGGGATGGCGTGGCGCTCCATGTGGGAGGTCGAGCGGGATCTCGCTTCGGGTGCCCTGGTGTCGGTGCTGGATTCCTTTGCCGCACCGCCCACGGGGATTTACGCCCTGTTTCCGCAGAACCGCCGCCTGCCCTTGCGGGTGCGCTTGCTGATCGACCATCTGCGGGGCTGCTTCGGGCGGCCGGACTACTGGCGCGGCGGCGCTTGAAGTGGCACAGGGGTGGCGGTGAAGCCTTCACTCTCCGGTGACCCGATTTCGAACTCGATGTGAATGCGGCTGGATACCTGGTGCCCCAGGATTTCCGCAGGGGTGAAGCGCCAGCCCATGATTGTTCCCGCATAGGCTGCGGCCACCTCGCGCATTTCCTGTTCGCACAGCAGATTGACGTGCATCACCCGGCCATCCGGCCCTATGTCGGCCTCTATCCGGAAGCGGCCGGACGGTGCGCCGGGCAGGGAGGGCCACTCATCGGGGGCGATCTCGGTGAGAAGGGTCGGGAGGCGGGTGAGGGCCTCGACCGGGAACACGGGCAAGGGCTGCGGATCTGCCTCGGGCGGTGGGGCTGCCGGCCGTGCCGGTGCAGGGGGGCGTGCTGTTGCCCGTTGGCGTGATGGGCTTGTGGGGATGGCGTACGCTCGTTGCGTGGGGTGAGGTGTGGCCTCGCCCGTGTGCGGGGAGGGCACCAGTCGCACGTCCAGCTGTCTGGGCATGCTGTTGCTGCCGCCCGGACCGGGATCTTGCGGCCAGGTGATCAGGGCAGCGAGGTGCAGGGCAATCGAAAGACCCGCTGCGATCGGGAGGGAAAGTCCGGGGGCGGGGGGCGGCATCATGGTGTGTCGGAGTCGGGTCAGGGCACTGCTGGGGCCCTGTTGAAGGATAGGCCTGGTGGCCTGCGCCTTCTTGTGCCGCCGGTCTGCGGGAAGACTCCGCTTGTCGCCGAACGCTCGCATTTGACAGGGGGCGGCGGGACCATCAAACATCGGAGGAAAAAACTATGAACAAAGCGCGCGGCTTTTCGTTGATCGAGTTGCTGATAGCGGTGGTGATCATCGGAATCCTGGCTGCGATAGCCATCCCGGCCTACATGGATCATATCGCCCGAGGCAGGATCGCCCAGGGGGTTGAGGCCTTGTCCGAGGCCAAGGTGCGGATGGAGCAGGTGTACAACTCCCGACGGACCTACAAGCCTGATGGCAATTGCCCCGACATGAGTCCCTATTTCGTCGATATTCCTTTCACGGTCGCCCATTCGCCGGCATGTACTGACACCAGCTTCACGCTCGTGATAACCGGCATTTCCGCGAAGGGCACCGCCGGCTACTCGTACTCCATCAACGAAAGTGGCGAAAAGACCTCCACAACGCCCGCTGCCAGCGGCAAGTGCTGGTTGATGAGCAAGAGTCAGACATCGTGCTAACCGCAGCCCATCCGGCCCAGAAGGGCTTCACCGTCCTCGAACTGATGATCGTCATGGTGGTCGGGGCCATCCTGATTTCCGTGGCCTTGCCATCCTTCACCCAGGTCATCCGCAATAATTCCGTCGGCTCTGCTGCGGAGCTCATTCAGAACGCCCTCCGTCAGGCCGAAGGGGAAGCCATCCGGCGCAACGGTGAAGTCGACTTCATGCTTACCGACGGAAGCCCGAGCGCGGCCTCCGTCAGTAGCCTGGTCGCAAAGGCAAATGGGCTGAACTGGGCCATCAGGATGGTCGACAGCACGGCATCGAACCGCTACGTGAATGGCTCCACTACGAGCCAGATGGCAGAGGGCGTGACTTACCAGGGCCCGGCTGGTGTGCGCTTCAATGGTTCCGGTCGGGTTCTGGACCTGACCAGTGCGCCCGTGGGTGGGAAGCAGATCTTCCGGGTTTCCCGGACCAGTGCGGCCGTGGCCTATTGCGTATTTGTAACGCCGGGTGGTGCGGTCAAGATGTGTGATCCGTCGAAGGCCAGCGGTGACCCGCGGGCCTGCCAGCCCATGCTGTCCGCTTCCGATTGTCCGGCCGCTTAGGAGATGTCATGAGAGTCCGCGGTGAACGTGGCTATGTCTTGCTCGAGGCACTGGTGGCTTTGCTCATCTTTTCATTGGGCTTGCTCGGGATGATCGGCTTTCAGGCCGCGTCCACCCGGATTGCCACTGACAGCCGTTTCCGCACCGAGGCTGCCATCCTCGCAGACGAGTTGATTTCCAAGATGTCCGTGGACAAGCGGGCCGTCGTGGTGTCGGAGTATGCCTACAAGTCGCCAGGTGGGGGAGGTGCTGCGGCCCATGCCTGGTTTACCCAGCGCGTGACCAATGGGAGCAAGCTGCCCAACCCCAAGGCCGAGGTGGTCGTGGAAAGTGGCAAGGCCATTGATACCTTTGTGGTCACGGTGACGATTGAGTGGGATCTGCCGAACAGTGGCGGCTCTGGCGTGGCCGCGGACAGAAAGAAGCTGGAGCACGGAGTCTATGTCACCCAAGCAATGCTGTTTTGAGCCTCGTCGGCGTCAGGCCGGCCTGAGCATCGTCGAGATGATGGTGGGCATGGTCATCGGCCTGATCGCGAGTCTGGTGATCATGCAGAGCTTTTCGTCGAGTGAGGCCTATCGTCGAAATATCTCCGGGTCGGGCGATGCACTGCAGTCGGCGGCAATCGCTGCCCAGCGGCTTGATCTGATCATCCAGGAAGGCGGTTCCGGGCTTGCGCGCGGAGGGCAGTGGGTATGGGGGTGCAGGCTTCTCGCGAGTTTTTCCGGCAATGTGGTGCTCCCCAGTGCGTCGGCCTATCCCAGTCCCTTTGCCTCCGTGCCCCAGACCCTGCGAGCGGTACCGGCGGCCATCATAGATGGTGGGTCGAAGTCTGATGTCATCATCACGATGGCGGGAGATTCGGCCTCCGGGAACAAGGGCCTGGCCTTTTCTTCCGCTACGGGCGATTCCATGGTGGTGCAGACACCGACGATCGGAATGATTCTGAAAACGTCCGCCGCTGCGGCCGCTTACGATCTGCTTCTTGCGGTGCCGCGCAAGATTGCCGACGATCCGGGCGACTGTCGGGTTGTGCAGGCGGCGAAGACCATGACCGCGCCCGTGGTGACGGCCGATGCCTCCCTTGGCCTCTCGGTTGCCACTTTCAGCAAGCTGGTTCCCCTGAATACGGCGACTTACGGAACGATTGAGTCTTCCATTTACGAGAAGTCGCCGGCTGCTTTCCATCTCGGGCTCAGGGATAACCCCAGTTTCACGATGTTGGGGGTCAATAGTGACAGCGAATTGCTCCAGTACGATCTGCTCAAGCGCTTTGACACTCAGGTTGTCGGGGAGAACATCTTTCTGATCAAGGCGCGCTACGGGCTTGATAACGGCGTTGGTGGTGATATCAACGACAACGCCGTTGATGAATGGGTTTCCCCCTCGGAGTCGGGATGGACTCTGGCCGACCTGATGGATGGCAAGTTGGCGACCCAGCAGCGTATTGGGTATGTCAAGGCGATCCGTATTGCAATGGTGGTGCGCTCATCGCAACCGATCGCCAGCGATGCCCCCATGACCAGCATCAAGCTGTTCCAGGATCTGGCTTCAGCCCGGCAGTTCAGCCGGACCTTGACCTCCGATGAGCAGCGTTACCAGTACCAGGCTTACGAATGGGTGATTCCGCTCCGGAACATGAGAACACCCCCGAATATCTGATTGCGTGTGGATCCCGAATGTCCTCGAAAATGCGACAACTTGGTTCTGGACGGCAACGCGGCGTGGTGCTGGCCGTCGTGCTGGTGGTGCTGGTCGTCATGATGCTCGGCTCGGTGTCCTTGCTGAACTCCGTGGACACCTCCGCCCTGCTGTCCGGGAACATCGGTTTCAAGCGTGATTCGATCAACAGCGCCGGAGGAGGCCTCAACAAGGCCTTCGAAGCCATGAAGTCGGCAAATTTCCGTACTTATCAGGATTCCGTTGCCGGTTGCCCGCCACCTGCGGCCACCGGCACTGCATGCACGGCCGCCGGGGAGTGGGCAAAGCTGAACTTCTATCCGCGCATCCTGGAGACGGATGAAAACGGAATCCCCCTGATCATCAAGAACAAGACCCAGTTCGACGCAAAGTTCAAGATTGCGCCCGTCAAGGCCAACGGAAATGAAACGCGCTTCCTGATCGAGCGCATGTGTGAAACCTATGGCCCGTCCAGCAAGGCAACCTGCGTGCTTTCCACCGACTCACCCCTTGGGGGGGACAAGTGGGCTGACAAGCCGGGCTCGACGGCTTCGCCCGTCTATCGGGTCACGGTCCGCACGGATGGGGTGCGCAATAGCCAGACCTATGTCCAGTGGAATGTGACTTTCCTGGGTGAGTGATACCGAATACCTTCTGGGGATATGACGAAATGAACGCATCCACGACCCGGTCCGAGGTGTTGTCCCCTCGCTGGAAGTCCTTTACAAAGCAGGTGCTCGTTGCGGTAGCGGCATGGCATGCAATGCTGCCGGTGGTCCATTCCGCCGAGACCGCGTTGGCCGATGTGCCCATGACCGCCAGTAACGAGGGGGTGCCGGCCAACGTGATGCTGGCCCTGTCGGTGGAGTTCCCCACGGCCCAGAGCCATGCCAACTTCAGCATCGGTAAGACGGCCGGCATTCCTGCGCTGCCGGCCAATTCGACGTCCGACCCCTACTTTGAGCCCTCCAGAAAGTATCTGGGCTACTTCGATCCCACCCGTTGTTATCTCTACACGGTTTCGGGTACCAGTGGCTACTTCTACACCTCCGATAAAACCCAGGGGGCCAACTACACCTGTTCCGGTGAGTGGTCTGGAAATTACCTCAACTGGGCGACGATGCACGTTATTGATCTGTTTCGCTGGGGGATGACGGGCGGTGCGCGAGACGAGGACTTGCCGTCGGATTTTTCTGCCGGCAGTCCCACGGGGCACACCATTCTCAAAAAGGCCTGGTCGAATGGCCAGGGGGGAAAGAGCAACTTCCCGGACAAGTCCCTGAAGTCAGCATACATATCCCAATACACGCCCATTACCCCTAACGGAACGAAGAACCTTGTCGGTACCGTATTCAACAAGGGAATCAATATCGAGTTCACCTTCAGTGACAACGATTCTGCGGGTGGAATCAGCGCCGGCAGCTATCAGGTCAGGGTGCAGGTGTGTCGAGGCAACGACACAGCAAAGCACGAGTACGCCGATCAATCGTATTGCCAGAAATACGAGAATGAGGCCAAGACCAAACGTGTCTATAAGCCGGTGGGGCTGATCCAGAAGAACATTGAGCGGATGCGTTTTGGCGCGGTGGGTTATCACAACCTGAACAACCAGACTTATGGCTCCGATACGCAGTTGAAGGCGTGGGATGGGGGTGTTCTGAAGGCCCAGATCCGTGACACGAGGGATGAAATCCTTGAGACCGGTGCTTTCCTTTCTGACCCTTTTCCCTCCGACCGGGGAGGGGATGGGGAGGTTTCCCGGACGGGTGCGATCAACTACCTGAACTTGTTCGGGTACAAGGCAAAGAGCTACAAGCGTTATGACAACGTGAGCGAAATGTACGCTGTTGCCTTGCGCTACCTGCTGGGCCCGTCCGGAATCGGGCACGTGCCGAGTTACTCGGTGATACCGTCCGGTGTGACCGCCACCCAGCGGGTGGAAATCAAGGATGACTTTCCCGTCATCACCAACTGGCTTGACCCCGTCCTGCCGGCATCCCATGGGGGGAGTTGCCAGAAGCAGTTCATCATCGGCATCGGAGATACCAACACCTGCGGTGACCAGTGCGACAACAACCTTTCGGGTAGCGGCTACACGATGGACTCCCTGGTCGCAGGGGAGCGCTTTGGCGGCCTGACCGTCAAGGACTGGACGAAGAAGATCACCGGCTACAACTTGTCCAATGACTACATTTCCGGCATGGCCTATGCGGCGAATACGGCAGCGCTGCGCACGGATTTTCCCGAATCCCGTATCAAGACCTTTTGGGTGGATGCTCTGGAGTTTTCCACCATGGCCGACAACAATCAGTACTTCAAGGCGGCCAAGTATGGTGGCTTTACCGACAAGGATGGCGATGGCGTCCCTGATGCCGGCGAGTGGAATGCGCTTGGAGAGGCCTACAAGGGCACTGCACTGCCGGATACTTACTTTCCGGCATCCGATCCCGATCGCCTCTTGTCCGGCTTGAATTCAGCTTTCAATCAGATCAACTCCTTGATTGCCTCGGGAAGCGGCGTGGGTGCGACGGGGTCGGTGATTTCCGACAGCCTGGCTGCGGATGGCTTCTTCCAGACCACCTATAACTCCCTGTATTGGTCTGGTGATCTCAAAGGCCTGAAGATCGATTCGATCGATGTTGATACCGGCGACATCAATACCTCCCAGGTCTGGAGCGCTGCCACAAAACTCGATTCGATGGTGAGCAGCTCCGGTTGGGACTCGGCTCGGAAGGTGGTCACCTTGACGCCCAAGGACGGCACGCTCAAGGGTGTTCCCTTCCGGCTGGCCAATCTGTCGGAAGCCCAGAAGACCGCTTTGGGCTCATCGACAGAACAGGGAAATGTACTGAACTACCTCCGGGGGGATACCACCAACCAATCCACCCTCACCGCACGCAAGGCATATCGTTACCGCGCGTCGGCGCTCGGGGATATCGTGGATTCCGGCGCCCTTTACGTCGGCCCGCCGAACCAGGACTATTCGGATGCCTACAACCCGGGTTATTCCATATTCAAGGCCAACAAGGCGTCGCGCAAACCGGTCGTCTACGTGGGTGCCAATGACGGGATGTTCCATGCTTTCGATGCGCAATTGGTGGCGTCGGGGGGCAAGGAGCTGTTTGCCGTGGTTCCGAACGCAGCTTTTCTTGGCCCAGACGAAAAGCCTGGAGAGAGCGGTCTCAGGGCGCTGAGCGACAAGTCCTATCTGCACCGCTATTACGTGAACGCAACGCCCTTCTCCCGGGACGTGGACTTCAAACGGGCCGGCGGGACGATCGAGTCAAACGCGGCTTCCCACGACTGGAGAACCTTGCTGGTTTTTGGGTTGGGCAAGGGTGGCCGGAGTTACGTAGCCCTCGATATCACCGATACACCGACGACCTCGGCGACCGAAACTGACATTGCCGGCAAGGTGCTTTGGGAGTTCACCCACGAGGACATGGGTTTCAGCTATGGCCGCGCCAGCATCATCAAGACCCGCAAGTGGGGTTGGGTGGTCATCATTGCTGGCGGCTACAACAACGTCCTGGGAACAAGCAAGACCAGTGTTCCGGGCAAGGGCGTGCTGTTTGTGCTTGATCCCAAGACCGGCACTCTCCTGCAGAAGATCCACACCAGTGAGGGCAGCGCAGGAAGTCCCGCGGGGCTCGCGCATATGACCGGATATGTTCTGGACTACGGGGACATGACCGTCGACTATGTCTATGCGGGCGATCTGCTGGGTAACATGTGGCGTTTTGACTTCTCCAGCGCCACCAGCGACGTCCCCAACCCGACCACGCCGATTCTCCACTTGCGGGATTCGCTGGGTAAGGCCCAGCCAGTCACAACCGAACCTCGGGTTGACCCGGGGCCTGATCTGGTTCGTTACCTGTTTGTCGGAACAGGTAAGCTCCTGCATACCAACGACCGGAACAACACGCAGCAGCAGACCTTCTACGCTCTGCGGGATGGTACGGCGTCGGATCCCTATTCGTCGGCTACGGGTGCTGCCAACCCCCTTCCGAGCGGGGTGAGCTTCCCGGTGAAGCGGAGCAACATGGTGCAGGTGAACAGCCTGATCGAGGGTGTCGTGCAGGATTCGTCCAAGCCGATGGGCTGGTTCTATGATCTGACCGGCCTCCGGGGCACTCTTGCCGAGCAGGTGGTGATTAATCCGCAAGTCAACGAAGGGGTCGTGTCCTGGATCGGCACCCTGATGAACCAGGACAAGTGCAACCCCGGCGGTGAGAGTGCGGCCTATGCTGTCAAATATGGCTCAGCCAAGACGACGTTTGCCCAGATCGTGAACAACGTCAGGGTGCCGATTGCCTTCGTGACCCAGAGCTCTGGCCTGGTAGGCTCCAAGCTGGTTCGCTATGGTTCTTCGATCCGCTTGCTGGGTTCTGACGGAAAAGCGGGTGGGCCGGGATTCGTGGGCAGTCAGGTTGGCGGCACCAGCGATCCCCGTGTTCTCAATTGGCGGATCATCGGGCAGTAGGTTGGTGGCCTTCCCTCGGTCATGGTTGCATGAGGAGAGGGGCGCATGTAAAATAGCGGGCTGTTGTTAGCCGCTGTAGCTCAGTCGGTAGAGCAGCGCATTCGTAATGCGAAGGTCACCAGTTCGATTCCGGTCAGCGGCACCAACCGAAACAAAATGCAAAAGGCCAACCCTCCGGGGTTGGCCTTTTGCATTTTCAGCTAACGATCAGATCGGGGAGGGGGCAGTGATTTGTTGCCCCTCCATTCCGGCGTAGGGGCAACCGTGATCAGGATCAGGCCGTGAGCTCGAGCAGCTTGCCGAAGGCGCTGGCAAATTGGGCCAGGCCTTCCTGCTGGAGCCGCTCGCCCAGTACATCAAGATCAATCCCCAGCTTGCCAAGTGCGGCGATGTGGGCTGCCGAGGCCTCCACTTCCGCACCGATGCTGTTGCCGATGACCTGGCCGTGGTCGACAAAGGCCGCCAGGGTGGCGTCGGGCAGGGTGTTGACGGTTTCCGGTCCGATGAGGGGTTCGACGTACATCAGGTCGGGGTAGGCCGGGTTCTTGGTGCCGGTACTGGCCCACAGCATGCTCTGGGGGCGGGCGCCACGGGCGGTCAGTGCGGCGAAGCCAGCGCCGTGGAATCGGGCCAGGTAGCGCTGATAGGCCTGACGGGCGAGGGCGACGCCAGCCTTGCCGCGCAGGGCCAGGGCGGCGTCGCTGCCCATGTCCTCGAGCAGCTTGTCCACCAGGGTTTCCCAGCGGGACAGGAACACGCTGGCAACCGAGCGCACCTTGCTCACATCACCACCCCTGGCGGCCAGGGCTTCCAGGCCACGCTGGTAGGCGCCGGCCACGGCATCCACATGGGCAAGGGAAAACATCAGGGTGACGTTGAGGCTGAGCCCTTCGCCGGTCAGGGTTTCAATGGCCCGGATGCCGGCAACGGTGGCGGGGATCTTCACCAGCAGGTTGTCCCGGGCCACGGCGGCGCGCAGGCGGCGGGCCGCGGCGACGGTGCCGGCTTCATCGTCGGCGAGGGCCGGCGAGACTTCGAGGCTCACGTAGCCGGCGTCGCCCTGGCTGGCATCGAATACCGGCCGGATCACGTCGCAGGCGCGCTGGACGTCTTCAATGACCAGGCGCTCGTAGCGCTGCTCGGCGCTCAGGTTCTCGCCGCGCATGGCGTCCAGGGCCGGGCGGTAGTCTTTTCCCTCGGCGATGGCCTTGTGGAAGATCGCCGGGTTGGTGGTCACGCCGGCCACGCCCTGCTCGATATGCCGGGCAAGGTGACCTTCATTGATCAGGGAGCGGGAAAGGTTGTCGAGCCAGATTTGCTGGCCGGCAGCGCGAGCGGCTTGGATCGGATTCATGGACGAATAACCTGGATGCGATGATGGGTGGAATGAACCTGACATTCTGGCGGAATCGGCAGGGGGATGAAAGGAAGTTCGTCAGGGCGGCGGCCAGTGGATCTCGAACTGGCCAGGCTGGCCGGTGGGCCGGGCGGCACCTGCGGCGATCGACGGCAGACGATTGAGGAACTCGGGTTCTCCCTTGATGCTGCCTTTGAAGCTGGGCGTGCGGCCTGGTGCAGCCTCGCCGCTGCCGTTGGCAATCACGTCGCCGGCAAGGGTGCGCAGCGTGTAGCGGAAGTGTCCGTCCCGGGCCGTGAGCTGAATCTCGTAGTCGCCGAACCGGCGCCCGGGGAACAGCGCAGCGCGGGCGCCGCGCCATAACAAGCGGGCTTCACCGCTGCAGGTGCCGGTCGGGGTGCAGTGCCAGACCGGTGCCGCTATGCTCAGGTCACCTTGCCAGCCGGCCCGGGCAACCGGGTTGGGGATCGGCATGAGGGCGGCGTCAGCGGGGGCGTGGAGCGTCAGCTCGGTCACATCCAGCCCCGATATGCCGGCCTCGAAGCGTCCGATCGGTGTACCGCTGCTGGAGAAGGTCCAGGCCGCCGCGAGCCGCGTAAGGGCGCCGATGTCGAAATCCCAGGCCACGGGCAACCAGGGTGACAGGCTGCGACCGCTCGCGTCACGGCTCGCCAGGATGCCACGGCCCTGCCACAGGGTGCCTTCGGCGCGTTGCAGGCGCAGGCCCTCGGCGGTGAAGTGGGCCAGCAGACCGTCCACCAGGCTGGCCGGCGCCTTGACCACCAGAAAGCCCAGGCCCAGGGCCAGCAGGAGAAGCAGCTTCCTCAGCATCGCCGCTCAGGGGCTCGTCGGGCTGGCCAGCACCGCATCCACGCTGGCCAGGCTGCCCTGGCGCTGGATCTCCATGCGCAGCACGCGCAGGCCCTGGTCCTTTTGGAGGGTGGCGAGCCAGGCCACCAGCGCGTCGAAGGAGCCCTGTCCCTTCAGGTGCAGGCCTTCGCCGCCGCCCTGCACGCCAATCTCCAGACCGCGGCTCTTCGCCGATGCCTGAACCGCCGCGAGCAGGGCAGGGCCATCGGGGCGGGCTGCTTGCGGTGCGGCGCGCAGGCGGTTGATCTCGGTGGCGGCCTCCTGGACCTGGTTCAGACTGGCTTCGGCGCGTGGCAGCCTGCGGGCCAGGCGCTGCCCTTCGGCGCGGCTCCAGTCGAGCAGGCTGACGGCAGCACCAATGGCAACGACGGCCGCGGCAATCAGCACCAGGCGCTGCTCCCGCGGGCTGATGGCCTGCCAGCGGCTGTGGAGAGCGGCGATCGGGCCGGATACGGCTTTGCGGGGGGCGTTCATTGCAGATTCTCCTGGCGCAGCAGCAGGTGTGTGGCGCTGCCTTCCTGGCGCAGGTTGGCGAGCAGGCCGCGGCTGGCCAACAGCCCGACCAGGGCTTCGGCACGGGCGGCGGCGGGGCCGCTCAGGGTCAGGTCGAGGCGGCCGTCCTCGAAGCGCAGGGCGGCGATGCCGTCGGTGGCGTCGGTGCCCAGGGCCTCGGCGGCCTGGGCCAACAGGGCCAGGGCGTCGTCATCGCGGAGCAGGCCATGGCGGGCGCGTTCGGCGTTCAGCTGCTGGCGCATCTGGGCGGCAGGGGCGACCACCGGTGCATTGGGGAAGGCGCTGCGAAAGACCCTTTCGATACGCGATTCGAAACCGCCCAGAACATGTCGCTGCCACAGCACCTCACCCACATTGGTGGCCAGCCAGAGGCCCAGTGCAGCCATCGCCAGCAGGGCGGGGGCGCGCAGTCGGCCGATCCACGCCGCACCCTGGTCTCGGCCGGCGAACTCGCCGTGGAGCAGGTTGGCGGCCTGGCGCTCGTTTCCCTGCCACCACAAGTAGGGCGCGGCGGGGCGCAGACTCAGGCCACTTTCGGTGGCCGCGGCAGCGAGGTCGAAAGCCGGGCTCCCCGGGGCGGTATGCAGGTCGATCTGGGCAGGGGCCGCGTTGGCCGCCCGGGCGCTGGCGGCCTGCGCGGCCAGCAGCGGAATCAGGATGTCCCGGTCAAGGGCCAGCCCGGTCCCCGTGTCGGTGCGCAGGATGGCGCCCTCGGCGGACAGGCTGAGATGCCAGCCGGCGTCGTCGGCCGAGGCGGTCTGCAGCTCGGCCACGATCCGGCGGGGTACCCGCCCGATGGCCGCGAACTGGGCCATGAGGCTGCGCAGGCGCTCCCGGGAGATGACCAGCACGCCGGCCAGGTCGCGCTCGCCATCATCGGCAGGGCGGCGGTGGCTGAGGGTGAGGTGCTGGGTGTCCGGGTCCTTCAGCAGCCGGTCTTCGAGGGCGTAGCTCAACAGGCGCGGCAGATCACGGCGGGCGCCGCGGGGCAGCAGCACATCCAGCCACAGGCATTGGGCCCCGGTCAGTACAACGGTGCATTCGTCGGCGGCCGGCCAGTGGCGTGGGGCGGAGTGCCCTTCGGAGAGGGGCTGGCCGTCGGGCCCGAGGAGCACCCAGGCGCATTCGGGGCGGGTCGGCCAATGTTCGTCGATGGCAAGGAGGAGGCGGGTCATAGCAGTTTCTGCCAAACGATGGTGGACCATTTCTGGCCCGTGGGGCGATACAGGAGGACTTCCATGCGCACCATGGAAACGCCGAAGCGGGCGCGCCCGGTGGCCAGGAAGTGACGGCTCTTGACGTCCAGGCTGGTGGTATTGGTTGGGAGGTTGCGGTTCTCGAGCCAGGCATCCACGCTGGCCACGCTGGTGAACCAGGCCCGGCTGCGCTCGACGGCCATGATGCGGGCGGTGTCCAGGGGCAGGTCGGCAATGGCAGCCGCCAGTACCTCTGGCGGTGCCGTGTTCACGTTGATCAGGCTGTCGCTGCCCGGCAGGGCGGCCACGAAGGGGGTCAGACGAGCCACCAGGGCGGGGCTGAAGCCGCGCACCTGGGTCAGCTCACCAACGCTGGCCAGCGGCCCGTTGGCCGGGCTGCGGGGAGGCTGCTGGGTGCTGTACCAGGAGGATTCGGCTCCGCCGGGCAGGGTGGGGCTGTCGTTCCGGTCGAGCCAGTCGATCAGGGCGTTGGTGAGATCCAGGGCTTCGGAGTCTCCCACCCCAAGCAACTTCAGCAGACGCAGGAACTGGTCCCGCTCCTGCAGCGTGGGGCCATCGATCTGGACCAGCTTGTTGAGATTGATGCGACCGGACAGATCCTGCAGCTCGCCGCTGACTTCGCCTTCTTCCACCGGCGTCGGCGGCACCTTGACGGCCCAGGCCTCGCCCAGGTGGTCCACGTTGTTGCGGCTGGCATCCTCGGCGAGCACGTTGCGCGCCCAATCCACAGCGCCGCGCGCCAGTTGGCGGGCCTGGGCCTGGTCGTGACGACCGACCACCTGGTCCATGGCCACCCCCAGGTCGCCGACAGCCGCGGCGGCGATGCCGGCGACGAGGGCCACGGTGAGCAGGGCAAGGATTACCGCCGCGCCCCGTTGGGGGCCGGTAGCGGCAGGCGAGCGCATAGGGCGGGTGTTCATCAGCGCAGGGCGATCAGCCGCGTGAGGGTGCCCACGTCGGCCAGGTCGAGTTCGAGGATGATGGCGTCGGGCAGCAGGCTGCGGCGGTCTGCCGGGGGCCAGGCGTCGGTCCGCACGTTGTCGAGCAGGAAACGCCAGCGCATGCCGCGCACGCCGTCGAGCAGGGGATCGACGCTGGGCTGGCCGAGGGCCTCGCGGCCGCTCCAACGCAGCCATTCGAGGCGCCCGTCCACCAGGCGGAAGCCCACCCGGCGCACACCCCGGGCATCGTCAAGGCGCAGGAACTGGAGCTCCGGCCCGCCGCTGGCCGTGCGGCCGAGGATCATGCCTGGTGCGGCCAGGGCGGAGCCTTCGCTCGGCAGGCCGGTGGCCGACGCGGCCGGTGACACGACCTGCTGCAGATCGGTGTCGATGCGCTGCATGCTGCGGCCGATCGCCCGCCAGCGCTCGAAGCCCGCCTCCAGGTGGGTGCGGCTGGTGGCCACTTCGGCGAGCCCGCGGTAAGACAGGACGCCCAGCACCGCAAAGATGGCCAGGGCCACCATCAGCTCGATCAGGGTCAGGCCGCGTTGGGGCGATGGCAAGTACTTCATCGCAGGGGCCGGGCCACGTAGCCGGTGAGCCGGGCGATGGCATGGGTGTCGGATTCGGGGGCGAAGACGCTCACGTCCACCCGGCGGAACAGGGGGTTGGCGGTGGTCTTGACCTCCTCGCGCCAGCGGTAGGTTCGCCCGGCCTGATCGGCCGTGCCCTCGTTGGTGCCGGTGCCGGGCCAGGCGCCGGTGGCGCGCAGTTCGGCCAGCCGGTTCTCGGCCACCCAGTCGCCCACCAGGCGTTCGCGCAGCTCGGCGGCGCTCTGGGCGGTAACGCCCATGGCGCGGAAGGCGGCGGTCAGGGCGATGGCCAGGATGGCCAGGGCGACCAGGGTCTCCAGCAGGGTGAAGCCGCGGGCGCGGCCGGCCTGCCGCCTCATGAGGCGGTCCGGCCCGGCATCTGTAGCAGCACCTCGCCATTGGCCTTGCCGGTCAGGCGGGCTTCGCCGCCGGGGGTGGTGACGCGCAGCTCGTATTCCGGTGCCTGGGAGCCGAACTGCAGGCGGGTGGCGCTGCTCTCGCCGCCCCCTTCCAGGCGCAGACCGCCCCAGGCCAGGCCTGCCGGCAAGGCCTTTTCAGTGAATACCGGCGGATCGTTGAGGGGGCGCCAGTTGTCGTCGGGGTCGAGGGCCGAGAAGCGGTAGCCGTCGGAGAGAAGCTCCAGGGCAATCGGCCGGCCACGCACGATGGCCCGGTCGGCCGTGGCTTCGAGGACCAGGCGCAGGCGCTTGAGGGCCTGGTCGGCATCACGTCCGCGCAGGCTGTCCAGGCCGATGCTCAGGCTGGTGGCCATGATGCCCATGATCACCAGCACGACCATCACCTCGATGAGGGTGAAGCCGGTGCTGCGCCGCCGTCGGGGCGCGGTGTTCATGGGGCGGAAAAGCACTACAGGCTCCAGGAGCCGATGTCGGCGTCAAAGCCTTCACCGCCGGTGACACCGTCGGCGCCGAAGCTCATCACGTCCACCTCGCCCTTGAGGCCGGGCATGACGTACTGGTAGGGCTTGCCCCAGGGGTCGAGGGGCAGCTTGTCCAGGTAGGACTTCCAGTTCTCGGGCACGGGGGTGGTGGTGGGCTTGGTGACGAGGGCCTGCAGGCCCTGTTCGCCGCTGGGGTAGCGGCGGTTGTCGAGCTTGTAGAGCTTGAGGGCCTGCATGATGGCCGAGATATCCTGGCGCGCGGCAACGACCCGGGCTTCGTCCGGGCGGCTCATGACCTTGGGCACCACCAGCGCGGCCAGCACGCCGAGGATGACGATCACGACCATCACTTCGATCAGGGTGAAGCCGCGGCTGCGGCGCAGGGTCTTGAGCATCGTGGTTTCCTTATTTCATCAGGGTGTTGATTTCGATGATGGGCTGCATTACGGCCATCACGATGAGCAGCACGAAGCCGCCCATGGCCAGCAGCAGCACCGGTTCGAGCAGGGCCGTGAGGGTGGCGGTGCGGTTTTCCAGTTCGGCCTGCTGCAGTTTGGCGGCCCGGTCGAGGAGCTCGTCGATGCGGCCGGTGGCTTCGCCGTTGGCCAGCATGTGGATCAGCAGCGGCGGAAACTGGCGGCTGGCGCCGAGGGCCTTCGACAGGGGCTGGCCTTCGCGCACCCGGTCGGCAGCCACACCCACCGCATCGGCGAGGGGCAGACGGCTGATCACCTGGCGGCCGGCCTCCAGCGCGGCCAGCAGGGGCACGCCGCTCCCGGCCAGGATGGCCAGGGTGCTGGCAAAGCGGGTGGCATCGAGGGTGCGCAGATGGCGGCCCAGCACCGGCAGGCCGAGCAGCCAGGCATCCCAGCGGCGGCGCACGCTGGTGTCGCGCAGGGCCGCACGGCCGGTGAAAAAGGCGCCGGCCAGGGCCAGCACCATCAGCCAGCCCCATTCCCGCAGCAGGGTGCTGACCAGGATCAGGCTGCGCGTGAGCAGGGGCAGGGCCTGCTTGCCCTGCTGGAAGACGGACACCACCTGGGGTACCACATAGGTCATCAGGCCGACGATGACCAGCAGGGCCACGCCGGCGACGATGGCCGGGTAGAGCAGGGCCTGGAGGGTCTTGGTGCGCAGGGCGTGGCTGCGGTCCAGGTAGTCGGCCAGTTGGTTCATGACCTTGGCCAGCTCGCCGGATTTCTCGCCCGCCGCCACCGAGGCCCGGTACAGGGTGGAGAAGGCCTGGGGGTAGCGATCCAGGGCGGCGCGCAGGCTGTAGCCGGCCAGGATCTCGGAGCGCACGCCGGCCAGAAGCTGGCGGGTGCCCTCGGTCTCGGCCTGCTCGATGAGGGCTGCCAGAGCCTGCTCGACGGTCAGGCCGGAGGCCAGCAGGGTGGCCCACTGGCGGGTCAGCAGGGTGAGGTCGGCATCCCGGAGCTTGCGCCGGACCGTCTTGTTGCCGGCGGCACCGTGGGCCACGGACGCCACCTCCAGCGGGTAGAGGCCGCGTTCGCGGAGCAGGCCGCGGGCGGCCTTGCCCGTGTCGGCTTCAAGGACGCCGGCGGCTTCCTTGCCGGTAGCATCAAGGGCGCGGTAGCGGAAGGCGGTCATTCGCGGGTGACGCGGAGCAATTCTTCGGCCGAGGTCAGCCCGCTGGCAAGCAGGCGCAGGCCGTCGTCACGCAGGCTGCGGGTGCCGTTGGCAATGGCGTGGGCGCGCAGTTGGGCTTCGTCGGCGCCGGTGTGGATCAGGCGCTGGAAGGTCTCGTCGGCGACGATGAGTTCGTAGATGCCGCTGCGCCCCGCATAGCCGGTGCGGGCGCAGTCCGGGCAGCCGGCGGCGTGCCATAGCTGCGCCGGGGTGTCCGGCCCGAGCAGCTCACGGTCGGCCGCACTGCTGGGGCTGGCGCTGCGGCAGGTGGTGCACAGCTTGCGCACCAGGCGCTGGGCCAGCACACCGCGCAGGGTGGAGGCCAGCAGGAAGGGCTCGACGCCCATGTCCACCAGCCGGGTGACGGCCGAGGCGGCGTCGTTGGTGTGCAGGGTGGCCAGCACCAGGTGGCCGGTGAGGCTGGCCTGGACGGCGATCTGGGCGGTTTCCAGGTCGCGGATCTCGCCGATCATGATCACGTCCGGGTCCTGGCGCAGGATGGCGCGCAGGGCCTTGGCGAAGCTCAGTTCGATGCGCGGATTGACCTGGATCTGACCGACGCCGGGCAGGTCGTACTCCACCGGATCCTCGACGGTGACGATGTTGCGCCGTTTCGCGTCCATGCCCTGCAGGGCCGCGTAGAGGGTGGTGCTCTTGCCCGAGCCGGTGGGGCCGGTGACGAGGAGGATGCCGTGGGGCTCCTTGAGCAGCTCGGCGAAGGGCCTCACAGTGTCGGCGGCCATGCCCAGGCTGTCCAGGCTGCGCTGGCCGCTGCCCTTGTCGAGTAGGCGCAGCACAATGCGCTCGCCGTGGGTGGTGGGCAGGGTGGAGACACGCACGTCCACCTGGCGGCCGGCCAGGCGCAGGGCGATGCGGCCATCCTGGGGCAGGCGCTTTTCGGCGATGTCCAGGCTGGCCATGATCTTGATGCGCGAGGCCATGGCGGCGTGGAGGGCCCGATGGGGCTGGGCCACGTCCACCAGCACGCCGTCGCGGCGGAAGCGCACCACCGAATTGCGCTCGTAGGGCTCGATGTGGATGTCGCTGGCCTGCTGGCGCACCGCCTGGGTGAGCAGCGCGTTGATCATGCGGATGATCGGCGCGTCGTCCTGGGTGTCGAGGAGATCCTCCACCGTCGGCAGCTCGGTCATCAGCTGGGTGAGATCCACCTCCTGGCCCACGTCGGCGACCACCTCGGCGGCATTGTCGTCGGTGCCGGAGTAGGTTTCGGCGAGGCGTGCTTCGAAGGCGGCACGGCCTATGCATTCGATCTGCAGCGGCAGCCCCAGGCTGCGCCGCACTTCGGCCAGGGCCGTCAGGTCGGCCCCTTCGCGCATGACCACCTCGGCGTGCTCGCCGCCCAAGGCGGCCACGAGAATGCCGTGGGCCTTGGCGAAGGCGTAGGGCAGGGCGGGGGCGCTCATGGGGCGTAGGTGGGCGTGTCCTGCCGGGGGGCGGATATCGCCGGTGTTGCAGGGGGCGGGATGTCCTTGGGGCGGTTGAAGGGCACGGCCGGTGGCGGGCTGCCCGGCGGCGGGAGTTCCGGTGGGTTGGGCTCGCCACGCATCAGGGCGTCCACCCTGTCGTTCGCACGTTGCTGGCCGATCACGTAGTTGTAGCGATCGGCGGAGATGCCCTGGATGCTGGCCGCGTCACGCAGGATGACCGGGCGCAGGAAGACGATCAAGTTGGTCTTGCCGCGCTTGCGCGAGTCGTAGCGGAAGAACTGGCCGAGATAGGGCAGGTCGCCGAGCAGCGGGACCTTTTCCTGGCCACCGCTGTAGGTGTCTTCCACCAGGCCGCCCAGGGCAATCATGGCGCCATCATCCACCAGCACGGTGGACTCGATGGAGCGCTTGGTGGTGGTGGGGCCGGTGGTGCTGGTGGCGGTGGAGTCGATCACCGAGGAGGCTTCCTGGTAGATCTGCAGGCGTACCGTGCCGCCCTCGGAGATCTGCGGCTTGACCTTGAGGGTCAGGCCCACATCACGGCGCTCCACGGTGGTGAAGGGGTTGGCCGTGGCCGTGTTGCCCGTGGTGGCGTAGGTGCCGGTGACGAAGGGGACGTTGCGGCCGACGACGATCTTGGCTTCCTCATTGTCGAGGGTGACGAGGTTGGGTGTGGACAGGATGTTGGCCTTGGTGTCCGACTCGAGGAAGCGCGCCAGCATGTTGAGGTTGGCGATTTCGCGCCCGCCGACGGTAATGGTGCCGCCACCCAGCAGCAGGTTGAGACCGTTGCCGGGGAGCGTGGCGGAACTGCCGGAGGCCAGGCTGGTGGCCAGGTTGAGGATGTTGTTGCCGCCGCTGTTGAAGGTGGTGCCACCGAAGGCCGTGGTCGAGCCGAGCTTGCCGGCCTGCCACTGGATGCCGATTTCTGCGGCCTTTTCGGTGCTGACTTCGGTGATCAGAGCCTCCACATACACCTGGGCGCGGCGGCGGTCGAGCTGATCGATGACCTTGCGCAGATTGTTGTAGATGGCATCCGGCGCGGTGACGATCAATGCGTTGCTCATGGGGTCGGCCTGGACGATGCCATTGCCGGTGGCGCCCATGCCGGTGCCGGAGGTGCTGCTATTGCTGCTGCCGAAGGACGAGGTGCTGCCGACACCGCTGCTGCTGCCGGTGGAGGTGCCACTGCTGCTGCCCGTGGAGGTGGGGGCGAAGCTGCTGCCGGATGTGCTGCCGCCGGTGCTTCCCTGGCCACTGTTGCCGGCCTCGCCGGAGAGTACGGCCCGCAGGGTCTGGGCGACCTTGGTCGCCTCGGCGTTCTTCAGATACACCACATGGATATTGCCGGCGGCACCCGGCTGGTCCAGGTTGGCCACGAGCTGACGCACGGCGTTGAGCTTGGACGGGTTCTCGGAGCGCACCAGCAGGCTGTTGGTGCGCGGGTCACCGATCACCGAGACGCGCTGGCTGGCGTCGCCGCCGACACCGGGCGTGCCGCCAACGCTGCCGCTGCCGGCGTCGTTGAGCAGGCGATTGACCGTCTGGGCGAGATCAAGCGCCGAGGCATGCTTGAGATTGATGACCCGCATGTCTCCCTGGGGAACGTCGATGGATTCGATGATGCGTGCGATGCGGCCGATGTTTTCCGCATAGTCGGTGACCACCAGCGAATTGTTGCCCGGGTAGGCGGTGACGGTGTTGTTGGGGGACACCAGGGGGCGGATCACCGGTACTAGCTGCGAGGCGGACTCGTGTTGCAGGGTGAACACCTGGGTGGTGAGGCGGTCGCCGCCGCCGGCGCCCTGGCCCTTGCCCACCGGTACGGCGTGGAGCTTGGCGTCGGCCTCGGGAACGATCTTGGTGACGCCCTGGCCCTCGATGGCGGCGTAGCCCTGCAGGCGCAGGGCCGAGAGCAGGATGGAGTAACTGAGGTTGCGCGGCACCGGGCGTGCCGTGACGATGTTGAGGGTGCCCTTGACCCGTGGGTCCACCACGAAGTTGCGCCCGGAGATCTTCGAGATTGCCTGGATCACTGCGCCCACATCCGCGTTCACGAAGTTGAGGGAAACGGTCTCGCCCGTGTCCGCCGAGCCCGGGGCGATGGGGGGGGCGGCGACGGCAAGGGGCATGGCCACGGTCGTGGCGAGGCAGGCGGCGAGGATGCGACGGGCGAAACCCTGGCGGCGGGCTGATTTCATTGGCTGGGGACGGGTTGAACCGGAAAGCCGGGAGGCAAGGGGCGGGGCCCCGAGTCCGGTGCTTCGGTGGTGTTGTCGATGATGGATGCGCCCTGCTGGAGCTGCGGAAGTTGGGCAATGCCGGCGGGAAGCGGTGAGGCTGCTGTTGGGCTGCTGGCGCCCCGCTCGGCAAGCCGGATGGTTTGACGCACGCCCCCCGTGGCGATCTCGACGCTACCGGCCTGTACGCGCTCAAGACGCACCCCTGAATGGACGTCCTGACCTTCAATGACTCCCTGCTGGGGACCGCCATCGATGCTCAGGATGGCCCAGCCGGGTCGGCCGCCGGCGCCGGTCACCACGGCTTGCAGGGTGTAGCGGGCAGGGGCGGCGTTGACCGGGCCGGCCGCGGTGCCGGTGCCGGCTCCATTCCCCATCAGATGTCGGCTTGCGATGGCCTGGGCCGCGAGCTGCGGGTCACTGGGGCTGACTACGGGCAGGGCCGGCGGGCGCGGGGCACTGAACCGCCAGAACAGATCAGCGACAACCCAGGCCGTGACGGCCATGGCCACACCCCAGGCCAGCGCAGGGCCTGAGCGTGTTACCCACGGCAGAGGGAAGCGGGATGGGTCGAAGCGGTCTGAGAGTTTCATCGGGGGCGCAGCACAAAAGGCCGACAATCTTAGCCGGCCTGTGTTACGGGTGAAAGCGCCACGTTGTCGCTGAATGTGCAGGCCGCTTTCCGCCCGGCTGCGAACCCTCCTCAGGAAGCGATGCCCACCACCAGCGAGGCGCTGTAGCCGTTAGTCGTGGTGCCACTGATGGAGGCCATTTGCTGCTCGGTTCCGTCGCTGAAGACATTGTCACTGGCGAAACTGATGGCGGCAAGATTGATGGCGCTGTTGCCATAGCCGCTGGTGGCATAGACATCGTTGCACGTCGTGGTCGGGAAAGCGATCTGCGACGTCTTCACCTTGTTGGCGGCGCCAGTGGCACTGGCCAGGCTGGGATAGACCTCGAAGTGCATGTGGGGCATGCGACCGGCGTAGCAGCCCGGGAAAATGGTCAGGAAGGTGGCTTTGCCGTTGCTGTCGGTCTGCTGCACACCGCGGAGGAAGTTCTCACCCGTGACGCCGGTGCTGTACATGGAGTAAAGGCCGTCGCGGGTGCAGTGCCACAGGTAGATGGCATAGCCGGCAAGGTTCGCGCAGTTTCCTGCCGTATTGACGAGCTGCAGGGTGAGGGTGAGGGGGATTCCGGCGGCGGTGCCGGTGGCACCGCCAATGCTGCTGCGGATGTCACTGCGAACGATGCCGGACAGGCTGAGGGCGTTGGCAATGCCATTGCTGTTGTAGTTGGAACCGTCGCCGGGGTAGGGGCCGGCCGTCTCTTCGGGGATGATGGTGCAAGTGCTGACAGTGCTGGCGGTGTCTGACGAACTGGAGCCCGTCGAACTCCCGACGCCGCCAATGCTGACCTCCGCTCCGCCGCCGCACGCGGCAAGCGGGGCACTGGCGCCTGCCAGCAGCCAGCGCAGGATCTGGCGCCGTTCCGGGGCTGTGCGGAGCAGGGCTTCCAGGTCGTTGGCAAGGGCGCGGCGGGGAATGGGCATGGGGAAGCTCCGAAAGCAGTGGGCGTGCCGGGTTGGCATCTGATCGGAGTCGACTGTAGGCGGGGCCCGGGTTAAGTCATGTTGCCCCGGCGTAAAGGGATGTAAAGAAGGCGCTTGGCAGTGCCGCCTGCCAGCCCAGGGCGTCCACCACGCGGGCGAAGTCTCCGTCGAGGGGGGCGAACAGGTCCAGGGGCTGTCCGTTGACGGGGTGGACCAGCTGCATCCGGGCACAGGCCAGCAGCATGCGCTGGCAGCCGAATAACTCCTGAAACAAACGGTTGTGGCGGCCCTTGCCGAAGGTGGCATCGCCGATGATCGGGTGGGCGATGTGCTTGAGGTGACGGCGGATCTGGTGGCGGCGCCCGGTCCGGGGGGTCAGCTCGACCAGGGCGTAGCGACTGGTCGGGTAGCGGTCTACCGCATGGGGGAGCTCGCAGGTGGCCAGGCGGCGGAAGTCGGTGATGGCGTCCTGGGCCTCGTCGGTGCTGCGGCTGCCCACCCATTCGGCGTCGTCCCGGCGGCGGGTGAGGGCGTGGTCGATGCGCCCCTGCTCCGCCGGGTGGCCCCGCACAACGGCCAGGTAGGTCTTGCTCACTTCCTGGCGTTCGAACTGGCCGCCCAGATGGCGGGCGCCGTCCTTGTCCAGCGCAAAGACCAGCACGCCGGAGGTGCCCCGGTCGAGCCGGTGGGCGGGGTGGACGTGGCGACCGAGCTGGTCGCGCAGCAGTTGCACGGCAAAGCGGGTTTCGTGACGATCCAGCTCACTGCGATGGACCAGCAGGCCGGCGGGCTTGTGGATGACGACCACGTGGTCGTCCTGGTAGAGGATGGGCAGCATGGGCGGAATGGTAACCGGGGACTGCGTCCCCGAGCGCGCCAACCGAGCCGGTAGCATTCTGCTGCATGTTGCAGTGAACCAGGCGCTGTCGGCTGAGTCATACTCGGCCTATGCAGAATACCTTCACCTTCTCTCCGGACAGCGTGCTGGCGTGCATCCACGCGGCGCTTCCCCCCCAGCGTCAAAACCAGCGGAACCTGCCCGGGCTGGCGAAGCGTTTGTCCAATCTCGTCTTGGCCGAGCATCTTCCCGATCGCCTTGATGCCTGGCGTTCCATGACCACCTGGCTGTCGGGCGGCTCCCTGTGGAGCGACGTGTACATTGATTCGGCCGACGTGCATGGGTCGGCGACCCAGCGTTTTGCCGTTCTGATGGATGTGCTGGCGGCCACTCCCCCGCTGGCTGCGGCCGTTCGGGCCGCCCTGCGCTGCATCCTCGAGGAGACCGAGGGTGCAAACCTGTTTGGCGAGGTCGGGATTCCCAGCGACCGGGGCTTCCTGTCGGAGTTCGGCGACCGCCTCACGTCCAAGCTGATTCCCTCGCCCCGGGACGATCACGATCTCGGGCACCTGATGAGCCGCAGCTACCAGCGCCGGCGTGACCTGACCCTGATCCGCGGGCTGCAGCCCTCCACCTTGCAGCGCGCGGTGGATATCCTTTTTCCGGCCGATGCGCCGGAGATGACGGCAGCCCTGGAGCGCGCCATGGCCGACGGCTTCCGTCTGCTCGTCGCGCGGGTGCAGGGCCAGGGCCTGTCCCTCAAGCTGCGGGCCCGCAGTCAGCCCGGGCCGGTGGCCAGGTCGCCGTTCAAGCGCCTCGCCGACAGTGGCGAAAACCTGTTGTGCGCGTGGGAGCAGGCGCGCCTCACGGGCGATCTCCTGGATGCCTGGCGGGAGGACGTGGTCGCCTGCCGGGACGAAATGCAGCTGATCTCGACCCGTCTCGAGTCGGAAGGTATCAGCGTGGACATCGTCTATGGCCTGGATGTGCTCGAGCGCTGTATTGCCCGCATGGAGGCCATCGTGGCGGTCATGAGCACCGGGCGCGAGGCGCCGGGGCCGGTGCTGCTGCTGCTCCAGCAACTGGCCTACGCCGCCCGTGAGAGCACCAGTCTGCGTCACCTGGTGCGCAGCAACCTGCAGCGCCTGCAGCGGCGCATCGTCGATCGGGCTGGCAAGACCGGTGAGCACTACATCGCCGAAACGCCTGCTGATTACCGCCACATCTGGGCCGCGGCGGCCGGGGGGGGCTTGCTCACGGTGGGGACAGCGGCCATGAAGATGGCCATTGCCGGTGCCGGTCTGGCCCTGTTCATGGAAGGGTTCGCGTCCGGCCTCAACTATGCCGTGAGCTTCCTGATTCTGCAGGCCCTTGGCCTGATCCTCGCCACCAAGCAGCCGGCGATGACCGCCGCGGCCTTCGCTGCGATCATCCGCGACCGGAAGGGCGGAGAGCGCCTGGAGGTGATCGTCGACTACGCCACCTGCATTTGCCATTCCCAGTTGGCGGCCACCATCGCCAACGTGGTGGTGGTGGCCACGGGCGCCTACGCCTTTGATGCGATGTGGCAGTGGATCACCGGGCATTCCTTTCTCAGCATGACCGAGGCGACCTACGTCTTTCAGGCTCTCAGCCCGGTGGACAGCGGCACCGTCTTCTATGCGGCCCTCACCGGCTGCATCCTGTACCTGGCTGCCCTGGTGGGCGGCTGGGTGGACAACTGGGCCGTCTATCACCGTCTGCCCCAGGCCATCGCCGAGCACCGCCTCGGCCTGCGCTTTGGACGCCTGCGCATGATCCGTCTGGCCGGGGTCGTGTCGCGCAACATGTCGGGTTGGGCCACCAACATCTCCCTGGGCCTGATGCTGGGCATGACACCAGTGCTGGGCAAGTTCTTCGGCCTGCCCCTGGACGTGCGCCACGTGACCCTCAATTCCGGCATCCTGAGCCTCGCCACCGCCTCCCTTGACGTGGAGTGGGTGGGGACGGGGCTGTTGTCCCTGGCGATCCTCGGCGTGGCGGTGATGTTCGTGCTCAACCTGGGGGTCAGTTTTGCCCTGTCGCTGATGACCGCCGTGCGCGCCTACGATCTGTCCCCGGATGATCTGCGCGATCTGGGGCGTCGTTTGTGGCACCGCCTGTGCACCCGCCCTCGGGATTTCATCATGCCGCCGCGGCGCCCGATACCGCCAGCGTCCTCCACCTAGCGATCCCGGCCGGGCGCCTCAAGCTTGCGTCCTGGCCGCCGTTAATCCGGCACAACTTCAGGCTGCACCCGACCCCTCGAGGGCGTGTGTGCCTGTTTTCAGCCCTCGCCGTCCACGAGTCCCGCTGCGGCTGCTGCCGCCTGAGAGTCCAGCATGAACGCGCCAGAACGAAACCTGCACCTGAAAGCGCCCGCCTCGGGGGAGCTCGCCCGAATCGTCCGCGTCAATGAAGAGATCAAGGCCATTGTGGCCACGGCCTTCCGGATCAACCTGATGGCACTCAACGCGATCTTCCTGGCCAAGCGGGCAGGCAACGCGGCGCTGGGCTTTGGCGTGCTGTCGAACGAGCTGCGCCGCTTTGCCCAGGATCTCACCCGGCATATGTCCTCCCTGCGCGACATGACTTCCGGCTCAGTGGGCAGTGTCACGGGTGTGGTCCAGCATCAGCGCACATCGGCCATTCTTGCCAAGGCCATCCGCCTGAGCGGCGAGGGGGTTCCGGGCGTGCGCGAAGCCCGCCGGCGCGGCGCTGCGAGGTTGGCCGAACAGCAATCGCGCTTGCGCTCCCTCGATCTACGCCTTCGTTCGGCGGTGGAGGAGACTCAGCAGCTGGTCGAACTGGGGGGAGTGCTGGCCCGTTCGGCCAAGATTGAAGCGGCCTACGGGGGGAGCTTCAGCCCGGCGCTGATGCAGGTTTCAACGGATTTCGCCGAGGTCATCGCGCAAATCAAGCGATCACTGGAAATTCTCGGCAAGGAACGCCTTATTAAGGACTAGGAGACCATGAAGCAGGCCCATTGCATCTATCAACAGGACGACCACCGCTGGCTTGCCATTGCACGTGATGCCACCAAGCCTGGTTACATCATCGACACCAACGAGTACGTGGTGTTGAGTGGCGAGGAGGCTCTTCTCTGCGACCCGGGCGGCATCGAGATCTTTCCTTCGGTGTTCTCCGCGCTCTCGGCCGAATGCGATCCGACCCGTCTGGCAGGCATCTTTGCCTCCCATCAGGACCCGGACATCATTTCGTCCCTTGCCCTGTGGCTCGAGTTCAAGCCCGATCTCAAGTGCTACATCAGCTGGCTGTGGCAATCCTTCCTGCCCCATTTCGGCGGCCAGGAAAGCACGTTTGTCGCCATCCCTGACTCCGGCATGCCGATCCGCCTGGGCGCACTGGAGCTGCAGGCCATTCCGGCCCACTATCTGCACTCGTCGGGCAACTTCCATCTCTACGACCCGAAAGCGAAGATCCTCTTTTCGGGGGACGTGGGGGCAGCCCTGTTGCCGGCTGACGCGAGCAACCTCTACGTTGAGGATTTTTCCCGCCACATTCGCCATGCAGAGGCGTTCCACAAGCGCTGGATGGGCTCCGATCGGGCGAAGCGCGACTGGTGCGAGCGGGTTTCCCGCCTGGAGATCGACATGATGGTGCCCCAGCATGGGGCCATCTATCAGGGGGCTGACGTTCAGCGCTTCATCAACTGGTTTGCCGCGCTGGAAGTCGGCGTCCTCAAGGGATAGAGTCGCGGGGCTCGTGTTGGCGGGCCCGGCGGCCCGGTGGGCGTGTCGCCGGACATACCGGATCTGGCGACATGTACCTGGCCCTCAAGCACTTTCACCTCACTTGTGTGGTTCTCAGTATTGCAGGCTTTGCCCTGCGGGGCTGGTGGTCCATCACCGGCTCGCCCCGGTTGCGGGCCAGGCTGACCCGAACCCTTCCCCATCTGGTGGACTCATGCCTTCTGGCCAGTGCAATCTCAATGGCCTGGATCGCTGGCTTCGTGCCTTTCGTGGATGACTGGCTGACCGCCAAGATCGGCGGTTTGCTGCTTTACATCGGCCTCGGCGCGGTGGCCCTCAAGGCCACTCGGCCCCGGGTGCAGCGGGCTACCGCCTGGGCCGCGGCAATGGCCGTGTATTCCTACATTGTCGCAGTGGCGATCACCAAGAATCCCTTGGGCTGGCTCGCCCTGCTGTAGGCCGGCGACTCAGGCGGCGTGGTGGCTGAGGATGCGCTTGAGGCCCGGCGTGTCGAGGATGCGGATGTGTTTCTGCTGGACGGCCACCAGACCTTCATCCTGGAAACGGGAAAAGGCGCGGGAGACGGTTTCGAGCTTGAGCCCCAGGTAAGAGCCGATCTCGTCACGGGTCATCCGCAGGTGGAACTCCGATGGCGAAAAGCCCCGGGCCGTGAAACGCTGCGACATGTTGAGCAGGAAGGCCGCGAGGCGTTCTTCCGCGCGCATGGAGCCGAGCAGCATCATCACGCCGTGGTCGCGGACGATCTCGCGACTCATGATCTTGTGGAACTGGTGTTGCAGGCTTTCCACCTGACGGGACAGTTCTTCGAGCCGGCTGAAAGGGATCACGCAGACTTCGCTGTCTTCAAGGGCGATCGCGTTGCAGGAGTGCTGCTCTCCACTGATGCCGTCGAGGCCAAGAACCTCACCCGTCATCTGGAAGCCGGTCACCTGATCGCGTCCGTCCTCAAGGATGACATCGGTCTTGAAGGAGCCCGCACGAATGGCGTAGATGGCCTCGAAGGGGTCGCCTGAGCGGTAAAGGTGCTGTTGCCGCTTGATCTTGCGGCGACTCCCGACGAGTTCGTCAAGCTGATTGACCTCACGGGGATCAAGTCCGAAAGGCAGGCACAGCTCCCGCAGGTTGCACTGGGAACAGGCTGTCTTGATCTCCACTGCCGTTATGGGCACTACCGATTTCATCTGCACGCGCAATCACCTGAACTTTGTGGTCATTCTAAGGTTTGGAGCCCTTTGATCCACATCAATACGATTTTTTGACGATTCTGCGATTGTCTCGTGCAACCAACAGAAGCCTCTCCATGAACACGGCACAAAAAGATCTGATATTCGACCCTGTCCTCATTCGCAAGTTCGATGTGAATGGGCCTCGCTACACGTCCTATCCCACCGCGGACCGCTTCGTCGAGGCCTTCAACGCCGAGGCACTTGGCGACTGGTTGGGCAAGCGCACGATTGGCGGAATCGGCAAACCGCTCTCATTATACTTCCACATCCCCTTCTGCAATACGATCTGCTACTACTGCGCCTGCAACAAGATCATCACGAAGGACCATGGGCGTTCCGCCAAGTATCTGAATTACCTTGAAAAGGAAGTCGATCTCCAGGTGGCCAGCCTCGAAGGGCCACGGGAAGTCCTGCAGCTTCACCTGGGCGGCGGCACGCCCACCTTCCTGTCCCATGACGAGTTGCGGCAGTTGATGAGCATCGTCAAGAAGCATTTCACGCTTGTACCCGATGGTGAGTATTCCATCGAGGTTGACCCCCGCAAGGTTGATGAAGCCACGGTTGCGCTGCTCGCCGAGCTGGGCTTCAACCGCATGAGCGTGGGTATCCAGGACTTCAACCCGGATGTGCAGCAGGCCGTCAATCGGGTGCAGAGCGAGGAAGAGACCAAGCTGGTCATTGATGCCGCCCGCGCCCACGGTTTCAAGTCGGTCAGTGTTGACCTGATCTATGGTTTGCCCAAGCAGAACGTCATCAGCTTCAACCGTACCCTCGAGCAGATCCTTGCCCTTTCGCCTGATCGCCTGTCGATATACAACTACGCCCATCTGCCCAGCCTGTTCAAGCCCCAGCGGCGCATCATGGATGCCCAGTTGCCGTCAGGAGAGACCAAGCTGCAGATCCTTCAGCTCGCGATCCGCCGGCTGACCGAGGCGGGTTATGTTTACATCGGCATGGACCATTTCGCCAAGCCGACCGACGAACTCACCACGGCCCAGCGCCAGGGGCGGCTGCATCGCAACTTCCAGGGTTACTCCACCTATGCGGAGTGTGATCTGCTGGCCTTCGGCGTGTCGGCCATCGGCATGGTGGGTCCGACTTATGCGCAGAACGTCAAGACCCTTGACGAGTACTACGATATCCTCGACTCGGGCCGGCTCCCCGTGCTGCGCGGCATTGAGCTGACCCCGGATGATCTGCTGCGCCGGGCGATCATCCAGGCCCTGATGTGCCACTTCGAGTTGTCCATCGAGTCCATCGAGATCGCGCACCTGATCGACTTCCGTAAGTATTTCGCGGCCGAACTGGCCGATCTGCAGGAAATGGAAAAAGGTGGCTTGCTGACCATTGATGACCAGTGGATCTCGGTACTGCCGGCGGGCCGCATGCTGGTTCGGGCGATTGCCATGGTCTTTGACCGTTACCTGCGTTCGGATCGCGAGCGCACCCGCTACTCCAAGGTGATCTGAGCAGGCCAGCCCGGTCGGTGCCGGGCTAGAATGCCAAGGCAAGTGCGATTTTCTGCGCCCCGTGCTTTCGCGGGGCGCTTTGCTTCCAGGTCTGGACCATGCCCGAAACCGGCTATCTCGCAGTCTTTCTCATCGGCCTCCTGGGGGGCACCCACTGTGTCGGAATGTGTGGCGGCATCGTCAGCGCCCTGACGGTGAACACCGTTCGCATGCCCGGCGAGTCACGGCGTGAGTGGCCGTTGCATCTGGCCTACAACATCGGTCGAATTGCCAGTTACACCCTGGCCGGGGCGGCCATGGGTGCCATCGGCACCGTGGGCATGCTTTTCAACGACATCCTGCCCATCCAGTTGGGGCTGTACGTGGCCGCCAACCTCATGCTCATCGCGCTCGGCCTTTACCTCACCGGTTTCACGCGCGCCTTGTCCGGTGTGGAGCAGCTTGGTAGCCGCCTGTGGTCGCGCATCCAGCCTCTGACGCGGCGCTTCCTTCCCGCCCGGAGCGTGGCCCAGGCGCTGCCGCTGGGCTTGCTGTGGGGTTTCCTGCCCTGCGGTCTGGTGTATAGCGTGCTCGCGACCGCGCTGGTCACGGGTGCCGCGGAGCGGGGGGCCATGCTGATGCTGGCTTTTGGTCTTGGTACCTTGCCCAATCTTCTTCTGGCTGGCCTGCTGCTCAAGCGCCTCAAGGACGTGGTGCGGAACCGCGCCGTGCGCACGGGGTCTGGACTGGTGGTGCTGGCCTTCGGTGTGTATGGCCTGGCGACAGCGCCGACCCTTGGCAGCAACCTGTGGAACGGGGTTGTCTGCCACTTCTGACCCGGGCGGGGAGTGGAACACGGTGAGCCAGGACGTGCGTTACGATTTTTCCGTGAGTGGCATGACCTGCGCAGCCTGTGCGGCACGGTTGGAAAAAGTGCTCAACCGCCTCCCCGGCGTTGAGGCCACCGTCAATTTCGGCACCGGCAAGGCCAGGGTGATGGCTTTGCCTGACGCACCCCCGGCAGCCGACATGGTGGCCGCCATCCGCAAGGCCGGGTTCGATGTTCCTCCCGGTGCACTCGACCTCACCCTTGCCGGCATGAGCTGCGCCGCCTGCGCCGCACGCATCGAGAAAGTGCTCAATCGTCTGCCCAGCGTCGAAGCGAGCGTCAATTTTGCTGCGGAAACAGCACGGGTGCGTTACACCCCCGGTGTGGTCGAGCCAGCGGCGATCGTTGCCGCCGTGGCAAAGGCGGGCTTTACCGCCACCCCCGTTGCGGTCCGCGACCGGGAGGCCGACAAGGCCCGCAAGGCGTCCGAGGCGGCAGCCGAGCTGCGCCTGTTCTGGCTGTCCGCCGGGCTCAGCCTCCCCTTCCTGATCCAGATGGTCGGCATGCTCGGCGCCGATACGGCGAGCGGCCATCATGCCGATCTGCTGCCGCGCTGGCTGCAGTGCCTGCTCGCCACGCCCGTGCAGTTCTGGATCGGGCGGCGTTTCTACACGGGCGCCTGGTCGTCCCTGCGCGGTGGCGGGGCCAACATGGATGTGCTGGTGGCCCTGGGCACCAGCGTGGCCTATTTCTTCAGTCTGGCGGTGGTCGTTCTTGGGCGCCATGACCTTCATGTGTACTTTGAGGCATCGGCCAGCATCATCACCCTGGTGCTCTTGGGCAAGTTGCTGGAAGCCCGCGCCCGCGCCCGCACGTCGGCGGCCATCGAAGCCCTGCTGCGCCTGCAGCCGCCGACGGCATGGGTCGAGCAGGGCGGGCAGCTGGTCGAGGTGCCGGTGGAGCAGGTGGTGGTGGGCACCCTCTTCGTACTCCGCCCCGGCGACGCGGTGCCGGTGGATGGCGACGTGCTGGAAGGCGAATCCTCTGCCGACGAGGCCATGCTCACCGGCGAGAGCATCCCGGTGGTCAAGGCGCCCGGTGATCAGGTCTTTGCCGCCACGGTGAATGGTGACGGCGTCTTGCGCTGCCGGGCCACCGGCGTGGGTACCGAGACTTTGCTGGCGGGCATCGTGCGACTCGTCGAACAGGCCCAGGGCGGCAAGCCGGCCGTGCAGCGCCTGGCAGACCGGGTCGCCGCCATCTTTGTGCCCGCGGTTGTCGGCATCGCCCTGGTCACCTTTCTGGGCTGGTGGTGGTTCGGAGGCGAACTGGCCCCGGCGCTGGTCAATGCCGTGGCCGTGCTGGTGATCGCCTGCCCCTGCGCGCTGGGTCTGGCCACGCCGACCGCGGTGATGGTGGGAACGGGGCAGGGGGCCCGCGCCGGCATACTCGTCAAGAACGCGGAGGCGCTGGAACTGGCCGAGAAGATCAAGGTGCTGGTGGTGGACAAAACCGGCACGCTGACCGAAGGGCGGCCGGCCGTCCTGGATGCGCGGATGGCCGCCGGTGTGGTGCGCCAGGATTTGCTGGCCCTGGCCGCCGGGCTGGAGCAGACCAGCCACCATCCCCTGGCCCGCGCGGTGGTGGCCGCCGCGCAGGACGCCGGTGTGGTGTTGAGCCTGCCGGAGGCCGTTCAGGCGGTCAGCGGCAAGGGTGTCACCGGACGCGTGGGAGGCCGGATGGTGGTGGTGGGGTCGCCGGACTTTCTCGCCGCCCAGGGCTCGCCCCTTCCGGCGGATCTGCTCGAACCTTTGCTCGCCGCAGCCTTGACCCCCGTCGGTGTGGCTGCCGACGGCAAGGTGCTGGGCGTGCTGGGGCTTGCCGATCCCCTGCGTGCCACATCGAAGGCGGCGGTGACACGTCTGCAGGGTCTGGGGCTGCGGGTGGTGATGCTGACTGGCGATCATCCGGCGGTGGCGGCACGGATCGCCGCGGAAGCAGGAATCACCGAATTTCGCGCCCAGGTCATGCCGGAGGGCAAGGCCGAGGCCGTTGCGGCGCTGCGTGGCGAAGGGCTGGTCGGGATGGTCGGAGACGGAATCAACGACGCGCCGGCACTGGCCGCCGCCGACGTGTCCTTTGCCGTCGGCGCGGGCTCCGATGTGGCCATCGAGGCCGCCGACCTGACCCTGGTGCGCAACGACCTGGCGGGGGTCGCCGACGCCATCTCCCTTTCCCGGGCAACCCTTGGCAAGATCCGCCAGAATCTGTTCTTTGCCTTCATCTACAACATACTTGGCATTCCCGCGGCGGCCTTCGGCTTGCTCAACCCGGTGATTGCCGGTGCGGCGATGGCCTTGAGTTCGGTGTCGGTGGTGAGCAATTCCCTGTTGCTCAGGCGCTGGCGTCCGGGAAAATCAGACTGAAAGGAAACATGATGGAAGAAGTGCTCATCAAGGTGGCAGGCATGAGCTGCCAGGGCTGCGTGAAGAACCTGACCGGCGCGCTGTCGGCCACGCCGGGCGTGGCCAGCGTGGCGGTTTCCCTGGAGCAGGGCGAGGCGCGGGTTGGCTACGACCCGGCCCGGGTTTCGGCCAATGCCCTGCGCACGGTGGTGGAAGACTGTGGTTTTGACGCTAGCTGAGCGGATTTCCGCCATCAGGGTTCATCCGATGTGAGCACGCCTCACATAT
>ERZ795056.326-NODE-326-length-63125-cov-14.340320_pt1 | contig 63125 bp, 45 predicted proteins | sample MGYA00375140_ERZ795056 | MGnify/ENA primary metagenome ERZ795056 (study PRJEB30185, sample SAMN05720227) | activated sludge metagenome | isolation source: Anaerobic digester | place: USA | collected 2015-03-09 ...
TCGCCGAGCGCAAGGAGAGCAAGCAGGCGGTGGATCATCTTCTGCTCGAGGCGCGGCGACGGGAGGAGGCCAGTGACTGGCTCAAGGCCCTCCAGCTATACCGCCAGATTCTCGAGATCGAACCCGATTTTGCCTATGCGCGCAAGCGCGAGACGGAGATGCAGGGGAGGGTGAATACCTACATCAACCAGCAGTACGCCAAGGCCGAAGCGGCCTATGCCAACGGTGATCCGGAGGCCGCGCGCAAACTTTTCCGCGCCATCCTCGATATCCGGCCCGGCCATGCGGGCGCCCTGCGCTATCTGAGCGAACTGCAGCCGACCGCGGCGAACAAGGGGCAGTATTTTCTTGATCTCGCCCGCCGTTCCTCCGCCCAGGGGCGCTGGGAGGCGACCCTGACCGCCCTCGATTCCCTCAGCCGCTACGATCCCGATTCGGCGGAGATCCCCGCCCTGCGCCGCAAGGTTCATGCGAATCTGCCGGTGGAGCGCCTGGTTCAGCTCGGCCGGACCAACTATCTCAGCGGCCGCTATTTCGACGCCCTGGAGGTGATCACGGAGGCCTTGAAGAAGGATCCGGCTCACGGGGAGGCCCTCTCCCTTGAAGCGCAGTGCCGCAACAGCGTCACCCGGCTGGTCGACGAACACTTCAATCGCGGTCTCAATTTTTATACTGAAGAAAAGTACCGCGCGGCGATCGCGGAATGGGATCGCGCCCTGTTCATCAATCCGGATCATCGCGGTTCCATCGAATACAAGCGCCGCGCCCAGGAGCGGCTGGATGCCCTTAATCAGCTCCCCTGAACGGGCGGCTGCCGCCGTGCGGCGCCCCCTGCTGACGCGGGCCGACAAATGGCTCCTTGGTTTGGGGCTCATCATCGGCCTGCTGCTTTCGGCACTTCTGCTGCCGGGCCGGGAGAGGGGGCGTGAGGTCCTGATCGAGGCCAGGGGCAGGCTCTTTGTGCGCGCCTATCTCGACACCCCCGCCCGCTACGAGGTGCCCGGCCCGCTCGGGACTACCGTAGTCGAGGTCGGGGAAGGGGCGGTCCGGGTGATCTCCTCGCCCTGTCCCGAGAAGCACTGCGTCCGCTCCGGTGCTGTCCGTCGACAGGGGGGGCTGATCGTCTGTGTCCCCAACCGGGTGGTCGTCCGCATCCCCGGCGATATCGGCGGTTCGCTCGACATGATCACGGAGTGATGGGATGAGCCGGCCGCTGACCACCAAACTCACCCGTCTGGCCCTGCTGGCGACCGCCGGCCTGGCCCTCTTCCTCTTCGAGTCTCTGATCCCGCGTCCCCTGCCCTGGATCAAGCCCGGTCTCTCCCAGATTGCCACCCTCCTCGCCCTCTACGTCTACGGCTGGCGGGAGTCCCTTGCCGTGGTCGTGCTGCGGGTGGGGCTGGCCGCGCTCCTGACCGGCTCCTTCGCCGGTCCGGGCTTCTGGCTGGCCCTGCCGGCGGGTGTGACCGCGGTCCTGGTGATGGCCGCTGCCCGAAGTGCGGGCGGGCGGAGTCTGAGCATCGCCGGGGTCAGCATGATCGGGGCGCTCACCCATAATCTCACCCAACTCGCCCTTGTCCGTCTCTTCTACGTTCGCAGCAGCGAAATCTGGGCCCTTCTCCCCCTGGTCTGGATGCCGGCCCTCTTTACGGGGCTGGCCGTCGGTCTGGCCGCCCACCTGCTGATCGATTTCAGCCGCCGTATGAGTCTGGATTGGGGAACCAATCCAGACGGCGTGGAGTAAACAGGAAGGCGGCGCAGGGGTGGTCACCACCCCGGCAGCGGCTCGATTTTTCAGTTGTTATTTATGCCAGCAAAGTGTAATTTAGGTTTTAAACAGAGCGGCAGAATCGAGAGCATCCCATGCGCAAATTTCACGCCCTATCCCTCCTTGGCTTGACGCTGATTCTCTTCAGCGGTTGCGCCTATTATAATACTTTCTACAATGCCGAGCAGTTTTTTAACGACGCCGCCAAGGAGCGCAAGAAGCGCGAGCGCACACAGGTCGTGGAACTCTCGCCCGAGGAACAGCAGGAGGCGAGGCGGAGGGGGGAGTTGACCACCAGTTCCACTGCGAACAAACCGACCGCGAGCGAGATGCAGAATTACCAGAAGGCGATCGAAAAGGCCTCCAGCGTCCTCGAGTATTATCCGAAAAGCCGCTGGGTGGACGACGCCCTGATTATGGTCGGGGAGTGCTTCTTTTACCGTGGTGAGTATTCCAAGGCCAAACGCAAGTTCGAAGAGATCATCCAACTCTATCCCGGCAGTGAGTTCATCCCCCAGGCCGAGATCCTGCTCGGCAAGACCCTGCTCGCGGTGGGTGAATTCGACGCGGCCGAAAAAAAGTTCCGCGACATCACCCTCAACACCCGCTTCCCCAAGGCTGTCCGCCAGTCGGCGGAGTATGAGCTCGGCTCTCTCTATTTTGAAAAGGGCAACTATGAGGCCGCCGCCGAAGAGTATACGCGGACGGCTAAAGAGTCGGATGACCGGCTCATCCGGGCGATGTCCTTTTACCGGCTGGGGGAGTGCCGGATCCAGCTCAAGCAGTATGAGGAGGCCGTGCCCTCCTTCCGCCGCGCCGTCCAGGCCAGCCCAAACGAGGATTTCAAATCCCAGGCGACCTACAAGCTGGGCGAATCCCAGGGTCTGCTCAAGGATTACGAGGGGGCTATCCGCACCTTCTCGCTCCTGCTCGCCAAGGAGCTGGAGGTCAAGCGCATCCCGATGATCAAGCTGCAGCTGGCCAACAACCACCGGGCCAAGGGGGACGAAGAGGCCGCCGTCAAATGGTACCGCAACATCATCGAGGAGCATAAGGGGACGGAGGCCTCGGCGCGCAGCTATTACGGCCTGGCCGAGATCGAGGAACAGAGTTACGGGAACTATCTCAAGGCCAAGGAAAACTATGATCTGGTGCGCGGCGAGCAATCCGCCTCGCTGCTGGCGACGCGGGCCAAGGAGCGTTCCGACGCGATCAAGTCGATGCTCGATCTGAAAAAGTCGATCAACGAAATTCTCGGCATCGCCACGGCCGAGGACTCGCTGGCGGCCGACGGCAACGGCAAGGAGAAGAAGGAAGAGCTGGACGACGCCCCCATCGATCTTGGCGCCGACGGTATGTGGATGAATTACACCGGGCGCGATCGGCGCCCGCCCCGCAGCCACACCCCTGATGATGCGGCCGCTGCGGCCAGCATGGCGGCTGCCCCCGGCGCAGATTCCCTGCAGACCACCGCTGCCCTCTCCGACAGCGCCCAACAGCTCCTGCTCAAGGAGGAGGCCGAAAAGAAAAAGAGTGTCACCCTGGCGGAGAAGCGTCTCGAATTGGCCGAACTGCTGATGTTCAGTTTCGACCGCCCGGACTCCTCAATGCGGCTTTTCCTCCAGGTCGTTGAGAGCAAACCGGACAGCGCCATGACCGCCCGGGCCCTCTATTCGATCGGCTATATCATCTATGCGATCAAGAAAGACACCCTCCAGGCCGACTCCCTTTTCCGCAGCCTGGTCTATCTCTATCCCGGTTCGCCCCATGCCGAGGGGGCGCGGCGCATCCTCGGCTGGCCTTTGCTCAGCGATAAGGTGGACACTGCGGGCATCGTCTATCGGGAGGCCGAAAAGGCCTGGTGGGATGAAAAGGATCTGAAGAGGGCGCTCAAGCTCTACGATGCGATCGCCGATGATTATCCCTCTTCGCCCTACGCCATCAAAGCTCAGTTCAGCAAGGGCTGGCTCTATGAGCACGAGATGAGCGCCTACGACAAGGCGATCGAAGCCTACAAGACCATCGTGGAAAAGTATCCCGAGTCGGCCTACGGCAAGAATCTCAAGAACAAGCTGACCCGCCATGAGCAGGCCATCCAGGCCATCGAGGCACGTAAAAAGGCGATAGCCGATTCGATCAAGCAGGCAGCCGAGAAGGCGAAAGCGGCGAGCGATTCCCTCAGACGGAGCCTGGCCCCGGACAGCAACGTGCAGGCGGCCGGCATTATTGATTCGACCGGCAGCGCAGGTGTGGCGGCCGATTCGGCCCAGGTGGATTCGACGGCGGCGGGACAATCCCCGGCGGGTGCTGCTCCTCTTCCCGGTGCAAACGCGGCGGGGCAGCCGGGTGGAACCCGGCCGCAGGTGCTCAATCCTGATGATGATGAGCCGCCCTCCCCGGCGCCGCAAAAGCCGTCCCTGGAGGAAGAGGTCGAGATCGAAAAGGCGGTGGAGGACAAACCCGCTCCGCCCGGAGCAGCCATCCCGCCTGATGCCAAAACACCACAGAACAGGAAGAGGCCGGTCGGACCCGAATAAACGGAGAAGGAGAGCCCGCGTGTCAAAATCCGTGCTGCAGCTGCCGGTCATCGAGAGGGCGGAGGCTGCGCGCCAGGTGGTGCGGTTGACCCTGCAGGCCCCGGAGTGGGCCCGTGCAGCACGTGCGGGTCACTTTATCAACCTGCTCGTGCCCGGGCGTCGGGATCTGCTCTGGCGGCGTCCCTTCAGCGTCCATCGCGCCGACCGCTCCCGCGGCACCATCGATCTGCTCGTCGCCCGCATGGGGCGCGGCAGCGAGTCCCTCGCCGAGTGCGCGCCCGGAGATCATGTGGATGCCATCGGCCTGCTCGGCAACTGTTTTCCCCTCGAACCCGGCCTGCTCGAGATCATCATGGTCGCCGGCGGCATCGGCATCGCACCCTTCGATCTCCTGCTTCAGGATGTGCAGGGCTTTTCCTGCAAAAAGAGCCTCTTTTACGGCGCGCGCAACGCCGGCGACCTCTGCCGCAGCACCCTCTGGGTGGAGAGCGGCGCCGAGGTCCACCTTACCACCGAGGACGGCAGCACAGGCAGCCGCGGCCTGGTGCTGGATGAGCTGCGCCGTTATCTGGGGAGCAGCGGAACTCATGCAGGCCGGGTGATTTACGGCTGTGGACCCACCCCGATGCTCGCCGCCCTGCGGGAGATGGTTCTGGCCTTCGGCATCAAGGGATATGTCACGGTTGAAAACCGAATGGCCTGCGGCTTCGGGGCGTGCGTCGGCTGCGCAGTCGAACTGGCGGAAGCACGCCGGGACGGCCAGAAATACCTGCTCGCCTGCAAGGACGGTCCGGTCTTTCCCATCGAGGAGATCCTTTTTCATGACTGATTTGCGGGTGCACATCGGATCCCTCGTGCTGGACAATCCCGTCCTCACTGCGAGTGGGACTTTCGGTTACGGCAGCGAATTCGCCGATTTTTTCGATCTCGACCGCCTGGGGGGGATTGTCACCAAGACGGTCACCCTGGAGCCGCGGCCGGGCAATCCGCCGCCGCGCATCTGCGAAACCCCCGCCGGGATGCTCAACTCCATTGGTTTGCCCAATGTCGGGGTTGAGCAGTTCAAACTCGAAAAATGGCCCTTTCTCTCGTCGCTGCACACGGCCGTGATCGTCAACGTCGCCGGCCGCAGCAGCCAGGAGTTCGCCGATGTGGTGGCGGCCCTCGAAGCGGTGGAGGGCATCGCCGCTTACGAACTCAACTACAGCTGTCCCAATGTCAAGGAGGGAGGGCTCTCCTTCAGCAGCGATGCGCGGGTTGCGGCGGAGGTGACTGCCAGGGTGCGCGCGGTGACGCGTCGCCCCCTGATCACCAAGTTGACCCCCAACGTCACCTCAATCGGCGAAATCGGCCGCGCCTGCGCCGATGCGGGCGCCGATGCCCTCTCGGCGATCAACACCCTGGTGGGGATGGCGGTGGACATCCGCACGCGCAGACCCCGGCTCTCCACCGTCACCGGCGGGCTCTCCGGGCCGGCTATCCGGCCGGTCGCTCTGGCCAGGGTCTATGAACTGGTCAGTCGGGTCTCCATCCCGGTGATCGGGATCGGGGGGATCGCTACAGCGGAGGATGCCCTCGAGTTCATCATCGCCGGGGCCGCCGCCGTGCAGATCGGCACGGCCGGTTTTGTCCATCCCGACGCCGCCCTGCGGGTGGTCGAGGGGCTTGAGGATTTTTGCCGCCGGGAGGGGCTTGCGAACCTCGCCCAGCTGCGCGGCTCCCTGCAGCTTTGACCGGAGGGCACCATGAAACGTCGCTCCCTGCTCTTTTGCTCGCTCTTCACCCTGATTGTCTCCTGCTATCCCAACACGCGCTGGTGGAATGATGGAGCGGATTACGGACCGGAAGAGGAGGGTCAGCCGGACAGGGCGGGGGAGACGGTTCCGTCTGCAGAAACCTCGCCGGCGCGCTGGCGTGAGCCCGAGTCGGGCATCGCCTCTTTCATGGCCGACGAGCTTCACGGCCGCATGACGGCCAGCGGAGAGCTCTACGACATGCGCAAGTTGACCGCCGCCCATCCCAGCCTGCCCTTCGGCACCCTGGTGGAGGTCAGGAACCTCGCCAACGGCCGCAGCGTCGAGGTGCGCATCAACGACCGGGGGCCCTATGTGGTGGGGCGTATCATCGATCTTTCCTTTCAGGCCGCCGTGGATCTGGAATTGACGGAGCGGGGCAGCGGCAAGGTGGAGGTGAGAGTGATCCGGATGCCGCGCTGATCTCACGGTTAATCCGAATTGTAAATCTTATGCCATGGAGGTTTCTTGAACTTAAAATCTTTCGGGATCCGGGCCCTTGTCGCCCTCATCTTCGGCCCCCTCATCGTCCTCGCCGCCCTCCAGGGCGGGTTGTGGTGGCTGGCTTTCGTCACCCTCGTTGTGGTGCTCTCGGTATGGGAGTATTACGGGCTCGCCCGCGCCAAGGGGAGCCGCGCCCATTACACCCCGGGCCTGATCTGCGCCCTCGCCCTGGTGCTTTCCCTCTACTGGTTCGATGTGCGCCTCATCCTGCCGATCGTGCTGGCATTCTTCGTCTGGCTGCAGTTCTCCGCCCTCTATCGCGGTAGCGGTTCCCCCACCCTCGAGGTGCCGGTGACTGCATTCGCCGCCCTCTACTATCCCCTCGCCTTCGGCAGCTTCATCCTCATCCGCGAACTCCCGGGTGCCCGTTTCGGCCTCGACAGTTCGCCCGCTGGGGGTTGGATTCTCGTCCTCATCTTCAGCATCTGGATCTGCGACACCGCGGCCTACGTCGGCGGCAGCTATCTCGGCCGCCACAAATTGATGCCCCGCATCAGCCCGAACAAGTCGATCGAGGGCACGGTGCTGGGTTTTATCTTCGCCCTGCTCACCGCCTGGCTCTGTCATGGCTGGTTCGTCAAGGGGCTGCTTCTGCAGGATACCCTCGTCATCGGTGCCATCGGCGGCAGCCTCGGTCAGTACGGCGATCTCTTCGAGTCGATGTTCAAACGGGATGCGGGGATGAAGGACTCCTCCCGTCTCATCCCTGGGCACGGCGGCATCCTCGACCGTTTCGACAGCCTGACCATCACAGCGCCGGTGGTCTACCTCTATCTTTATCTGCGCTTTTTCGCCCTCTAGGGGGCTGCCCCGGATATGATAAAGCCAGGCTGCGCTGATGCGGCCTGGCTTTTTTTATTGCGGATCTGAGGAGGATCAGGCCGTTTTCGCCAGTCTGAACAGGGCGAGGAAGCAGCGATAGAGCTGGGGATAATCGCCGGGATGGCAGGCGATGGTGCGCGCCGCGGTGCGCTCGCTGCCGGGCAGGAGGCTGGCCGCCTCGGCCATCTCGGCCTTGGGGAAATCGACCTCCAGGGTCAAGGGTTCGGCGAAGATGAGGGGCTTGCAGCTGGGGAGGTTGTGTACGGAAGCCGCGGCCTGTTCGCGGATGGCGGCGAGGCTTTGCTCGAAGGGCTCGCAAAGGGCGCAGAGGCGGCCGCGCCCCTCCTTGACGGCGACGGCGGCCACGCCGGGCACGAGGGCGCGCGCCTCGTTGACCAGGGCGCGGTCGCCGGTCACGAGCAGGGGCGGAACCCGGTAATAGCCCGCCAGACCGGCGTTGAGGCCGAATTCCCCGATGTGGATGGAGTTGATGCGGATATCCTCGATGTAGGAGTAGGCCCAGGTGTGGTCATGCACGGCCAGGGGTGTGCCGAAGGCGGCGTGGTAGCCGAGGAAGAAAGCCCCGGCGAAGGAGCTGTCGATTTCCTGCATCATCGAAAAGGGCTTGCCGGGTCCGGAAACCAGGCGGGCGGCGGGGTGGAGCCTGTCGGCGGGCAGATTGGCCATGTTATTGTGGGAGTCGTTGACGATGACTTCGGCGGCCCCTCCGGCGACGGCTCCCTCGATCGCGGCATTGACCTCGGCGACCATCCAGCCCCGGGCCATCTCATACTCACGGGAGGCCGGGTCGACGTGTTCGCGGAGCACGACGCCATTGACCCCCTCCATGTCCGCTGTAATATAGATCTTCATGATTTCTCCGCAGTTGGTCCGAAGAGTGCGGTGCGGAACCAACACCGCGCCTCTCCTCATCTCCGCTTCAATCCAGAACCATCCGGCCGCCGTCGATGATCCTGCGGCCGTCGATGACCACACTTGCCTTGTAGACGACGGCGTCGAGATGGATGGGTACGTTGTTGGTGCCGCCGAAGGAGAGATTGTTGCCGAGGGCGAGGTGGATGTTGCCGAGCACCTTTTCATCCTCGAGGGCGTAGCCGCTGGGGCGGGCTGCGTCATTGGTGCCGATGCCGAATTCGGCGACCACACGCGCCTCCGGTCCGTGGACGGCGAGGCGGCGGCGCAGGCGCAGGGCGGGATCCCCCCCGCTGATGCGCACGCAGCGGCCCTCACGGATGGCGAGGTGGAGGGGATCGCGGTCATCGCGCTGCACCCCCATGCCGCTGTCGACGACCAGTTCACCCTCAGTGCCGGCGGATTCCGGGGCCATGCAGGCCTCGCCGGCGGGCATATTCGAAAAAGCTCCCGGGCGGGTGACTTCACCGGTGTCTGCATAGCCCTTCGCGGAGCCTGCTCCGACGCGCAGGCGGGTGCCATTCGGGGCGCTGATTTCGATCTCCTTGGCGATGGTGAGAATGTCCGCGAGCTTGCGGCTGAGGCGGCCGATGCGGGTGAAATCCATGTCGGCAATGCGGGCGAAGGTTTCGTTGGTGATGGCGGGCATGGTGATGAAACGGGCGCCGCGACGGCAGGCCTCGCGCCGGCCTGGGGTGTGGGAGATGGAAAATGAGGTCAGGGCCAGGATGACATTCATCTCCTGCATAAGCCGTTCTACCGCCGGGCAAAGGGCATGTTTGCTGATGTAGGGCTGCGAGACCTGGAGCAGATGGGTGTGGCGGCTCCGTTTCTCCGCTGCCGTAAAGAGCAGACGGGCAAGATCGAGAAAGGGCTCGTCGGCGATGATCAGGACCGATTCATCCTTATGAATATCGAGGGCGCGGCCGGCGACGGCCTGGGCTGCTTTTTCCAGCTTGGTCATGGGCGCGGCTGCTCCCCGGCTGCGCCGGAGGGTCCGGTCCGCTGCCCCGCCGGCTTGACCAGGGTGACATAGGAGCGTTCAACCAGCATGTTGATGAATTTTCCGAGCCGCTGATGGACCGGCTTGATCTTATCGCCGAATTCCTGCTCGAGGCCGGCGGCCATCTCCCGGACGGTGAGACGGCCGTCCATGTGCTGCCAGACCCAGGAGCCGAAAGCATCGAGATGCACGGCGATGTGGGGGTGTTTGAGATGGGGCATCAGATATTTCTGCAGCAGCCGTCCGGAAAACCTGGCCACGCGCAGGGTTACCAGACCATCCGCAGCTGCATCCCAGGGAAGATTCCGGTGAGGGATATAGTCGAGCAGGTTTTCCGCCGGGGTTTGCCGGCTCCCCGCCTTGGCTTCGGCCATATTGAGAACCACCTTTTAGGTTCTATGGGGTGAAAGAGCGGATCCGAACCGTCCCGGAACCGGAGCGGCCGGCGCAAAAGCCTGCCAACATAGCAATAAATTGAGAAAAGGTCAAGCAAAAAATCGCCAGCACTTGCCAGCTCGCGTCAGATGATGCGGTCAGCCCGCACGCCGCTCCGGCCATGAGCCGCCTGAGCGGGGCTCAGCCCCAGCAAATCCGTTTTACTTTTTAATTGTATTTAGCACCCATATTCTGTATATTCCCATTTTAAACCAGACAGTTAATTATGGCCTTTCTCGACGATATCACCCTTGGTCAATACTATCCCGCTGACTCTTTTCTCCATCGGCTGGACCCGCGCAGCAAGCTTTTCGCGGCGTTCAGCCTGATGACCGGGCTGCTATTAACCTATAATATTTATATTCTTGCAGGGATGGCGCTGCTTTTCCTGCTCGCGATCAGGATCGCCAGGATTCCCCATGCGCTGGTGCTGAAAAATCTGCGTCCCTTTCTCTGGCTCTTTGCACTCACCTGGATCATCCATCTGGTCTGGAGTTCCGGGCGCGTCCTCTGGGTCGTGCCTGGCACCTCGATCACCCTGACCAGGGAGGGGGCCCTGCTCGGCGGCATCTATGCGGTGCGGCTGGCGCTGCTCATTCTCTACGCCGCCCTGCTCACCCTCTGCACCTCGCCGATCGAGCTGACCGACGCCCTCGAGCGCGTCTCGCGGCCGCTGAAGCGGCTGGGCGTGCCGACGCACGAGTTGAGCCTGATGCTGACCCTCTCTCTGCGCTTCATCCCGACCCTGCTTGAGGAGGCGCAGCGCATCCGCAACGCTCAGCTCTCGCGCGGGGCCCGCTTCACGGGCTCCCTTCGTCATCGCGTGCGCGGGCTCCTGCCGCTGATGGTGCCCCTTTTCGTCTCCGCCTTCCGGCGGGCGGACGAGCTGGCCCTGGCGATGGATGCCCGCTGTTATACGGGCGGCGATGGCCGCACGGTCTACGCTCAACTGCGCCTGACCTGGGCCGATTGGGGGGTGATGGCGGGTTCGCTCGTCATTCTGGCGTTTTGTATGGGACTCTAGAGCCCGTGCGCAATATTAAACTGACACTGGAATATGATGGTTCCGGCTTTTGCGGCTGGCAGCTGCAGCCGGGGCAGAGGTCGGTGCAGGGCGAGATTGAATCAGCCCTCGGCCGGCTGACCGGTCAGAGGGTCGGGATCATCGCCGCCGGACGCACCGACAGCGGTGTCCACGCCCTCGGGCAGGTGATCAATTTCCGCACCGCCAGCGCCCTGCCTCTTGAGGTCTTTATGCGCGGCACCAACGCCCTGCTGCCCGGCGATGTCCGCATCCTCGCTGCCGAGGAGGTCCCGGAGGCTTTCCATGCCCGCTATGACGCCATCAGCCGGCTCTACCGCTACCAGATCGCAACCCGCCCACTCGCCATCGGCCGGCTCTACACCTGGCACCTGCCGCTGAGGCTCGACCTTGCGGCGATGCAGGAGGCTGCGGCCGCCCTGTTGGGTGATCACGATTTTGTCTCTTTCTGCCAGGCCGGTTCCGGGCTGGCGCACCACCGCTGCACTGTGCTGCGAGCAGAATGGCAGGCCTCGGGGGAGAGGCTCTCCTTCGAGATTCACGCCAGCCGCTTCGTTCACAACATGGTGCGCATCATCGTCGGCACCAGTGTGGAGATCGGCCGGGGCGCCCTGGCGCCGTCGGCGATGGCGGAGATCATCGCCGCCTCGGACCGCCGCGCCGCAGGACGCACGGCGCCCCCCCACGGCCTGTTCCTGGTCCAGGTCTGTTATGGAGAAAAACAACCCCCTTTACAGGAGTGACTATGAAATTTTTTATCGATACCGCCAATCTGGAAGAGATCAAGAGGGCCAAGGCCCTCGGCGTCGCCGACGGCGTTACCACCAACCCCACCCTGATCGCGCGCGAGCCGGGCAAGCCTGATGAGATCTATCGCGCCATCTGTGCCCTGATCGACGGTCCGGTCTGCGCCGAGGTGGTCAGCCTTGACACCGAGGGGATTCTCCGCGAGGGACGTGAACTCGCCGGGATCGCCAAGAACATCGTCATCAAAATTCCTGTGACCAAAGAGGGATTGATGGCGGTGAAGGTGCTCGAGAGCGAGGGGATCCGCACCCTGGTGACCCTCATCTTCAGCCCGCTGCAGGCGTTGCTCGCCGCCAAGGCGGGGGCCTCATTCATCTGCCCCTTCGTCGGACGGCTCGACGACACCGGCCAGGTCGGCATGGAACTGGTCGAGCAGATTCTCTCCATCTACGCCAATTATGAGTTCCAGACCGAGATCATCGTGGCCAGCATCCGCAATCCCCTCCATGTCCTCGACGCCGCCACGATGGGGGCCCATATCGCCACCATCCCGCTCAAGGTCATCGAGCAGCTGGTCAAGCATCCCCTCACCGATGCGGGCATTCAGCTGTTTCTCAAGGATTGGGAGAGCGTCAAGGCCCGTTCATGAGAAGGATATCCGGCGGCCCTTCGGCCCGGCTCACCAGCACAGGATCAGTCACCATGACCGTTCGACCCCGCTCTTCAGGCCCCGGCGGGGGCCGGCTCCGTATCGCCCTGCTCTTTGTGACGGCCATCTTGTCCCTCACCAGTGCCGCAGCAGCGCAGAGGCAGCCGTGGCATGAGGCGGAGCGCCGCGGCGCCGCCGTCAACCGCGAGGCCGATATCCAGGATGTGATTTCCAACTCGCGCCACAACGCCATCACCCGCGCGGTTGCAGAGGTGAGTCCGGCGGTGGTGGGCATCAATGTCGTCCAGTTGCAGCGTTTTTACCAGCGCACCCCTTTTGATGACGATCCTTTTTTCCGGCAGTTCTTCCGGGACCACCCGGTGGAGAAGCGGGTCAAGGGATTGGGCTCGGGTTTTATCATCTCGCGCGAGGGATACGTCCTCACCAATCAGCATGTTGTCGCTGATGCCACCGAGATCATTGTCACCCGGACCGGGGGGAAGCAGTACATCGCCCGCAAGGTGGGTGAGGATTATGTCAGCGATGTCGCCATCCTCAAGATCGAGGGGAATGATTTCCCCTATGTGCAGTTTGGCGACTCGGACGATGTCGTCATCGGCGAATGGGCCATCGCCCTCGGGGATCCCTTCGGGCTTTTCGACATCGGCTCCAAGGCCACAGTGACGGTCGGGGTGATCAGCGCCACGGATCGTGATTTCGGCCGGCAGGATGACGACCGCATCATGGAGGACATGATCCAGACCGATGCCGCCATTAACGCCGGCAACAGCGGCGGCCCCCTGGTCAACTGTTACGGAGAGGTGATCGGGATCAATACCTGGATTCTCTCGGGCAACGGCACCAACATTGGTCTCGGCTTCGCCCTGCCGATCAACCGCGTCAAACGCATACTGGACGATCTCATCAATTACGGCGCAGTGGAGCGGCGCTGGTATACCGGTCTGCGCTACGAGGCGATGTCCCTGATGACGGCGCGCCATCTCGGCCTCAGGAGCGTGCACGGGGTCATCGTCTCCGAGGTGGAAGCGGCAAGTCCGGCCGCCCGCGGGGGCTTTGAGATCGGCGATGTCATCATGGGCATCAACGGCAGGGAAGTGGAAAGCTTCGAGGATGTCAAGCAGATCATCGACGGCCTCGATCTCAAGCGGGGGGACAATCTGGTTTTCCGGGTTTTTCGCGGCCGCAGATATCTGAACCTCACCATCAAGCTGGAATACCGCGCCGGCGGTGTGAAAGGAGAGGGCCGATGATCAAGCGTTATGCCAGGCCGGAGATGGCCGCCATCTGGAGCGACGAGCACAAGTATGAGACCTGGCTGAGAGTGGAGATCGCCGTCTGCGAGGCCCAGGCCGAGTTGGGCGCCATCCCTGCGGCTGCCGTGGAGGCCATCAAGGCCAGGGCCGGATTTTCCATCGCCCGCATCGAGCAGATCGAGGCCGAGGTCAAGCACGACGTTATCGCCTTCCTGACTGCCCTCTCCGAGAAGGTGGGAGATGAGGCGCGCCACATCCATCTCGGCATGACCTCGTCGGACCTGCTCGATACCGCTCTGGCCCTGAATATCCAGGAGGCGGGGGCTCTCCTGCTCGAAGGGATGCGGGAATTCCGTGCCATTCTGGCCCGGCAGGCTTTAAAGCACCGCGACACTGTTTGCATAGGCCGCAGCCACGGCATCCATGCCGAACCCAGCAGCTTCGGACTCAAGTTCGCCCTCTGGTACGACGAGATGGGGCGCAATCTGGAGCGGCTGGAGAGCGCCCTGAAGGCCGCGGGTGTGGGCATGATCTCGGGTGCAATCGGAACCTTTGCCTATATCGATCCCAGGGTGGAGGTGAGCGCCTGTGCCCGCCTCGGGCTGCGGCCCGCGCCGGTTACCACCCAGATCATCCAGCGCGATATCCACGCCCAGTTCCAGAGCGTCCTCGCCCTGTGCGGAGCGACCCTGGAAAAAATCGCCGTGGAGATCCGTCACCTGCAGCGCACCGAGGTTCTGGAGGCGGAAGAGCCCTTTAGCGCCGGTCAGAAGGGCTCCTCGGCGATGCCGCACAAGCGCAATCCCATCGGCAGCGAGAATATCGCCGGACTCGCCCGCCTGCTGCGCACCAATGCCCTTGCGGCCCTGGAAAACATCGCCCTCTGGCATGAGCGGGATATCAGCCACTCCTCGGTGGAACGGATCATCTTCCCCGACAGCTGCATCCTGCTCGATTACATGCTTCACCGGCTGGCGCGCATCGTTGAGGGACTGGTGGTCTATCCGGAGAGAATGATCCGCAATCTGCGCCTCACCGGGGGATTAATCTTCTCCCAGCCGGTGTTATTGGCATTGACAGGCAAGGGGATGAGCCGCGAATATGCCTACCGGATTGTCCAGGAGGATGCCATGCGCTGTTACCATGAGGACGGGGATTTTAGACAGATCCTGCTCGGGGATGCGCGTGTCCTGGAGCTCCTCACCGCCGCAGAGGTTGAATCCTGTTTCAATGAGCAGGTCGGTTTGAAACACGTTGATGAGCTTTTCCGTAGAGTGGGTATCTCCGAATGACAATCCAACTACTTGCTGCTGCCAGACTGTGAAGAGGAGAGACGCTTGAAAAAGAAAAAAATCTACGAGGGTAAAACCAAGAAGGTTTACGAAGGCGAACACGAAACCGAACTCATCCTGGAGTTCAAGGATGATGCCGTAGCACTTTCCGGCTCCAAGCCGACCCACATCCGGGGCAAGGGGATGATGAACAAGCAGATCTCGGTCTATCTTTTCCGGCTGCTCGAGAGCTACCACATCGGCACTCACCTGGTCCGCGAGCTTTCGGATAAGGAGATCCTGGTCAAGAGGCTCAACATGATCCCCGTGGTGGTGATGGTGCACAATGTCGTCGCGGGCAAGCTGGTCAAGAGCTACGGCATGAAAGAAGGCAAGGAGCTCGAATGCCCGATCATCGAGTATTACCTCAAGGATGAGGAGCGGGATGATCCGATGATCAACGAGGACCACGTGGTCTCCTTCGGCCATGCCACTTCTTTGGAAATCAAGGAGATGCACCGGTTGGCCTCCAAGAGTAATGCGGTGCTCAAGGCATTCCTGCGCCGGCGGGAATTCCAGCTTGTCGACCTCCGGCTCGAATTCGGACGCCACCAGAACCGGCTCCTCCTCGCCGATGAGATCAGCCTGAATACGGTGCGCACCATCGATCTGCGTTATCCCGAATTGGGTATCCTCGACGGCGATAATCCCCGCGTGGCGGAGAACCTTGCCCAGGTGAAGAGCAGAATTTTTTCAGCCTGAGGCGGGGCGGATCAAGCCGCAGCAGGTCCGGCGACCAGAGCAGCCCCAAACCGGGGCGACCGGCATTGGTGACGATAATAAACCAGGAGATTGATCGTTTCGGGGGAGGAGATGATCAAACAGTGAAATGAATATCAAGAAAAAGCGGACACCCAGGCAGCGCACCTACATCAATGTGCCCAATCTCTTCACTGCGTTGAATATTTTCTGCGGGTTTCTCTCGGTCCTCCAGACCATCGAGGGCAACTATACCACCGCCGCCTGGCTGATCTTTTTTGCTGCAGTCTTTGATGCCCTGGATGGACGCATCGCCCGGGCGACCGGCCAGAGCAACGAGTTCGGGCTGCAAATGGACAGCCTGGGCGACGTCATCTCCTCCGGACTGGCGCCGGCTGTACTGGTCTACACTGTCCAGCTCAAGAGCCTGCACCCTCCGGTCGGACTGATCCTTGCCTTTTTTCCCGTTCTCTTCGCCGCCTTCCGCCTGGCCCGCTTCAATGTCTTCACGCTCTCCGAGGGCAAGAAGAGCGACTATCTCGGCTTGCCCGCCCCCATGGCGGGGGTCACCCTTGCCAGCTGTGTCATCCTCTATCAAAGCGTGCAGTGGGATCTGCTGCTGCGCATGCTGGTCGGCCTGGTCCCGGTCGTAAGCCTGCTCATGGCCAGCACCATCCGCTACGAGGGCATGCCGCGCTTCTCGATCAGGGAGAAGGGCTTTAACCGCCTCAAGCTCATCCTCTTTTTCGTCATCACAGCGCTCTTTCTCATCTATCCCGATTATGTGCTCTTTCCCTTCATGATTTTCTACATCCTGGCCGGCATCGGCCGGTCGGTCTTCTCACTGATGCGCAACGAAGATGATGGGGAGATTACCCTGATCCCCAAAGAACCCGATCTGAAATCCTAACGGTGAGGGGGAGGAGGAATCCGTGTTATCCAAGGACAGATACCGCATTAAAAGAAAATTCTCGATCGGGATGATCCTGATCGCCGTGGTGTTGGGGGCTCTGATTGGCTCGACCCTGGGTGAGGCTATCGGGGTGATCCTGCCAGAGGGGGTGGTCAAGGATTTTCTGATCAAATCCGCCAGCATCGGCTTCAGCCCGGTGGCGGTCAATCTGGTCATTCTCTCGTTCACAATCGGCTTCACCTTTCACCTCAACATCATCGGCGTGATCGGTATTATCATTGCGGCTTACATCCTGCGCTGGTTCGCCTGAACAATTTTACTTGCTTCTGATCAGTTGGTGCTCTATATTTCTCTATTCTGTTCTGGGAGGATCTCATGCTGCCCGGTGTAGGTATAGACGAGATGTTCGTGATTGTTCTCGTCGCCTTGATACTCTTCGGCTCCAAACAGCTGCCGGAACTGGCACGGGGTCTTGGCAAAGCCATGCGCGAGCTGAAAAAAGCCACTGATGATGTCAAGCGGGAGCTTGACCTTACTGACGAGCTGCGCAAATAGTATTTTATCACAGCGTATCTGGAGGTTGTTATGGGCGTTGGCCCGACTGAATGGGTAATTATCATCCTCATCCTGGTGCTGCTCTTTGGGGCAAAAAAGATCCCCGAGCTGGCCAGAGGGATGGGGCAAGGCCTGCGCGAGTTTAAAAAGGCCGCAAATGAAGTCCAGGATACCAGCTCGCAATCCGCTTCGCGGGCCGAAGTCGGCCCGAAGGAAAACAAGCAGGAATAGCCGCCTCATCCAGCTGCAAGGATAATGCTTTTGCATACCGGTAGCGTCGATTTTCAATCCATCAAGCCTCTTCTCGCCGCCGGGTCGATCACTTGCACGAGCCTGGCCGAAACATATTTGCAGCACATTGATAAAGGCGCTCATTTGAACGCCTTTATTTCTGTTTTTGCGGAGAAGGCGCTCGAGCAAGCGGCAGCCGTTGACCGCAAACGGACCCGGGGCACTGCCGGCCGGCTTGCTGGCCTCTTTCTTGGCGTCAAGGACAACATCGTCTGGAGCAGCGGCCCGACCACCTGCGCTTCCCGCATGCTGGCGGGCTACCACTCGCCCTTCTCCGCTACCGTGCTGAAAAGGCTGGCCGAGGAGGATGCCATCTTTCTCGGCAAGACCAACATGGATGAGTTCGCCATGGGCTCCTCGACCGAGAATTCGGCCTATGGTGCGGTGCGCCTGCCGGCCGATCCCGGGCGCGTGCCCGGAGGCTCCTCAGGCGGCTCGGCCGCGGCGGTTGCCGCCGGCCTCTGCACCGCCGCTCTCGGCAGTGATACGGGGGGCTCCATCCGCCAACCCGCCTCTTTTTGCGGGGTTGTCGGCCTCAAACCGACCTGGGGGCGCGTTTCCCGCTATGGCCTGGTTGCTTTTGCCTCTTCCCTCGACCAGATCGGCCCCATGGGGCGTTCGGTTGCGGACTGCGCCGAGCTCCTGCAGGTCATGGCGGGGTATGATCCCGCTGATGCCACCAGCAGCATGGCGCCGGTTCCGGACTATGCGGCATCCCTGACGCGCGATCTCAAGGGGCTGCGCATCGGTCTTCCCCGGGAGTTTTTCCCGCAGGCAGGGATGGAGAGCGCCGTGCGCGCCGCCGTGGAGGAGTGCGCCGCCTTTCTCAGGCGGGAGGGCGCCGAACTGGTGCCGGTCTCGCTGCCGCACAGCGGCTATGCCATCGCCGCCTATTATGTCATCGCCGATGCCGAGGCCTCTGCCAATCTGGCGCGTTTCGATGGGGCCCGCTATGGCCGCCGCAGCCCGGCCGCGGCGGCGCTGGGGGAGATGTACACCCTGTCACGCAGCGAGGGTTTTGGCGTGGAGGTCAAGCGGCGTATCATGCTCGGGACTTTTGTGCTCTCGAGCGGCTATTATGAGGCTTATTACGGCAAGGCCCAGAAGGTGCGCACCCTGCTGCAGCGCGATTTTGCCGAGGCCTTTCGGACCTGCGATCTGCTGCTGACGCCGGTTTGCCCGACCACGGCATTCAGGATCGGCGAAAAGGCGGGCGATCCCCTTGCCATGTATCTCTCCGATATCTTCACCGTCTCGGTCAACATGGCGGGGCTGCCGGCCCTGGCCTTGCCCTGCGGCCGCGACAGCGCCGGGCTCCCGATCGGGGCCCAGCTCATCGGCCCCGCATTTTCGGAGCCGCTGCTGCTGGCTGCCGGCCACCACCTCGAAAAGGGTCACGCCCCGGCCCGCGCCTTTGCAGAGGCCTCATGAACGGGACGGGAGCGAACAGCCACAGCAATCCCGGTCTGGTCAGCGCCCCCTTTGAGGTGGTGATCGGGCTGGAGGTGCACATCCAGCTGCAGACCAGGAGCAAGATCTTTTGCGGCTGCAGCGTCCAGTTCGGAGCGGAGGCCAACAGCCAGGTCTGTCCGGTCTGCCTGGGGCTGCCGGGAGCGCTGCCGGTGCTGAACGAAAAGGTGCTTGCCTCGGCCGCGAGGCTCGCCCTGGCCACCGGCTGCCGGATCAACCCGGTTTCGCTCTTCGCCCGCAAGAACTATTTTTATCCGGATCTGCCCAAGGGCTACCAGATCTCCCAGTTTGATCAGCCCTTCGCCTCCGGGGGGGGCATGACTGTGACAGGCGAGGGCGATGCGCAGCGGGCTATTCGCATCCGGCGCATCCATCTGGAAGATGATGCAGGCCGGTCGATCCATGCCGAGGCCTTTGTGGCCGGGGATGAAACCCTGCTCGATCTCAACCGCTGCGGCGTCCCCCTGCTCGAGCTGGTGACCGAACCCGATCTGCGCTCACCCGCCGAGGCTGCCGATTTTATGCAGCGGCTGCGCCAGCTCGTGCGCTACCTTGGCATCAGCAGCGGCAATATGGAGGAGGGCAGCCTGCGCTGCGATGCCAATATCTCCCTCCGGCCCGCCGGAAGTGACGGTTTGGGGGTCAAGACCGAGCTCAAGAACATGAACTCCTTCCGCCACGTCGAGCGCGCCCTCGCCTTCGAGATCGCAAGGCAGGGGGCGTTGCTGGCCGCCGGGGGCCGGATCGAGCAACAGACCCTGCTCTGGGACCCGGCGCGGGGTGTGGCCGAGCCCATGCGCAGCAAGGAGGAGGCCCATGATTACCGCTACTTTCCCGAACCCGACCTCATGCCAGTGGCCATCAGCGGGGAGTGGGTCGAGGAACTGCGACGGCAGATGCCCGAGCTCCCCGAGGCGCGCAAGGCGCGCTATGAGCGTGAGTTCGGCCTGCCGGCTTATGACGCCGGGCTTCTGACCGGAGATCCGGGGGTGGCCGACTATTTCGAGCGTCTCGCCACCCTCATCGAGGATAAAAAACTGGCCAGCAACTGGGTCATGGGCGAGGTGCTGCGTGCCAGCAATGCGCGCGGATGCTCAGTCCTGGAGCTCAAAATGCCCCCGGAACACCTCGCTGTGCTCCTGGATTCGCTGAGCCGGGGCCGGATCCATCAACAGGCGGCGCGCAGAATCTTCGCGGAGGGGCTTGAGAACGGGCTTTCCCCGGCCGAGGCGATCGAACGAGAGGCGGGGGCCCAGATCCAAGACACTGACCAGCTGCGCATGGTGGTACGGGAGGCCCTGACCAGCCATCCCGACGAAACCGAGGCCTGGCTGGGGGGAAAGGACAAGCTGGCCGGCTTTTTCACCGGGGTGATCCTGCAGAGCCTGCAGGGGCGCGCCGATCCCCGCGCTATCATGGCCCTGCTGCAGGAAGAGCGCAAGGCCCTGCTGGAAAAGAGGGGTTGAGCAGTTGAATTGAATTCTGAATGGAGTTGAACGACAAAAATATGGCTACAACAGCTGATTTCAGGACCGGATATGTGATCGAACTGGAGGGTGAACTCTGCGCAGTGCTCGAGTTCCAGCACTTCAAGATGGGACGCGGCGGCTCCTATGTCCGCACCCGACTGCGCAACCTCAAGACCGGACGCATCCTCGAAAAGACCTTTCGCGGCGGCGACAAGGTGGATGAGGCCGTGCTCGAGCGGCGGCCCATGCAGTATCTTTATCGTGAAGGTGACAGCCTGCTGCTCATGGACAACGAGACCTATGAGCAGCACAGCGTGCCGGCGGCGATGCTGGGCTCCAGCGTCGGTTTTTTGAAGGAGAGCGCGACGGTGACCGTCCTGCTCCATCGCGAAAATCCCATCGGCGTCGAAATGCCCAATTTCGTCGAGCTGGTGGTGACCTCGACGGAGCCTGGGGTGCGCGGGGATACCGTCTCCGGCGCCACCAAGAAAGCGGTGCTCGAGACCGGCGGCACCGTGCTTGTGCCCCTCTTTATCGAAGAGGGCGAGAAGCTCAGGATCGATACCCGCACGGAGAGCTATGTCGAACGGGTGCGATAGCCCCGCGACCAACCAAGAGGAGTATGCATGCGTGCCAGAGAGATCAGGGAACTGGTTAAAATAGTGGAAGAGAGCCAGATCGGCGAGCTGGAAATCACCTACTGGTGGGGGCGCAAGGTCCGCATCAGCAAGGGGATCGCCGGGACGGGCAGCGGACGCAGTACAGGCATCGAGATCGTGACCGCGGCCTCGCAGCCGGCGGTAACCCCGCTGCCCCATCACACCCCTGCCGCGATGACTCCGGCGCCGGCGGATAATCCGGGCAACCTGGTCGAGATCAAGGCGCCCATGGTGGGGACTTTTTATCGCGCGCCCGCACCGGAGGCTGATCCCTACATACGCGAGGGCGACGCGGTCGAGCCCGGCAAGGTGCTCTGCATCATCGAGGCGATGAAACTGATGAACGAGATCGAGGCGGAGTGCAGCGGCAGAATCGTCAGGATACTGGCCCAGAACGGCCAGCCTGTGGAATACAATCAGCCTCTATTTCTGGTGGAACCTGCTTCCTGACCGGGGATGTCTGACCGGTTCTGACCATTAATCAGGGAACTATTTGTTCAAGAAAATCCTCATAGCCAACCGCGGTGAGATCGCCCTGCGCATCATCCGCGCCTGCAAGGAACTTGGCATCGCCACGGTGGCGGTATACAGCGAGGCGGATGCCAACAGCCTGCACATCCGCTTTGCGGACGAGGCGGTCTGCATCGGTCCCGCCCCCAGCCCCAAAAGCTATCTGAACATTCCCCATCTCATCAGCGCCGCCGAGATCACCAACGCCGAGGCCATCCACCCGGGCTACGGTTTTCTGGCCGAGAATGCCCATTTTGCGGACATTTGCACCTCCTGCGGAATTGTTTTCATCGGTCCGACCCCGGAGGTGATCTCCCTGATGGGGGACAAGGCCCGCGCCAAGGAGACCATGCGCAGCGCAGGGGTGCCGGTCATTCCCGGCTCTGACGGCACCGTTCACAGCGTCAAGGCGGCAGCGGAGGTGGCGGCGCGGATCGGCTATCCGGTCATCATCAAGGCGGTGGCGGGCGGCGGAGGGCGCGGTATGCGCGTGGTGCGCTTCGCCCACGAGTTGGCCAATGCCTATAATACCGCCCAGAGCGAGGCCAGGGCCGCCTTCAGCAATGCCGATCTCTATATCGAAAAGTATTTCGAGTCGCCTCGCCATATCGAGGTGCAGCTTCTTGGTGATGTCTACGGCAATGTCGTCGCCCTGGGCGAGCGTGAATGCTCGGTGCAGCGCAAGCATCAGAAGCTGATCGAGGAGAGCCCCTCGCCCGTGGTCACCCCGCGGCTGCGCCGCGAGATGAGCGCGGCCGCTGTCAAGGGGGCCAAACGGGTTCATTACAGCAGCGCCGGGACGATCGAGTTTCTGCTCGACAGCCGCGGCCATTTTTATTTCATGGAAATGAACACCCGCATCCAGGTCGAACATCCGGTCACGGAGATGGTTTTCGGGCTCGATCTCGTCAAGGAGCAGATCCGCCTCGCCGCCGGGGCCCGGCTGCGCGCCGATCTGCGCTTCTGGAAGATGCGCGGCCATGCCCTCGAGTGCCGGATCAATGCAGAAGATCCGGCCCACGGCTTCCGCCCTTCGCCGGGCACGATCACCAGCCTGCACGTACCGGGCGGGATGGGGGTGCGCGTCGACACCCACGCCTATGCCCAGTATCTGCTGCCGCCCAATTATGACTCCCTGATCGCCAAGCTGATCGTCCACGCCCCGACCCGGGAGGAGGCCATCATTCGCATGCAGCGCGCTCTGGATGAGTTCATCGTCGAGGGTATTTTCACCACCATCCCCCTGCACAAACAGATCCTCAGCGAAGAGAATTTTCGTTCCGGCAATATCAACACCAGTTACATCGAACAGTTCATCCTGAAAACCAACGGAGGAAAACCATGACAGTCCCTGAAGATCTCCTGTACACCAATGAACATGAATGGGTTCGCGTCGAGGGCGACGTCGCTGTGGTCGGCATCACCGATTACGCCCAGGGCGAGCTGGGCGATGTGGTCTTTGTCGAGCTGCCGGCGGTGGGCACGGCCGTCAAGCAGGCCGACGCCTTTGGCACCATCGAAGCGGTCAAGGCGGTCTCTGACCTCTTTGCGCCGGCCTCCGGTGAGGTTGTCGAGGTCAATCCCCTGCTGACAGACGCTCCCGAGACCGTCAACAAGGATCCCTATGGCGAAGGATGGATGGTCAAGGTCCGCCTCTCCTCGGCCGGGGAGCTGGCAAACCTGCTCAAGGCGGATGCCTACAAACAGCTGGTCGGGTAAGCGGACCCCCACCCGCACTGGAAGGGGGGCTTTGGCGCCAGGGCTTAAACGCCAGTTTTGACGGGAACAAAAGCCCCTCTTTTCGGGTTATATCCGATGTATGTGGCCGAAAGTCATGCGACTGTTTCAATTTTGAGACACTCCGATGCAGAGGGGTGACCATGCGGCGTCAGGGCGATTTCTTGTAAGGCTATAATAATCAAATTATAAAGATACGCTGGACTCTGCAGCCTTGGAAGCATCTCTTCTGGTATGATTATTGTATTGTCATCTGTACTGAAAAAAGTGCTTGCAAATTTCTATTTTCGTTGTTAACTTTTAACACAGTAACAGAGTTAGAACATACAGGAGCGAGCCTATACCCTTTCGTTAAAGATTTCCATAATTTTTGACCACGCATCCGCTCAAAAATTAGCTGTGCGAGCGCTTTAACGAATCTCTGTATAGGCTTCTTGCTTTTTACTTTTCCGAATGTCGTTCGGCGAGAAGCTATCATCAAAAGCCCGGCATTCGGATTTTTTTTGGACTCAATTCAGGATTAGATATCGTCTTCACCAGGAGGTTGTCATGAAAAACGTTTTTAAATCCCTGATCGCAGCGGTTGTCGTACTGGCCTCTGTCGTTCCCGCGCTCGCCGTAAGTGAATCCGCAGTGCTCTTTTTGCAGATTTCGCCCGGCGCCCGCGCTGCAGGCATGGGCGAGGCCTTTGTCGCTCTGGCCGACGATGCCACGGCGGTCTATTACAATCCGGCCGGCCTCGGCTTTCAGCGCGGCAAGGAGATCACGCTGATGCACACCAACTGGCTCCCCCAGCTCGGCACGGATCTCTTTTATGAGTTCGGCGCCTATCGTCATCATTTCGAGAACATCGGCACCATCGGCATCAACGTGACCTACCTCAATCTGGGCACGCAATCGCGCACCGATGAATCGGGTCCCGATCCCATCGGCGAGTTCTCGAGCAACGAATACGCCGTTTCACTCACCTACGGCACCCAGCTGAGCGAAAAGTGGGCTGTCGGCCTCGGCGCGCGTTTCATCCAGTCGAATCTCTCCCCCTTTGGTGCAGGTTCCGAAGAGGGGGATGGCCGTGCCAGTGCTTTCGGCTTTGACCTCGCCACCCTGTACAAGGTCTCCAGCCGTTTCAGCGTCGGCGCCAACCTCTCCAATATGGGTCCCAAGATTACATACATTGACGCCGCCCAGGCTGATCCGCTGCCGACCAACCTCCGCGTCGGATTCGCCGCTCATGCTATCAACAATAAATACAACAAGCTGACTTTCGTTGCCGATGTCAACAAGACCATGGTAAAGCGCTATTCGGATGGCACCTCGGATCCCTTTTACAAGGCTATCTTCACCTCGCCCTGGTTTGAAGAGAAAAAGACCATCAGTGAAAAAGACACCACCACCGAGAATGTCTTCAAGGGGATCGTCAGCGGCGGCGCCGAGTACTGGTACAACGACCTCTTTGCGTTGCGCGCCGGTTATTATTGGGACCAGGATGGCAAGGTGGATTATTTCAGCCTCGGTGCCGGCATCGCCTACAATCTCTACCGTTTCGATTTCAGCTATGTCTCCGCCGATGAGGGCCATCCGCTGGCCAACACCATGCGCTTTTCGCTGAGCATCGGCTTCTAGCCATTCCCTTGTTCAATCCGCGGAAGGGCAAAAGTTTGTCAAAGCTTTTGCCCTTCGCACTATAATACCCTGCTCTCACTGTCTTTTACCGGGTCGCCCCATGCAAAGACGCTCTCTGATCACCCTGCTTCTCTTACTGGGCCTCGTCACGCCCCTCATCATCGGCGCTGCCCCCCGTCAAGCCGCCGCCAGGCTCGATGGCGCGCGCGGATTCTCCAGCCGCAGTGCGAGCGATTCCCTGCTGCACGTCCTTGCTTTACGTGTCGAGTTCGTCCAGGATCAGGTGGCGACCACGACCGGCACAGGCCGTTTCGACTATGGCACCTCGACCACCTATTCCCTCGACCGTTCTCCCCACGACCGCAGCTATTTTCAGCACCAGCTTCTCGCCCTGGACAGCTATTTCTCCCGTGTCTCCGGGAACCGGCTGCGGGTGACGGGGGAGGTCTTTCCCGAAGCCGCGACCGAGGCCTACCAGCTCGCCCACGACATGGTTTATTACAGCGGACAGGAAGACGAAAAGAAACAGCAGCAGCGCTGGGCCGAGCTTCTCCGCGACGCCGTGCAGCTGGCTGCGGCCGGGGGCGGGATCGATTTCAGCCGCTATGATTATCTGATGGTCTTTCATGCGGGGGTGGGCCAGGATTTCGCCTTCGATTTCGACACTACACCCTACGATATCCAGTCGGTCTATATGGATGCCCCCTCGCTGGCCGCCGGACTGGGCCAGGATCCCGCCACTTTCAAGGGCATCGAGTGCCCGGGCGGGATCTATCTGCGGGACGGCATCATTCTGCCCGAAACCCAGAACCAGGAATCCTACACCCTCGGCCTGCTCGGCACCATGACCCTGCTTTTCGGCAGCCAGATCGGCATGCCCAGCCTCTTCGATACCGAGAGTGGCCGGGCCGGCATCGGCTCCTGGGGGCTGATGGACCAGGGCTCCTATAATTTTCAGGGCTTCATTCCAGCCGAGCCCAGCGCCTGGGAAAAGATCTATATGGGCTGGGACGAAGCGCTCACCGTTCAGAGCGCTGCGGAAGTCCGCATCGGCAGCTCCCGTACCGGCTCCGCACCCCGCATTCTCAAGGTGCCGGTGACCTCTAGCGAGTATTATCTCATCGAGAACCGTCAGCGTGACCCCAACCGCGATCGTATCACCATCGGCCGCGATGAGAACGGGCGCAAGGCGGAGTTCGACTCCACCGGCCGCGTCGTCGCTCCATCCGGAATCGGTGTGCTCACGCGGATTGACGAATACGATTTCGGCCTGCCCGGCTCGGGCCTTCTCATCTGGCATGTCGATGAGGAGGTGATCGCCGCCAACCTCACCGCCAACACCGTCAACAACAACCGCGACCATCGCGGCGTCGACCTGGTCGAGTGCGACGGCGCCCAGGATATCGGTTATATCTACAATTTTCTCGATGCCGGCTACGGCACCGAAAGCGGCGACTGGTGGGACCCCTGGTGGGCCGGCAACGAATCCCACAAGATCGTCAATGAGAGCGATCAGGTCGTCTTCTCGGAGGCCTCTATTCCCAACAGCGGGGCCTACAGCGGCGCCGTCACCCGGATCCGCCTCGACCAGTTTTCCCCTCCGGACACGGTGATGACCCTGCGCATCAGCTCCGGCCTCATTCAGCCCGGCTTCCCGCGCCTCGAGGCGGCGGGTGAAAACCTCGTTCCTTCCTCCCTGGCCTTGCTGCCCGGCCCGGCCGGCGAGAGCGGCCTCCTGGTCGCAGCCACCCGCGACGGCCGGCTCTACGGCTGGCGCGGCGATGGCACCAAACCCTTCACCGAAGGCAACCACGTCATCGCCTGGCCTCTGGCCGCGCCGGCTTCCGCCCCTCTTTTCGCCGATCTTGACCGGAACGGCCGGGAGGAACTCTACTACTTTTCGGCCGGCGGGGATATCCTGGCCTACGATCTTTTGCCCAGGGCCTCAGCCCCCGGGCTTTTGGATCTGCGCGGCATTTACCCCTTGGGCGATTCGCTCTCGATGCGCATCGCCCTGACCGGGGGTGCCGATCCCGCCCTCATTCTCGGCAGCAGCCGCGGCAGAATTTCAGCCATCCGTATTGACCCCGTCAGCGGCTCCCTGACAGTAGCCGCAAGCCTCGAAGGCAATGGTTCCGCCGTCTCAGGCCTGGCCGTCTCTCCCGATGGCCTGATCGTGGCCGCCTGCGACGATGGCCTGATCACCGCCCTGCGCCTCGATCCCCTGACTCTGGTCTGGCAGAAAGGGAGCAGCCTGACTTCCGCCCAGCCCCTGGTTGCCGATTTTGACGGAGTGCCGGGCTATGAGATCGCCCTGGTCGGGAGGGAGGGGGCCCTGGAGAGGTATTCCATCGACGGCGTCTTTCAGGGCGGCTATCAGCCCCCGGTCGCTCTAAGCGGAATCACCGCGCCGGCGCTCGGGGATATCGATCTCGACGGTCTGCCCGAGATCCTCTGCGTGGCGCGCGAGGGCGCTGCCGTTTTCGAGTACACCGGAGCCATGACCCTTAACTATCCGGCCGTTTCAGCCGCCAGCGATAGCGCCGGCACGCCGGGCAGCCCACTCTTCCTGCGCCGGCTGGACAACAGCGAGGCCTGGCTCGCCTTCGCCGGCGGTGACGGTCTGGTTCAAGCCTTCAACCAGCACGGCGAACATCAGCCGGGATTTCCCCTCAGCGGCGGAATATCGGCTGAGAGCGCCCTGCTCCTCGGGGATGTGGATGGCGACGGCATCCTCGAAATGGCCGCCGCCGGGAACAACGGCAGCCTCAACCTCTGGGACCTCGGCACGGCAAGTAGCACCTGCACGGTGTGGGGAGAGGCGGGTGGAGCGCAGCGCACCTTCGCACTGGCGGGCGCCTCCGTGACCCCGGTTCCGGGTTCAGATCTTATGCTTGCGAAAAAAGTCTTTTCGTATCCCAACCCGGTGACTGAAGGTGCCGCCAATATCCGCTTCACCCTCGCCCGCCCTGTCGAACGGGTCCTCGTCCGCATTTTTGACCTCGCCGGCAACCTTGTCGGGGAACTCTCGCGCGAGAATCTGGATGCCGGCGACCACGAAATGGCCTGGGAGGTGAGCAAGGTGCAGAGCGGGGTCTATTTCGCCCGGGTGACCGCCCAGTCCGGGAGTGATAGCCGTTTCGAGATCATCAAAATTGCTGTCACACATTGATGCGGTTAATCCAGAGATGCAAGCTGGCTTTCCTGTCCGCTGATCAGGAAAGGACGCTCCTGCACGCCGAGTTTACGAATTATGCCAGGATCTACTCTTTTATGAGATGGAGTAAATTAGGATATTTCTTGCGATGGACGGGATTTATTCTTGTCTTTTGCTGCTACGCTGCGCCAATCCTACATGCCCAGGAGGAGCCGATCAACCATCCCGAACTGGATTGGTACACCCTCAGGACTGACCATTTTCAGGTCCATTTTCATGAAGGGGCCGAACGCACTGCCCGCATCGTTGCCAAGGTGGCGGAAGAGATCTACGAACCCATTACCAGTCTCTATAACTACCGTCCGGACGGCGCCATCCATTTCATCATCAAGGATTACGACGACAACTCCAACGGCGCCGCCTACTATTATGACAACAAGGTGGAGATCTGGGCCCCGCAGATGACCTTCATTCTGCGCGGCACCCACGATTGGCTGCGCAATGTCGTCACCCACGAGTTTTCCCACATGATCTCCCTCGGGGCCGCGCGCAAGCTGCCGCGCAAAATCCCCGCCTTTTACCTGCAGGCCTTCGGCTATGAGCCGGAGAAGCGCGACGATGTGCTCTACGGTTATCCCAACGTCATCGCCTCTTATCCGGTGGCCATGACCTCGGTGCCGATGTGGATGGCGGAGGGGATGGCCCAGATCCAGACTCCCGGGCTGCAGTACGACCTGTGGGACAGCCATCGCGATATGCTCATCCGTACGGCGGTTGTGGCCGGTGAGCAGCTGACCTATGACGAAATGGGGGTTTTTGGCAAGAACAGCCTCGGCAACGAGCGCACCTACAACAGCGGCTATGCCCTCATCCGCTATATCGTGCGCCAGCATGGCCAGGAGGCCCTGCAAAAACTCGCGGACGGCCTCTCGCGGCCGCTGGCCTTCACGGCCGAGAGTGCAATCAGGGCGGCCACAGGCAGGGGGGGCGAGGTCCTCTACAGGGAGTGGCAGGAGGAGATGGGGCGCTATTATCGTCAGCGCCTGGCGGTGATCGATTCCCATCGCGTCGAGGGGGAGATCCTCACCCCCAAGGGAATGGGCAATACCTTTGCGGCCTGGTCGCCGGACGGCCGCAAGCTCGCCTACTGCGGCAGCGAGAGCAGCGATTATCTCAGCATGACCCATCTCTGGCTTTATGACACCGCCACCGGCAAGAAAAAGCTGCTCAAACGCGGCGTCAGCAGCCAGATCTCCTGGAGCCGCGACAGCAACTCGCTCTTCTACGCCCGCATCGAGCGCGGCCGTCACGGCTCAAGCCTGAGCGATCTTTTCCGCTACGATCTGCAGAGCGGCAAGGAGAAACAGCTCACCAGGCGGATGCGCGCTTTCGGTCCGGACCTTTCGCCCGACGGCAGCACTCTGCTCTGTGCGGTGCAGAAGGATGGCACCGACAACCTCGCGCTTCTCGGCAGCGATGGCAAGCATCTGCGCGATCTCACCGCCTTCAGCAATGGCGAGGGGATAATGGGGCCGCGCTGGTCGCCCGACGGCCGCCATATCGTCTTTTCGCAAGCGCGCCGTCACGGCCGCGACCTTATCATCCTCGACGCCGACAGCGGTGAGCGCACCCCTCTTGTCGTCGATGACGGCGACGCCCGCGATCCCTGGTTCAGTGCCGACGGCCAGCGCCTCTATTTCGCCTGGGACAAGAGCGGAATCTTTAACATCTACAGTATCCGGCCCGACGGCGGGGATCTCAAACTCTGGACCAATACCAGCGGCGGGGCTTTCATGCCCTCGCTCTCGGCTGAGGGTGAGCTGGTCTGGTCGCAGTTCCAGTATAACGGCTACAAGATCGCCCGCCTGCGCGCTCCTCAAAGCCTGCCGGAAGAATACGCCCGCTATGCGCCGGCCGACAATGCCGACAGGCTGGGTTTGACCGAACCGGCGACCCCGGCGGAGCTGGCGGCCCTGCGCGACCATGACGACACCCGGCTGCCCGATATCAAGGCCGAGCCCTACGAGATGACCTACGGCCAGATCTCCTTCCTGCCCCGGGCCATGATCGACTATAAAACCCTCAAGCTCGGCAGCTATTTTTACGCCAGCGACGTCCTCGAACGCTATTCCATCTTCGGGGGCGCCACCCTTAATCCGCAAATGGATCTCGACGCCTTCGCCATCGTCGAGATGCGCCGCTTCAAGCCGACCCTTTTCCTCGAGCTCTATTCCTTCTCGCGCCATATCGAGCGCGAGATCGATGTGATCGAGGATTATCCGGAAAAGGTCAACGCCGGCATCCGTTTTAACATCCTCGAAGCGGACCTCGGTGCGCGCATCAACCTCACCGAGGGGCAAACCCTGCGCGGCGCCTTCGTCCACAGCCGCTATACCAGCAAGATCGGGGATTTCTTTTTCAAGGGGATCGACTGGGTTTCGCCGGCCAATACCTATTATATCGGCAATCAGTTCATCGCCACCTGGAATCTCAATGCGGTGGTCCCCGGTGTCACCTCCGACATCAATCCCCGCATGGGGCGCAAGGCCGAGCTGCGCTACTCTTACGAGCGCAACCGCTTTTTCGAGGATTTTGCCACGGACAACAGCTACGGCACCCTCCAGGAGGTCTACGCCCGCTATAACTATCACCGCGTCGAGCTGAACTGGCATGAGTATCTGCCCGCCCCCTGGGCGAGCCGGCACGGCCTCTCAGCCAATATCCACGCCGGCTGGATCGACCGCCCGGTGGACAGCTTTTTCAATTTTTTCGCCGGCGGTTTGCCCGGACTGCGCGGGTATCCGTATTACAGTATCGAGGGCCGCAAGATGATCCTCGGCCGCTTCGCCTACCGCCTGCCCCTGCTGACGGGGGTGCAAAAGCAGTTTCTTCATCTCAACGGCGGCAATCTCTACCTGGGCGCCTTTTTCGATTATGGCAACGCCTTCGATGAGGACAAGATTGATCCGGGCGATTTTAAAAAGACAGCTGGCGGCTCGCTGCGTCTGAACGGTTTTTCCTTTTACGGTTTTCCGACCGCCCTCTCTTTCGAGGCGGCCTATGGATTCGACCGGATCGAGAACGGCGGCCAGAGCTATGGCCGGGAGTGGCGCTATTATCTGATGGCGCTCTTTGATTTCATGGACTGATGGCGGGCAGGGAGGCGCAGGCCTCCCGCTGGCCCGACTGGAAGATTTACGACGGGAGACGGGTATGACAAGGAAGACGGCGTTGATGGTTGCACTTTTTGCTGCGCTTGTCCTGGCGGGAACCGCCGGCGCGACCGACTGGCGGGAATTCATGATCGCGGCCCCGAGCGCGCAAATCGCCCTGCAGGATACGGTCTTTGAGGAGGTCGAAGAAGAATACATGGTCGACGCCAGGAATGGGGGCAAGGCGCTGATCTTCTCCGCCGCCCTGCCCGGCGCCGGGCAGCTCTACGCCGGCAGCTACCTCAAGGCCCTCGGCTTTATCGCTGTCGAGGCGGCGGGCTGGTACCTCTATTCCGATTTTTCTGGTGAGGGCAACCGCATCGAGGATGAGTTCGAGGCCTATGCCAATCAGAACTGGAGCGAGGATCAATACTGGAACGCCATCGCATCGCTGGCGGGCCTCTCCGTGGACAATCGCGAGGCCCTGCGCGAATGGGAACACGCCAATTTCAGTCACGGACTGCACCTCGAAAAAGACCAGCAGTATTACGAGATGATCGGCAAATACAACCAGTTCAATTACGGCTGGAACGACGTCTACAACACCACTCCGCGTCCCACGGACAAGATCATCTATCTCAAGGAGCAAGAACGTTCGGCCAAAAGGCTCTACTACGAGGGCCGCCGCAACGCCAGCAACACCGCCTTCAAGCGCGCCACAGGCAGCCTCACCCTGGTCATGATCAACCATCTCGCCAGCGCCCTCGATGCCGTCTGGACGGTCAGCCGGCACAACCGCAGCATCGCCGAAGCCCGTCTCCTCTTCGAGCCGCGCCATTTGGATCAGCACCCCTACTCGGCCCTAACCCTTCGTGTGGATTGGTAGAAAAATGAAGAGATCTTTTTTCACGCTGTTTCTCGCTGCGGGATTGTGCAGCGCTGCCGCTGCAGCCGAACCGCGGCTGGAACCCGCCCGTTTTTTCCCCGCGCCGCTGCCGCTGATTGCGGCCGACGAAGCCGCTCCGCAGGCCGCCTCCGGACTCGATGAAAAATCGCGCGGCAAGGCCCTGATGCTCTCCTTCCTTCTGCCCGGTCTCGGGGAGCACTATGCCGGCGCCGGGACCAAGGCGAAGATCTTTTTGGGCACGGAAATCAGTCTCTGGCTCGGCTATGCCGGATTTTTGACCTGGTCGGACTGGCGCCACGATGAGATGGAGAGTTACGCCGCCCGGCACGCCGGAGTGAATCCCGCTGGCAAGAGCGATACCTATTATGCCAACATCGGCAATTATGATACCATCCAGCAGTACAACGAGGCCAAGCTGCGCCAGCGCAATCTCAACGACTATTATCGGGACCTGGATGCATGGCACTGGGAGTGGGATTCCGCAGCGAACCGGGAGCGCTTTGATCAGCTGCGTATCTCCTCGGATAAGGCGCGCAACCGCGGCACCTTTGTGCTCGGCGCTATCCTGGCGAACCATCTCATCAGCGCCATTGATGCCGTCTGGAGCGTCAACCGCTACAACGACAGTCAGGCCAGCCGGGTGGAGTGGAACCTCCAGTTCGGGGACGGCAGGATCCAACCCCATCTGCTCCTCTCTATGCAAAGGCACTTCTAGCCTCCCCATTTTCCGGGCGGGAGCTCTCCCGCCCGGGTCTCTCTCCGTCGATTATCCCCTAACCGGACTGTTTCTTCCTGATCGAATAACCATAGTTTCATTAATTCTGGTGGTTTTATCATTTCTTGTTAGTATATTTTAAAACAGAGGATAATTGGTCAACTGCAGTAATGCATTCCACGATGAAAGGAAAGAGCCATGAATCGTTTGCATTTGCATCTGCTGTTCCTGGCCGGAATGACCTTCTCCCTGGCCGCTACAGGTCTCGGCTATGAAAAACTGGCGGATGGTATCCTCCTCCATCTGGACAGGAAATCGGCGGCCGGTACTGCCCTGCTCAAAATCGAGGTCTGCGGCGATGAACTCATCCGAGTGGTCGCTTCACCTGCCGATAGCTTTTCGGCCCGCCCGAGCCTGATGCGGGTTCCTCTCTCCGGCCCTGCCCCGTCCTGGACCGTGCGTGACAAAGGAGCCTTGATCGAAATCAGGACGGCCAAACTCAGGGTCCGTGTGCAAAAACGGAACGGAGCTGTCTCCTTCCATGACTCCCGGGGCAAACTCATCCTCGCAGAACGGGCGGACGGTCGTTATTATACGCCGGCCACAGTAATGGAGGAAAAGACCCAGAACATCAGGCAGCTTTTTCATTCCCCCGCGGACGAAGCTTTTTACGGTTTGGGAGAGCACCAGAATGATGTGATGAATTACAAGGGCCATGATGTCGATCTCTTTCAGCTCAATATTGTTGATGTAAATCCCTTTCTGGTATCGAGCAGGAATTATGGCATCCTTTGGGACAATACCTCCCAGACCCGGTTCGGGGATATCCGCGATTTTCGGTCTCTCGCCGATCTCAAACTCTTTGACCGGAGCGGGGCTGCGGGAGGCCTCACCGCAGAGTATTTCCGCAGTGCCGATTTTAAGGAACTATTCGCCTCACGCACCGAACCGCGCATCGAGCATGAATTCATCGATGTCAACGACCCCTTTCCTGACGGTTTCAAGGAGAATGTAGCCAGCGTGCGCTACACCGGCCAGATCGAGGCTCCGGAGAGCGGGGAGTTCAAGTTCCGGCTTTATGCCTCCGGCTACATCAAGATGTGGCTGGACGGGGTGCTTGTGGCCGACAACTACCGGCAGAACTGGCTGCCCTGGACGACCCTCCCCCGCCTGCAGATGGTCGCCGGCAAGCGCTACGATCTCAAGATCGAATGGATCCATATGGGCGGCTATCTCGGACTCAAATATCTGCCTCCCGATCATGCCACCCCTCCTAACAGCCTTTCACTCTGGTCCCAGATCGGCGACCAGATTGACTATTACTTCGTGCATGGCGAGAATTTCGATGAGATTATCCACGGCTATCGCACGCTCACTGGCCAGGCTCCGCTCATGCCCAAATGGGCCCTCGGCCTCTGGCAGAGCCGCCAGCGCTACACCAGCCAGGAAGAACTTCTCTCGGTGGTCAAGGAGTTCCGCCAGCGTGAGATCCCCTTCGATAATATTGTACTGGACTGGTTCTACTGGAACGAGGACCAATGGGGAAGCCATGTCTTTGACGCCAGCCGGTTCCCCGATCCAAGGGGTATGGTCGAGCAGCTCCACAACGATCTGCACGCCCGGATCATGATTTCGGTCTGGCCCAAGTTTTACGTCGGTACCGAGCATTATAACGAGTTCGCCGCCCATCCCGGCTGGCTTTATATGCGCAACGTGGAGGTCAAGGAACGCGATTGGGTCGGCCCGGGTTATACCTGCTCTTTTTACGATCCCTATCGCGCCGAGGCGCGCCAGCTCTACTGGGATCAGATCAACGAACATCTCTTCAGCATGGGATTTGACGCATGGTGGCTCGATGCCACCGAGCCGGATATCCACTCCAACCTCTCGCTCGAGGAGACGCGGCGTCGCATCGGCCCGACCGGGCTCGGCTCCTCTTCCCGTTATCTGAACAGTTATACCCTGGTCCATTCGGGCGGCATTTATGAGAACCAGCGCAAGGCCAAACCGGATCAGCGGGTTTTCATCCTGACTCGTTCGGTTTTCGCCGGACAGCAGCGCTATGCTGCGGCAACCTGGAGCGGCGATATTGTCACGCGCTGGTACGACCTGAAAGCGCAGATTTCGGCCGGCCTCAACTTCAATCTCTCCGGTGTGCCCTGGTGGACCATGGATATCGGCGGTTTTTCGGTCGAGCCGCGCTGGGAGCGCAATGTCAAACCCGACGATCTTGAGGAATGGCGGGAATTCAACGCGCGCTGGTTCCAGTTCGGCACCTTCGTTCCCCTGCTCCGCGTGCACGGCGAGTTTCCTTACCGGGAGATGTTCAACATCGCCCCGGCGGACCATCCCGCCTATCAGGCCATGCTGGCCTATGACAAACTCCGCTACCGTTTGCTGCCCTATCTTTACTCCCTTGCAGCAAAGGTGACCTTTGAGGACTATACTCTCATGCGCGCCCTGGTCATGGATTTCGGCAAGGACGCCAGGGTTTACTCAATCGGCGATCAGTATATGTTCGGCCCGGCGCTTCTGGTCAATCCGGTTACGGCTTACAAAGCCCGTGCGCGGAGCCTCTATCTGCCTGCAGGCACCGGCTGGTATGCCCTCAACTCAGGGCAGTATAGTACAGGCGGCCGCTCGGTCATCGCCGAAGCGCCCCTGAGCGACATACCTCTTTTTGTCCGTGAAGGCTCGATCATCCCCTTTGGCCCGCCCCTGCAGTATGTTATGGAAAAGCCGGCCGATCCCATCCGGCTCTATGTCTATACCGGACGGGATGGCGAGTTTGATCTTTATGAGGATGACGGCACCTCGTACAGTTATGAGCAGGGCCAATTTGCCAGGATTCCCATCACCTGGTCGGAAAAAAGCAGGATTCTGACCCTCGGCGCCCGCAAGGGCGAATTCCCGGGGATGCTCAGGGAACGCACTTTTGAGATCGTCTGGGTGAGCAGGAGCAGGCCGGTCAAGCTTGATTTCGAGGCTGACCCTGCCGCGACAGTGCATTATTCGGGAACAGCTGTGAGCGTCTCTCTGAAGTGACCAACTTGAAGAGGAATGCCATGAAAAGCTGCAGGCTGACCGCCGCAATGGTTGTGATCACCATCGGGTCCGTTGCCGCCTTTTTCGCCGGCTGCTTTATGAGTACGGAACCATCGCCGCGCCGGATCGAGCGCTTCACCCGCGAGTGGAAATTTCACCCCGGCGATCTCCAGGGCGCCGAGGAACCCGGATTTGTTGACAGCGGCTGGCGTCAGCTCGATCTGCCCCATGACTGGAGCATCGAGGGCGCTTTCAGCGCGGAAAATCCGGCCACACCCGGCGGGGGCGCCCTTCCCGGCGGCATCGGCTGGTATCGCAAACACTTCTCCCTGGCGCGGGCTGACTCCGGTAAAATCATTTTCATAGACTTTGACGGGGTCTATCGCAACAGCGAGGTCTGGATCAACGGCCGCTATCTGGGCAAACGGCCATATGGCTACAGCTCTTTCCGTTACGAATTGACCCCCTGGCTTCATTATGGCGAAAGACCCAACACCCTGGCTGTCCGTGTCGATAACAGCCGGCAGCCCAATTCGCGCTGGTACTCCGGTTCAGGCATTTATCGCAATGTCTGGCTCACAGTCACCGGCAGGGTGTATGTCGACCACTGGGGCACATTTATCACGACACCCGAGGTCTCGGCTCAACAGGCCAGCGTCGCCCTGCAAACGCGGGTGCGCAATGCGGCCGAAGCACCACAGAAGGTGACCATCGAGACGGCCATCTTCGGCCCAGATGGCGCAAAGAAGACCGCGGTCAGCCGCAAGATCCTCATCCAGCCGGGAGCTGTTGAAACGGTAAGTCAGAAGGGGATGGTGAAGCAGCCCGAATTGTGGTCCGTCGATCATCCCGCCCTCTATCGCGCCGTTACCCAGATCAAGGCAGCCGGTGCGGAGCTGGACCGGTATGAAACGCCCTTTGGCATCCGCACGATTGCCTTTGATGGGGAGAAGGGATTCTCCCTTAATGGTGCAGCGATGAAGATTCTCGGGGTCTGCAACCACCACGATCTCGGCTGTCTTGGTGCAGCGATCAACGAGCGCGCCCTCGAACGGCAGCTCGAGCTGCTCAAGGGGATGGGCTGCAACGCCATCCGGACCTCGCACAATCCCCCGGCTCCCGAACTGCTCGATCTCTGTGACCGCATGGGCTTTCTGGTGATGGACGAGGCCTTTGACATGTGGAAGCTGGGCAAGAATCCCGATGACTATCATCTCGATTGGAATGAGTGGCACCGCCGCGATCTGGAGGATCTGATTTTGCGTGATCGCAATCATCCGAGCGTGATGATGTGGAGCATCGGTAACGAGATCCTCGAGCAGTGGGATGACAGCGGTTTGGAGATGACCAGGGAATTGGCGGAGATCGTCCGCGCCCTCGACACCACCCGGCCGGTCACATCGGCCTGCAATGATCCAGCTCCCTATAACCGCATCGTTCGCTCCGGCGCCCTGGATGTCGTGGGCTGGAACTATCACGAGAAGGATTATCTCACTTTTCGTGAGCAGTATCCGCAAGGGAAACTGATTGCCAGCGAGACCAACTCGGCCATCGCCACCAGAGGAGCCTACGATATGCCCTCCGATTCGGTGCGGGTCTGGCCTGTCAAATGGGACGAGCCCCTGCCGATGAATGCTGATTATACCTGCTCCGCCTATGACAACTGCCGGGTTGGATGGGGGTCAACCCATGTCGATACCTGGCGCATTGTCCGGGATAACCCTCATATCTCCGGCATGTTTATCTGGACCGGCTTTGACTATCTCGGCGAACCGACCCCTTATACATGGCCGGCGCGCAGTTCCTATTTCGGGCTGATCGATCTGGCGGGATTTCCCAAGGATGGCTATTACTTTTACCAGGCTGAGTGGACTGCAAAGCCGATGCTGCATCTCTTCCCGCACTGGAACTGGGAACCGGGCCAACTGGTGGACGTCTGGGCCTACACCAATCAGGAGGAGGTAGAGCTGTTCCTCAACGGTCAATCCCTGGGAAGGAAGTCCAAGGGTACGGATGCCTTCCAGCTGGTCTGGCGGGTGCCCTTTGCGCCCGGTACCCTGGAGGCGGTGGCGTACAAGGGCGGCAGCCGCACACTGACAAAAAGCGTCCACACTGCCGGAGCGCCGGCAAGGATCGTTCTGACTCCCGACCGGGAGAGGATCAAGGCGAATGGCCGCGATCTCTCCTTCGTCACGGTCGATATTGTCGATGAGCAGGGAGTCCTGGTGCCGGATGCCGCCAATCTGGTGAAATTCGCCCTGCAAGGCCCAGGCTCTATCGCCGGAGTGGATAACGGTCATCAGATCAGCATGGAGTCCTTCAAGGCGGATCACCGCAAGGCCTTCAACGGCAAGTGCCTGTGCGTCGTTCAGGGGAAGGAGGAGGCAGGCGAGATTCTGCTGACTGCCCGCTCGGAGGGTCTGCAAGAGGCCACACTGCAGATCAGAAGCGAATAGGCATAAAAAAAAGCCCTGGCTGCTGCCAGGGCTTTTTTTTGCTTCGGGCGGTTTACTTGATCATCACCATTTTCCTGGTCTCCGACCAGCTTCCACTCCGCAGGGTGTAAAAGTAGATGGTGCTGGGCCATTGTGTGGTATCGATGGCCAGGCTGTGCTCGCCTGCGGCCTGATTTTTCCCATCGAGGAGCACCTCGATCTCCCGGCCGTTCAGATCATGGATGCGCAGGTCGACGACGGCGGCATGCGGCAGGGTATAGGTGATGGTAGTGCGCGCGTTGAAGGGATTTGGGAAGTTCTGGTTCAGGCGAAAGTCCCGGGGAGTTGTGCGCTCCGTTTCAACCCTGTTGATGCTCCCGCCGATGAGGAGATACTGGACGGAACGGGGGGGTGATACAATCAGGATCTCATCACCGGTATCGTAGGCCAGGGCGGGGATATTGCCCAGGCCCTCGGCGGGTCCGAAAGCCGCCCCGGTCGGACCGATACCGTTTACACGGACCGTTTGCGCGTACTGCTCTTCTGTCCCGCCGGTCAGGGAGTAGAGGTAATAGCGGTCGCCGGTGGAGAAATCCTGCACCGCTACCTTGATGACCTTTTCGGCGTCACCCTTGTTGACGATGATGACCGCCGCCTGGCCGGAAGAAAAGGTCGAGGCGTAGGCCAGGATATCGCTGCTGCCGGAGACGGCAGATTTGACGCTGTGATCCCCGGTGAAGCGCTGCAGGTAATAGAGATAAAAGACATCAGGGCGCGGACTCCAGGCCGGGATGGTGGTGCTGGCTCCTTTGTAGAACATCCCGCCGCTCTCCGAATGGACGAGCAGCCAGCGGGCCGCCATGCCGAAATTGTTCTGGATCATTTCGCAGGTCAGCACGACCGCCTGCATGCCGTTGGCGATCGAGGTGGCTCCCTGCGGGTGGTCGAGCATGTTCCATTCCGTCAGGGCAACCGGTTTGCTGACGGCCTGTTTGCGGGCGAGATCCTGGCGGATGAAGGTGATATTCTTGTTGATTTCGCTGCGCGCCAGATCGACCTGGCTTTTAAGCATCGAAGCTGTTGTGCTGCCGAAATAGTTATGCATGACATAAAAATCCGCGTAGTCTCCGACCTCGCGCAGAAAACCCTCGTTCCAGTTCCGGTCCGCGATGTTCCAACTGGTTGTGCCGTCATAATGCAGGATTTGTCCGCCGATATAGATCGTTTCATCCATCTCGGCCGCAGCTGCACGCATCGAGTCGGCAAAGATCCTGAAATGCCGGCCGTATAATTCGCCGGTGATGATTTTAGGCTGGCCATCCCGGTTCAGTGTGGTATCGATCTGCCAGCCGGCCTCCCACGGGCCGCCATTTTCGTTGCCGATCTCCCAGAACCGGGTGCGGCCCTCATCATGGCGCACCCAATCGGCTGCGAGGTGAGCCGCCCGTTCGACCGGCTTTTCGCTCAGGCCGTAGCGGGCATAGCCGTAGTTGATGGTGATCAACCCCTGAGTGGCGTTGACCTGATCGCGCATGGTGTAATAGTTGGCCAGGGTTGTGGACCAGCTGTTGATACCGTACTGTGGATAGAGGGTTGCGGGAGTCCCGTTATTGGTGCCGTCCGGGATGGTGGAGGGCAGATCGCCTGGGTCGCCGTTCCAGAAAAAGATATCGCCCCAGCTCCCGCCGGGATAGCGGATGAGGGTGGGGGAGAGCTTTTGGATGTTGCTGATCAGCACCTTGTTCATCACGTCATTTCCCACCCAGACGGCCAGTGCATTGCCGAAGAGATATTTGGAGACCGGTCCGAGGGTGTCCAGCACGCTGATGGTGACGGTCACCGTCGGAGCATTCGTACTTTTGGCGGCGGTTTGCGCGGGGGGAATGACGGCGATTTTGGGTTCCAAGTCCTTGAGAAAGCAATTCTCCGCCGTCTGTGCCGGGAGCGGGGCGGCTGCGGTCAGCAGGAGGATCCCTGCGAACTGAGTGATACGAGACTTCATCGGCAATCCTCGTCGGTAGTAATAGTCATGATAACAAAAAGGCCTGCGGCGGCAGCCACAGGCCCTGGCATTGATCAGGGAGCGGTCAATTGCCCGCTGTTGTCCCCATGTCCACGCGGTAGACAGTCCATTCCTCGCCGGCCGTATCATCGCCGCAGATCATGTAGAGGTAATTCTGGCTGCCCCAGGCGAAATGCTTGCAATAGGGAGGGATGATGCCCTTGTAAAAATAATCCATCTTGCCAGTTGCCGGATTGTAGCTGAGCAGGGGATCAACGGCATCCGTTGCGAGCATCATCGTGCCATCTGCGGCGAAAGTAATCGCCTTGAGGACGCGGCCGGAAAATTCACCGGCCGTCGAGAGGTCCAGGATGAGTTCCTGGGCGCCGACGCTGCCCTTGTCACCGATGGCATGCCGGTAGATCCTGGTCGGCTCGAGCGCGGTCGCCCTGGCCGCTACATAGACAGCACCGTTGTAGACGCGAATGGCGAGGATCTCGTGGGTGGCGTAAAAGCCGGCCGAGACCGCCGTCGTGGCCAGATCGAAAGGCACCACCACCAGATCGGTGCGGGTGCCGCCGGCGAAGCAATAGCCGGAATTGTCAAAGTCCAGGAATCTAACTACTTTTCCCGAGGGCAGGTTCACCCATCTCGCGGTGGTGCCGGTGGCAAGGTCGGTTCTGTCGATCGCCCGGTTGTTGCCGGCGAAATAGAGGTTGCCATCCGGGCCGATGCTGACGTCATAGGGCATGCGCAGGACGGAGCTGATATTGGTTTTATCACCGGAGGGGGTAATTTTCTGGATGTAGCGGGTGTTGGATTCGACGACATAGAGGTTCTCACTCGCGTCCACAGCCACAACGGCCAGGGGGAGGTCTTCATTGAACATGCCATACCGCTGCACGACCGCGTCGACCCGGTAGGGCGCACTGTATTTGGCGGCGAGGAAGGCTTTGTTCGAAACGACTTTGACCTGGCAGGCATTATTCGCCAGGTTGGGGCGGCGCACCTTGATGACCGTATCGGAGAATTCTACGACATCGGCCTTGACGTCGTCGAAATAGACACCGTTGTAGAGATATTGATAGCTGGTATCCTTGTCCGGGCTTTTGATGGTGATGGTGTCGATCGCCCCGGCGAAATTGGCGCCGTGAATGGTAATAAAATTTACACCGGGGAGAGCGGCGGCCGGATCGATGCTGGAAATGGAGACCGCTGCCGTAGTCGGCGCAGGTTCCTCCCATTTGGGTTCGGCGACATCGAATTCACACCCGGTAATCAAAAGCCAGGTTGCCGCCAGCACCAGGGTGGCAAGGGCAAAATTGCTGCGAGGTTTCATCATTGTTCTCTCCTTGGCCTTGTTCACAGTGAGATCCGGGCGGTCATGCGCTGGACTTTATCGAAGACGCCGAAGGGGGTATAGGCGTAATCGAAGGCAAAACCGGCTTTGCAGACACCGAGTCCGAACGAAAATCCGCTGTTTTCATCACTCGCTGTGACGTATCCGCCACGCAAGGCAAGCATATTCATAATCCGGTAATCCAGTCCAATCTTGAGCTGCTCCGGATGATCGCGGTAATGGCTGGCATCGACACTCATGACCAGGGACTGGTCGTAAGGAACCTCCCCGAACAGGTCCATGAGATCCATTGAAATCCCGAGGGTGAAGACCAGGGGAAGCTGGAACTGCTCATAGACATATTTTACCTCTTTGGAGAAATTCCGCACCGACATGCCAAAGACAAGGCTCTTGACACCGGTCCTGAATTGCGTGCCAAAGTCGAAAACAAGGGGATCGAGACGATTGGTGCCCACTATTGCTGAATCGGCGTACCCGATAACCGCGTGGGTCGAATCGTCATAGATGGGCTGGCTCTTGGTTTCATTGGGGATGGTGGACTCACCGAGATCTTGATGGGCCAGGCGGATCTGCCCACCGACACTGAAGCGGTCCGTCAGGGCTTTGGCGTAGCCTACGCCTGCAGCATAGGCGTCGAGTTTAAAAATCCCGGTATCCTCATATCCTTTGAGGTTGGACGGATCCCTGCTTATCACGGTCCCGACAAAGTTGCCAAAATTGGCATACTGCAGGCTGAATCCCACGACACCGTACTTGCCGTGTGCAGGATTGACGGCAAGGCTCATGGCATAATGCTCGATATCAGCTATCCACTGGTTGTTGCTGAGTGAAAAATCGAGTTTCTTTTCCATGCCTGTCATGCCGGCCGGATTGAAAAAGAGCGCACTGGAGCCGAGCTGGAGGCTGTTGACCGCCCCGGCCATGGCTGCTCCCTGCGCGTCGGAGACAACGCTCAGAAATTTGAAACTGGTTTGCGCCAGTTTCTGATTATCCTGGGCCATTCCGCTGGAGAAAAGGAGTATCGCCAGGGCGAGCCCGCAGAGCAAGATGGCTGCTGTCTTTTTCATTGGTCTGCTCCCTTATCGAATAATGACAAATTTGCGGAAGGTAGATTGCCCGGCGCTGAACATCTTTTCCCCGGCGCGGTAGATCACATCATCCTGTTTGTAAACCAGCTTCATATTTTCATCATAAATATCATAGCGCGCAATCCGGTCATCAGTCGCAAAGATATCCTCGGTCACCTCCACATAAAGGATATAGATGCCGCTGACAACGATCTGGTTTGAGGAGGTTTTGGAATCCCAGGCTTCATCCCCGGAGCCGTTCGTGTGCAATTTTTCCCAGATCAGCGTGCCATCATCAGTGAATATTTTCAACTGGCACTTGGGGGGTATGCCGTAAAACATGATCCGGTCGTAAGGCCCGACTTCACCGAACTGCCATTTCCGGGAGCGGATATCGTAGGGATTGGGGACCACGCGGACCTCGGCCAGCAGGTTGCCGCTCGGGCGCAGGAGGTTTGCTGACACCGAAGTCATGGTCAGGAACATGCTGCTGTAAAGGGGTGTACCCGGCTTGACATCATTCTGGCTGCCATCATCCCTGGACTGGATGTAGTAGTAATAGTTGAATCCGCGCGTGGCCGAGGTGTCATCATAACGGTGTACGACGTCGGCCGCAGTGCATTCAAAGATTTTTTCATAGACGGCCCGGTAGTCCTTGACCAGCCCCTCGGAACGATAGATGACATAGCCGTTGAAATGGGGGGAGGTGACTGCATTGTCAGCCCAGGTCAGACTGATGGCGTCGCCGCCGGAGGTGACAGTGAAACTTGCCGGCGCAGGCGGGGGCTGGGGAATCTTGTATCCGGACCTGAAATTGGCGCGGGCGTTTTTGTACATCTGCATGGTCGAATCGACCCCTGAGAATACCCAGGCCTTCTGATATTCAGAGACATTGGTCGTGGTGGAGCCATCCGGCTTGATGAGGGTGGGGGTGCCGGTACCGACATAATACTGGTACCAATTGGCGCCGATCTCGCGGCATTTCTCCCAGCTCAGGCCGTTGATGCCCTCGGCGAAGACGATGTGGATGCTGTCGCCGGGGGCCAGGGTATAGGGACCGTAACCCTGGCCGTACATGCCGCCGGAAGGATGGAGGGGATCGGTATTGAGCCAGTCTGCATAATAGCGGCCGTCACCGACTGCCTCCCAGAGGGATTTGGGCAGATGGCCTTCGGTCATGTTGGCCCAGCGCAGTGACATGGCATTGACATCGTACTGGCTTTGGGGATTGGTGGTTGTCGACCCATCCGCGTTGAAATAGTTGACCGTGGCGGGCTGGTTATAGTCGTCGACATTGAAGAGAGCCCCGGAGCCCTTGGAGGCGAGCAGAGTCACGGCGCCGGCATATTTGGCGGCCCCCAGGAGGCCATCGAGGTTGGGTCCGCCGCCGGTCTGTTTCGGGCAGCCCCAGTCGTAATCATAGCCCAGGGCGGTGACGGCATTGCGGGTGCCATAGCTCCCCTTGATCGGGCTGTAAAAGGCGTAGAATCCGCGCAGGCTGTCCGGACGGGAACGGTAGGGGGGGCCGAAATCATGCGCCACTGTGCTCGAGCCCCATTCCATGCCAAAATCACCCCATGCCGAACTGTAGCCGCTGGAGCAGACGCCGTTCATGGCATAGCGGTAGCAGAAATATACCCAGAAATTGGTGAGCGTCTGGGGATTGACATCGCCTTTGCTGTTATAGATGCCGGTATTCTTGAAGACATAGTCATGGATGAAATAGCTGTCGTGGTTCTGCTGGACAAAGCCGAGTACTTTTTTTACCACCGAAACTCCCATGGAAGTATTGTATTTGATGACCACCATGCGGTCACTCGGCAGGTTCGGATCGACCTCATCGAGAACATCATAAAGGCTGTTGGAGGAACCGCTCTGGTTGTCGACAACCACCTTGGGGGGTTCTTCCCGGCCGACCAGCTTGATGCTGGTCGAAAAGATCATCGCCGCCTGATTATCCGCATCATAGCGTGGCCCGGAGCCGATGACCTTGACCGATTTGGTCTTTTTTTCGACCGGATCGTAAAAGTCGGTTGCGCCCATCCAGACGGCCTTGGCCCGGGTGGCATACTGGTTGTCGCCGTACTGGGCGGGCCAGGCCATAAAATTGGTCTCTGTGAAGGGATACAATTCGCACTCGTTGCCAAAGTCCATGAAAAAGCTTTGGGTGCGCCCCACGCGAATCCATTCCAGATCCTGGGTAAAGGCATAGTGCAAGCTGCCGGCCAACAGGATCATGCCAATCGCCAGCAGCCACTGAATTTTTATTTTTTTGTTATTCATCTCAAGTCCCATTCTTTAGGTTGGTTGCCGGACATCAATCGATATCAAATGCGATGCGGAAGCCAAAGGTGATCGTTCGCGGATTCAGGAACCAATAGGTTGAGGGATTGGGCATATTGATGTAGGCTTTATCCTCAATGGCCTGGTCAACCTTGGCCTGGTCGACCTTGGCCCACCTGTCCTGGACAACCGGGATGGTGGCATCATCCATGTAATACCAATAGGCATTGCTCTCTTTGTCGTAGTACCAGGCGCGGTTGGAGGAAGGGATGGAATTGAAATCCACGCCGTTCTCCATGGGCTGCCATTCGACGCCCGGTTCACGGAAATCGCCGAATCTGTCGTCACCCGGAATATTGTTGTAGGCATCGCTTTTAGGCAGGTGGAGGGATTTGCGATAGTTCTGGTCACCGGAATTGGTGAGACGCCTGGTGTTGAAGAGATTGTTGATGTCGGCAAAAACCTGCAGATTGATTTTGCTGATCTGAATGGACTTGCTCAGGCGCAGAGTGGCATCGTAGTAATCCAGAAATTGCACGTTGTTCTGGATCTTGTTATTGGTGTTGTTGTTAAAGCTGGTCGTGCCGGCGTTGTTGGGGTTATAGGTCGTCCAGCCGCCCTGGTTCCAGCGCAGCAGGATGTTGGCCAGCAGATCGCCAAAGATCGCATGATTGAAGAGCGTCGGTCCATAGCTGCGCGGTGTGGCGAAAGTAAAGTTGGCCCGCGCATAGGGAGAGGGCACGGAGCGGGTCTGGTAAATGTTGACTGTATTTTCGTCGTAATCCTGCTGTGACTTGGGGTCTTCAAATACATAATTCTGGCCAAAAGCGCCATTCGAGGTCGCCTGATAGGTGTAATTGAGGAAACCGTAGAACCAGCGTCCGGCGGACTTGCGCAGGGTGAGCTCGAATCCGCGAATGTCCGAATAGGCCGTGCTGGTCGCGACGGTGTAAGCCGTCCCATAGGCCGGGCGGTAGGAGGTGGTGTTCTGCTGATCGCTGATGTCGCGATAGAAAGCTGCGAGCTGCAGCAGCAGCTGTCCATCCAGCAGTTCATGATCGTAGCCCAGCTCGTAGGCGATGGTCTTGGCCAGGGTCAGGTTGGGATCGCCGAAACGGACCAGGGTGTTGTCGGTCGAGCGGTCGAAACGGTACTGGGATTCATAGGTCGGCATCTGCTTGAAATGGCCATAATTGAAATAGAGCTTGGACTTGGCGGTGATGGGATGGGAGATGCCCAGGCGCGGGCTCAGCTGCCACTGCCCCTTCGCTCCGGTGGTGGCCAGATCGATATTTTCGTTGTATTTGTAGGAGTAGAAATAGGGGTTGAAGGCATCCAGAGCCCACCAGTCTGTGCGGGAGTTGCTGTAATCCAGGCGCAGACCCGCATTGAGGATAAATCCTTTGGTTTCCAGTTTGTCCTGCAGGTAAAAGGCGGCCCGGATCGGGAATTCGCGCATCTTGATCTGGTTGTCGTACTGCATCCCGCCGCTTTGCATTCTGATATAGCCATAGTCCAGGTCGAGGTCGTTATAGGTGAATTCAGCGCCGGCCTTGACCAGGTTGTTGAAATTGGCCTGACTGGTCAAATCGATCTTGAAGGTAGTGGCACTCACATTGGATTTGTCCCTGGCCAGGGCGTTCTGGTTGCCTTCGTTGATGCCGCTGACAATGCCATCGATGCCATAGAAGACCCCGTAGGGGGTGGCGGTGGAAAAGTAGCCGGGAATGATCTCGGTGGTCACCGAGGTATCGCGCATAGAGGGTGAGTGGGTATCGTAGTTGCGATGGAAATACTCGGCGGAGAGTTCATAATAGGTCGATTTGCTCAGCATGTGGGTCATCTTGGCGGAGAGGGAGTTGTGTTTGCGTTCGGCCAGACCATAGGTCCAGTCGCTGAACATGTTGAAGAGCTCATAACCGCCGGTGCCGAGCGAGGTGCCGGCGAGCTCGTAAGGCCACTGTTTGTAGGTCGATTCGACGGCGCGGTTGCCGGCCATGGTGCTGATATTGCCGGAAAGGCCGGAGATGCGCAGCTTGATGGCGTCGCTGACGTCGGAATTGAGGACGATGCGGGCGTCATAATCCTTGTAATCGGGACGGGAACTGGGCCAGATCAGCAGGCTTTTCTGTCCGCGATAGGAGGCGAAAAAGCGCAGGTTGCCCAGCATCTTTGAAACCAGGGGCACCGGTCCGCCAAAGCCGCCGTCGATCTCATAATCCGGCTGATCATTGATCTGTTTCTTGCGGGTGTAGTACTCGAAGACGCGTTGGGCCGCGAGCGGCGTGAGATCGTTGTCCGGGTCATTGTCGGTGCAGAGCTGCTGCGAAACGGCGTTCCAGCCCTCGAATTCAAGAAACTTGGATTGGGTGTAAGTATCCCAGGCTCCGCTGGTCGTGCCGGTCCAGCAGACCGCATCATCGAAAAACGGCCTTAGCCAGTACGATGCCGTCGAGCTGACATCGGGCATATCATCGCCGTGAAAATATTTCCGTGCCGGCGGCGTCAAACGCAGATTGAGGCTGCCGGAATAGCCTCTGGCTCTGCCTTCGTTGGTGATGACGTTGACGATGCCCGACTGGACCTGGCCGTACTCGGCGTTAAAGCCGCCCCGTTCCACGGAAATTTCACGAACGGTGCTCAGGGCCACTTTGGTCAGGGCCTGGTTGTTGCGCGGGTCGCGCATGGTTACACCATCAACCATGAAAAGGGCTTCATCGAGGCCGACCCCGCGGATCTGATTGCCGTCGATGCCGGCCTGCATGCCCATGACATCGGTCACATTCGCAACCGGGAGACTTTTCAATTCTGTGCCCGAGACGGCGACTACGCTGGTGGCCACATCCGGTTTGATCAGCGGCCGTTCGGCGACGACGACGACATCACCGATGTCAATGGCCTCCTGGACCATGGCCACATCGATGCGGGCGGTCTGGTCGATGTAAACCCGGACATCGTTGATGATTGTCTTCTGGTGCCCAAGAAAAGTAACCTGCAAGGCATAGGTTCCCGGGGGGACCTCCAGGATGGTAAAGCGCCCGTTGATATCGGTTACTGCACCCAACCGGGTGCCTGTGACGATGATGTTGGCCCCGGGCAAGGCCTCTCCTGTCGCCTTTTCGGTGATGGTGCCGGCGATCTTGCCGGTCGTGCCCGCATAGAGCGAACCCGCCAGCGCAAGCGCCATGAGCACAACCCATACCATCAGGCTTTTTGTCTGGTTCATCTTCCTTTCCTCCAGGAAATGAGAAATATGGATTGAATCGGATTTTTTAATGCGTTATATTTGCTCATCCCGCTTACAATGCGACCCATCCATGGAGAGCACTGTGAAAAAAGAAATCCCTGGTACCACCCTCCCATATCCAACACCGGCTCGCAGGCGGATCTACAGCGTCATTGCTCTTGCCATCCCGGTGCTCTTTTTTGTGATCCTGGAACTCTCGCTCAGGGCCGGCCACTATGGCCCCGACCTGGCGATTTTCACCCGCGAAAGGGTCGCGGGAAAAGCCATGTATACCTTCAATCCCGCCTGCAAAGCACGTTATTTCAACCGAACCGATTTTACTCCGGACCCTTCGCCGGAATATTTCACGATTGAGAAACCGGCCGGAACCTTTCGCATCTTTTGCCTCGGCGGGTCGACCACCGTCGGCTATCCCTACTGGTATAACGGGGCCTTCGCCTCTTTTCTGCGCAATCGTCTCCAGTTCCTCTGCCCCGGCCGGCCCGTCGAGGTCGTCAACCTGGGCATGACGGCCACCAACAGCTATACCGTGCTCGACATCGGCCGTGAGCTGCTCAGATATCAGCCCGATCTCATCATCGTCTACGATGGCCACAATGAATTCTACGGGGCGCTGGGGGTTGCATCCCAGGTGCGTCTGGCGCCCACACGCGGGCTGAACTTGCTCTATCTCCGGCTTGTCCATTTTCGCACCTTTCAGCTTGTTCGGGAGATCGTCTTCAAGGCTCGAAATGTCTTCGGCAAGCCTCTGGAAAAGGCAGCGGACCGGGCGACCCTGATGGAGCAGGTCGCGGGGGGAAAGAATGTGCCCCACGCAAGCAGCCTCTACCGCCAGGCCGGGGTGATTTTTCAAAAGAACATGCAGGCGCTTGCCAGGCTCTACCGGAACCACGATATCCCGGTGATTTTCTCCACGCAGTCATCCAATCTCAGGGACCTGGCGCCCTTTGTATCCAACCATTCCCCCGGGCTGAATCCTCGCGACATCGAGCGCTTTCAAGCGCAATACCGTCGTGCACTGGAACAGGAGGCTGCAGGCCGGATCGATTCAGCTTTGGTCTCTTTTAATGCCGCCATCGGTATCGATCCAGGTTATGCCGAAGCCCATTATCGTCTGGCCCGATGCCTGGAAGCCTCCGGCAGATTGGAGCAAGCCGGTAGAGAATATATCCTCGCCCGCGATTATGATGAGCTGCGCTTCCGCTGCGACAGCGAGTTCAACAATCTTATCCGAGCCATGGCCGGAGAGAAGGGCTGCCTGGTGGCGGACATCGAGGGGCTCTTCAAATCGGTTTCGCCCGATTCCCTGACAGGACTCAATCTCTTCAGCGAACATCTTCACCCCACGGCCTATGGGCAATTCCTCATCGCCGGCGAATATGCCCGCATCATGCAGCAAAACAGCCTGCTCGCTCCTGCACAGGCATGGAAACTTCCGAGCGCGGCAATCGACAGCCTGCTCTGGCAGAATCGTCCGCTTACGCCGGTGGACGAATTAATCGCAGCGCGCAAGATAGAGTTTCTCACCACGCGCTGGCCTTTTCAGCATCAGCCTCAGGCCGTCCCGGCCATTGCGAGCGGTGACACCCTCCGCTTGCTCGCGGATCGGGCGGTGCATAACCAGTTGGGTTGGATCACTGTGCACGAACGCGCCGCAGACTATTATCTGCAGCGGGGCGAGCGCTCGCGGGCGGCAAGGGAGTTTGAAACCATCATCAACCAGCTGCCGCACCACGTCGCTGCATATCTCAAACTTGCAAAAATCCACTATGATGATCGGGATTTTTCCAGGACTGAGACACTGCTGCTCGCATCTCTCCAGGTGGAGCCGACTCCCCTGGCCAATCGCGTGCTTGGCGATATCTATCTCAGGGAACGCAAGGTGACAGAGGCTATTCGCTGCTACGAGGCTTTGGCGCGTTTTCCCCGGGATCCGGCCACCGCTGCCGATAACGCCTATATGCTGGCTTTGGCTTATCTGGCCGCTGAAAAGCCGGGGGCCGCTGTCGACATTCTCGAACGGACGATCACACTCTTTCCCGCCTATCAGCCTGCCCGGGCATTACTCGCGCAGATCAGGCCGGCAGGACGATCTTCTTCCGGGAGGTGAGATTTTCAAAGAACAGCTGGATAAAGGCGATATCAGAGGGTCGGTTAATACAATTCCGGCTAAAAACAACAAGCCGGCAGTTCAGGACTGCCGGCTTGTTTTGTTATGATTATTTGACCAGGACCATCTTTTTGCTGAAGCTCTGATCTGAGGTTTGCAGCTTGTAGATGTAGATGCCGCTGGGCAGAGCCGTCGGGGCGAACCTGGCGACATGTTCGCCGGCATTCTGGAACTGATTGACGAGAACAGCCACCTCCCGGCCGGTCATATCATAAACGACGAGACGCACCTCACCGCTGGTTTTGAGCGTATAGTTGATCGCGGTGCTCGGGTTGAAGGGATTGGGATAGTTCTGGGACAGGGTGAATTGCTCAGGGGTGAGGACGGGACGCGCCTCAACGGCGGTAGCCAGGAGAGGGGTGGAGACATCCCCCCAGGAGGTGCCCATGCGCAGTTCATCAAAGCTGGCCTGGAGACCATCCCCGACGGTGCCGCCGAATTCGATGCGGACGACGTTGAAGCCGGCTTCCATGCTGGTATTGGCCACGGCATCCGCGGCCTCGACTGCAGGCTGCCCGCCGGCCGGATCAGGATTGATCCACATGTAGGTGGTGTCATAGTCCGCATTGCCGACACCCTTCATCACGGTCTTGCCAACGATCCAGACCGGGCCTGCATCCCAGGCAACCGAGGAGACTTCGGGGCCGTCGCTGCCATGCCAGCCGCTGCCGACTGTGTACTTGTCCAGACCATGACCCTTGCCGAACATGCCCAGCTCGCCGGTGTCGCCGTCATAGTATTTGATGCCGAGCCAGGTGGCGTTGTCGGTGGCATTTCGGGTACTCATGATGAAGCTGATCCAGTACTCTGTGCCGGCGATGTTCGGCCAGGTCTTGTCGAGATGGCGGCCCCAGCGCTGCTCAGTGGCGGTCGCCGAGGGCACGCTTTCGAGATGGTTGCCGACATTGGCGACGGTATAGTTGAGGTCATCGTAAGGCAGGCCCTCACTTGAAGCAAGGGCGGCACCCGCCTGGGCGGTGACGATCGAATACCAGCCATCCAGCCAGCCGTTGCCTGCAGCGCCCATGCCTGCGTCGATCAGGGAGCCGACGGGGTAGTCGAAGGATTCACGCGCCAGATAAATTTCGGAAGAGACCTCCGCGAAGGAGGTACCGAGACGGATCTCATCAAAGCCCACCTGCAGGCCGTCGCCGACCGTACCGCCGAATTCAATGCGAACCGTGTTGAAGCCGTTTTCCATGCTGGTATTGGCGACGGCATCAGCCGTCGTGGTGCTCGGTTCGCCGGCAGTCGGATCGGGATTGATCCACATATAGGTGGTGTCATAATCGGCATTGCCGAGGCCTTTCATCACCGTCTTGCCAAGCAGCCAGACCGGACCGGCATCCCAGGTCACCGTTGAAACCTCCGGACCTGCGCCGCCGTGCCAGCCGCTGCCGACCGTATACTTGTCCAGGCCATGGCCCTTGCCGAACATGCAGAGCTCGCCGGTATCGCCATCATAGTACTTGACGCCGACCCAGGTGGCATTGTCGGTGGCGTTTTTCACATCCATGAGGATGCTGATCCAGTAGACCTTGCCGGCTTCGCAAGGCCAGGTTTTGTCGAGGTGGCGGCCCCAGCGCTGTTCCGTTGCGGTCGCAGTCGGCACGCCTTCAAGGTGATTGCCGGCATGAGGAACCGTATAATTGAGATCGTCATAGGGAAACCCGGCATCCGAAGCCAGAGCTGCGTTGGGTGCAGAGGCGACAATCTTGAACCATCCGTCTGCCCAGCCATTGGCCGCAGCACCCATCAGGGTATCAATCGAGGCGCCGATGGGATAGTCGAAGGACTCCCTTGCACTATATTCCTGTGCGAATGTCAGCGAGGCTGCGAGCACCAATGCCAGAATAGTAACAATTGTTTTGCTTCGCATACTTTTCTCCTTGATAGTAAATGACTTGACTGCGATCTGGATGGATCATGGTTTGCATCATGACGGATCCTGCTGTTGGGCTGTAAGGGAGATCACCTGCAGCCCCGGGGCATCATTAACAGCTCTATTCACCTCCTTCCCGGGAATAAGGAACAGCATTAAAAGAGGCGCGTATGGGTGAATGGATTGCGTTGTCGTGTGCAGTCATGCGTCCTGATCGATTTGGCACGCCTTTGCTGCATTCGCAGGATGAACCATTATGATTGGTTCATAGAGCTCGGCAGGGAGAATTATTGGAGCGATGGCAGCAGCCGCCCGAGTTGTCTCTCCAGAGCCCTGGGGTTATCGTCCGGTTGTTGTGGGACAGCGAGGCAGACCAGGGGCACTGAGCGTAATTTGATACGAAAATTAACGAAAAACATCTATTTTATGCAAGCAAAATATCTAAGTATTTGGCACATACAAATCAGGGCTTCCCCGGAGTGACGCCGTCTCATCAGGGGAAACGGATTACTACGGCTCAAAATCCCCGGTCTCGATCCACTCATTCTTGATGATCGACCACCAGTCGATGGCCAGCCCCTTGAGGAGGTATTCGTAGGGCAGCCAGCCGTAGCCCTCCAGGCCCCAGGCTGGGCCCCAGGAGTTGCGGATCAGGAAAGCCCCCTTGCAGGTCGGGCCGTCGGGATTGGTATTGGCGATCTCGATCTTGTCGTCATATCCGACCGCCATGACCGCGTGGCCGCCGAGGATCTTTTCACCTGGCATCGGATAGGGGATCTGGCCGTTCTCACCGGCCTGGGAGATCGAGCTGAAGACGGAAAAGCCGAACATCGAGGGCAGGCCGGCCGCCAGATTGCTCTTGATCGCCTGCAACACCTCGTTCTTCTTGAGGCCGGCCGCATCCAGACGGTAATAGCTGATCGCCTGATAATTCTGGGCGAAGGCGTAGCAAAAGGCTGGCGGCTCCTTGTCGAAATCCTTTTCCTTGTAGGGCCAGTAAAGTTCGGGGGGGACGCCGAAGAGGACCAGAGCCCCCATGGTAGTGCGGATGAAGGCGCCGGTGTCGCCCTTCTGGCGCATGAGATTGCGGGTGACCTTGTAAAGGAAAAGCCTGGAGACATCGGTGTAACGATCCATCGAGCGGTGGGCAAAGTATTCCACCATGCTGGCCCCGGCCTGGGCGGTGCAGGAGCCCAGGCTGCCCTGGTCCTCGATGGTGGAACACCAGGCGCGCAGGTCCGCGCTCTCGGGCAGGCTTTTTGTATGGCTACCTGTCAGTCCGATCTTTTTAAGAAGCGGACTGATGGCGGCATGCTCGGTGGTATAGTCGCGGAAATCGGGATAATCCGGCAGCCACCCCATGGAATGCATCTGCACTGGCATAAGAAAGCCTCCTTTCATGGGAGGGAAGACAGCGCGTTTGGCGCACCGCTCCCTCAATGCAAGTTACATTCTGGCGGGGAAAATGTAAAGTACTTTTTACATGAAGAGATAGCGGCAGATAAAGACGGTGCCGAGGATGCCGGCCAGATCGGCGGTCAGTCCCACCCAGATCGAGGAGCGCACATTCTTGATCTGGACCGATCCGTAATAGACCGCCACGACATAAAAGGTCGTCTCGGAGCATCCATAGATGGTCGAGGCCATGCGGCCGATCAGGGACTCCGAGCCGTGGCTTTTAAGCAGTTCAGTGATGATGCCGAGGGAGCCGCTGCCCGAGAGGGGGCGCATCAGGGCCGCCGGCAGTACCTCGGCGGGCATGCCGATAAGGTTGGTCACGGGGGTGAGCAGGTAGACAAACACGTCCATGGCGCCGGAGGCGCGGAACATACCGATAGCCACCAGGATGGCCACCAGGAAGGGGATGATGCGGACGGCGACGTTAAAACCCTCCTTGGCTCCGTCGATAAAAACCTCATAAACCTTTATTTTCTTGATGAAAGCATAGAGAGGGATGACGAAGAGGAGGAAAGGGATTGCCCAGGTGGAGATCAGGGTGATCAGGCTGCGGAAGAGATTGGGCGGCAGCAAAGAGAAAAGGGCGGCGATAATACCGGTCTTGACCAGCACGATGAGCCCGGCGATCGCCAGGGCGGTGATGAGGAAGAAGCGCCAGGCTGCGCGTACGCTTTTAACAAAGTGGCCCCATCCCGCGTCGAGGGCGAGAAAGCTCTTGGCGGCGAGGACGCCGAAGATGGTCGCCAGGGTGGAGGCGAAGATGGTCGAGCCGATGATCTCGGTGGGATTGGTCGAGCCGAGGCTGGCGCGGACCGCGATTACGGTCATGGGGATAAGGGTGATGCTGCCGGTGTTGAGGGCCAGAAACATGATCATCGAGTTGCTGGCGGTATCCTTTTTCTCGTTCAGGCTCTGCAGCTGCTCCATCGCCTTGAGGCCCATGGGTGTGGCGGCATTGCTGAGCCCGAGCCAGTTGGCCGAAACGTTGAGCAGGATCGAGCCGATGGCGGGATGGTCGGCAGGAACTTCAGGGAAGAGGCGCCTGCTCACGGGCTTGATGAAGCGCGAGAGGATGCGCACGAGGCCGGCTTCCTCGGCGATTTTCATGATCCCAAGCCACATGGTCATGACCCCGATCAGCCCCAGCGCGATATTGACGGCTGTGCCCGCTGAATCCAGGGCCCCTTTGGTGACACCCTCGATGTTCCCTTGCCAGGCGCCTGTCAAAAAGGCGATGGCCACCAGTCCAAACCAGACATAATTCATCATAGGGGGATATTCCTCAGCAAGGTGCCCTCTCCGTTCCGCTTTTAGTAAAATTAAACCTTTTACGATAGGAAACAAGCAAAATATCATCATTCGCCCTGTACAGGGCCCGCCGCCTTTGAGGAGGGGCGCTTTATAAAAAGCTTGTATCATTATCGGGAAGTTTGTATATTTATCGCGGTCATTTGTATGGTACTGCGATGACGAGGATAACCCTTGATACGGAGGTAGTAATGAAGGTTAAAGTCGATCCCGATCTCTGCACGAGCTGCGAGCTCTGCGTTGGCGATCATCCTGAACTTTTCGAAATGAAGGACGATGTTGCGGTCGCTATCACCGAAGAGGTCTCTGCCGATATGGAAGCGGCTGCCCGTGACGCTGCCGATAATTGCCCCGCGGGCGCCATCATCGTCGAATAACTCTCTTCGGCGACCATCGCGCTTTTCAAGGCTGGTTCAGGTGAATCAGCCTTTTTTGTTTCACATCCGACCGATCTTTCACGGGGTGGAGTAGGTGATGACCCTGCTCCACTGTGGGGCAGCTTGCCCTGCTGCAACTGACAGGCGGCTCAGCTCACTGCCGCCGGTGCTGAATGACAAGGAGGCATCATGCTCGTCCAGGATTGGCTGTTGCACGGCGGGCGCTTCATGCTCGCCCTTTCCCTTGGATTCCTCTTCATCGCGGCCAGCGTCCAGGCCCAGAAACCGGCGGCCGCGGATCTGATCTTTGTCGACGGGCGGGTCTGGACCGTGGACAAGGCGATGCCCGAGGCCCAGGCCCTCGCCGTGCAGAACGGCCGTATTATGGGCATAGGGAGCAGCGCGGAGATCAGGACTCTCGCCGGTCCCTCGACCCGCATCATCGACCTCGCCGGCCGCATGCTCATGCCCGGCTTTATCGACAATCATGTTCACTTTCTCAACAGCGGCCTGCAGCTGCTTGGCATCGAACTGCGCAGTGCGGCGTCTGAAGAGGAGTTCACCCGGCGCATCGCCGAGTACGCCGGCAAACATCCCGGCCGCTGGATCACCGGCGGCGACTGGGACCATGAGAGCTGGCCAGGGGCCCGGGAGCCCCACCGCGGCCTCATCGATGCGGTCACCCCCGCCACACCGGTCTTCGTCAACCGCCTTGACGGCCATATGGCTCTGGCCAATTCCGTTGCGCTCAGGCTGGCGGGTATCGACCGCAACACCCCCGATCCCCCCGGCGGCGAGATTGTCCACGATCCGGCCACAGGCGAACCCACCGGCTTGCTCAAGGATGAGGCCATGAACGCTGTCTACGCCGTCATCCCCGCCTCCAGCGAGGCCGAACGCCTCGAGGGGGCTGCGGCCGCCATGGATCTGGCGCGCCGCTGCGGTGTCACCAGCATTCAGGATGTCGGCTCCGTCGAGGACCTGCAGACCTATCAGACCCTGCTCGAACGCGGCGAACTGAGCGTACGTGTCGATTGCCGAATTCCCCTCAGTCAGTACAAACTTTTCGCTGACGCCGGCATCCGCGCCCACTTCGGCGGTGATATGCTCCGCATCGGTTCGCTCAAGGCCTTTGCTGATGGATCGCTCGGTTCGACCACGGCCCTCTTTTTCGAACCCTATGAGGGCAGCACCAGCCGCGGCCTGCCCATGGATATCGTCCTCGACGGCCGCATGGAGCAGTGGGCTCTGGCCGCCGACAAGGCGAAACTCCAGCTCTCCGTCCACGCCATCGGCGACAGCGCCAACAGCCTGATGCTCGATATCTTCGAGCGCTGCGTGCGCGAGAATCCCGCCTGGGACCGCCGCTTCCGGCTGGAACACGCCCAGCACATCGCCGCAAAGGATATTCCCCGCTTCGCCCGCCTGGGGGTGATCGCCTCGGTCCAGCCCTTCCACGCTATCGATGACGGCCGCTGGGCCCACAAGCGCATCGGCGAGAAGCGCTGCCACGAAGCTTATCCCTTCCGCAGCTTTCTCGATCAGGGCGTCCATCTCTGTTTCGGCACCGACTGGTCGGTCGCACCGCTCAACCCCCTGCTCGGCATCTACGCCGCTGTGACCCGCCGCACCCTGGATGACCGCCATCCCGACGGCTGGATCCCTGAACAGAAAATCAGCCTCGCCGAGGCTATCGCCTGCTACACCCTCAACAGCGCCTACGCTTCCTGTGACGAAGGCAACAGGGGATCGCTGAAAAAGGGCTACCTTGCCGATCTGGTCGTTCTCTCCGAAGACCTCTTCGCTCTCCCGCCTGAGAGGATCCGGGAGGTGCAGGTGGATCTCACCGTGCTCGACGGCCGGGTCATTTTTGAGCGTGCTCCGGGTGAAACTATACCGTCCAGATAAATTTTGATACCGTTTCCTTTCGCCGCCCCGCACCCTTGGGGGCGGCGAAAGCCCTCTTCATCCTCTCCCGTCCATGTGATCCCCCGCACAGAACAGCAACTCTTTCTTACGCAAACAACCGTGGTGGCGGTACTAATAGATACCGGAATGGCGCCCGGCAACCAGGCTCCGGACCGGCGCAGTCGTGGGGGATGATTTTAAGCCGTGTATCATGCGCAGGAGATCCCGTCATGCATTTAAAACGCTTTACGCTGTTGTACCTGATCGCTGTATCCCTTTTAACCCTTCTGGAGACACCCTCGCTCGGGCAGCCCTGGCACACCCAGGTGCTTTATCACGACAACCTGGACAATCCCAACTCCATGGCCCTCGGCGCCATGCAGAACACGGACGGGGTCTTCATCTCGGGCAGGGGGTGGCAGGCAGTCGCCTCCACCAGCAAGCTCTTCATCACCCTGCCCGCCGATCTGCCCTGGGAGGGCTCCATGGAGGTCGACGTGACCAATTTCGACCCGGCGGAACAGGCCGACGACCCGGATATCAAATACCACTGCATCAACATCTGGTCCCGGCCGGAGGCGGACAAGGATGCCTATGAGACCGATGCTTCGTGGACCCAGATCCGTACCTCCGGACATGACAAATACAACGACGGCGACGGCCGCGCCGGCTTCAAATGGCTCACCCAGACCCACGGCTCCGGCGATGATTCCCGCGAGGAGGACTATTACCTCCTGAACAAGGACTGGGACAAATCAAAAACCTATACCTTCCGCATCGTCTGGACCATCGACCGTGCCTATCTCTACCTGGACAATCTCCTCCTCGGCGATTACTACAGAAACCGCACCTATCACCCCTTCTCCGGCCGCCTCGAACCCTTCCGCTATATCTTTCTCGGCAAGGAGAACCTGATCTGGGGATATGAGGCCCAGGTCGGACCAATCTACTCCAACCTGACCATTTACGGGCCGGACGGCAGCACTCCGCCGCCTCCTCCTCCGCCCCCCGACACCACCGAAGTGCCCGATCCCTCGGGCAAGGGCTTTACTGATATCACCGCCTCTTCCCTCACCGGCGGCTACTCCGCCTCGGGCTACGGTCAGGGCAGCTCCTTCGGCGACATCGACAAGGACGGCTGGTTCGATCTCTTCGTCAGCAACGGCACCAGCTACGGTCCCATGCCCGATCTTCTTTACATGAATGAGGGCAATGGCACCTTCAGCGAAGAGGCGGCCGCGCGTGGGACCCAGAGCAGGGGACTGACCAAGGCGATCCTGCTCGCCGATTTTGACAACGATGCGGACCTGGACGCCTTTTTCGGCAATGTCCCCCTCGAGGCCGGCGATCCTGCCGGCATCAACGCCCTCTACTTTAATAATGGCAGCGGCTACTTCAACGAGGGCGGAGCTGCGGCCGGACTGGTGCAGACCCCGAAAACCTCCAACGGCAGCGTGGCCCTGGATATGGAGGGGGATGGCGACCTTGACCTCTTCGTCGTCACCTCCGGCGAGTTAAACGAGCTTTATGAGAACGACGGCAGCGGCCGGTTCACCCTCGTTCAGCGCGGGGCCGAGGGCAGCGTCGAGGATACCCAGTATTTCGGGCGCCAGGGCGCGTCCGCCGGCGATGTCGACAATGACGGCGATATCGATATCTATATCTGCCGCCGCCAGGAGTCGACCAGCCAGGCGGCCCCCAACTGGCTTTTCATCAATGACGGCAGCGGCCGCTTCACCGAAGAGGCGGCGGCGCGCAATGCTGCGATCAACGGCCGCTCCCACGGCGCCACCTTCGCGGACATTGACAATGACGGCGACCTCGATCTCTTCGTCGTCAACTACCTTCTGACCACGGGCAATGTACCCCTGCTCAACGTCCTCATCAACGACGGCACCGGCCATTTTATCGACCGCTCATCGACCTATAACCTGCCTATCAGCGGCTATACCGTGGCTTTCGGGGATATGGACAACGACGCCGACCTCGATCTCCTGCTTCTGCGCAACGGGGAGAAGGACGCCGGCGCCAGACCCCAGCTCTACCTGAATGACGGAGACGGCCGGTTCAGCCTGGCCGCTGATTCCGGGGTGGAGGTCGCCGCCGCCGATGCGCGCAGCGCCGCCCTGGCCGATGTCGACCGGGATGGAGATCTCGACGTCTATGTGGCCAGCGCCAAGGGGGCCAATTTCCTCGTGCGCAACGACCTCGACAACGACTATCACTGGCTCGACCTCCTCTGCACGGGACCAAAGGGAGATCTGGGCGGCATCGGCTCGAAGGTGATCCTCTACGAAGCCGGCCGCCTCGGTGAAGCCGCCTATATCATCGGTTACCAGGAGGTGGGCAGCCAGTTCGGCTACATGAGCCAGAATCCGGTCCAGCTCCATTTCGGGCTCGGCACCCGCACCAGCTGCGATGTGCGCGTCATCCTCATTGACCAGCAGACGATCGATATTCCCGGCGCGGCCGCTGACCAGCAGCTGCGTCCCGCCCCTCCGGAGCCGGCACGCATTCCCACCATGAGCAAGGGATCGGGCGAAGGCCAGGTACTCCATCCGGGTCAGGAGTTCCCCGAGGATTTCACCGCCCGCATTCTGGATCAGCATGGCCAGCCCGTCGTCAACCAGGCGGTGCTTTTTGAGGTGCTCGCGGGCGGCGGCCATCTCCGCGGCGAGACCAGCCTCGAGATCTTTTCAGATGACGAGGGCTATGCCAGCGTGCACTGGACCCCCGGACCCTGGAAGGGGGTCGCCAATGTGCTCAAGGCTTCCGCCTGGCTGGACAGCGTGGAGATCGCCAACTCTCCGCTCACCTTCACCTACCCGGCCGCCGACCTGAGTGCAGCCCTTTCCAGTGTCGATGCCGCCACGCCCATCCATGCGGACGGATCCACCCGGTCTGATATCGTGGTGACCTTGCGCAGCAGTGCCGGGCAGCCCCTCGGCGCCGGCTATACGGTCGAGCTGCTGGTGAGCGGCAGCAGCTATGTCGTCACTGTCGCCGATACCCTGACCGATGCCGAGGGGCGCGTCGCCGCCACTCTCACCGCCACCCAGCCGGGCGAGTGCGTGGTGCGCGCCCGGGTCAAGGGCATCGGCCTCACCCTGGCCGACAGTGCGCTGATCACCGTCCTGCCGGTGGTGGAGCCCAACCAGCCGCCGCAGATCTTCACCTTTTTCCCGAGCGAGAATCCGGTCTACGGCCAGTTCTATACCCCCATCACCTTTGCGCTGACCACCGTCCGCGACGCCGACGGGGACTCTTTGCGCTATCTCTGGCGCATCAACGAGGTTGTCGCCTCGACCGACAGCCAGATGGTGCTCTATCCCTCGATCGAGATGGGGGCGGTTTATGAGGTCACCGCCCTGGTCATGGATGAGGAGGATACCGCCCGGGTTGACTGGCGGGTGCTGGTCGCCCTCACCGGGGTGGCCGAGGAAGCGGCCCTGCCCACGGTCCTGAAGCTGCAGCAGAACTATCCCAATCCTTTCAATCCCTCCACGACCATCACGGTCGAGGTCCCGGAGAGCATGGAGGCCACCCTCGGTATTTTTAACACGCGCGGTCAGAGGGTGCGCCTTCTCCATGAGGGGCTCCTGGCTGCGGGGGTGAGAAGCTGGAACTGGGATGCCCGGGATGACTCCGGCCTTCCCTTGCCGAGCGGGGTCTATCACGCGGTGCTGCGCCGGGGGCAGGAGGTGCAAATCAGGCGGCTGCTGTATATGAAATAGATGCAGCCTAGATAATCCACCATAAAAAAGGCCGGGCTTATAGCCCGGCCTTTTTTATGGCCAGTTGGCGGTGCGGCAAAGGCGGCCATCCGGTGTGCTGCCGCGCTTGGGGGGGGGCCGGCCGCTCCGGCGCCGGCCGGGGTTCTGATCACTGCACTGTTCCTCCGACGACGACGACCGAATTCCGCCCGCCATAGGGATCCAGCTCGCTCTCGCGGGCGGCGGGATCGGCGATCCAGCGGCTGCCGTCGATGACCAGCTTGTAGCGGTAGCGTCCCTTTTTGAGGGGCAGCCGTGCCTGCCAGAGGCCATCCCCATCCCTTCTCAGGCTGTCCATGCCGGCAATCCAGCCGTTAAAATCCCCGGCTACGCTGACAGAGCGGGCCTCCCCCTGATAATAAAAATCGATCCATTCCATATCCCTGCTGATGCGCGGCGTGAAGGAGCAGGACCAGGGCAGAGAAGCCAGCAGGTCAGGATGCCATCGGCCTTTGATGCGGAAGAGGTGGTTTGCCCGCGGCGGCAGGGAGAGGTGGAGGGTGTCTCTGCGGGCCTTGAGGCGCAGGCCGGAGAGCTGGTCCTCCCAGCGCGTACAGCGGGTGAAGAGGCCTTTGGGCAGGGGGATGGCCGTTTCTTCAGACTCGCCGGAGTTGGAGAGCACAACCAGAACGGCCTCCCTGCCCCTGTGCTTGATAAAGGCATAGATGCCGTAATCCTGATAGATCTCGGTCAGCCCTGCTCCGGCCAGGGCGGGCAGTTTTTTGCGCAGATGCAGGAGGCGGCGGGTATGTTCCACCAGATCCCGGCTCGAGTCCACCAGCCGATCCCAGGGCATGGGCAGGCGGTTGAGATAATCCTGTCCGGCGCCGGTCTGCTCGTTGGTCGCGGCGGCCCCCTCCAGGGCGACCTCGTTGCCGTAATAGAGCATGGGCAGGCCGGGCTGGACCAGGGTATAGGTCAAGGCTGAACGCATCTTGGCGGCGGCATGGTCGCCCGCCCAGTAGCTGAAGCGGGCGACATCGTGATTGTCGATGACCGGGGAGAGAAGAATGGTGCGGTACCATTGGCGGTTGAGCGCGGTCTGGCGGGTCAGCAGCGGCGGTGTGCCCCCCTGGGCGAAGACGCGGTTGAGGGTGTAATAGAGCGGGATATCGAAAAGGGCGTTGAAACCCAGATCCTGGTAGCCGGCTACATAGGGGGTTTCGCCGGCGAAAACCTCGCCGAGAAGGAGAAAATCTTCACCGGCAAAGTCGTGCAGATCCCGGCAGATCCTCGACCAGAAGGCGGGGGGGATGTGCTTGACCGCATCAAGGCGGAAGCCGTCGCAGCCGCTCTCGACAATCCAGAATTTGGCCATATCGAGAAGAAAATTATAGACATGGGGATTCTCCTGGGCCAGATCAGGCAGCCCGTTGAGTTCTCGTTCCTCGAGCTGCTGCTGATCCTGCCAATCCTCGATGCTGGTGGAACCGTCCACGCCGCTGTGAGGATGGAACCAGTTTTTGTAGCCGGCCCCCTCCCAGAGGTCTGCATCGACGACCCAGGGATGGTCCGGTGCGACATGGTTGAAGATCATATCGAGCAAGACCTTCATGCCGCGGTGGTGGGCGAGATCGATCAGGCGCTTGAGGGTGGCCATATCACCGAAATGCTCGTCCACCCGGAAGAAATCGACCGGGTGATAACCGTGATAGGGCCACCAGCCGTTAAAATCGTGGTCGCTGTTGTCGAAGACCGGCGAGAGCCAGATGGTTGAGACGCCGAGATCATCCAGATAGTCGAGCTTGTCGATCACCCCTTGCAGGTCGCCTCCCTGGTAGTGCTTCAGGGCTTGCGGTTCCGGACGCGCAGGGTCGTAAGGGAGGCAACTGGCGGGATTGTTTCCGGTGTCATTGGCCGGATCGCCGTTGTAAAAGCGGTCGATGAGCACGAGGTAGACGGTCTCGCGTGACCAGTCGACGGCGCGCCGGGGATGGGGCGAACGCGTGAGCGCCACGCGGGGCTGCCACTGTGGCCCGAATTCGTCGGCGCCGGCGGGGGCGCAGAAGGCGAGCAGCAGCGGCAGGAGCAGCGCCGGCAGCAGACAGGCCTGACTAATTCTGATACTGCAGCTCATAGAGGCGATAATAGATCCCCTTTTTGGCGAGAAGCTCG
>ERZ795056.328-NODE-328-length-62862-cov-13.024806_pt1 | contig 62862 bp, 41 predicted proteins | sample MGYA00375140_ERZ795056 | MGnify/ENA primary metagenome ERZ795056 (study PRJEB30185, sample SAMN05720227) | activated sludge metagenome | isolation source: Anaerobic digester | place: USA | collected 2015-03-09 ...
ATTTGGATGCTTTGTGGCGTGGTTTTTACTTGAAAAGCACCTTTTCCTTTCGTGTTTTTCCAACTATTTTCATCTACTTTTTCCCAAGTGGAGAAAATTGAATTAATACGATTCAGGATTACTTGCACGGGAAGAATTTCAAGACCTTCTACTTCTTGTTGTTCGACCAAGGCTTCGTAAACCAAATGATGGTTGAGATAGATTCCGTCCTGATATTGCCAAAAAAGTAGTTCGTACATTAGGGAAAAGGTTAAGTGTTTAAAAAAAGTTTAATTGGTTAAGGGTTTAAAAGCTTAAAAAAAATTAATGAATCATCGATTAACAAATTAACCTTTTAATCAATTAACCCATTTTAATATTCGAAAGTACCGTATTCGCTGGTAATAGTCAGTTTTTTAGCATCGGCGGCTTCAACTCTACCCACGATTTGCGCGTTGACATTGAATGATTTTGAAATCGCAATAATGTCTTGAGCAACGGCTTCGGGAACGTAAATTTCCATACGATGACCGCAGTTGAATACTTGGTACATTTCTTTCCAATCAGTTTTAGATTGCTCTTGAATCAATTGGAACAATGGGGGAACTGGGAATAAATTATCTTTTATGATATGTAGATTTTGCACAAAATGTAAAATCTTGGTTTGCGCTCCTCCACTGCAATGCACCATTCCATGAATTTCATTGGACGAATATTTATCCAATATTTTCTTGATGATTGGCGCGTAGGTTCTGGTTGGCGAAAGCACTAATTGTCCTGCATCGATTGGAGAATTTTCGACAGCATCGGTCAATTTTACCTGACCTGAATAAATTAATTCTTCAGGAACGGCTGAATCGTAACTTTCAGGGTATTTGGTTGCCAAATATTTACCGAAAACATCGTGACGTGCTGATGTCAATCCGTTGCTTCCCATTCCGCCATTATAGCTTTTTTCGTAAGTAGCCTGACCGAAAGATTCCAATCCTACGATTACGTCACCTGCTTTGATATTCGCATTATCAATCACCTTAGAACGCTTCATACGAGCCGTAACGGTTGAATCGACGATGATCGTTCGAACAATATCGCCCACATCGGCAGTTTCTCCACCCGTTGAATGAATGGTTACGCCAAAAGAATCCAATTCCTTGATCAGTTCTTCGGTTCCGTTGATGATGGCTGAAATGACTTCGGCAGGAATCAGGTTTTTGTTTCTTCCAATGGTGGATGAAAGCAAAATATTATCGGTGGCTCCCACACACAATAAATCGTCGATATTCATAATCAAAGCGTCTTGCGCAATGCCTTTCCAAACGGAAATATCGCCCGTTTCTTTCCAATACATATACGCCAAAGACGATTTTGTTCCTGCGCCATCTGCGTGCATTATCAAACAATAATCTTCATCATTGGTTAAATAATCCGGTACAATTTTGCAAAAAGCTTGAGGAAATAATCCTTTGTCGATGTTTTTTATGGCGTTGTGCACATCTTCTTTAGATGCTGAAACTCCTCTTTGTGCATAACGTTTGCTAGAATCTGAACTCATTTTATAGGTGTGTTGTTGTGGCGCAAATATAAATCTTTTTTTTGGGTTTTGCCTATACTGTTTTGCGGTCACACGCTTTGCAATGCGTCATTCTTGCTATTTGTCACGCTGGAAGCGTCTAGGTTATGTTGCTCTCGTGCGATGAGACGCTTCCAGCGTGACAAACATGGAATGGATTTAGTAAATCAATGGCACACAGATGACACGGATTGAACAGACCGAAACGGATTTTTTTGTTTAATATGATAAAAAAAATGCCTCTCTTTAGAAAGGCATTTTAAGAATCTTAGCAACTGATTATTTGGTAAGCAACAATTCTCGGTATTTGGTCAATGTCCAACTTTCGTCATCGACTAATAATTCGAGTTTGTCGCAGTGATTTCTGATTTGTTCGAAATAAGGCTTCACTTTATCACAATACGCTTCGGCCATAGCTTGAGCATTCTCCAAATGGTTGGCTTTTTTTCTTTCATTAGTCATCGCTTCCACTTTGGAATTAATTCCTTCGATGTGTCCAGAAATTTCTTTGATAAGAATTATTTGCTCTTTAGCCAATGTTTTAAACTCATCTCCAAAAATATCTTTCAAACCTTTCACATTTTCGATCAAAGTATTTTGATAACGAATAGCAGTCGGGACAACATGATTGATAGAAAGATCACCCAAAACTCGGCCTTCGATTTGAATTTTCTTAGTATATTCTTCCAATTCAATTTCATAACGAGCTTCCATTTCTACGTGATTCAAGATTCCCAATTCTGAAAATAAATCCAAAGCTTGTTTAGAAACTCTAGCTTTCAAAGCTTCGGGAGTGGTTTTGAAATTGCTCAAACCTCTTTTGGCAGCTTCTTTTTCCCAAACTTCGCTGTAACCATCGCCTTCAAAAAGTATTTTTTTAGAAACTTTGATGTATTCTCTTAAAACATTGAAAATAGCTTCATCTTTTTTCAATCCTTTGGTATCAATCAAAGCATCTACTTCAATTTTGAAATCTTTCAATTGTTTAGCAACGATGGTATTCAAAGTGGTCATTGCATTGGAACAATTGGCAGAAGAACCTACAGCTCTGAATTCGAATTTATTTCCTGTAAAGGCAAATGGCGAAGTTCTATTTCTGTCGGTGTTATCCAAAATAACTTCTGGAATTTTCCCCACCACATTCAATTTTAAATCGGTTTTTTCTTCTGGCGATAATTTACCGTCGGTTACGCCCTCTAATTCGGCTAAAACTTTGGTCAATTGTTCTCCAATAAAGACTGAAATAATAGCCGGTGGTGCTTCATTGGCACCCAATCTATGATCGTTACTGGCGGTTGCAATGGCAGCTCTCAATAAAGTTTCATAATCATTTACCGCTTTGATGGTGTTGATAAAGAAAGCCAAAAATTGCAAATTACTCATTGGAGTTTTACTAGGACTCAACAAGTTAACACCGGTATCCGTGGCTAACGACCAGTTGTTGTGTTTTCCTGAACCGTTTACTCCTTTGAATGGTTTTTCGTGTAATAAGACTTTTAAATCATGACGCTCGGCCACTTTTTGCATCACATCCATCAACAAGCAATTGTGGTCGACAGCTAAGTTGGTTTCTTCGAAAATGGGTGCCAACTCAAATTGGTTAGGAGCAACTTCATTATGACGCGTTTTTACAGGAATTCCGAGCAACATGCATTCTTGCTCTAAATCTCGCATATAAGTCAAAGCACGAGTTGGAATAGAACCAAAATAATGATCGTCTAATTGCTGTCCTTTGGCAGAAGTATGACCTAACAAAGTTCTTCCCGTCATCAAAATATCGGGGCGAGAATTGGCTAAAGCACTGTCAACCAAGAAATATTCTTGTTCCCATCCGAGGGTTGCTGTAACTTTTTTTACATTTTTGTCAAAATATTTACAAATATCGGTTGCAGCTTCATCAATGGCAGATAAAGCTCTCAACAATGGAATTTTATTGTCTAATGCTTCTCCTGTATAAGAAATAAAAACCGTTGGAATACACAAAGTGGTACCATAAATAAACGCTGGAGATGTTGGGTCCCAAGCGGTATAACCTCTTGCTTCGAATGTGTTTCTAATGCCTCCATTTGGAAAACTAGACGCATCGGGCTCTTGTTGAACTAACTGTCCGCCACCAAATTTTTCGACAGGATCGCTACCATCATACGAAGTTTCGAAGAAAGCATCGTGTTTTTCGGCTGTAGTTCCTGTTAAGGGCTGAAACCAATGGGTGTAATGAGTCACACCTTTTGATAAAGCCCACTCTTTCATACCCATAGCGATATAATCAGCTAATTTTCTATCTATTTTTGTTCCATTCAGAACAGCACCTTGTACTGCTTTTAAAGCATCCGAAGTCAAAAATTGCTTCATCGCTTTTTCATTAAAAACATTCGAACCAAAAATAATTGATTTCCTGTCAGTCTCCTCAAAATGGACTGGTTTTCTCGTAGAAGCTTCGTTTAAAGCTTGAAAACGTAATGTTGCCATAATTTCGATAATTTTTAACAAAGGTAATTATTAATTTTAGCATATAAAAAATTTTAATTTTACAATATTACCCATATAATTATAGGGTATTCACAAAAATAACATCATACAATTAATTTACACCCCATTGTTTTACACTAATAATACTTTTAATTTATATTTGCATAATAATAAAACAACACTTAATTAATTTATATTGTTATGGCAAAAATTAAACTAGAGTACCTTTGGTTAGACGGATACGAACCAACTCAAAATCTTAGAAGTAAAACTAAAGTAGAAGAACACGAAAATTTTCAAGGAACATTAGAAGAAATAGGAAACTGGTCTTTTGACGGTTCATCAACAAGACAAGCAGAAGGTGGTTCATCTGACTGTATGCTAGTTCCTGTTGCAATTTACCCAGATCCAACTCGTATTAATGGATATTTAGTAATGACTGAAGTTATGAATGCTGATGGAACTCCACACGCTTCTAATGGTAGAGCTACTATTGATGATGATGGTGATTTCTGGTTCGGTTTCGAACAAGAGTATTTCATTATGGATACAAAAACTTTATTACCTCTAGGTTTCCCTGTTGGAGGTTACCCTGCACCACAAGGAATGTACTACTGTTCAGTAGGAGGAAAAAATACTCACGGAAGAAAATTAGTTGAAGAGCATGCTGATTTATGTATTGCTGCTGGTCTTAATTTTGAAGGAATCAATCAAGAAGTAGCTTGTGGACAATGGGAATTTCAATTGTTTGCAAAAGGAGCAAAATTAGCTGGAGATGAAATCTGGGTTGCTCGATACCTTTTAGATCGTTTGACTGAAAAATATGGTTACTATATTGAATACCACCCAAAACCACTAGGAGATACTGACTGGAATGGTTCTGGTATGCACGCTAACTTCTCTAACGAAGTTTTGAGAACTTGTGGTTCTAAAGAAACTTACGATAAAATTTGTGAGGCTTTCCGTCCTGTAACTGAAGAGCACATCGCAGTTTACGGAGCTTACAACGAGCAACGTTTGACTGGTAAACACGAAACTGCTTCTATCCACGATTTCTCTTATGGAGTTTCTGACAGAGGTTGTTCAATCCGTATTCCATTAATCACTGTTCAAAAAGGATACAAAGGATGGTTGGAAGACAGAAGACCAGCTTCTAACGGTGACCCATACAAAATTGCTGCTAGAATTATCAAAACTGTAAAATCAGCTTTGTAATTTTATCCAATTATAAATCAAAAGTGCTTTCAGAAATGGAAGCACTTTTTTTATGTTGCAAAATCATAATATTATTCTTTATATCAACACCAAAAGGTATCTTTGCATAATCAACAATACAAAATCAAAAAAACATGATTGTCTGGATATCATTCATAGCGGCTATCTTAATATTCCTAGCACTTGATTTAGGTGTTTTCAACAAAACGCCACATATTATTAGTTCTAAAGAAGCTGGAAAATGGACTGGCATATTTGTAACCATATCATTTCTGTTCTCTGGAGTAATTTATTGGCTTTATGGCAATAATTATATTGCAAATCCAGATGCGTTAAAGCCAATAGAGGCTTCAATGAAATTCATAACGGGGTATTTAATAGAATTATCGCTTAGTGTAGATAATATATTTGTCATCGCCATCATTTTTTCTTCCTTTAGAATCCCACAAAAATACCAACACCGAGTTTTGTTTTGGGGAATTATAGGCGCCATTGTTTTTAGAGGATTGATGATTTATTTTGGTGTGCTGCTGATTCATAAATTCAGTTGGACGACTTATATTTTTGGGGCTTTTTTAATTTTCACAGCAGTTAAAATGCTGTTTTCAAAAGAAGATGATAAATTTGAACCCAAAAAATCTTTTGTTTATAGAACATTACGGAAAATAATTCCCGTAACAACGCACATCGACGGAGAACATTTTTTCGTCCAAAGAAAACACATTACGGCAGCCACTCCACTATTTGTAGCATTAGTAGTCATTGAAGTAATGGATGTTATATTTGCAGTTGACAGTGTTCCGGCAATTTTAGCCATAACATCAGACCCATTTTTAGTATTTAGTTCCAATATTTTTGCCATTTTGGGCTTACGTTCCATGTATTTCTTTTTATCCCATATGCTTAACAGATTTGCCCATCTCGAATACAGCCTTATCGCTATTTTGAGTTTCGTTGGACTAAAAATGCTACTTCATGATTTTTATGTAGTACCCGAATGGGCTTCCTTGGCTTTCATCGCGCTTTCGCTCCTCATCGGAATTATAGTTTCATTGAAAATGAGTGAAAAAACTTCTTCGAAATAATACATAAAAAAAGGAAATCTCTCGATTTCCTTTTTTTATGCTTTAAATTAACCCAATTATAATTTAATTTCCTGTATTTGACTTTCCTTAATATTCAATTTACTAATAACATCCAAATAACTATTTTTATTTACTGTAGTTGCAAAATCAGCTGGCACTACAACAATTCTAAAAATTTGTTGTATTCTATACTCTGCAGGAACAGTCCCTAAATCATTTCCACTCAAATAAATATCAACATAATTATAAGTGAAATTGAAGTTGTAAGAATAATCTCTTGTGCCATTATCAAAATAATAGGTTTGTGGTAAAAATTCCCAAATAGCTTTTCCATTATCGACGCCACCTAATCGATAAACTAAAATTACATCAGAATCATATAATGATTTGGGGAATGTATATCTCACTTTATAATTCTTATCAGATGTGAAATTAAAATAATTGCTAGATGTATTTTCATAAACAGTCCCAATTAAACCATCTTCACCTGGTATTCCCTGAGGCCCTTCTGGTCCTGTACAACTTTGTAAACTAAGCATTCCGATAACGGCAAAAAGTGTGATAATTTTTTTCATAATATTAATATTTAATGAGTTCGAGTAGGTATTTTCAAAAATCAAACCAAAATACATTTTTTTATTGTATTTGATGAAAATAAATTGAATAATATCAAAAATAAATATACAAATACTTGACTAACAGATAATTAAAATAAATAGGTTTTTAAAAATAAAAAGAGATTATGCTAAAAATCGAGATAAGCGATTCTCTGCTTACATGTTTCTTCGATATTGTCCACCCACTTCAAACAATGCGTTCGTGATTTGCCCTAACGAACAAACTTTCGTCGCTTCCATCAAATATTCAAACAAGTTTTCGTTTTTGATGGCTGCTTGACGTAAAGTATCTAAATGTTCGTTTACTTTATCCGGATTAGATTGATGCAAATTTTCCAGCATCTTGATTTGATATTTCTTTTCTTCTTCGGTGGCTCGAATCACTTCGGCAGGAATTATGGTTGGTGAACCTTTGGAACTCAAGAACGTGTTTACACCAATAATTGGGAACTCGCCTGTGTGTTTCAAAGTTTCGTAATACAAACTTTCTTCTTGAATTTTACTTCTTTGGTACATCGTTTCCATCGCACCAAGAACTCCACCACGTTCCGTAATTCGGTCAAATTCTAGTAAAACCGCTTCTTCAACTAGGTCGGTCAGTTCTTCGATAATGAATGAACCTTGAATGGGGTTTTCGTTTTTGGTCAAACCTAATTCTTTATTGATAATCAACTGAATGGCCATCGCCCGACGCACACTTTCCTCGGTTGGCGTGGTAATCGCCTCGTCATAAGCATTGGTATGCAAGGAATTACAGTTGTCATAAATGGCATACAAAGCCTGCAAAGTGGTCCGAATATCATTAAAATCGATTTCCTGTGCGTGAAGCGAACGACCTGAAGTCTGAATGTGGTATTTGAGCATTTGCGCTCGTTCATCGGCACCATATTTATTTTTCATGGCTTTCGCCCAAATTTTTCGTGCCACCCGACCAATTACAGCATATTCTGGATCAATTCCGTTCGAGAAAAAGAAGGATAAATTAGGCCCAAAATCATTGATTTTCATTCCACGACTCAAATAATATTCCACATAAGTGAAACCATTCGAAAGCGTGAAAGCCAACTGTGAAATCGGATTGGCACCAGCTTCGGCAATATGATAACCCGAAATAGAAACCGAATAAAAGTTTTGCACCTTTTTCGCTATAAAATATTCCTGAACATCTCCCATTAATCGCAAGGCAAATTCTGTCGAGAAAATACAAGTATTTTGGGCTTGATCTTCTTTTAAAATATCTGCCTGAACTGTTCCCCGAACTTTCGAAAGTGTTTTGGCTTTTATTTCATTATAAATATCCAAAGGCAAAACTTGGTCTCCAGTCACACCCAAAAGTAGCAACCCCAAACCATTATTCCCTTCGGGCAAATCGCCTTGATATTGTGGGCGTTCTGTTCCTGTTTTCTTGTAAATTGATTTTATTTTTTCTTCTACAGATTCTTCCAAGTTGTTTGCTTTGATGTAAATTTCACATCGTTGATCGATAGCAGCATTCATAAAAAAGCCCAACATCATTGGTGCTGGCCCATTAATAGTCATACTCACCGAAGTCATGGCATCGACCAAATCGAAACCGGAATACAATTTTTTGGCATCATCCAGACAACAAATAGAAACTCCGGCATTCCCGATTTTTCCGTAAATATCAGGACGAATATGAGGGTCATTTCCGTATAAAGTCACGCTGTCAAAAGCGGTAGAAAGTCGTTTCGCTGGCAAACCGGCACTCACATAATGAAAACGTTTATTGGTTCTTTCGGGTCCTCCTTCTCCAGCAAACATCCTTGATGGATCTTCACCTTCTCTTTTAAAAGGATACAATCCTGCTGTAAATGGGAATTCTCCTGGCACATTTTCCTGTAAATTCCAACGCAAAATATCGCCCCAAGCTTGATATTTTGGCAAAGCTATTTTCGGAATCTGAGTATGCGAGAGCGATTCGGTGTGAGTTTCAATTTTGATTTCTTTGTTTCGAACTTTAAAGGTGTAAAACTGCTCTTTGTATTTATTAATTTTCTCGTTCCAACTGAGAATTATTTCCCAATTGTAAGGATCCAAATCCATTTTTACTGTGTCGAATTGATGGATCAACAAATCTAAAAATGCTTCTTTGTCAGGCTGAACTTGTCGAAGCCCTTCTTCATTTAAACCAAACTTCGACAAGCTCAGTTTGACATTTTCTACAGATTCTATGGTTTTAAAAATCCCATATAATTTTTGAGCAACTTCCACTTGAGTCAAAGCCGTCGCATCATATTTCCGATTATTCTCTGCGATTTCAGACAAATAGCGGGTTCGGTGTGGCGGAATCACAAAGACTTTTTCACTCATTTCGTCTGAAATTTCAAAAGTAGATTTCAAATCAGAATTGGTTTTCTCTTGAATTTTATCCAAAACAGCTTTGTACAAGGTATTCATTCCCGTATCGTTAAATTGAGAGGCAATGGTTCCAAAAATCGGCAACGAATCTAAATCCGTGTTCCAAAGATTATGATTTCTTTGGTATTGCTTTTTTACATCGCGCAAAGCATCCAAAGAACCGCGTTTATCGAATTTATTAATCGCCACCAAATCGGCAAAATCAAGCATATCGATTTTTTCCAATTGGGTTGCTGCGCCAAATTCGGGCGTCATTACATAAAGAGAAACATCCGAATGTTCTGTAATTTCAGTATCGGATTGTCCAATTCCTGATGTTTCTAAGATTATAATATCGTATTTCGCCGCTTTAATAACCTGAATCGCTTCGGCAACGTATTTTGACAAAGCCAAATTAGATTGTCGTGTTGCCAAAGAACGCATATAAACTCTAGAATTATTGATGGCATTCATCCGAATTCTATCTCCAAGCAAAGCTCCACCAGTTTTCCGTTTGGAAGGGTCAACCGAAATAATTCCGATAGTTTTTGTTGGAAAATCAATTAAAAAACGACGTACCAATTCATCAACCAAAGAAGATTTTCCAGCACCACCAGTTCCGGTAATACCCAAAACAGGCGTTTTACAATCGGTATTTATTTTATGAATTTTATCTAATGTTGCAGCGGCAACTTCTGGAAAATTCTCCGCTGAAGAAATAATTCGGGCTATTGCTTTTGGATTTTTCTCTTCCAAATGATTGATTTCGTCATGCAATGTATCACCTATAGCAAAATCGGATTGTTGCACCAAATCATTAATCATTCCTTGCAATCCCATTGCTCGACCATCGTCTGGCGAATAAATTCTGGTAATTCCATACGCTTGCAAATCGGCAATTTCAGAAGGAAGAATGACACCACCTCCACCGCCAAAAATCTTGATATGTGAAGCTCCTTTTTCGCAAAGTAAATCACGCATGTATTTAAAATATTCATTGTGACCGCCTTGGTACGAAGTCATGGCAATAGCATTGGCATCTTCTTGAATGGCTGTATTTACCACTTCTTCAACGCTTCGGTCGTGGCCTAAATGAATGACCTCAACACCTGTGGACTGAATAATTCTTCGCATAATATTGATTGCAGCATCGTGACCATCAAAAAGTGATGCAGCAGTTACAATTCGAACTTTATTGACAGGAATATAAGGCTTTACGACTTCCATTTTTTTGTGAATATGATAATTTATGTGTGCAATTTACGTAAATTTTTAAATATAAATTATTGAAAATTAGAATGACTACAAATTATCATAATGTGTTATTTATTATGAAAAATAAGTTTAGTTTTGAGGAAAATTATTAAGGTACGGATTGTCTAGCCCTGATGGAAATGGAAAGCCCGGAACTTTAGAAAGTTGTTTTTCTTGACAGAAAAAAGCGACCAAAGGAAGCTCTTTTTAGGACTTAGAAAAACACTTTATAAAGTGAGGACTTGAAATGTACAGCAGGATTAGCTACAAATAAAAATAGTATGCAAAAAATTATTATACTGATTCATTGCGAAGACCAAAAAGGAATTATTGCCGCAGTGACTGATTTTATTGTTAGAGTTGAAGGAAATATAATTTATATTGACCAACATGTCGATGTCGAGCAGAATGTATTTTTTATGCGATTGGAATGTGAACTTACGAATCCAAACAGCAATTTGACGGCTATAAAACATGTTTTTGAGCAATCTATCGCAGTTGATTTTAAGATGGCTTGGGAAATTCATCCTAAAAATATAAAACCTAAAATGGCTTTATTTGTTTCAAAATACGATCACTGTCTATTTGATATTTTGGGGCGTTACAGCGCTGGAGAATTTAATGTTGAAATTCCTTTAATTGTGAGCAATCACGAGGATTTAAGGTCGGTTGCTAATCGGTTTGAAATTCCGTTTTACTGTATTCCTTTTACCAAAGAAAACAAAGCAGAAGGTGAAAAACAACAAATCGAATTGCTCCAAAAACACGAAATAGATTTTATTGTTTTGGCGCGTTACATGCAAATCATCACTCCCAATTTGATTTCACTTTACGAAAACAAAATCATCAATATTCATCATTCGTTTTTGCCAGCTTTTCCGGGTGCAAAACCCTATCATTCGGCTTTCAAAAGAGGGGTGAAAATTATTGGAGCTACGAGTCATTATGTAACAGAACAGTTGGATGAAGGCCCAATTATCGAGCAAGATATTACTCGTGTTTCGCACATTAATTCTATTGATGATTTTATCATGAAAGGTCGCGATTTGGAACGCATCGTTTTGGCAAGAGCCATAAAACTTCACGCTGAGCGAAAAACAATGGTTTATGACAATAAAACGGTCGTGTTTTACTAAAAGTTAACGCAACTACAACAAAGTAATAACATATCATTAACAGCTTTGAGTCTAAAATAGTCTGACCTTTGTAGAATAATAAACTGGTTATTTATTATTTTGGTTTTGGTTAGTTAAAAGAATGTCTCGCAATTTTGCGGGACTTTTTTTTGGTCGTATTTTATCAAAAGAGAATGCTAAAAATGATTTCCTTATCCAAAAAACCATTTTTATTTCACAAGGCTTTAACAAAATAAATTACTGGGAAATAAATCGTAATTATTTAAATAACAACTGCTTAAATTATATTTATTTCTAAAACTTGAAATAAACACTTTCCTTCAAAAGAAAACTTAACGTATATCCAACAAACTAATAACATATCATTAACAGCAAAACTTCAAAAACTGCCCGATCTTTGCAGAGTAATAAACTGGTTATTTATTATTTTGGTTTTGGTTAGTTAGTTAAAAAAATGTCTCGCAGATTGTGGGACATTTTTTTTATTTTAGTAAACCAATAAACGACAGGACTTGATTGTTGAAAACCAAGGGTTGTTCTACATTGACCACATGACCGCATTGTTCAATTACAAATAATTTGGATGATTTAAAGTGCTTTTCGACTACCAATCTTACCGATGGTAAAAACATATAATCTTCTTCTCCCATAACATAAAGCGTTGGAATATCCAATTCTACTTGCCGAAACCATTTGAGTACTGGATTGATTTCGGCGGTGAGTTTGAACCATTTGATGAATTCTTTTTGGTATAACTTTTTGGCCTCATTAATAAAAAGCAATCGCGATTGCTTGTGACTTTTTTTAGGCATAATCACAAAGGCAAAAAACTTGTACAACACCAAATAAGGCAACACATATTTAAAAGTATTCCCCAATTTCATCAGGATTTGAGAACGGAAATTCATCTTCAAAATAGCTCCACCAAGAATCATGCTTTGTACTCGCTCGGGGTGCATTTCGGCCAATTGTCGAATGAGAATCGTGCCAAGTGAAATCCCAACAAAATGTGATTTTTCAATTTTCAGATAGTCGATAACTTCCAGAACATCGTTGGCAATAGACTCGAAAGTATATTTTTTTTGGAAAGCATTTTTCAATGTAGATTTTGAACTTCCATGACCTCGCAAATCCAGCAACAAAACATTGTACTGGCTTTTGAAATCCCGAATTTGTTTGAACCATATAGACGAACTACCGCCAGCCCCGTGGACAAAAGTCACCCACTGATCGGTGTTTTCGTTTTTATATATGATGTAGTTTATCAAAATCTAAGATTTTTTATCAATTCCTTTTGTTCCCCCTTTAGGGGGTTAGGGGGTTAATATGCCTTCCATCTCCTCTTGCATCTTCAACGCTTCTTCCTTAGCCTTTTCGGCAAAATCAGTTCCATTCGAAGCATAAATAATCGCTCTCGAAGAATTAATCAGCAAGCCAACATTAGCATTCATTCCGTATTTACAAACTTCCTGAAGACTTCCGCCTTGCGCACCAACTCCGGGAACCAACAAGAAACTATCCGGAACAATCTTCCGAATCTCCGTGAAATATTCCGCTTTGGTCGCTCCCACAACATACATCAGGTTTTCCGAATTTTTCCAGGTTTTTGAGGTTTCCAAAACTTGTTTGTACAATTCTTTTCCGTCCACATTTAAAGTCTGAAAATCAAAAGCACCTTCATTAGAAGTCAAAGCCAACATAATGGTGTGTTTGTTTTCAAAAGCCAAAAAAGGTTCCACCGAATCTTTCCCCATATAAGGCGCCACGGTCACGCTGTCAAAATTCAAATCTTCGAAAAAAGCTTTGGCATACATTGACGAAGTGTTCCCAATATCACCTCGTTTGGCATCGGCAATCGTGAAGATGTCTGGATAATTTTCGTTGATGTAATTGATGGTTTTTTGCAAAGAAATCCAACCTTTTATGCCATAGGCTTCATAAAAAGCCGTGTTGGGTTTATAGGAAACCGCCAAATCGTGTGTGGCATCAATAATCGCTTTGTTGAATTCGAAAATCGGATCTTCGAGTTCTAATAAATGCTTTGGAATTTTATTCAAATCAACGTCCAGTCCTACGCAGAGGAACGATTTCTTGATTTTGATTTGGTCGATAAGTTCTTTAGTTGTCATCGTTGTGTGTTTAACCGCAAAGTTCGCAAAGTTTTTCGCAAAGTACACAAAGTATTAAAAAAAATGCCAACCTTTTTTAGATTGACATTTCTTGATACTTCTTTTTAATAAATCTTTCCGCTAAGCTAACAAAAAATATTTTTTAACCATTAAGAGAATTAAGAAAATTAAGTTTTTAGTCTTAATGAACCTTAATTTTCTTAATGGTTTCAAGAGTAAAATAACTTTATTGTTTAAAAAACCTCACTAGCTTCTTTCAACTTCTCCATATTGTTCACCAATTGCAATTCGTCAACAATTTTCTGAATGTCACCATTCATAATATTTCCTAAATCGTACAACGTCAATCCTACTCTGTGATCCGTCACACGACCTTGTGCATAATTGTAGGTTCTAATTTTGGCCGAACGGTCACCCGAACTCACTTGCGAAGTACGTTTGGTAGCATCTTCAGCTTGTTTTTTGGCCAATTCCATTTCGTACAAACGAGAACGCAAAACCGTCAAAGCCTTATCTTTATTTTTATGTTGCGATTTCTGATCCTGACATTGCGCCACCAAACCGGTTGGAACGTGCGTCAAACGAACTGCCGATTTCGTGGTATTTACTGATTGTCCACCAGGTCCTGACGAACAGAAGAAATCCACACGAACATCGTTCATATCAATTTGTACATCAAATTCTTCGGCTTCCGGAAGTACCATAACCGTCGCTGCCGAGGTGTGAACACGCCCTTGAGTTTCCGTTTGTGGAACACGTTGCACACGGTGAACACCTGCTTCAAACTTCAAAGTACCGTAAACATCTTCTCCGGTAACTTCAAAAATCACCTCTTTGAAACCGCCCGAAGTTCCTTCGTTCATATCCACAACCGAAGTTCTCCAACCCATTCCTTCGCAATATTTGGTGTACATACGGAACAAATCTCCGGCAAAAATACTCGCTTCATCCCCTCCCGTTCCGGCACGAATTTCGACCATCACGTTTTTGGCATCTTCAGGATCCTTCGGAATCAACATAAACTTGATTTCTTCCTCTAGTTCTGGCAATCTTTCTTTGGCTTCTTCGAGTTGCATCTTGGCCATTTCGACCATATCCGCATCACTTCCGTCGGCAATAATTTCGTTAGCTTCATCAATGTTGGCTAAAACTAAAATGTATTCTTCTCTTTTCTCCACCAAAGCTTTGATGCTTTTATACTCTTGGTTCAGTAGCACATAACGCTTTTGATCGGCAATCACATCGGGTTGAATAATCAAATCCGAAATCTCGTCGAAACGCTGCTTTACATATTGAAGTCTATCTAACATATTCTTGTTCCTTTTATTGGAGTGCAAATTTACGAAAAAGAATTACAGTTTGCAAGATTGCTTTTTTGCTGTTTCCCGCCAAACGAGACAATGCAATTAAGTAAAGGATAAACACACCATAACTTTGTCATTCCGACGCAGGAGGAATCTCATTAGTTGCTCTCATTATGTGATTTGTTACGCCTGTTCGCTTTGGTCGAAATGACAAAACAACTTCACTTTCCGTCACTTCGAGTGGTTTTTAATAGTAATGCGGCAGCTTTACTATGAAAAATTGTATCGAGAAGCTTATAAAAACGAGCATTCCTTCTAAAACTAAAAAAAATACAAAAAAAAACACCCTTTTACTGTTTCCCGTAAAATTACTGATTCAAAAGGAGTTAGTTTTGGGAAAGATATAAAAACTTAATCGAAATTAATCAGTATTTTCAGTTGGAATTTATATATTTGAAAGAATAAAAACGCAATGAAGTTTTGCCAAACAACCCATTTTGGGCTTATATACGAAAGTTAATTGAGAATATTTAGGAGTTGGCGGTAAGCACCGTTCAGAATCGATAACAATAACACTAAAAAAAATGAATATAAAAAGAATTGAGATTAATACCTTTCGACATTTAACTAATCTAAATTTTACCTTTGGTAGTATTCTAACCGTAATAGCAGGTGGAAACGGAACAGGAAAAACTTCACTACTGGGGATTATTGGACATGTATTTAAATATGGCAACTCTAATCAGACATTATTTAATGACCGTTTTGAAACAAAATACTCTTCTGTTTTTCGATTTTCTGACACCCACGACATTGCTGGATCTTATACATATAGACTTGTTTTTCAAGACGATAGTTATAAAGATTCTGCATTAAGGATTACAACTGAGAATGGCAAAGTCAGACATAGAATTGATGTTGGTGGTAGAGTAAGAGGTGGTGGTAAATCATCTAAACCAGTAATTTTTCTAAGTCTAAAAAGGCTCTTGCCGTTAGCGCAAGAAAATGAAAGAAATATTCGTCTTGGCTTGCAAACATTAACACCTGAATTAGCTACCGAGTATGGTCAAATTTATAATGAAATATTTTCAACAACAGAAACTATAAATCCAGTTCATACAAAATCTAATAACAAGAATTCATTTTCTCCAACAACCGAAACATTCGATTCTCACGGTATATCTGCAGGTCAAGACAATATAGGCCATATGATTCTTGCATTACTTTCATTTAAAAAACTTAGTCAAGATGACGAAAATTATGATGGAGGACTTTTATTGATTGATGAATTAGATGCAACTCTTTACCCTGCAGCTCAAAAAAATTTAATCAAAGTAATACTTAGAATAGGTCGAGAAATAAATTTGCAAACTATTTTCACAACTCACTCTTCTGACTTACTCAATTTTCTCTCTTCAAAAAACGCATCACAGTTTAAACATTCAACAAATTTTGTAAGTCTTTCAAATTCTTTAGGGGTAGTTTCTGCAAAAGAAGGTTTTAATGAATTGAAAATTTTACTTGCAGATTTAAATCACGAAGCTGTAAGAACAATTCAACCTAAAAAAGTAAATTTTTATTTTGAGGATTACGAAGCTTTTTGCTTTTATAAGAATATAATAGAAGGTATTGATTTCGGATGTGAAAATTCTTTTAAAAACCTAAGTATAAGTTGTGGTACTTACAAGAGTCTAATAGATAAAGGATTTGAAGAATTCTTCAGAAGTGTCGTTGTACTTGATGGCGACTTTAAATCATCATTTAATCAAACTAATAATAATGTTGTTTTTTTACCAGGCTTATTAAGACCTGAAAACATTGTAATGGAATTTCTACAAAATTTACCAGAAAACGATTCATTTTGGGATAATTCATCAAGATATACAAAGAGAGTTTTCATAGATAGCATAAATGGTGTACCAGATAATAGAGAGACTATGAAAAATTGGTTTAATTCTCAAATTGAATTTTGGGGAATTGACGGTTCTAATCTTTTTACTAGATGGAAAGAAATAAATGAATTAGAGGCAAATGAGGTTATAGAAAGATCAAGAGAAATCATAAAAAGAATAATGGATAATTTTTACGATTTATCAACAAACAACTATTAAATCTGCCCCAGCTAGCGCAAGCGTCCCGCTCGTGAACACAAACACAAGCATATAAATTTTAATTGAAAATGGGTACGAGCGTGACGCTCGCACTAGCAAAAGAAAATAAAAAACAAAATACAATTACCTACAACCCAAATAATGAAAAGCATCTTTACAATTCTACTACTCCAGCTCTGCGAAGTGTGAATTTGTCGTAACAGTAAAATAGAATCGTGATTGCTCTGCGAAGTCCCCACGCTAGCGCGAGCGTCCCGCTCGTGAACACAAACACAAGCATATAAATTTTTAATTGGAATTGGCACGATCGGGACGCTCGCGCTAGCAAAAGAAGGCTTAATTAACGCTTCAAAAACCGAAGAAAAAATGAACAAGAAAGAAACCCAGTTCCACAAAGCCTCCCGACTTTGAGGTAGTGAATTTCGATTTTCAACCGATTTGTTTTTAGACCATTTATACCAGTCACAGACTGATACACACATCCTCAAAGTCGGAGACTTTGCGGAGCGAGTTTAGAGTTAAATAAAAAAGTCGTACAACAAACTAGATTTCCTCACATTCCCCCCGCTAGCGCGAGCGTCCCGCTCGTGAACACTAACACAAGCAAATAAATTTTCATTGGAATGGGCACGAGCGGGACGCTCGCGCTAGCAAAAGGTACTTTTGTGGTCGCATTATGCAGAAAATCATAAAGGAATTTGTTTAAAATTTAAATCTACGATTTCAGATTTACCAACAATGACCCAAAAAGTCCAATACAAAGCTATTCACGAAAAAATTCGATATTTCAATGACGACGATTCTTACAGCATTTATCATCTTATTTTTACGAAATCTGAAAATTGGTCTTATGAAAAAGAAATAAGAGCATTTATAATGATTTATAATGGAAATGTAGAATTTGATATCGAAAATCTTACTGAAATAATTTTTGGTTGCAAAACAGATGAATCAACAATAATTGAAATAAGAGAACTAGTAAAAAATCTTGGTTATAAGCATATTTCATTTAAAAAAGTCGTCCAAAGTAAATCTTCATATAAAATTAAAATTACTAAGATATAAATATTACTACTAATAGTTATAACAAAGGTTTTACTTTATTGCAAGCTTGGGTTTAATTTGAAAACTTTAGTAAACATCTTTTTCCTTTCTAATCGTGTGTACATTTTCAAAGTTTGGGTATATTTGTTTTTGGCAGTCTTTAAAACACACAACAGAAGTTAAGCATGTGAATATTAACACATATTCTAAAACAACATTGAAAAAAACAAAATATAACATAGGACATTATAAAGCTATTGCCGAAAAAAATGGCGGAAAATGTTTGAATAATGAATTACTAAATTCAAAAATAAAACTGGATCTAATTTGTGCAGAAAACCACAGGTGGTCCACTTTTCCAAGTAATCTAAGAAGAGGATTTTGGTGTAAAAGTTGTTCTCATAAAAATGCAATGAGCAAATTTAAAAAATCAATAACTGATTGTAATAAAGTTGCAAAGAAAAACAATGGTGTGTGTTTATCAACAGAATATATTAACGCTAACTCAAAAGTTATATGGCAATGCGAAAAAGGACATATTTGGAAAGCAACTTATAACGGAGTTCAAGGTGGAACTTGGTGTAACATTTGTTCTTTTCAAAAAACTGCGGAGAAATTAAAATTGTCTATAGAAGATTGTCATAAAACGGCATTCGAGAGAAATGGACTTTGTCTTTCAAAATCTTATAAAAATACTCAAACAAAATTGACATGGCAATGTAATAAAGGTCATGTTTGGGAATCAACATATGGAAATATTAGAAGTGGAAAGTGGTGTAGAATATGCTCTCAAAAGCAAACTGGACTTAAAAGAAGAACTTCAATTGATTTTTTCAAAAATTATGCTATAAATAAGGATGGAGAGTGCTTAAGTGATACGTACGAAAATCAAAATTCAAAACTTGAATTTAAATGTTCAAAAGGTCACATATGGAAGACGACAGCGGGTTCAATGAAGGCTAGCAAAACTTGGTGTCCAATTTGTGCTGGAACTTTTAAGGTAATAACAGAAAAACAAATAGTAGAAAAATTAGATGAAGTTACAAAAATAGCTTTATCAAAAGGAGGGAAATGTTTATCAACTACATACATTAATAGTAAATCAAAATTAAAATTTCAATGTTCAGAAGGTCATATTTGGGAAACTATTCCTTTGATCATAAAAAAAGGTAGCTGGTGTAATATTTGTACTATGAAAAAAGTCAGCGAAGGACAAAGAGATACAATTGATGATTTTATAAAAATCATCAGAAACAAAGGAGGTAAATGTCTTTCCACCAATTATATTAATGCACAACAAAGTAGAATTCACGTAGAATGTAAATTTGGTCACAGGTGGTATGCACTACCGCAGGGATTAAAAAAAGGAACTTGGTGCAGAAAATGTTATGGAACTGCTAAATCCACTTTAGAGGAAATAAAAGATTTAGCAAAAGGAAGAGACGGTAAATGTCTATCTGACAATTATGTTAACGATATGACTAAAATGATTTGGTCGTGTTCAGAAAATCATATTTGGAGAGCTTCCCCTAATAATATTAAAAGTGGAAAATGGTGTCCAACTTGCTCAAAAGGTATTGGCGAAAGAACTTGTAGATTAAGTTTTGAAAAAATATTTGGTGAAGAATTTAACAGTATAAGACCAGATTGGTTAAAAAACATCTCTGGTAATAAAATGGAGTTGGACGGTTTTAATGAAAAACTAAAAATTGCTTTTGAACATCAAGGTCGTCAACACTATTCCGATAGCAATGTTAATATTAGATATATAAAACAATCAACAATTGAAAACGACAAACAAAAAGCAAAGATTTGTAAAAAATTAGGCATTACTATTATTTATATACCAGAAGTATTTACAGATGTTAAATTAGATGATTTAATCACATACATTATTAAACAACTAGACAAACACAACATTTCATATCCAAAAGAAGCAAAAAATTATAGATTAAATCCGTCGGAGGTTTATACATACACAAAAAATAGAGAATTAATCGAAAGAGAAAAACGAGCGGAAAAAATTATTAAAAATTTAGGAGCTAAAACATTAGATATTTACAGAACAAATAGTGGCGTAAAAATTCGTGTAAAATGTAAAAATAATCATATTTTATCAACAACTACAAGTCAAATCTTAAAAGGAATAGTTTGTCGAAAATGCCAGCCCCCAGCTCCCCGAAGTCTCCCGACTTCGTAGCTATTCCAATAAGCAACTAACACGAGAAAAAGTTAGAACGGCATATAGCAATGGGTACGAAGTCGGGAGACTTCGGAGCACAGTTTTTTAAATTGTTAAATACAAACAACATTTTTAGGTACTTTTTGTTGTACCTGAACAACATTTTCAAATTATCCAAAAAATTACCTCAAATAAAACAAATTGTATAGCTAATTCAGGATTTATTTAATAATCTGTATAGTTTTTTTAGGACGATTCAGCCGAAAATCAAGTCCGTACCAAAGCCCACTCAAAGCCTAGTCAAAGCCCTATATAGAGTATGAATAGTGTATGGTTGTGGTACCCTAAAAAACAGGACAATTCACTTTAAGAAAACAAAACAATTACATCTTGAAAAAACGGTGCGCCTTTGCACCCTTGCGGTAAAAAATCTCCCGTTCATAACTCCTAAAGATTTCCTTTCGATACCAATTTCTAAATTCCTAATTTGCGACTTCAAAATTAGAAAGGAAAAATGAAGGTCTGTATTGCCGAAAAACCAAGTGTTGCCCGCGAAATTGCATCCGTTCTAGGTGCCAATACCAAGCACGATGGGTATTATGAAGGCAATGGCTATCAGGTAACTTACACTTTTGGGCATTTGTGCACCTTGAAAGAACCCAACGATTACAAACCCCACTGGAAAAGTTGGGACCTCAACAACCTGCCGATGCTTCCCGAGAAATTCGAAACCAAAGTGGTCGATAATTCGGGGGTTCAGAAACAATTCAAAATCATAAAAAGCCTGTTCGACAAAGCCGACTTGGTCATCAACTGCGGGGATGCGGGACAAGAAGGAGAACTCATCCAGCGCTGGGTGATGAACGAAGCCCATTACAAAGGCGAAGTAAAACGCTTGTGGATTTCGTCCCTAACCACCGAAGCCATCAAAGAGGGTTTCGAAAACCTGAAACCATCCGCCAATTACGATAATTTATTCTATGCTGGATTTTCCAGAGCCATTGGCGACTGGTTATTGGGTATGAACGCCACCCGTTTGTACACCGTAAAACACGGCGGTTACAAGCAAGTGTTGTCTATTGGGCGGGTGCAAACTCCAACCTTGGCAATGGTCGTGGACCGCTTCAAGGAAATCGAAAACTTCAAACCCCAACCCTATTGGGAGTTGCAAACCTTGTACCGAGAAACGCTTTTTAGCTATGAGGAAGGACGCTTTTTGAATAAGGAAGACGGCGAACTTTTGGCCAACAAAGTCAAGGAAAGTGAGTTCGAAATTGTGTCTGTCGAAAAGAAAAACGGTAATGAATTTGCCCCAAAACTCTTCGATTTAACGGGTTTGCAAGTCTATTGTAATACCAAATTTGGCTTTACAGCAGACGAAACACTCAAAATTGTCCAAACTTTGTACGAACAAAAAGTAGTGACTTATCCCAGAGTGGACACGACCTTTTTACCTAGCGATATCTATCCAAAGGTGCAGGGTATTCTGCAAAATTTGACGAATTACGCCGCCTTGACGCAACCACTTTTGGAAAAAAAGATCAAGAAATCGCCCAAGGTTTTCAACGATAAAAAAGTAACCGACCACCACGCTATTATTCCAACGGGCGTTCAAAGCAATTTGCAATACAATCAGCAGCAAGTATATGATATTATTACACGGCGTTTTATTGCAGTGTTTTACGACGATTGTTTGGTAGCCAATACAACCGTAATGGGAAAAGCTGCCGAAGTCCTATTCAAAACCACCGGAAAAGAAATCTTAAAAAAAGGATTCCGAATAGTTTTTGAAGACCCAAACGCCAAAGAAAAAGAAGCCGATATCTTGCCAAGTTTTGTAGTTGGCGAAAAAGGCCCACACCAACCTTTGTTCTTAGAAAAAGAAACCAAACCGCCCAATCAGTTTACGGAAGCTACTTTGTTGCGTGCTATGGAAACCGCAGGAAAACAAGTCGATGACGAGGATTTACGGGAATTAATGAAGGAAAACGGAATCGGTCGTCCCTCGACACGAGCCAATATAATTGAAACACTTTTTAGACGTCAATACATTGTTCGAAACAAAAAACAGGTTTTGCCCACACCCACAGGAATCCAGCTGATTGATACCATTCAGAATGAATTAGTAAAATCGGCAGAATTGACGGGTTCTTGGGAAAAGCAGTTGAAAGACATTGAAAAAGGAACTTTTACTGCTGGTGCTTTCATTAAGAATATGAAGCAGATGGTCGAGGAATTGGTCTATGAAGTGCGAAAAGAAACCCGAGGCGCCAATATTTCGCACGCAGGAAGTGTCCAAAAACAAGAAGCCGTTGTCGAGAAAAAGAAAGCTGACGGAATTTTGGCGGAAATCTGTCCGAAATGCAAAAAAGCCAACCTCATCAAAGGAAAATCCGCTTACGGCTGTGGCGATTACAAGGCCGGCTGTCGTTTTGTATTGCCTTATACTTTTGCAGAGAAAAAAATATCCGAGAATCAATACTTGCGATTGCTCCAAAAAGGCTCGACCGTAAACTTGAAAGATTTCAAAACCGAAGCCGGAACGGTAGAAGGCCTGCTTCGCTTTGACGAGAATTTCGAACTTAAATTAGAAGAAAAGAAAACCGTCGTGAAACTAATATCAGACACATTAGAATGTCCCAAATGCAAAAAAGGAACAATTCTCAAAGGAAACACTGCCTATGGTTGCACCGACTACAAATCGGGATGTGATTTCAAAGTGCCGTTTGACGTGGTTCGGGCAAAACTAGGAGATCAAAAACCTACCAAAGAATTGGTTTATTTGATTTTGAAAGAAAGTTTTTGAAAGTAGTCAATCTAATTTCGCTGGTACTTAGCCTATTTTATTTTCAAAACATTAATTGCCTCCAGCTTTAGCTGGAGGAATGAAATTAGGATAATTTGTATTGGCTTTAGCCAAAATAGCATACTTTGGCTAAAGCCAATACCATATTGATTCCTTTTCCTCCAGCTAAAGCTAGAGGCAATTTAAAATTATTGACATCCTAGATGATTACTAATTTTTCTAAGGATTTTCCTTTTCCATCTTGAACTAATTGCTATCTTTTTCCTAATTTTGAAACGTTATCAAAGACTAAAAAAAACTTCTTATGAAAAAAGCAATTCTTTCACTCGTTATACTCTTGTCTATTATTTCTTGTAAAAAATCAAAAGAGATTTCTAAAATTGTGGATACCGATTGGTTATTAGGAAAATGGGAAAACAAATCTCCCGATGGCAATTTATTGGAAATTTGGACAAAAGTAAACGACAGCCTCTTCATTGGCGAAAGCTACTTTATAAAAGAAAAAGACACTTTGCATTCTGAAAAAATGGAGTTGCAACAAAAAGGCGAAAATCTTTTTTACATTTCGACCATAAAAGGGCAAAACAACGACAAACCCTTAACTTTCAACCACAATATTGAAATTGAAAAACAATTGATTTTTGAAAACCCTGCAACTGAGTATCCCAGAAAAATCGTTTACAAACCCATTGCAAAAGACCGAATATTCATTGAGGTTTCCGGAATTCAACAAGACAAAACCAGTTCAATCCGTTATTCGATGAAGAAAACGGAATAAAAAATCTAACATTTATCCAATTAATTAAGAATCTTGCCCTAAAAGCAGGATTTTTTTGTTTTAAAATACTCACAAACAACTCTTAATAAATTGTTAATAAATTATTATTAAGATTTAGTCTAAATAAGTTTGGAGATTCAAAAGTAGTTTTTATATTTGCATTGTTATTTTTAATAAGTCTAAATAAATACATAATGAAATATATTTTACCATCCGCATTACTCTTATTATTTTGCCTAAATGGATTTGCACAAGACAAATCTTTACCATCTGAATCAACAGAATTAGACAAAGAATTTTTCGACAACCTCGACACTATAAAAAACAAAAAAGGCGAAGTTCTAAAAGCAGTTATTGTAACAACCCACAAATACCCAAAACCAGTTACCGCCTTGCGTTCTGGATTAAAACCAATGGATGTGCCACAAAGCATACAAGTAATTGGAGCTGAAATTATCGAACAACAACAAGCCATCCGATTGAGTGAAGTTATAAAAAATGCCAATGGTGTTTATGTAGGTTCGGCTCGTGGTGGCGCTCAAGAATCTTTTTATTCTAGAGGTTATGACATGTCAGCAAACAATATGTTTAAAAATGGTTTTCGATACAATGCCGGTTCCATTCCAGAGGTTTCAGGTCTTGAAAAAGTAGAATTCCTAAAAGGAGGTTCTGCTTTATTATTTGGAAATGTAGCCCCTGGAGGAATATTAAATTTGGTTACAAAAACGCCTACTTTCAAAAGTGGAGGAGAAATTTCGATGCAAACCGGAAGTTATTCTTATTACAAACCTTCGGCTGATTTTTATGGTTCCTTGAATAAATTTATGGCCTACCGAATTAATGGTTCTTATGAAAATTCAGAAAGTTTCAGAGATGTGGTAAAAAACGAACGTATTTATATCAACCCTTCTTTACTATTTAATGTATCCAATAAAACCCAAATCACACTTCAAGGCGATTATTTGAGTGCCGATTGGACACCCGATTTTGGAACAGGAGCCATTGGAAAAGAAATTGTAAAAGTTCCTAGAAACAGCTATTTTGGCGCACTTTGGTCCAATGGACAAACGAAATCAACCAGTGCATCTGCCCTAGTCAGCCACGATTTTAATAAAAACTGGAAGTTAAACTTTAATTCCTCTTTTCAATCTTATGACAGACAATCTTTTGGTACAGAACGAATTCAACCCAACGATGAAAAAAATGAAATCCTCTACGGAGACACCAACAGAGCTTTAGGAAAAAATAAAAATTTAGAACAAATATTTGGAGACCAGTTGAGTTTACAAGGATGTTTTAAAACAGGAAGTATCAAACACCAATTCTTTACAGGAGCCGATTGGGAAAATTCATTGGCAACGGCTTATACTTTTACCTTTGCAGAAAAAGCAATTTCTATTAATAACGATGGTAAATATGTTGCTAATTATTATGACATGATAAATCTATTTTCTTTCGACCCAACGACGCAAAGAAATGATATTCCAAAAAACATCACCAATACACAAATAGTTACAACCAACACCAACCGTTTTGGAATTTATGCACAAGATTTAATCTCATTCACAGAAAAAATAAAACTGTTGGCAGGAATCCGTTGGTCTTGGCAAGAATCACAAGCCGATACCAATAATTTAGTAAAAAATACTATTACAGAAGGCGCAAAAAAATTAGACAATGCTTTCTCTCCAAAGCTAGGATTGGTATATCAACCTACAAAAGATATGTCGGTATTTGCCAGTTATTCGAACTCGTTCACACCAAATACTGGAACGACAGTAGATTTACAACCTATAAAACCTTCTATTATTGATCAATATGAAGCCGGAATTAAAAAAGATTTTTGGAAAGGAGTATTAAGTACCAACATTACCGTTTATCAAATTACCAACAGTAATTTAGCCCAAACCGCCGAATTCAAAGCAGACGGAACTACTCCAAATACTGACACTTCTATCAAAACTTTAAGCGGAGAAACCAAAAGCAAAGGGGTGGAAATTGATGTTACCGCAAGACCAATCGAAGGATTGAATATTATTGCAGGATATAGCTACAACGATATGCGTTATTCAAAAACAACGGGAGCAAACGGCAGTTTCATTGAGGGAGATCGCTTGGTAAGAACTCCAGCAAACACAGCTAATTTAAGCTTTTTCTATACCTTACAATCAGGTGCGTTAAAAGGAATGTCTTTTGGAGCCATCGGAAATTATATTGGAGATCGATTTGGTGGTTGGAATGACACTTATGACTCAACAAAACCAAACGGAATAAATGACCGAGATATTCCAATTGAAGGATACACTACAATTGATGCATCGATTGGTTATACTTGGAAAAAAATCTCAATTCTGTGCAAGTTATCTAATATTACCAATGAATTGAATTATACAGCACACGAAAATTACAGTATCAATCCGATTGCTCCTCGTCAGTTTTTTACTAGCATAAAATATAAATTCTAATTAAACCTTTATTCTAAAATTCAGTCAAATATTTCTAATAAACTTCACTTTACACGCTCATGAAAAAAATTAATTTCAGAAACTTACACCGAGATTTAGGCTATTTTTACATCGGATTAATCGTTTCTTTCGCATTCTCAGGACTATTAATGAATCACAGAGAAATGTGGCATCCTGACAAATACACCACCGAAACCAAAGCCATAGAGGTGAAACTTCCTGAAGAAAGCCAAATCAACGAAAAATTTGCAGAAGATTTAGGGAAAAAACTAGGCATCGAAGACAAAATGAGGCGTCATATGGTAAAAAAAGGAGAGTTTAAAATCTCTTTTGAAAACCACGATGTCGAAATCGATATGAAAACCGGAAAAGGAGAAATTGTCACTTTCATCAAAACGCCAATCATCAGCCAAACTATGAAATTGCATAAAAACACCTCTAATTTTTGGATTTATTATTCTGATATTTTTGCCTTGAGTTTAATCATCATTGCTTTGACTGGAACCATAATGATAAAAGCGGGAAAATTCAGTTGGAAAAACCGAGGTTGGAAATTAGCAGTTGCCGGAGTTGTTTTTCCTTTACTATTTTTGATTTTACTAGGTTAGAAATACTTTAAAAACATTTCGAAATCCCAATTATATTTTTATTAATTGGGATTTTTTGCTTTATATATTGACCAAAAATTAATTCAAATATTCTCCATAAAATACTGAAAAACAATTACAAAAAAATTGTTAATAAATATTATTAAGATTTAGTCTAAATAAGTTTTGTAGATTCAAAATTGGTTTTTATATTTGCAATGTTATTTTTATTTAATCTAAATAATGTTAAAAATAGTATCCAAAAATTAAATTTACATAATGAAAAAATTAGTTCCACTCGCTTTACTTTTAATCTCTACCCTAAGTTTTTCGCAAGAAAAAGAAGTAAAAAAAGACACAGTTACAACATTATCTGAAGTTATAATCAATTCAGACGCCATAGTCGGTAACAAGTTCAAAGCAAAAAATAAATCTGGTTCGACATTCTACCTTTCTGAAGCCGATTTAAAAGTATTCAAACAAGATGATATTTCCAGAATTTTAATCAATATACCCGGAGTAACTGTTCAAGAAACAGATGGTTTTGGTTTACGACCAAGCATCGGTATGAGAGGAACAAATCCTGACAGAAGTTCCAAAATAACCTTAATGGAAGATGGTGTTCTTATTGCTCCAGCTCCTTATGCAGCATCAGCCGCTTATTATTTTCCAACAGCTGCTCGAATGAAGGCTTTTGAAATTATAAAAGGAGGAAGTCAAATACAATACGGTCCCTACACTACCAGCGGAGCCATAAATATGGTTTCGACTCAAATACCAAATAATTTTTCAGGCACTGTGAGTGCAACTTATGGCAGTTTTAATACCAAACATCTGTACACAAGTCTAGGTGATTCTTTCAAAAACTTTGCGTACTTGGTAGAATACAACAACAGAAACTCAGATGGTTTTATGGATATCGATTACAGTTCTAAAGAAACTGGTTTTGATGCCAACGATTATGTTGCAAAATTCCGCTTGAACACGGATTTTGATGCAAAAATATACCAATCGCTAACGATGAAGTTACAATACTCCGAAGATGCTTCGCACGAAACATATTTAGGACTTACCGAAGACGATTACAAATTAGACCCTTATCGAAGATACTTAGGTTCCAACGAAGACAATCTAATTACGGACCATTTCCAATTGATGGCTACTCACTTTATTAGACCTTTAGAAAATTTAAATATTACTACCAAAGCGTATCGAAATACTTTTGCCAGAAATTGGTACAAATTAGATGGAGTAAATCTAGGTGCAACTACAGTTTCCATCTCCAATATTTTATTAGAACCTGTAAAATATGCCAATGAATATAATGCCATAAACGGAAGCAGCAATACCATTGCAAATGCACTACGCGTGAAAGCCAACAACAGAAAATATGAATCACAAGGAATACAATCTGTAGGAAACTATAAATTCAATACCGGAAAAACAAACCACGATATCGAATTTGGTGTTCGTTACCACGAAGATTATGAGGACAGATACCAATGGGTTGATGGATATTCCGTAACCAATCAATTTATGAATCAAACCAGCAATGGAATTGGAGGAAGTGATGCCAATAGAATTCAAAGTGCCAAATCATTTGCAACACATATATTATACAACTTAACCGTTGCCGATTTTGTTTTTACACCAGGAATAAGAAACGAAGAAATCACTATCACCAACAAAGATTACGGAAAATCAGATCCAAATAGAATAGGTAATACATTAGTAACTACTGAGAACAATGTAAATGTTTGGATTCCTGGAATGGGTGTTTTATACAATATCAACGATAATTACAAAGTATTTGCAAGCATACATAAAGGTTTTTCTCCTCCTGGAGCCAAAGAAGGTGAAGATGCCGAAAATAGTATTGCAACTGAATTGGGATTTCGTATGAACAAAAATGCTTTTTCATCTGAAATTGTGGTTTACAACAACAACTATTCAAATCTACAAGGAGCCGATACAATGTCAGGCGGAGGTAGCGGAACAGGAGATATCTTCAATGCGGGAGAAGCCAATGTATATGGACTTGAATTATCAGCAACTTATGATGTTTTAAGTAAATCGAATGTTTTTAGATTGCCAATAGCAATGAGCTATACCTATACTAATACCGAATTAAAATCCAATTTTGTGAGTCCAAGTTGGGGAACAGTAACCTACGGCGATGAGATTCCGTTTATTGCAAAAAACCAATTGGCCTTAACCGCTAATCTGGAACACAAAAAGTTCAGTTTAGCCCTAAATGGCCGTTATGTTGGTGAAATAAGAACAAAAGCAGGTCAAGGTGAAATTCCTGAAATCTACAAAATTGATGACAACATCATTATCGATTTTGCCGCCAAATATCACCTTACAAACAAAGTGAGTTTAACCTCAAATATTATCAATTTATTAGATTCACATAAAGCCGTTGCAAAAACTCCAGCGGGGTTAAGACCTAGTCATCCTTTTGGAATTAACGCTGGAATAGTAGCCCAATTCTAAATTACTTTTGTTTGAATTATCACAAACACAACTATATATTTTTTAATTCAAAAAAGGCATTACAAATCTGAAATTGTAATGCCTTTTTATTTTATTTCAAACCAGCCAAACTTTGTTCCAACGTTGCAATTTTAGCCAATGCGTCGGCTTCTTTTTGTCTTTCATTTGCCAAAACTTTTTCTGGGGCTCCATTCACAAATTTCTCGTTAGACAATTTATTTTGAACTGATTTCAAGAAACCTTGAGTGTAAATTAACTCGGTAGTTAGTTTTTCTATTTCGGCTGCCACATCAATATTTCCGGTAATCGGGATAAAATATTCATTTGATTTTACGCGGAAAGACAAAGCACCATCCACTTTATCCGAAACATATTCTAAGGATGTAATGTTTCCTAATTTGGTTACCACAGCATCAAAATAAGTCGAAGCTTTATCGTTATTTACTACTTTCAATTCAATCGTATCTTTAAACGGAATATTCTTGTCTTTACGAATGGTTCTGATTCCAGAAATTACTTCAATCGTATTTTCGAAATCGGAAATTAATTGTGCATTAAATGGTTTTATTTCTGGCCAAGTCGAAACAATCAAAGCATCTTCTGGTGTTCTTTCTGATAATAATTGCCAAATTTCCTCGGTCAAAAATGGCATAAACGGATGCAACAATTTCATATTGTTTTCGAGCATTTCTATGGCTTTCGCCAATGTTACGCTGTCAATGGGTTGTTGGTAAGCCGGTTTTATCATTTCCAAAAACCAAGAACAGAAATCGTCCCAAACTAATTTGTAGATTCCCATCAAAGCATCGGAAATTCTGTATTTTTCGAAATTGTCTTCGATTTCCAAAAGTGTTTGTTGTAATTTGGCTTCATACCATTCAATCGCTACTTTCGAAGATTCTGGTTGTGGAATGGAATCCGAAACTTCCCAACCTTTTATCAATTTGAAAGCATTCCAAATTTTATTAGTAAAGCCTTTTCCTTGGTTGCACAATTCTTCGTCGAACATAATATCGTTTCCTGCAGAAGCACTCAAAAGTAATCCCACACGAACTCCATCGGCACCAAACTTTTCGATTAACTCCAAAGGTTCCGGAGAATTTCCCAACGATTTCGACATTTTACGTCTTTGTTTGTCACGAACCAAGCCAGTCAAATATACATTCGTAAATGGTTTTTTACCTGTGTATTCATAACCTGCAATAATCATTCGCGCCACCCAGAAAAACAAAATATCCGGTCCAGTAACTAAATCATTGGTTGGGTAATAGTATTTAAAATCTTCGTTTTCAGGATCCATAATTCCTCCAAAAACCGACATTGGCCACAGCCAAGAAGAAAACCAAGTGTCAAGAGCGTCAACATCTTGTCTTAAGTCGGAAGTTAGAAGTTGGGAATTAGAAGTTTTTTCTTTGGCTAAAGCCAAAGCCTCTTCAATGTTTTCAGCAACAACGAAATCTTCTTTTCCGTCACCGTAGAAATAAGCAGGAATTTGTTGTCCCCACCACAATTGACGGGAAATATTCCAATCACGGATATTATTCAACCAATGTGCATAGGTATTATTAAAACGAGCAGGATGCAATTTAATATCTCCATCAACCAAAACAGATTGGATTGCCGGCTTTACCAATTCCTCCATTTTCAGGAACCATTGATCAGACAAACGAGGCTCGATTACAGCTTTAGTTCTTTCGGAAGTTCCTACTTTATTTAGATAATTTTCGGTTTTTGCCAAAGCTCCAATTTCTTCTAATTCATTCTCTATTTCAGTACGAACTGCAAAACGGTCTTTCCCTTGATAATGCAAACCAAAACTGTTTAAAGTTGCATCTTCATTGAAAATATCAATGATTTCTAAATTGTGTTTTTCTCCAAGTGCTTTGTCATTTGTATCGTGAGCTGGAGTTACTTTCAAGCATCCTGTTCCAAATTCAATATCTACATATTCGTCTTCGATAATCGGAATTACACGACCACAAATTGGCACAATCGCTTTCTTTCCTTTTAAATGCACAAAACGCTCGTCATTTGGATTAATACAAATTGCCGTATCACCAAAAATAGTTTCCGGACGAGTCGTAGCAATTGTTAAAAAGTCTTCACTTCCCTCGATTTTATATTTTAGGAAATATAATTTCCCTTGTTGTTCTTCATAAATAACTTCTTCGTCGGACAAAGTCGTTTTGGCTTCCGGATCCCAGTTTACCATTCGATACCCACGATAAATCAAACCTTTGTTGTATAAATCCACAAAAGATTTAATTACAGATGCCGACATATCAGGATCCATTGTGAATTTTGTTCTTTCCCAATCACAAGAACAACCCAATTGTTTCAATTGTTCCAAAATGGTTCCTCCGTATTTATCGGTCCAATCGTAAGCATGTTTTAAAAATTCCTCACGGCTTAAATCGGATTTATTGATACCTTCGGATTTTAATTTGGCCACCACTTTAGCTTCCGTCGCAATCGAAGCATGATCCGTTCCGGGAACCCAACAAGCGTTGAAGCCTTTGAGGCGTGCTCTTCGAATCAAAACATCTTGAATGGTATTATTCAACATATGTCCCATATGCAAAACTCCTGTCACGTTGGGCGGAGGAATCACAATGGTATATGGAGTTCTGTGATCGGGTTCTGAATGGAAATAATTGTTCTTCATCCAGTAGTCATACCACTTATTTTCAATAGTTTTAGCGTCAAATTGTGCAGGAATTGTCATAAAAAAGCAACTGTTACAACCAAAATTTAGCTTTGGTCTGATTTTTGTAATTTAAATAGGGAACAAAAGTAAATAATTAAGTACAGTATAAAAAGAGAAATAAATAATTGTAAGCTTAATTAAAAAAAGTAATTTTACTAAACAGAATTTAAACAAAAAGAAAATGAAAAATATAGCCACTATAATAGCAATAGTTTTAATGACTAGTTTTGGTTTTGCTCAAAATGGACCCAAAATTGAGTTCAAAGCAAAAGACAACACTATCGATTATGGAACCACTTCCAAAAAGAAGGATAACGGCGTTCGCTCCTTTGAATTTACAAATTCTGGTGATGCGCCATTGATAATTACCAATGTCCTTTCGACTTGTGGATGTACAGTTCCTACAAAACCCAACGCTCCAATTATGCCAGGAAAAACTGGAAAAATTGATGTGAAATACAGTATGATTCCTGGTCCAATTAGAAAAACCATTACAGTCGAATCGAATGCTGTTAATTATGAAGGCGGAAGGATTCCTTTGAAAATTAAGGGCGATGTAATTGCTGATTAATACCAATTTAAATGACACAAAAACGCTTCTTGATTAACTTTGAGAAGCGTTTTTTTATAACACATTTAGCAATTGAAATCTAAACTTCAGAATTTGACTATCTCTTTCTACGACAAAATTGATCCAATTTTCTTCTTCAGATTTTAATAATGAATAAATTTTTTCTAAAGTAAATTCATATCCAAGTCTTTGATTAATGCTAACGATTATATCTCCTTTTTGAAGTCCGCTGATTGCAGCCGGTGAATTTTTCCGAACATTTACAATCGTATAGATTGGTTTTAAAACAAATTTGTATTTAAAATTACTATAAATAGTGGTTGCTTTTGATTTGCTTTCATTTCCAGCAAAAGGCACGGTTTCTAAACTCACCGTCTCTTGAACCCACTGCAAACCAAAATGTTGAAGTTCAATCCCGCTTTTATTGTAATTAAAAGGTGTTTTGTAATGGGTGTTTTTCTTCAAAAAAAGTTGTTGGTTTTGATAATCAAAAACTAAATTGAATCTTTTTAAAATTTCGGCACCTATTGAACCCGCACGGTCTTTTACCATCCTCACATTTTTCAACGAAGTCGAATCTGGAAAAGCCACAATTGGATTATTAAATTCAAATTTTGAAAAAGTAAATTTTTTAACCTGAGCCCTTTTTCCCTCAACATCTCCACTAAAACCTTTTCCTAAATAATCCTCAAAATTTTTGGCAGGAATATTTATTGATTTTTCTTTGTTTTCGAAAAGCCAAATGGCGTCACTGTTGCCAATATCAATCAATAATTTTGTAGGAATTTCAGCAGAATCGATAATGGTAGTACCCTGAATGTATGGTTTTGATTTTTCGACAGTTATGGGAACCATCTGAAATTTTTTAACAATTCGTTTTCGGTTTTTTTCATTGTCTCTAAAAATCGTAATTCGCTTTCTTTCATAGTTAATTTCAACTAAATTAGATTTTAAAAAATTATAACCAATAATGCCATTTACAGGAATCCCAATGTGTGAAGACAGATTAAAACTTTGATCTAAAACAATGTACAACAAATGGTTATATGATTTTAACCCATTAACTTCCAAAGTGTTATTTTTAGATTTCAACCCTTCAATAGAAGTCTCACCCCCCAAACCTCTCAATGCTATTTTTTCGACATTAAAAAAACTCACTTCTTTCTTTTCTTCCATACTGAACAAAATAGTCTCTTCAACACCAGAATCTAAGAGAAAGTATAACTCCACTTTATTTACCTTTAAGGGAATAAAAATCAAATTATTAATCATTTTAAAAGGGATAATTACTTTATCGGTTCCTTTTTCAAATTGAAATTCGTCCTGTCCAAAAACAGGTAAAGTAGAAATAATAAAAAAACATAAAATGATTATTCGCCTCATCCCAATTATTTTTATAAAGTTAATGAAATATTGAATAATAATGCCCTTTTATTAACAAATAAAGAGAATCGAAGCGATTTATTTCGGAAAAAAAATCGCAAATTTGCACCAAATTTTCAAAATCATGCCAAGTATTTCTATCAGAGGTCGAAAAATGCCCGAATCGCCAATTCGAAAGTTGGCTCCTTATGCAGATATGGCCAAACTAAAAGGTCATAAAGTATATCATTTAAACATTGGTCAACCCGATATAAAAAGTCCAGAAATAGCCATTGAAGCCATAAAAAATATTGATTTAGATATTATAGAATATGGTCCATCGGCAGGTTATGAAAGTTATCGAAAAAAACTAGCTTTATTTTACACCAAGCAAGATGTAAAAGTAGATTATGAAGACATAATGATTACCACTGGTGGTTCTGAAGCACTCTTGTTTGCGCTTGGAAGCATTATGGATCCTGAAGATGAAGTTATAATTCCAGAACCTTTTTATGCTAATTATAGTGCTTTTGCAGCAGAATCAAGTGCAAGAGTAGTACCGGTAATTTCTAATATCGAAAGTGGTTTTACCCTTCCTACAATTGCCGAATTTGAAAAAGCAATTACGCCGAAAAGCAAAGCGATTTTAATCTGTAATCCAAATAATCCAACTGGTTATTTGTATTCGGAATCTGAAATTAATCAGTTGGGAGAATTGGTACGAAAACACGATTTATTTCTAATCGCAGACGAAGTATATCGCGAATTTATTTACGACGAAAGAGACCAACATTTTTCGGTGATGAACCTGAAAGGGATTGAGCAAAATGTCATTATGATCGATTCGGTTTCTAAAAGATACAGTATGTGTGGCGCAAGAATTGGCTGCATGATTACCAAAAACAGAGAAGTTATTTCAGCATCAATGAAATTTGCTCAGGCTCGTTTATGTCCACCAACGATTGAACAAATCGCTTGCAAAGCAGCAATTGACACTCCTCAAAGTTATTTTGATGAAGTTATTTCTGAATATAAAGAACGAAGAGACGCCCTAATTTCTGAATTAAACAAAATAGAAGGTGTAATCGTAACCACCCCAAAAGCGGCGTTTTATTGCATCGCTCAACTTCCTGTTGACAATACTGATGATTTCGCACAATGGCTCCTTGAAAGCTACAATTTAGATGGAGAAACCGTAATGGTAGCTCCTGCGGCAGGATTTTACTCGACACCTGGCGTTGGTTTGAACCAAGTTCGAATTGCTTATGTATTGAAAAAAGAAGATTTAATCCGAGCTGTACAAATCTTAAAAGAAGCCATTAAAGTCTATAATTCGAAATAGTAAAATCCGTAAAACTATTCTGTATCTCGATTATCATTTATCACATTAATTATTAAAGGCTTTAGAATTTCTTTAGCTTTAATTAATTATCTTTACCCCCTAATTTATTTCACACATTAATTGCACCTTTTAATGATAAACTACGAAGAATTTCAAGACGAAATAGGAAACAATCACATCAGTACATCGGCAAAAAATCCAGTAAGAGACGATGCTTTTGACATTTCGGATGAGGAAAAAATTGAAAGAATAAAGAAAGATGTCTCCAATATCCTCCTTACCCTTGGTATGGATTTAACTGACGACAGCTTGAAAGGAACTCCAAATCGTGTAGCAAAAATGTTTGTGAAAGAAATCTTTGGAGGTCTAAATCCGGCAAAAAAACCAAGTGCCTCTACTTTCGAAAACAGCTATAAATATGGAGAAATGTTGGTCGAAAAAAACATTACTGTATATTCTACTTGCGAGCACCACTTGTTGCCTATTATTGGAAGAGCACATGTTGCATATATATCCAATGGAAGAGTCGTTGGGCTATCAAAAATAAACAGAATAGTTGAGTTTTATTCGAAAAGACCTCAGGTTCAAGAACGCTTGACGATGCAAATTGTTCAAGAACTTCAAATGGCGTTGGACACGGAAGACGTAGCTTGTATTATCGATGCCAAACACCTTTGTGTCAACTCAAGAGGAATTAAAGACATCGAAAGCAGTACAGTAACATCTGAATTTGGTGGTAAATTTAAAGAAGAGCAAACTCGCAGAGAACTATTAGAATATATAAAGTTAGAAACGAAGTTTTAAATTTTGGTTAACTGGTTATTTGTTTAATCAGTTAATAGAAATAAAAATTAAACGATTAATCCGTTAACCGATTAAACCCTAAACCAGAATGCCTCTATTCAAATCTCAAAACTTAAAAATATACAATACTCTTTCGGGAGAAAAAGAAGTTTTCAAACCCATTCACGAAGGAAATGTTGGAATGTATGTTTGCGGACCAACGGTCTATAGCAATGTACATCTTGGAAACGTGAGAACTTTTATGTCTTTTGATATAATCTTTAGGTATTTTTTACACTTGGGTTATAAAACGCGTTATGTTAGAAACATCACCGATGCTGGACATTTGACCGATGACGGAAATGTAGAAAACGACCGTTTTGTAAAACAATCTCGATTGGAAAAACTAGAACCTATGGAAGTGGTTCAAAAATACACTGTCGATTTTCATCAGGTTTTAGAAAAATTTAATTTTTTGGCACCCACAATTGAACCTACCGCAACTGGGCATATTATTGAACAAATAGAATTGATTCAAAAACTAATTGCCGATGGTTTTGCTTATGAAACTCAAGGTTCTGTCTATTTTGATGTTTATGAATACAACAAAAAAGGCTTGAATTACGGCGAATTGAGTCACCGAAATGTAGATGAATTAATTGCTAACACTAGAGATTTAGACGGTCAAAACGAAAAGAAAAATCCGCAAGACTTTGCTTTGTGGAAAAATGCTTCGCCAGCTCATATTATGCGATGGAATTCCCCTTGGGGAGAAGGTTTCCCAGGCTGGCATTTAGAATGCACCGCGATGAGTACCAAATATTTAGGAGAACATTTTGATATTCACGGAGGTGGTATGGATTTGAAATTCCCACATCACGAATGCGAAGTGGCTCAAGGAAAAGCTTGTAATGGAACGACGCCTGTTAATCTTTGGATGCACGCCAATATGCTAACCATGAACGGTTTGCGAATGAGTAAATCGACTGGAAATTACATTTTACCCATGGAATTACTTTCGGGAGAAAATACTTTTTTTGAAAAGAAATTTCAACCAAATACAGTTCGTTTTTGCTTTTTACAAGCGCATTATCGCAGTGTTTTGGATATTTCGAACGAGGCAATGTTAGCCAGCGAAAAAGGTCTAAATAGATTGCTTGAAGGCGTAAAATTGATTACAACCATTCAACCCAAAACCACTTCGTCTTTCTCGGTTACCGATTGGATTCAAAGTTGTTATGACGCTATGAATGACGATTTTAACACTCCAATTCTAATTGCTAATTTATTTGAAGGAATTCGGCACGTTAATTTATTAAATGATAATTCTGCCAGCCTGACAGCCGAGGATTTAAAATTATTCAGCCATTCGATAAATACTTTTATCTTTGATGTTTTGGGACTTAAAGACGAGAAATCAGTTGAAAACAATAACGAAAAACTAGAAGGTGTAGTCAATATGCTAATAGGTATGCGAAATGAGGCTAGAGCCAATAAAGATTTTGCAATGTCGGATCAAATTAGAAATCAATTGATTGCTTTAGGAATTCAGTTGAAGGACGGTAAAGAAGGAACGAGTTTTAGTATTCAGTAATCAGTTCGCAGATTGCAGATTTTTAGTACTCTGACTGAACACTTAAAAACGAAATCCTTTTTTCAAAGATATGTTAAATAAAATCCTCATATTCCCCTTTGTATTTTTGGTTCGGTTTTACCAGACGGCGATTTCGCCTTTCACGCCCTCTGCTTGTAGATTTGAACCTACCTGTTCGAGTTATATGATCGAAGCGCTACAAAAACACGGTTTGTTTTATGGTGGTTTTTTAGGAATAAAAAGAATATTGAGTTGTCATCCTTGGGGAAAAACAGGTTATGACCCTGTACCTTCCTCGCCACATTCAAGCCAAAACGTTGATTCCAATAACAAATGCTCACACAAACATTAACTTTTTATAAAGATATACTCTTATTAAAATATATATTTTTACAATCTATAAAAAACATTCTATGACACACGCATTAAATATAATTTGGAATCCATCAGAAGGCATTGATTTAGGTTTTTTTGTAATTCGCTTTTATAGTCTGATGTTTGTAATTGCTTTTGGATTGGGTTGGCTTATAATGAAAAAAATATTCGAACGTGAAAACGAATCACTAGACAAATTAGATTCTTTATTTATTTGGACCGTTTTGGCTACATTGGCTGGAGCCCGTTTGGGTCATGTTTTCTTTTATGATTGGGAGAATTATTATCGCAATCACTTATGGGAAATATTACTTCCAATTAGAGAAAACCCAGAAGGAACTCTTTTTCACTTTATACATGGCTGGGAATTTACAGGTTATACGGGTTTAGCCAGTCACGGAGCAGCAATATCCATAATAATAGCAATGTATTTTTATAGCAAAAACATCTTGAAAAGACCTCAAATGTGGATTTTAGACAGAATTGTTATCGCTGTATCTAGTGGTGCAATCTTTGTTCGTTTAGGCAATTTTTTCAATTCAGAAATTGTTGGAAACGTAACTAGTTCACCATTTGGAATTCGATTTGTTCGAGATCAATTTAGCGCCGGAGAAGCTGTAAATGCTACACAATTAGCAACACCAAATGAAGCCTACAACGCCATAGCGACCAACCCACAGTTTGCAGATTTACTATTACAAGTTCCTGCCAAACACCCAGCACAATTGTATGAAGCTTTTTGCTATATTTTTGTTTTTGCCATACTGTTTTTCTTGTATTGGAAAACCGATGCAAGAGAAAAATCAGGGTATTTATTTGGTCTTTTCCTAGTACTTTTATGGTCTGTCCGTTTTGTTGTGGAATATGTAAAAGAAAGTCAGGGTGGTTTCGAAAGTGCTTTAGGTCTTTTATCTACAGGACAATGGCTCAGCATTCCATTTATATTGATTGGATTATATTTGGTTTTTACAGCCGAAAAACCTGTTCACATATAATTAACCCAAAATATTTTTTTAAAATCAAAAGCCTCACAATTTGCGAGGCTTTCGTTTTTTTATCTCTTTAAAGAAAAATGGGATTTAAATTTTTTGATGCTATTTTGTTCTGAGTATTCTACAGTAAACCAATAGTCGTCAGCGGGCATAGGTTGACCTATATATGTTCCGTCCCATCCCTGTCCTTTTGGACTAATATCTTTCAATAATTTACCATAACGGTCAAATATGTATATTCTGCAATTCGACTGATCACTTAGCCCAGAAATATTCCAATATTCGTTATAAGTATCTCCATTTGGAGTAAAATATTTGGGATAACCAATGACCAAAACATTACTATCGGTTAATTGACTGCAACCATTTAGATCATTTACAGTGATAGAATGCAATCCTGAAGCAACATTTTCGAATAAAGGACTTGCTTGAAATGGTCCGGAATCTATTTGATATAAATAATTAGCTCCAACTGGATTTGTAATAGTAACTATTTGATTTTTGGTAAATGCATCGGTTACTGTCCAATCTAGACTCGATATATTGTTTGATGGATTTACAGTAACGTTTATAGTTTTAATTGATGGTGTGCAAGGCTGACCTGGGTCAGGTGTAAAAACATAAGAAGCACTATTCATATTATCAACCGTTGACGGATTCCAAACACCAGTAATGCCGTTTGGTGAAACTGGACTTAAAGTAGGAGCCACATCTCCAGAACAAAGAGGAAAATCGTTAAAATCAGGCACTATTGGTTCCACTGTAATACTTAAAGTTGTAGCCAATGCGCAAGGAAAAGATGTTGGATTTGGAGTGAATGTATAAATATTCGTACCCATAGTTGAAGTATCAACTGGAGAAGGACTCCAAGTACCCGTAATTCCATTTGTTGATGTTGTTGGTAAAACAACAACATCATTTAAACAATAAGAAGTTGGTGTCGTGCCAAATGTAGGTGTTGTGGTTGATGCTCCACATGGAACACTACAAGTTAAAGTTTGTGATGGAATACAAGGGAGTGTAGCATGTGTCAGTGTTAATGTGGCTGACTGTCCCGGCAACATCCCAAATATTTGCCAATGGGACAATCCTGTACTTCCGGTCACAACTGGACCACCTTGAATGGAATAGGAATAGTTATAAGCATTAGGATTCCCTGGAACATTTCCCCAATCAAAGAATACAGAAGAATTTTTATCCGCTGGTAAGATTTGTGAAGGATCGCAGACTAAAGGTTTATTCACAGTTCCATTGTCAGCAACAACATTGACCACAATTGGAGTTCGTGGAGAACTTTCAACTCCGAGAATGGTTTCTGTAACATAATAAGTTGTTGATCCTACAGTCGTTGTACTTGGCGTGGGAGCTCCAGCTAATGCAACTCCTCCTGATAGCACAGAATACCAATTCAATGTTCCTCCTCCCGAAGGTGTTGCCGTTAATGGTGTTGCAACACTATTTTGACATAAATATATTGGCGAAGTGACTGTCGGCGGAACAGTTGCAAGTATCTTGTTTTCGGAATAATTGACACTGGTTTTTGCAATAACAGATGCATTCGATAAAGCAGTAATCAAAAACAGGCATACTAACGATTTGATTATTTTTTTCATCATTATTAGGTTTTAGGCTGTTTAAAATTTGGGGAATCAACAGCAATATTCAGTAAATATATAAAATTTGGCTTTTGAATAAAACTATTCTATAATTTATTGTGTTTCACGACAAAAAAATAGACGTTGACTGAACAACTTTATTACAAAAAAAAGACTCGAATAAAATTCGAGTCTTTTCAATAATTACAAAAAATTTATTTTATGTATTGTGTTCTTTTTCAATTCTTAAATGTTCTTCTTCGGACATTGTATCACACAAAACTGGTGTTGCAATGAATAATGAAGAATAAGTTCCAACGATAATACCAATAAGCATTGCAAAGATAAATCCTCGAATTGAATCTCCACCAAAAATGAACATAATCAATAATACCAAAATCATAGTTAATGAGGTATTAATAGTTCTAGACATTGTACTATTAATAGATTGATTTACGATACTGTTGAAATCACCTTTGGCTTTCTTGCCTCCCAAAAATTCACGAACTCTGTCGAATACAATTACGGTATCATTCATTGAGTATCCAATTACGGTAAGAATCGCAGCGATAAAGTGCTGGTCAATCTCCATTCCAAAAGGCATAAATTTGTAACACAATGAGTAAATTCCCAATACAAATATTACATCGTGTAGTACAGCTGCAATCGCACCCAAACTATACTGCCATTTTCTGAAACTAACAACCAAATACAATCCTACAATAAGCATGGCTCCAAGAACTGCCCAATAAGCGTTGGTTTTAATATCCTCAGCTACTGTTGGCCCTACTTTAGAAGCTTGTAAAATACCCAATTGTTTACCGTCATAAGCATTTACAAATCGATCATAAGTCAATCCCGCAGCATAATGTTTTTTCAAATTATCATATAATAATTTGTTCACTTCTTCGTCTGCCTCACTGCCGTGTTCTTCAACTTTGTATTTAGTAGTTATTTTTAATTGATTGTTATTACCAATAATTTTGACCTCGGCACTACCATCAAAAACTTTAACTAATTCTGCTTTTATTCCTTCAACTTCTACAGGCTTTTCAAATCGTATTTGGAAAGTTCTTCCTCCAACAAAGTCAACACCTTGATCTAAGCCATTTGTAGCTAATGAATAAATACTAACAATTGTTACAATTGCTGAAAAAGCATAAGTCCATTTTTTGATTTTTAAGAAATCAAAGTGGAAGTTTGTAAAGAAGTTTTTAGAAAAATCAGTTACAAATGATAATTTTCCGCCTTGAAGAATTCTTCTATCAATAAAGATTCGTGCAATAAAGATGGACGTAAACAAAGAGGTTATAATACCTATTAATAAAGTTGTTGCAAAACCCTTGATTGGTCCTGAACCAAAAATAAACAATACAGCACCTGTTAAAATATGAGTGACATTTGCATCAACAATAGAACGCATTGCTCCTTTCCAACTGTACGAAGCAATAACAGCTTCATCCAATGTTTTACCCGAACGTAATTCTTCTTTTGCTCTTTCATAAATAATGATATTCGCATCCACCGCAGTTCCCATTGTCAAAACAATACCGGCAATACCAGGCAATGTAAGAACAGCTCCTAAACTGGCTAAGATTCCAAATAAGAATAATAAGTTGACTGCCAAAGCGATATTCGCATACCAACCAGCTCTTCCGTAATAAACCATCATCCAAAGTGAAACCAATAGCAATCCTAAAAGTGCTGAATTTGTACCATTATCGATAGCTTCTTGACCCAAAGATGGTCCAACAACATCCGATTGAATAATGTCTGCGGCAGCTGGAAGTTTTCCTGCTCTTAAAACATTCGCTAAATCTTTAGTTTCTGCTATTTCAAAATTTCCTGATATCTCAGATCTTCCACCTGAAATTGGACCACTAGAAACACCTGGTGCTGAATATACAATATTATCTAATACAATAGCAATGCTGCTTTTTTGAGTGTAAGCTCTTCCTGTTAATTCTTCCCAAGCTTTTGCGCCTGGACCATTCATTTGCATTGAAACCGCAGGTTTTCCTGATTGATCAAAAGTATCTTTTGCATCTGTAACAACTCCACCACCCATCGATGCAACATTGTCTCTATTGCCTTTCAAAGCATACAATTCGACAGCATCAATTTCTTTTCCTTTAGCATCTGTAAGAGTGGTTGGTTTTCCCCAAACAAATTTAGCATAATGCTGGTCTGGAGCCAATAAAAGTCTTATGTCAGCTCTTCTTAAATAACCACCAACAACTGCAGTATCTTTAGGAGAAAACATACCCAAAACCGGTCCACCACCTTGTTGAATAATTTTATCTAATATAGGATTGTTTCCTTGTTTAGTGTCAACTGAATCTTTTTTGTCAGTTAATAAAGCACTCAAAGTATCTTTAGGAACCGTTTTAACTTCGGTAGTTTTGATTTCGGTTTTTTTCAATGCCTCGTTTGCAGCCATCAAGAAATTACCAATTTCTTCTATTTTATAAGTTTCCCAAAACTCTAATTGAGCTGTACTTTGTAATAATTTTTTAATTCTATCTACATCTTTCGCACCCGGAAGTTCTACAAGAATTCTTCCAGTTTCTCCTAATTTTTGAATGTTAGGTTGTGTAACGCCAAATTTGTCAATACGTTTTCTTAATACTCCAAAAGCACTATCTACAGATTCATCAACTTTTCGTCTGATTACTTTTTGAGTTTCATTATCAGTCATTTTAAAATTGATTTCTCCTTGCAAGGTTTTATTTGCAAAAATATCAGGAGAAGCCAGTTTTACCGTTCCTTTTGAATTTGCTTCAAAAGCTTCGAAAAACTTATCGATATACGTTTTATTTCCCTGCATATTTGCAGTTGCATCGGCTAATGATTTATTAAAAACTGGATTTTTAGAATTATTTGCTAATCCTTTTAAAACATCTTTTACAGAGATTTGTAATATTACATTGATACCCCCTTCTAAGTCAAGACCTTTATTGATTTGTTTGTCTTTTACTTCGTTGTAAGTGAATTTTGTAAATCCAAGATTAAAAACATCTTCTTTACCAATCGAATCTAAATATTTTGATTCTTTTTCAGGATTTCCCTTAGCATACGTTTTTGCTTCGTTTTCGACTTTACTTGAAACGAAAGTGAAAGAAAGTTGGTAAATGCTTACCAATGCAAATAGAATTGCGAAAAATTTAATAAGTCCTTTATTCTGCATTATTACTAAAAATTAATTATTTATTGTATATATTTTTGGTTTTAACCTTTATAAAATAAGCCCTAACATCTATTTTTATTAGAAAATAAAACATTCGGAATTACACCATATTTTTTTAACCGAGCAAATATATAATTAACGTAAAGATTAACCAATATATTTATTGATTAATATCAAAAAAAAGACTGCAAAAGTGCAGTCTTTTCATTTTTTACCCAAATATTCTTATCCTAATATAGAATTTAGGTCGCCATTCATATTTCTAACAGCATCGGCACTTTTGGAGAAAGCCGCTTTTTCAGCATCACTTAATTTGATATCAAGAATTTGTTCAATCCCGTTTTTACCAATAATACAAGGAACACCAATACAAATATCACTTTGTCCGTATTCGCCATCTAGCATTACCGAACAAGCAATCATCTTCTTTTGGTCATTCAAGATGCTATCTACTAAATAAGCAACAGAAGCTCCTGGAGCATACCAAGCCGAAGTTCCTAATAAACCTGTAAGTGTAGCTCCACCAACCATGGTTGCAGCAGCCACATTGGCCAATTCTTCTTCTGATAAAAATTCAGAAACTGGAATTCCATTATACGAAGCCAATCTTGTCAAAGGAATCATTGTTGTATCTCCGTGACCACCAATAACCATTGCAGACACATCATTTGATGGTTTGTCTAATGCTTTTGATAAATAATATCTGAAACGTGAACTATCTAATGCTCCGCCCATTCCGATAACTCTGTTTTTTGGTAAACCTGTAGCTTTCAATGTCAAATAAGTCATTGTATCCATTGGGTTTGAAACCACTACAATGATGGCGTTTGGCGAATGAGTTAATACATTATCAGCAACCGATTTTACGATTCCTGCATTGATACCTATCAATTCTTCACGTGTCATTCCTGGTTTTCTAGGAATTCCTGATGTAATTACTACTACATCGCTATTGGCTGTTTTTGAATAATCATTTGTGATACCTGTAACTTTAGTATTAAAACCAGTATTGGTGGCACATTGAGAAATATCCATAGCCTTACCTTCAGCAAAACCTTCTCTAATATCTAATAATACTACTTCACTTGCAATTCCTCTGTACGAAATTGAATCTGCGCAAGATGCTCCTACATTTCCTGCTCCTACAATTGTAACTTTCATTTAAATTAATTTAATTATTATTTGTTGTTTGTTGTTTAACTACTTATTGTTATGGATTGTTGTTAACTACAAACAACAATCCATAAACTTTATTTACGCATCAATATTAGCATAAACTGCATTTTTCTCGATAAATTCTCTTCTTGGCGGCACTTCATCTCCCATTAACATTGAGAAAACTCTGTCTGCTTCTACAAGACTATCAATATTTACTTGACGCAAAGTTCTGAAACTCGGATTCATTGTGGTTTCCCACAATTGCTCCGCATTCATCTCTCCAAGACCTTTATAACGTTGAATCGCTGCGCTTCCACCCATTTTTGCATTGGCTTGATCGCGTTGATCTTCTGTCCAGGCATATTCTTTTTTATTTCCTTTTTTAACCAAATATAAAGGAGGAGCTGCAATATATACATGTCCTTCCTCGATTAATTCTTTCATAAAGCGGAAGAAGAATGTCAAAATCAAAGTAGAAATGTGACTACCATCGACATCGGCATCACACATAATAATTACTTTATGGTAACGCAATTTTGAGATATTCAAAGCTTTGCTGTCTTCTTCTGTTCCAACGGTTACTCCAAGTGCAGTAAATATATTTCGAATCTCTTCGTTTTCAAAAACTTTATGATGCATGGCTTTTTCGACATTCAAAATTTTACCTCTTAAAGGCAAAATAGCTTGAAATGCTCGGTCGCGACCTTGCTTAGCAGTTCCACCAGCCGAATCTCCCTCGACAAGATATACTTCACATTTTGCAGGATCTTGTTCGGAACAATCGGATAATTTTCCTGGTAATCCACCGCCACCCATTACGGTTTTGCGTTGTACCATTTCACGCGCTTTTTTGGCAGCGTGACGTGCTTGAGCAGCAAGAATTACTTTTTGAACAATGATTCGAGCGTCATTTGGATTTTCTTCCAAATAATTTTCAATCATTTCGCTCACCGCTTGACTTACCGGCGCAACAACTTCTCTATTTCCTAATTTGGTTTTCGTTTGTCCTTCAAATTGTGGCTCTGAAACTTTTACCGAAATAATAGCCGTAAGTCCTTCACGGAAGTCATCTCCGGCAATTTCGAATTTCAATTTGTCCAACATTCCAGAAGCATCTGCATATTTCTTCAAAGCTCTGGTCAAACCAGTTCTGAAACCTTGTAAGTGCGTTCCTCCTTCGTGGGTATTGATATTATTTACGTAAGCAAAAATATTCTCAGTGTAACTAGTATTGTAAATCAAAGCAACCTCAACTGGAATTTCACCTTTTTCAGAATTCATCGAGATGACGTGAGAAATAATTGGCTCTCTATTAGCATCCAAATAACGAACGTATTCTTTCAAACCTTCATCCGAATGAAAAATTTCTGAAACAAAATTTCCGTCTTTATCTACTTCTCTTTTGTCTGTAAAAGTGATGGTAATTCCTTTGTTAAGAAAAGACAATTCACGCATTCTGGACGATAAAGTATCATACGTAAAATCCGTAGTTTGAGTAAAAATTATTGGATCTGGATAAAAAGTAACGATAGTTCCTCTTTTGGTAGTTTCTCCAATTTGTTTTACAGGATAAAGAGATTTCCCTCTTTCGTATTCTTGCTCATATACTTTCCCATCTCTGTGAACTGTCGCTCTCAAATGTTTAGACAACGCATTTACAACAGAAACCCCAACACCGTGCAATCCTCCAGAAACTTTATAAGAATCTTTATCGAATTTTCCTCCGGCGCCAATCTTGGTCATTACAACCTCAAGAGCCGAAACGCCTTCTTTTTTGTGCATATCAACTGGAATTCCTCGCCCGTTGTCTTCAACAGAAACGGAGCCATCCTCATTGATATCCACTCTAATGGTGTCGCAATGACCTCCCATCGCTTCATCAATGGAGTTATCGACAACCTCATAAACTAAATGATGTAGCCCACGAACACCTACATCTCCAATGTACATTGAAGGGCGCATTCTTACGTGCTCCATTCCTTCTAATGCCTGAATACTATCTGCTGAATAATTGTTCTTCTTGATTTCTTCGCTCATATAAATTTACTCTAAAAATGTATTTTTTGTATAACACGCAAATATATGAAACCCGATAGGATTTTATGGTCAAAATACTATTTTAAGTCGTTAAGTTATTAACATTTTGTTGATTTATTGCATAAAAAAACGCTCTCAAATTGAGAACGTTTTTAAATGGTTTTAGATAATAAAATCTAATTTAATTTTTAATGATTCGAACATTCATTTCTTCCACCTTTTTATCCGATAAAAGAGATGGTGCGCCAAATAATAAATCTTCGCTTGAACCTGTTTTTGGGAAAGCCATTACTTCTCTGATGGATGCTTTTTTCTCTAAAATCATCATCAAACGGTCAATTCCCCAAGCAATTCCTCCGTGTGGCGGCGCACCGTATTGGAAAGCTTTATGCATCGTTCCCACACTCTTGATCATTTCTTCTTTGTTGTAACCCATATTTCTATAAGTTGCTTCCAGAATTTCAGATTTATGCGCACGAACCGATCCTCCTCCAATTTCGTAACCGTTCAAGATGATGTCGTATTGCTGCGCGATAATTGTTCCAATTTCATCATCATCTCCTTTCATATGCTTTTCTAAATCGTAAATCGCAGGCATTGAGAATGGATTGTGTGTAAACGTCCATCTTCCTTCATCTGTTCTTTCAAACATTGGAAAATCAACTACCCAAGCCGGACATAATTCCTTCGGATTAATCAAGTGCAGCATTTTTCCCATTTCCTGACGAACAGCATCCAAAGCTTTGTTTGCCGTAGCATAATCTGCTGCCGAGAAGAATACGATATCTCCCACTTGTGCATCTGTAGCTTTTATGATTCCTGCAGCAATATCTTCACCCAAGAACTTGATAATTGGCGACTGCAGTTCCTCTTCATTTACGATAATATAAGCCAATCCGCCTAGACCGTGCTGTTGGGCAATAGCCGTAAGGTTTTCGATCTGGCCTTTTGACATACGTTTGTTTCCCTGTTCTTTGGCCGAAACTTTGATACATTTCACAATTCCACCCTCTTCAATAGGCTTGCTAAATACTTGGAAAGTCGTGTCTTTCACAATATCGGTGATGTCCTGCATTTTCAATCCGTAACGCAAATCAGGTCGGTCACAACCATAGAAATCCATTGCATCTTTGTATGTAATCACTTCAAACGGACGTAAAATCCATTTGTTGCCGTATATTTTTTTCACTACTTCATTAAACATTTTGGTGTTTAAATCTATAATTTGTTGCATACTTGCGTAGGCCATTTCCATATCCAATTGCGTAAATTCCGGCTGACGATCTCCACGAGAATCCTCATCTCTAAAACAACGTGCAATTTGAAAATATTTTTCATAACCGCTTACCATCAACATCTGTTTGAACTGCTGTGGCGCTTGTGGAAGCGTATAAAACATACCCGAACCTTTGCGTGTAGGAACAATAAATTCACGAGCGCCTTCATCGGTTCCAGCACTTAAAATTGGCGTTTCAATTTCCAAGAATTCTTCTTCATCTAAAATGTCACGCAATAATTTGATTACTTTATGACGGTTGACGATGGCTCTTCTTACCTCATCATTTCTGTGATCCAAGAATTTGTATTGGAAACGAATCGCTTCGTTCGTTTTAGCCGCTCTTTTAATCTCAAAAGGCAATGTTTTAGATAAATTTAAAATTTCTAAAACCGAAGTTTCCAATTCAATCTTACCTGTACGCAATCCTGCATTGTAATCATCTTCATTACGTCCAACAACTATCCCTTTTACAGAAATTACAGATTCTGGCTTCAATTTCACCAACTCATCAATATTAGGAAATGACTCCCTGCTGATTCGTACTTGGAAAATCTCATAACTTGAATCACGCAAATCAATAAACATCAATTCACCGTGGTCACGAACACTCGCAATCCAACCGGACAACATCACTTCTTCATTGATACTTTCTTCTGACAACTGTGAAATTTTATGTGTTCTGTAAGTATCTTTTATAATAATAGGGATTTCAGGAAGCGTTTCTTCTTGAGCTTCTTTATTCTCTACAACCGATTCTTTGGAAACTTTTTCAGCCGCTTCCTTATTTTCTAAAACTGCAGCAGCTCCCAATTTGTCTAAAATAATTTGACGAATTACTTTACCATTAGCACCTTTTCCGATAATACCTAAAACCTTACCAACTAAAATACCTGCTTTTCCTTGGTCACCCGCTTTAATATCATTGGCTACAGCCTCATTTTCTGAAATTACAGTAGCAATCACTTCTTGGATTCTATCCTCCGAAATGGTGTTTTCTTCAAAGTACTTGTTGTAATCAAAAGTTCTATCTTTTAAATAACCAACAATCGCATTTTGAACCAAAACCGCCGTGATTTTTTCGGCTTTAAATAATTGAAAAATTTCCGTTAAATGAGCAATGCTATGAATATCGGCATAATCTTCGGCCTTAATATTGTTTGCCAAAGTTTTGGCAACAAATGAAGGATCTTTGATTTCGTTATTTATTTCTACAAATGTTTGCGAACGCAACTTATCTGCCGTGAAAAACTTGGCATCTTGAGGCAAAACACCACCGTTAATCAAAATAGATTCAACTGCATACGGCAAAGCGCTTGTATCTACTTTAATAGCTTCAATCTCTGCTTTAATATTTACAAAAGGCAAATCCGGCTCAGAGATAAAACGATAATCTGCTTCAAATTCTTTTTTACGCATTACTTTGGTCTGCTTTAAATCAGCATCCCACAACACGGTCGTTTGGTCAGGTCTAAATTCTTTGTGCTCGATAAAATAATTGAATTGTTTCTCCACTTCTTCCTTCAAAGCTTCGACCATAAACTTAAACGAGTTCAAGTTTTTGATTTCCGTTCTCGGATTCAATTCGTAACTGTGTTTTTTGCGCAAAGACACCGAAACATCCGATTTAAATTCTCCTTTCTCCAAATTCGCTTCAGAGATTCCCAAGTTTTGAACAATACGTTGAATATATTGTGCGTAAGTAGAAGCATCTTCAATATTACGAATACAAGGCTCCGTAACAATTTCAATTAACGGAACACCAGCTTTATTGAAATCGACCAACGAAATTTTCTTTTCGTGCATCAATTTTGCCGCATCTTCTTCAATATGAACCTGAGTTAAATTCACCGTAAATTGAGAACCGTCATTTCGGTAGCAAGAAACGTGTCCGTCAGGAATTATTGGATTGTGATATTGTGTAATCTGAATATTTTTCGGGTTATCCGGATATTCATAATGCTTTCTATCCCAAGAGATCACTTCATTGCTAAATGACGAGTCCACGGCTTTTCCAAAATAAATTGCTTTGGTGATTGCTTCTTTATTTATGGCAGGCAAAACGCCCATTTGTCCCGTACAAACCGAACATATATTTTGGTTAGGTGTTTCTATTTCTTGATTTGGACAAGAACAAAACAACTTGGTTTTGGTATTCAATCGAACGTGAGTTTCAAGTCCAATTACCAATTCTAAATCGTGGGCTTTTATCGCCGCAGTTAATTGCTCCAATTCCATTATATTGTATCTTTTAAGAAGTTTGCGAACTTCAACACTAATTCATCGTTATTTTTTGCGGCCGTAATTTGCAGTCCAGTACTTGTTCCTTGTGGCACTGTTAAAGTTGGCAATTGTCCCAAACTAAAACCAACAGTATAAGCATCGGACAAATACATTGCCAACGGATCTTTTAAACTGTCTCCAATTTTAGGAGGAGTACTTGGTGTAACAGGTGACAAAATGATATCCACTTCATTAAAATCTTTACTGAAATTTTCAGAAATCTGATCTCTTAAAGCCAATCCTTTCAAATATATTTCATCCGAAAAACCTTGAGACAACACTTGGTTCCCTCCGACAATTCTACGTTTTGTTTCTTCTGAAAAGTTCTCAGAACGAGTAACAGCATAGGTTTCAATTAGATTCTCCGCTTCAATACGGTTACCGTAATTGGTTCCGTCAAGACGAGATAAATTCGAAGCCGTTTCAGCCATTGCCAATGTATAATAAGTAGAAACCAAAATATCAGATTTGAAAAAATCCAATTCTTTTACTTCAATTCCTTTGGCTTTTATTTTTTCGATGCTTACCAAGAAATCAGCTTTTATTTGAGCATCAATAGCATCACTTTCGATGAAGTTTTTGAAATAACCAATTGTTTTTACAGCTGAAGTTGCAATTGCTTCTTCACTAATTTCTGAAGATGTGATTGAAGTTTGATCTTTTGGATCTTTACCGCTCATTACATTCAATACAATTCGAATATCTTCAATTGATTTTGCCAATGGACCAACGCAATCCGTAGAAGATGCGTAAGCCATCAAACCGTATCTTGAAACTCTTCCGTAAGTTGGTTTGAAACCGTAAATATGGTTATAACCCGCAGGCTGACGAATAGAACCGCCCGTATCTCCACCAATAGAAAAAACAGTATATTCCTTCGCAACGTTAACCGCAGAGCCACCACTGGAACCTCCAGCAACTAATTCCGGATTAACAGCATTTTTTACATCTCCAAAAATGGTGTTTTCACTGGAAGAACCGTGACCAAAACTATCGCAGTTTTCTTTTACTAATGGAATAGCACCTGCATCCAATAATTTCTGAATAGCAGTAGCTGTATAAGGCGATTTATAATTTTTCAGCAAATCAGAACTTGCAGTAGCGTAAGTTCCTTGCAACATATATACATCCTTAATTCCAAAAGGAATTCCTTCTAACAGACCTATTGTTTCACCGTTTGCAATTTTAGCATCTACTTTAGCAGCTAATTCTAAAGCCAAAGTGTCTATCAAAGAATTTACAGAATTATACGTATTTTGTTTGAGTAAGTCTAATTTTTCTTGTACCAAAGCTGTACAGCTTATTTGTTTTGACACCAATTGTTGGTGTATTTTTTTTATTTGAGATTCCATTTTATCCTTCTATAACTTTAGCAACCACTAAAAAACCATTTTTTTTGTTCGGGAAATTTTCCAAAATAAGTTGCTTTTCCATAGCCGAACTCTCTATCACAACATCTTCTCTTAAATCACTTACAGACACACAATTATGATTGACATTATTTAAGGAATTATTATTGGATGGAACAGCATTTTTTATTACATCAAATAATTGGTTCACGGACTCTGAGGGCTGTGCTCCTTTAATACTCGACAAGATGTCGACTGTCATTGTTTTGCTCATAATTTATTTAGTTTTAAAGTCAAACTTTTAAGTCGGCAAAATTACGAAAGTTTTATTAGGGAATGGTGTTTTATTTTAATGATTTCAACAGTATTTTGTGAAAGAAGATGTTAGTTTAACATTATGTTAGATTTAATTTCTTTGTTGTAAAACTATGTTGAAATAGTAGTTAATTTATAGAGAATGAGACACGAATAAAACGGATGCAAGCAATACGAATTTTAATGGATTCTTATTCTATACTCTCAATCAAATACTTCGTCACATTAATCTCAAAAGAAAATCCTACTTCATTTCCCATCAGTTTATTTCCCAACGGTGATTGTGGAGAAAGGGCAATAACATTAATTCCTTCAACAGCAATTTTAGGAAGTGCCGCACTTAAATAAAGGTATATCCCATTGGCTTTGACCAAACTGCCCACAATAATGGTTTTGGCAATTGTGGTGGAATCGATTTTATCCAAAATAGTTTTTTGGGCAATTACTTCCTTCAATTTATGATTGAGTTTTTCCTGCTCAATATGCATCATCGACAAAGCCGTTTCGTGTTTGTCGCCGGCAGAACCTTTGGCATCGTTTTTAGAATCTTCGGTCAAAGCCACAATCATATCCTTGAAAACATCGATTCTGTCTTGGACTAATTGCAGATACTGTTGGTGTATTTTTTGTTTGAAAGTCATAATTTAGGAAGAAGTTTAAACACTAAGGCCACGAAGAAAGCACTAAGTACACAGAAAAAAAATAAAAAACTTCGTGATCCTTGTGCCTTCTTTGTGAACTTTGTGGTTAAGAAAAGTCTAAAAATCAAATTTATAATTCGCTCCCAAAACTATCTGAAATCCCTGAACTGGGTAATCCAACCATTTTTGATAGCCTTTATTAGTAATATTATTAGCTTTTAGAAAAGCAGTTAATTGGTCGTTATATTTGAATCCAACGTGTGCGTTTACATCAAAATAACTGTCTAAAGTTATTGGACTTGGCACCGTAATATTTACAAGATCTGTGTTCAATTTTTGATCTTTTCGTTCGCCAACGAAGAATACTTTTGCACCAGCATACCATTTTTCGGTGATGTTGAAATCTACATTTGCGTTTAATTTTACAGCTGGTAAATTCCAGGCTTCACTTTGAATATCATTGGTATAACTGCTAAAAGTTCCATCAACACCAAAAGTCACATCTTCTGAAATATCGGCTTTCAATTCGCCGTAAAAACTCACGGTTTTTGTGTCATCATAAACTACTTGTAGTGAATTCCCAAAAGCATAATTTTCATTTGTAGTGTCTTCGTTGTAATCATTGCTTTTAAACAAAGCTTTATTTCTCTCATTTACATAAGAAGCTCGAAGGTTGTAACTCACCGTATTGGTCAATTTTCCTTTCAAACCGGCGAAAACATCATACTGTTTGTCTGTTGGCCTGATGTCCAATGTTGGCGACAAAAAATGATTTTGATTCACAAAGTCCGAATAGGTATTTTGCTCTAAATTCCCTTCGGCACCAGCGTAGAAAATCATTAAATCGCCAACTACTTTTAACGAAGAATTTATTTGAGGATAAACATAAAATTTATTGCTGTTATTTTGAGTACCCAAACTATAAAACAAGCCAACACCAATATTTATAGTCCAATCATCCTCGTTCATCACAAAACTTGGCGCTATTCCAAAATTAGTGAAGCCATATTTAATTGCATTAGTGTTCGAATAATTTTTCTCGAAACTTCCTCCCAAATAATCGACAATCACATTCGTTTTTACTAATTTATCACTGATATTCAACTCAAAAGAAGGCTTCACGTAAAACCTGTTTTCCGTAGAACCATAATTATCCGAAAAATGATTGAATTTGGCACTCGCTTCCTTTATAATACTTCCTTCAAGTTCAATTTTACTTCCTAAATATAGGTTGTTGTAACTATGCTGCGGATTCATTCCATAAACTAAATTAGCTCTGTCATTTGGAGTTAACGTATTTCCGAAATCTACTGGCAAGCCGTACCAATTGTAAATTTGATTTTTAAAGCCCAAATCGACATTCCATGACAAGTCATTTTCGCGAATTCCATAAGTCAAATCAATGGAAGTATCATAAAAAGAATCATCCAATTCCACTTCCTTGATTCCGCCTTGCGACGAAAGATGACGGAACATTCCGCCCACATAATCATTGGCTCCTAACTCTTGATTAACGAATAATTCGGCGTTTAAAGCTCCGTAATTTCCTCCTCCAATAGTGGCATAGTTATTAAATAATTTAGCTTGTTTCTCTTTTTCGACACCTTCAGCTTTTCCTTTGGATGGTGTAAAAGTCGAGGCTACCGGAAAAGAGAAAATATTGTATTTAATAATTTCTTTTTTGGTGTTTTCGGCATCGTCAAGCACGGGAGTTTCACTAACTTTAAAAGCATCCGAAATGGTTGGCGTGTAAGGTTTCACCACATTTACCACTTCCGTTCCAATGTTTTCGTCCTTTTTAGGATCCTTTTTTTGGGCGAATGAAAACTGGACAATTAGTATTAAGATAAAGGCAAAACTATTTTTGAAATTGATTTTCATAATTATATTTTTTGGGACACTGATAAACGCTAATTTGCTAAAGCAAAGACACAGGTTTTAACGGGCTTTTTTTTTAATTTGTGATTGATGAATTTGTTTTGGCTTCTTCCCTTTTGATGGTATCCAATTCCGTTTGGGCTTCTGAAACTACATCAGGGAAATCGGTAAAGTTTTTTATCACGCTCTCCAAAATATAAGTCGCTTGAAAACTGTCTTTCAATCCATAAAAATTCTTCGCCATCAAGATTAATCCTTTGGCTCCAAAATATTTGTAACTGGAATAATTCTTGGCCAATTTTTGAACAACCAAATTTGAATCTTCGAATTTTCCGTCTTTATTTTTGAAATAGGCATCATAATACAAGGCTTCCGCGGCCAATTCTCCTTTGGCAATGGCTTGCAATTTGGCGTATGCCGAACGCGCTTTGGATTCATCCCCCGTTTGAATGGCAGCGCGAGCAATGATAATTTGCGCATCACTTTTTACATTATCATCCGTTTTTGGATTCGCCAAAACCTTCTCAGCATAAACAACTGAATTGGGATAATCCTTGTTTTCGTAATAACATTTCATCAAATTTGATTGGGCGAATGTTTTGTTTTGAGGAAAATCGGCTTCGTTTTCCAATCGAGATAACACAGCAATCGCTTTGGATTTATCGTCGTTCTTCAAGAAAATTTGTGCCAATCGTGCCAAGGATTGTTCCGTGAATTCGCTTCGAGGTTGTTCAATCACGTATTCATAATTAGGAATGGATTTACTTTCTTGTGCATCCGAAAAATACATTTGAGCCAAGTAGAAATTCGCTTTCAAGGAATGAATCCCGTTTGGAAATTTGGCAACGTAACCACTAAATCCTGTAATAGCTTGCTTGGTATTGTTTTGCAAATATTGTTTTTCGGCAGCTTCGTAAGTGTCATTGTCCAATTCGGCATCGGTCACGGCAACGAAATCCAAAGTACGAACCCAAGTGGCGTATTCATCCACTCTTCCGTTGTCTACATAAATTAATCTTGCAGTGGAAACGGCTTCTAAAGCTTCGGGAGTTTTAGGAAAATCTGCGGCGACTTTCTTGAATTTCGTCAAGGCTTGCTCGTCTTTATCCGAATTGTAATAAATCAATCCTTGGCGCAAAATCGCTTTGGAAGTGAATGAACCGCTTTTGAATTCGGCATTTAATTTATCATAGGTTTTTATCGCTAAGTCTTGTTTGTTATCAGCTACATAAGTGTTTCCAAGTTCAAAATAAGCATCGTCACGATAATCCGATTTTGGATACAATCGCAAGAAAGCATTGAGTTCCTCAATTTTCTTATCGTTTTTGGATATAAATCCGTAGCAAATTGCTTTTTGGAAATAGGCATAATCCGCATCGACGCTTTTCAATTCGATTACCTTGTTATAGGCTTCCAAAGCTGCAGTATATTTTGAAGTCACGAATCGACAATCGGCCAAACGCAAATAGGAATCGTGAAAACGTACTTTATCATCTTTCGAATTTTCAATCTGGTTTTGAAAATAATTCCCCGCTTGATCGTATTCTTTTAACTTGAAATACGAATAAGCGATGTTGTAGTTGCTGTTTTTATATTCGGGTGTTTCCTTGGCTACAGCCAAACCTTGAAATTGTTTGTAACTCACAACTGCATTTTTAAAATCGTCCAAAACATATTCGGTTTCGCCTTTCCAAAAAGTGGCACGAGCCGTGAATTTAGCGTCTTTTTGTTGGTCTAAAGATTTCTCAAATAATGTTGCCGCTTCCTGATATTTCCCGTCCGTGAATAATTCCAATCCTCTATAAAAAGTTACTTTTTGGTAAGCCAATTTATTCTCTGGCGATTTATTTTTCTCCAATAAAACCAATGCTTCCTTGTAGTTCCTTGATGAAATATAGGAATCAATCAACAATCTTTCAATCTCCGATTTGTTGGCGTTATTTGGATATTTTTTAATAAAAGCCATCAAAACAGCTGGCGTACTTTGATAGGAATTTCCAATTTCGTAACTCAATTTGGCATAATTCAAACCCGCATCTTCCTGAATTGCAGCATCAAATTCCATTTCGGAAGCGTTTTTGAAAGCGTTCAAGGCTTGTTGCTTTTTATCCAAATTCAAGTAGCTTTCGCCTAAATGATAATAGGCGTTTTGAGCCACAAAATCTTTTCCTGCAATGATTTTATTGAATTGCGAAATGGCGTTTTCGTAATCCTTTTGCTTGTAATAAGCATATCCCAATTGGTAGAAATCGGTGTTGTTCCATTTCCCTTTTTTGCCTTTATACAATGCCAAATAGGGAATGGATTTGTCGTATTGTTTCAAATTGAAATAGCTTTCGCCAATGATTTTGTTCAATTCCGATTGTTCCAAAGCATTGGATTTTGCCATTGCTTTTGTGCCCAAATCAATTGCTTTTTGGAAATTTCCCAATTTGAAATTCATATCGGCTTGGTAATAGGATAATTTTTCCTTGTATTTTTCTTCGCCTGAAACCTCGTCAAAATACTTGGTAGCTTGTTTGTAATCGTCGCCTTCATAAGCCATAAAACCCAAGTAATACTTAGCTTGCGAACCGTATTCGGCAGAATTCACCACTTTATTCAAATAGGTTGTGGCTTCTTTTTTGTTTTTGGAACTAAAAAAACTGTAGCCTTTTTGGAAGTTGTATTGGTCGCGCTCACTATAAGTCAAATTATTTTCATCCACTTTTTCGAACCATTCCAAAGCTTGCGGATAATTGCCTTGTGCAAAATAATAATGTGCCACTCCAACATAAGCTTGGTTTTGTTTTCTGCTGGTGGGATAATCCGAAACGAAACGTTCCATCAAAACATCAGCATTGGCTTGATTGGTGCGAATGGCGCAATTGGCGATATAAAAAGAACAGTCAGATATCAGTTCTTCATTGGCTGCAGCCGACTTCACTTTTTCGAAAAGTAACTGAGCCGAAGCATATTGATTTTCGTTATACAACAAAATCGCTTTATCAAAATCTTTTGAATCGTTTGTATATATTGCTGATTTTTGGGCTGAAATAGTAGAAATACTTATAAAAAAAAGTAGAAATAAGAGCCTTGAAATTTTTTGCATTGTTTTTTTATTAAAGTAGTCAAATGTATTGTATTCTGTAGGGTATAACGAAATGGTTTTGGGTTTTATTATAAACATCTTTTTTAACAATCCGGAAAATCAAGATTTGAATTTCTGAAATCTTTTGCATTAGCACAGAATTTATTTTGAATACAATCGTTATCTTGCTACTTTTACCAAATAAAATAAATTTTCTTATGTCACAATCTGTATTGTCTTTAAAAAATGCAACCATCGCTCAAGGAGGAAGAACCATTTTATCCAACGTAAATCTTGAGGTTAAGCAAGGTGAATTCATTTATATTATTGGAAAAACTGGGACTGGAAAAAGCAGTTTTATGAAAGCTTTGTATGCCGATTTGCCTTTGGCTGAAGGCGAAGGAACGATTATGGATTTTGATTTGGCTACTTTAAAAGAAGACGATATTCCGTTTTTGAGAAGAAAAATAGGTTTTGTTTTTCAAGATTTTCAGTTATTGCCCGATCGCAATGTAAAAGACAATTTGCATTTTGTACTCAAAGCAACAGGTTGGACAGATGAAACTGAAATTCAGAACAAAATTGACGAAGTTTTAGAAAAAGTTGGCGTGAAAGAATATGCTAATAAAATGCCTCATCAACTTTCTGGTGGTGAGCAACAACGTGTGGCGATTGCCCGAGCTTTGCTGAATAATCCAGAAATAATTCTTGCCGACGAACCCACAGGAAATTTAGATCCACAGACTAGTGCTGAAGTTCTTGAAGTTTTAAAAAAAATAAATGCTACAGGAAAAACAGTCATTATGGCTACTCACGATTATGCTCTGTTGATGAAATTCCCTTCCAAAACATTAAAATGTGAGGATACCAGCCTTTTTGAAGTGGTTCAAAAAACGGTATAATGCTTTCCGTACTCATTCCTACCTACAATTATAATGTAGTTCCTTTGGTTTTGGAATTGCAGAAGCAAGCAGATAGCCTAGGAATTGACTATGAAATTTTAGTGCAAGATGATGTCAGCCAACTATTTATTATTGAAAATTCTGAGATAAATTCGTTTAGCAATTGCAATTTTTCAGTTAACACAGAAAATTTAGGTAGGGGAAAAAACATTAATTTATTATGTTCTAAATCAAAATATGAAAATGTTTTGATTATGGAAGCAGATTCATTTACCGAAAATGAACTCTATCTTAAAAACTATATTGAGAAACTTTCAAAATCTACTACCGTAATTTTTGGTGGTGTTAAATACCCAAAAAAAAATCCTCCAAAAGAAAAAATACTAAGGTGGAAATATGGCAAAAATAGAGAAACTAAATCCTTAAAATACAGACTTACTAACGAATACGATTTTGTGTTTACTTGGAATTTACTTATTAGAAAAGACATTCTTTTAAGAAATCCTTTTCCGGAATTTATTCAAGAATATGGCTATGAAGATTTAATTTTTATAAAAAATTTACGATTAAATACCGTTTCAATATCACATATTGAAAACCCATTGATTCATTATAACGATGAATTTAGTATTGATTTTATTAAAAAGTCAGAAGTTGCAGTACAAACTTTACACACTTTGATAAATACACAAAATATTGATTATGAAGACACTAGATTAAGCTCTGTTTATTTAAATCTAAAAAAACTTCATCTAATTGGACTGGTAGAATCAATTTATTTAAAAACAAAACAGCAACTATTGAACAACTTAATATCTGAAAATCCTAATTTATATGTCTTGGATTTTTATAAACTGGGCTATTTTTGTTCCTTATAATCTAGTAAAATGTACAATAATTTAAAAAAAATAATTCACACCTTTCTGCCTAAAAAAACACTTTTCAAGATAGAGCCTAATCTTAGGTTTTTGTGGGCTTTATTTTATAGAGGTTCAAAACATGAATGCGCTGTTTGCAAAACGAATTTAAGAGCGTGGATTGATTTTCATAAAGACACTATTTGTCCCAATTGTGGAAGTTTGTCTCGAGACCGAAGATTATGGCAACTTATCGAGGAAAATTATTTGATAAATCATATAAAGGTTTTGGACTTTTCACCCTCTAGAAGTTTGTATAGAAAATGGAAGAAACAAAAAGTGACCTATAAAGCTACAGACTTGTCGGGGGATTTTATTTCGAACAATCAATATGATATAACGGCAATTCCAGAAGGCAACAATACCTTTGATTTAATCGTCTGTTATCATATTTTAGAACACGTTATTGACGATTTATCTGCAATGAAAGAACTCCATCGCGTTCTAAAATTCACAGGAACTTTATTGGTTCAGACTCCTTTCAAAAAGGGAGAAATATACGAGGATTACAGTATTATTTCTGCCGAAGAGAGGCTAAAACATTTTGACCAAGAAGATCATGTTAGAATTTATTCGGTAGAAGGTTTAAAAAACAGGTTAACGCAATCTGGGTTTGAAGTGAATGTAAAGGAATTTGATAGTAAAAATACCAAGTATGGTTTTACTAAAAATGAAATTGTGTTTATTCTAAAAAAACAAAATTAAATTTAAAATTTACTTTTTTAAGTTCAAAAATAACGTCTCCCACTTTTTCATTATACCATCAATTTCATATTTTTTACTACTTTGTTGAGCGTTTACTCCCATTTGTATTCTTAGATTTTCGTCTTGAATAAGCAATTCTAGTTTTTGAATAAAAGAATCAGAATTGCCGTCTTCAATCAAAAAACCATTTTCTCCGTCTTCAATAATTGCTCGTGGTCCCGAAGGACAATCATAAGCGACGCAAGGAACACCTGAAGCCAAAGCTTCAAGAATCACCATAGGAAATGCTTCATAACGAGAAGTCATTAAAAACAAGGAAGATTGATTGTAGCTATTTTGAATATCGGTTGTTGGTGGAAGAAAATTGATATGAGTTGAAATTTTCAAATCCTCAGCTATTTTGACAAAAACAGCATTATCAATCCATTGTCCGTAAATGTCAAGAGTCCAATCAGGATGATTTTGAATTATTCGACTCCAAACCAACAGTAACCTGTCAAGTCCTTTTACATAAGGATTCATACACACAGCCATAGCTTTTTTATTGACTAAAGCGGCTTTGCTATTTACCTTAAAACTTAATGGATTAGGAATTACTATGCTATTTTTAGCTTGCCTTCCTATACTTTCTTCTTTAGTTAAAGTAACAAGACAAGTGAATTTAGCGATTGTTTTTTGCTTTAAAAAGCGAACTAATTTAGATCTTAGTTTGCTATATATACTTTTGATTTTTGATTTTTCGAAGAAAACAGAAAAATGCGTTTCAAAAATTACTGGAATTTCCGTTTTTACAAACCATGGTATAAACAGCCACAATACGGCATCGCAAATGACAATTACGTCAGGTTTTTCATCTGTAATAGTTTCTTTGATAAATGAAATATACTCCTTTAAAAACAAAAATCCTTTTTTAGAGTTTTTGAAATTATACCATTTTATGGCTGGATCAAAATCATAAAACCTATTAGAAAGACAATCGTTCACTGATAAAATTCGCACCTCATAATGCAAATGTGTTACCAGATAATTGGCTTTCAAGGAAACAACCCGGGAAATTCCACCAGAGTCAGTTATGTCTGGAACTATGTAGAGAATTTTCATTTTTTGGAAACCAAAAATTCATCAAAATCTCTAATATAATCTTCTTCACTATAATTTGTTGAAGCTAAAACTAAACAAACAGCTCCCGAAGAAAAATTTTCTAGTTCACGCCAAGTATTGTTTTTTATAAGTAATCCTTTGTCAGGCTTATTTAAAGTAATTGTTGTAGACGAAGTTCCATCTTTAAGAACCACATCAAAACTTCCAGAAATCGCAATCAATACTTGTTGCAGCTTTTTATGAGAATGACCACCTCGAATCGACGAACTTGGAATATCATATAAATAATAAACTCTTTTTATATCGAATGGAATCACATCATTTTCAATAACAGCAATATTTCCTAAACTGTTTTCAATTTTAGGAATTTCAATAATTTCAATTTTCATACTTCTCTATCGGTTTTGTTGTAAACATCATCAATTTTCATCAAATTTAACCATTGTTTTCCAATATTATCTAAAGAAAATCGCTGAATACTCTCAGAGGCGTTTGTTTTGCAATAATTATATAAATCTACATCTCCAATAATCAAATTCATTGCCTCGGTCAGTTTTTTTATATTTTGATTTTCGACTAGAAGTCCATTTTTTTTATCAATAATAATTTCTCGTGGTCCAGTGAGACAATCAAAAGCTATTACTGGTGTGCCGCAAGCTAGTGATTCTAAAAGAACATTTGGCATTCCTTCATTCAAACTACTCAAAACAAAAAATTTTGCGTTTTTTAAATATTTAAAGGGATTCACTTGAAATCCTAAAAGATGCACATACTTTGAAACATTATTTTCTAAAGCAATTTTTTCTAATGGCGCTGCATTTCCTAGACCCAAAATAACTAGATGAATGTTTTTTTCCGGCAAAAGTGAATTTGCATAACTCAAAATCAATTTGTCGAATTGTTTTATATTGTCGACATATTGCCCAATTCCTATTATATATTCAAAATCAATATCAACGGCTTCGTTACACTTTTTATTGACTTCTTCTAAATTGATAGGATTCGGAATAGTGACCAAATTATTTAATTGATATTGCTCTTCCAAGAGTTCTCTTATTTGATCTACAATAGCTACCGTTGCGTAAGTCTGATTGTAAATCAATCTAGTCAGCCAAGCACTTTTTGGCATATAATAGT
>ERZ795056.333-NODE-333-length-62239-cov-15.527837_pt1 | contig 62239 bp, 45 predicted proteins | sample MGYA00375140_ERZ795056 | MGnify/ENA primary metagenome ERZ795056 (study PRJEB30185, sample SAMN05720227) | activated sludge metagenome | isolation source: Anaerobic digester | place: USA | collected 2015-03-09 ...
TGATATTTGTACCAGAAGTTGATTGATATATTAATTATCAATCTATCCAATCATCCTGACAAACCGTGTAAGATTCCAATCCAAGATCTTATTAAAAGCTGTTAGAAATCCAATATCAGTCAACTTCTATTTTTTCTTTTATTGATCAGTATAATAATATAAAATCAGAACAATTTTCCAAACAATCGAAAAGCAAACCCAATACCTTTTAAAAACCACGGTTCTGTAATAACCGCAGTGTAAAACCTGGAACGTTACAAAAACCACTATCCTTTACTGTTACTGATAACAGTTTTTGAAAAACCAATATTACCAATATCCTTTGCCTTTAAAAAGGCTTTAGAAAAACCAACTACGCTGAAACCCGGATAAAATTTTTCCGGCTAAACTTTCTGAACTTGTTGTACAAACAAGTAAACTCACTTAAACTTCCATTGTCCAGTGCAATGGAAGTTTTTCTTTTTTTAACCGGCAACGTTGCCGGAACAGCTACAAATTTGCAAGCAGTATCTATTCCATTTTAGAGACGAAAAAAGCCGGTTTCTTATAAATAGAATTTTATTTTTTTTCCGTTCATTTTTATCAATGAAAATTTAATGAAATCCATAACTGCAGCGCTTTTCATTTGCTTCATTTTTTCATTCCATTTTTTGCACTGTTTTTTTTGTTAAGCAATTGATAATAAAATTTTTCAGCCGCCGTTTAAGTAACAGTTTCCAAACATAAAAACAAGAAACGGCTTCCTGTGAAAACTAAAGTTCAACTATCCTAAAGAAGAACACCAAAATCCAATTCCAGTGTTACAATTGTAAAAGATCGTAACCTTGAAAAACCGAAAAACCAATTCCTAGACCTATGCCCTCAAAAGCGATGATGGTCAGAAAAACCGAACACTGAAACCAGAAGTAAATTATTTCTGGAGAGGAAAACCCCTCTTAAAAAATTAAGATCCCGAACTGCCCTCAACAAGCAGTTCAAACAAGGGCTCCCACTGGCAACAGTGGGAGTTTTTGCTTTTTAGCCAGTCGGTACCGAAGGTCAGACCGGCAATGATTTATACAAAGCAGCGCTGCCGGCTTCACAACAAGCCGATCTAATTGAACATTGAATATTGATCAATTACTATTTTTGCAGCATGCTGCTCTACTCTCCTGCTCAAATAACTTATCAACCCAAAAGAATTATTTCCTTAGTTCCATCAATAACTGAATTGCTGTATGATTTGGGTTTGGATATGGAGGTGGCAGGTATCACCAAGTTTTGCGTACATCCGCCAGAAGCTAAAAAAGAAAAAGCCATTATTGGCGGTACAAAGAACATCCATCTGGAAAAAGTTAAAGCACTAAACCCCGATTTTATCATTGCTAATAAGGAAGAAAATGTAAAAGAACAGGTGGAAGCCCTGGCTGGTGAGTGTAATGTATATGTAACAGATATAAACACTTTAGAAGATGCAGTAAATATGATTAATGATATAGGAATGATTACGCACACTTCAATAAAAGCAGACCATATCATTAGTAAGATCAAAGATGGATTTTCGGCCATCAGGCCAATGAACCGGATCGATACCGCCTATTTGATCTGGCGAAATCCTTACATGACCATTGGCGGCGATACATTTATTCATGATATGCTTACAAAATGTGGCCTGCAAAATATTTATTCCTCAAAAACAAGGTACCCGGAAGTTGATATAAAATATTTAAAACAGCAGGCATGTAAGCTGCTCCTCCTATCCTCCGAACCTTATCCCTTTAAACAAAAACATATAGACGAACTGCAGCAACAGTTGCCTGGTACAAAGATATTATTGGTGGATGGGGAAATGTTTAGCTGGTACGGCAGCCGCCTGCTGTATGGCCCCGCTTATTTTACTGAATTGATACAAAGAGTTTCGCAAGCTTGTGCTTATTAAATACTTTGAAACCCATCGTTTCTATCATTGACTTTTATACCGCACTTTCCACAACTTATTAAATATCATTAGTCAAAAACCCAAATTCTACTACTTTTGTACAAATCAAACTATACATCATGGGTAAATACAGAGCCGGGGTATTATTCGGCGAAGAACTAAAAGCACTTTACAACGACGCAAAGGACAACCAGTTTGCCATGCCAGCTGTAAATTGTATTGGTACCAACAGCATCAATGCCACTTTAGAAACAGCTGCAAAGGTAAATTCTCCTGTTATCATTCAGTTTAGCAATGGCGGTGCACAGTTTATGGCGGGCAAAGGAATGCCAAATGATAAATTACAAGGCAATATCTCTGGTGGTATTTCAGGTGCATTGCATATTCATAATGTAGCAAAGTATTATGGTGTGCCCGTGGTGCTCCATACCGACCACGCTGCAAAAAAATGGTTACCCTGGATTAGTGGATTAATAGATGCAGGAGAACAATATTTTAAAGAAAAAGGCCAGCCGCTTTTCTCATCACACATGCTGGATCTGAGCGAAGAACCCATTGAAGAGAACATTCACACTTCTGTTGAGTTTTACAAACGTATGGCGCCGCTGGGTATGGGTATTGAAATTGAACTGGGTGTTACCGGTGGTGAGGAAGATGGCGTTGACAATAGTGATGTCGACAATGAAAAATTATATACTCAACCAGCACACGTAGCCTATTCATATACTGAATTGAGCAAGGTGGGCGAATTATTTACCATTGCGGCAGCATTTGGCAATGTGCATGGTGTTTATAAATCGGGCAATGTGCAATTGACTCCCATCATTTTACACAACAGCCAGGTATATATTGAAAAGGAACTGAAAACGGGTCCTAAGCCTGTGTATTTTGTATTCCATGGCGGCAGTGGATCACCGCAACACCAGATAAGGGAAGCTATTGGGTATGGCGCAATCAAAATGAATATTGATACTGATCTTCAGTGGGCATTTTGGGAAGGTGTACTGCATAACTATAAAAAAATGGAAGGCTATCTGCAAGGTCAGTTGGGCAATCCGGATGGGCCTGATTCCCCCAATAAAAAGCACTACGATCCAAGAGTATGGCTACGCAAAGGAGAAGAAGCCTTTATTAAAAGATTAGAAGTAGCATTTGACGATTTGAATTGTATAAACAGGAATGCGTAATAAATAGTAGTTGCGGGTTTCGGGTTATGGGTTTCGGGTTTTCAAGTGTTGAACCCGTAACCCGTAACTAATCAACCTTTAACTCATTTTTCTTAAAACCTCCTACCTTTGCTCTCCCATCGCCTGCCACGATTCAGGCTTTGGAAAATATATTGACTATGGTAACAAGAGATGAAGATTTTGACTCCTTCCTTGGAGGCCAGGAATCAAACTCATTAGATACAGAAGCGAAATCATCGGGCTCGGGATGGTTTAAGAGGAAGAAAAAGGGTATTTTAACCGAAACCAAAGACAAGGCCGATGCACCAGAAGGTCTTTGGAGTAAATGTCCTAATTGTAAATATACCTGTACCATCAGCGAACTCAAGGAAAATTTATCTGTTTGCCCCAAATGTGATTACCACCACCGCATTGGTAGTGATGAATATTTTAATTTCCTGTTCGATGAGGGTACTTACCAGGAATTGTTTGCCAACATCGTTTCACAAGATTACCTCGGTTTTGTTGACCTGAAGCCTTACAATAAAAGGCTGGATGAAACCTATGCAAAAACAGATATACACGATTCCATCACGGTTGCTCACGGTAAAACGACCGGGCAGGATTTTGTAGTGGCCTGCATGGACTTTGAATTTATTGGTGGCAGCCTGGGCAGTGTAATGGGAGAAAAAATTGCCCGTGCCTGCGACTATTGCATACAGCACCGCATTCCTTTTATGATCATCAATAAAAGCGGTGGTGCAAGAATGATGGAAAGTGCTTTTTCGTTGATGCAACTGGCAAAAACAAGCGGCAAACTTTCTCAACTGGCAGACGCCGGTATACCGTATATTTCTCTTTGCACCGATCCAACTTTTGGCGGAACCACCGCTTCTTTTGCTATGCTTGGAGATATCATCTGTGGTGAACCCGGTGCCTTAATTGGCTTTGCTGGTCCCCGTGTAATTAAAGAAACCATTAAAAAAGATTTACCCGAAGGATTTCAACGCAGTGAGTTTTTGCTGGAGCATGGGTTTTTAGATTTTATTGTGCACCGTAAAGAGTTGAAAGCTAAAATGACGCAGTTGCTGGAATTGTTTAAAGGGTAAATGAAATTATAATATGCTGCAGGCTGTCCTCCGACAGCCTTTTTTTATTTCACTACCTTTCGAACCAGCAATACAAATTAATTCTTGTTGTACCCCGTCAAAAGCTACCAGGCTGAACACCATAGCCCACATTTACCGTTACTTATAACCCCTCAATTTTTAATAGATAAACAGCTTTTTAAAACATCGGTAGTCATGGTTCACTTCCCCAGCTCCAGCACCGAACAATACGCATATTCAAAATGTGTATTCACTTTAATACCAGCCTTCCGGTAAGCCGGCAACAGGCACATACGACGGTGTGCCAACGATTCAACGCCGCTGTCTATCAGCCATTGCAAGGCGATATGTTTTGCCTCTCCACTGCCAAAATAGATACACTCGCCATAATTACGTGTAAGACAATTGATGCGCTCATGCGGCCTGCGTTTGTTCTTTGAAATCTCGTTGCCATAACATTTAGCATCCTCATACAACAAATCATCCGGCATCAGCGCATTGCAGGCCAGCTTAGTACTTAATTCTTTAACCAGGCTATTCTTGTATGTTATAAAATTTTTGTCTTCTATAGTTGGAATGCCCTCATAATTTTTTAGTTCGATGCTGGCAAATTCTGCGGGATACAGCCTGCAAAGATTGATGTATCTGATCACTTCCTTTTCCGTATCACTCAGGCGGTATTCATCAAAAAACGTATTGGCTTTTTGCAGTTGTTCAGAAGTCCATTCCTGGCTAAAACTTTGAATACAAAATTGTAACAGCGTGCAGGTAATCAAAAGCTTTTTCATAGAATAAAATTAATCAAACAAATCCCGTTTCAGCTGCATGACAGGACCATAGGGTGTTAAAAAATGTTTTTAATCTTACTTTTGACTAAATAATTCAAAAGCTAAGTATGGCAGAAATTAAACGGATAGCAAAACTATTTGCCGACCTGCAGCACGGAGATTGCTGGATCGGTGTTAATTTTAAAGATGAATTGTATGATGCAGACGCAGCGCTTGCTGTAAAAACTTTAACCAGTCACAGTAACAGCATCTGGCAATTGGTATTTCATATTATTTATTGGCGAACGGTAGTAGTAAACCGGCTCAATGGAAGTCTTACATTACCACCATTTACTGACTTTGCCCTGCCAGATGAACTCAATGAAGAAAACTGGAAACAAGCCTTGGTGGATTTTGAAAGTGCTTACCACTTATTGCGCAATACTATCCTGCAATTTAAACCGGAAGATCTTGACAAGGCCTCGCCAAAACCGGGGCAAACTTATTACCAGTTAATAATGGGCTGTTTGCAGCACGATGCTTATCACCTGGGACAAATTGTTTTATTGAAAAAGGCATTGGATAAGAAACTGGTACTATAAAAAAACCGGCTGCAGTATGGCTCCTGCAGACCGGCACATCAACCTGTTATAAACAAACTTTAATTTCCTGATTTTACAATTTTCAATGACTGGGTATTACTGCCCTGGCTTACTTTCAATATATAGACCCCGGGCGTTAAACTATTCCCGAAGCTAAACCTGCTATTATTTGTACCAACTGTTTGATACATCATTCTTCCGTCTAGTGAGAATACCTGCAGCGTAACTTTTTCATTGCTTCCTCCCTGCATGTCCATTGTAAATAAATTGGAGGATGGATTTGGATAAGCTTTGATATTGAACACATTAACTATTTCCCTGGACTTGGCCTGGTCGACTCCATTCGGCCTTGATACAGCGGACGCCGTGTCCTTTGCTACGGTTTTAGTTACCGTTTCCACGGTTACGGTGTCATCAGTTTTTTCAACAGACACGGTATTTTCAGGCAGTGTATCAGTTGCAGTTTTCACATTATAGCTGGCTTCGCCTAAAAAAGTTGAATCAGTAGTTGAAGTGTCAGCGGCCATTCTTGCCAGGGTAACTCCAGGTGCTTTTACAAGTATAATGGAAGTAAATGGCTGCAACGTTACTGACGTATAATTAGTGCCATCTACACCTGTGTATGTACCATCAAGGCTGATCGTTTTTGCAGTTCTTGTAGCATTATATTCAAATCGCAGTTGCGATTCGGTATCATAGCGGGTTGCCGTAACCTCATAGAATGCAACATTGTCGATATAGGTGGTTCCGGAGTTTTGCTCCAGTTCAATTACAAAACTTCCACCTGCATCAGTTGCAGGAGCGTTAAATAAAAACTCGTGGTCTTTTCTGCCGGTACCAAAGGTTTTTGTTTGTATGGGAGTAAGATTACTGTAAGGAGAACCGGTTTTGCGTATATACGCCCTCGTAATACCCTGCTGCGTGGTGCCATTCGTACTAAAGCGAAGTACATATTTTTTTCCGGAGTTTACCGCACCGATGGGGCTGTGCAGCAAAATGTATTTGTTGGCTGCAGGCGCAGTAAAATTTATCCTCAAAGCGCCGCCCAGGATCTTACCAGTATTATCCCATACACCACTTACACCTGATCCAAATACTGTAAGCCCGCTAATACCAGTATTAAATAGTCCATTGCTGAATTTATTTAACCCTACAAGGCTATTAACAGCATGTTCAACAGGAACTTTTACAGGTTTTCTGCCATTCAGATCTTTACCTGTCACTGCCTTCCATGCTTCAAGTGAATAAGGTGAAGACTGTATCAATGCGCCACCGGTACTGCTGTATATTTCAAAATTAAAACCTGTTGGGTTAACCATATTGTAGGTATTACTATCAATAGTGCCTAGGTTTGCCAAGGCAGACGAAAGCGTGGTAGTGGCAGGTTCATTGATACCGGAATTGGTATAATAGAATGCCCGCTGTGTGGCCAGCTTAGGATAAAAAATATTGTTCTTTATTGCTACATTCCTGATGGCGCCGATATGTGCCCAGCGCATAATACTCATTGCATTCAGGTTGTTAAAAGATGTGTTACCCCGGATGGTCACCGTTTGGGGATTGTTGCAATGAATGCCATTTTTACCATTATTAAATACTGTATTGTTTAGTACGTTTACATTCATCGTTCTGCCATCGAGGTAGATACCGGTAACAAAAGGAGAAGTGGAGTTTCTTCCAAATGGCGCCCCTACCCCGTTCATTACAATATTGTTGCTGATGGTTCTGTTTGTATAAACTGTTGCCGGACTGGCATCTGTACCTGCAGCATACGTATAAATGCCACCAGCATCATCTTTTACGCAATCAAAATAGTTTACCACATTGTACCGCACATTTACATTGCTGCCCTGGAACTCAATGCCAACATACCCTGTTGTATCTACCGTGTTATATTCAATCAGCAGGTTGTTGGTGCTGGCCATAATGCCTTTGTATGAATTACCATTGCTTAGGCCCATGCCGGGCAATATGCCAGTATTTTTTACAGTACAATTGCGAATGGTAATTGCAGATCCTGCGCTGGCTATAGCCAAAATGCCATTGCTTAAACTATTACGGATATTACAATTTTCAATCAAAAGATTAGAGGTTAGTGAGCTGTTGATAGCCCCGGTTCCGGAATTATTAAAATCGCAGTATTGTATTTTAATATAATTGCCAGACAAAGTAAAGATGGCATTGCCATTAGCACCTTCAAAAGACAAGTTGCTGATATTGATATAACTCTTAGCAGACAAAGTCAGGAGTGTATCTATGCAACTAACCTTTACGGTATATCCGGCAGGTGATACTGTACCAAAAAACATTTGCAGGTACCTGGTACCGGATTTATAATACCACTCACCCAGCCTGTCGAGCGTTCGAACATCATTTTGAATAAAGTACCCGTAACCGTTAGAACCGGTATATGTGGACCCATTGGTATTGACAAAAGTTAATTTGCCGCCGCTCTGGGCAGTTATCTTACCACGATCAAGTACCCACAATTTTTTTCTTACTGCAACTTCAGCACCCGTCCAGTTAGTTGTGCCGGGAAGTTGTGCGTCGGTTATGGAAGTGGCACCAGTGTATGTTTCATAACTCAGGTAACCACCATTAGCAGCATCTGCGTTTGGATATCTTCCCAATGCCTGTGCATTACCATTCAGCGCAACCATATTCAAAGTGCTTTTTGCACCCGGTATATACGCCTGGTAAATACCAGTACTTACCGTTGTCCACGAAGAAGCCGTTACAAAACCAGTAATGATGGGCTTATTCCCCGAACCATAGGCGCTTATCACGATGGGTCTGCCCGAAACGCCCGACTTGCCAACTACAATGGCACCATAAAATGTATCTCCTCTTCTAAAGAGTATACTATCGCCAGCAACAATGCTGTTGAATGAAGCATTTAATTTTGCAATACTCTGCCAGGGAGAAGAAGGAGATGTGCCGTTGTTGTTATTATTTCCGTTGGCTGCTACATAAAAGTTTTTAGCCGAAGCAGGAAAATTGATCACGGTAAAAAACAGCACCAGGCATACGAAGCTTTTCTTCATTTAATCTATTTTTTAATTTTTAAACAAACGGGGGCGTTTTGACAAAACATTCACTGTATGATGTATAACATCAAATTAAAATAACGATACAGTACAAAACTTAATCTTGATTGTAACTGGTAAGGGAAGTTTACAGGTAAATCCTTATTGCCGGGATGATAGGGCCGGTTAACAGGTTACTACCCATTAGCCAAACGCTATGCCAAAGAAAAAGAGACCTTTGGTTGAACCCTGAATTTAACAGTAATTGGCTATTTTTAACCAAATAAAACCTTGTACTACAAATTGCAACCGTTTGCGTAGAATTTGCACTACAACAGCACTTGATAAGTTCTAAGCCATCTTCATCGAATGTTCTATTGCAGGGGATTAAATAATGATGGTACTTTGCAATATCAATAAACAATCAAATCTATAACCGATAGTCCAATTGATAAGCACTTGTGAAAAACCTTTTTTATTTGTTCAATTCCTAAAAACCGCCTTGCTTACTCTGAAATTTACGGGAATTGAAAACAATCCAACTTTTTTATAAGTATGATTATTGAAAGACCACCGGGAAACCAGGTGGTCTTTTTATTGCAATTCTTTAAGGTGGTTAAAGAGCTTAACCCTGTTTTCTGCGAGTGTCCAGTCATACCATTGAATGCGGTCATCTTTTTTAAACCAGGTCATCTGTCTTTTAGCATATTGTCGGGTATTTATTTTAATTGTTTCAATGGCCTGTGAAAGACTTATTTCATTATTTATATAACTAAACATTTCCCGGTAGCCTACTGTTTGCAGTGCATTCAATTCTTTATAAGGAACTAAAGCTTTTACTTCATCTTCCAGCCCATCCTGCATCATTGTATCAACCCGTTTATTAATACGTTCTGTCAATACAGATCTTGGCATCTCCATTCCAATTTTAATGATATTAAAATCTCTTGTTTTTTTTTGTTTTGAATGAAAATCAAGGATCGATCTTCCTGTTGACAATTTTACTTCCAGTGCCCTCATCATGCGTTGAGGATTTTGCATCTCACCGCTTTTAAAGAAAGTATGGTCGTTTTCTTTTAGTTGCTGTTGCAGCCACTCTATACCAAAAGTTTTATATTTTTCCATTACAGCTGTTCTTACCGCAACTTCCACCTGAGGTACTTCATCTATGCCATCACAAAATGCTTTTACATACAGCCCGGTGCCCCCCACCATTACAGTCACCGGTTGTTTTGAAAAAATATGTGCAGCTTTTTCCAGCGCATATTGTTCAAACACAGCAGCATTAACAGTGTCTAGTATCGAATGCGAATTGATGAAATGATGCGAAACAGCTTCAAGTTCTTCAGCAGAAGGTTTAGCTACCCCAATATTGAGCTCTTTAAAACATTGGCGGCTATCGCAGGATATTATTTCCGTGGAAAAATATTTTGCAACTTCAATAGCTAATGCCGTTTTTCCAACGGCTGTAGGACCAACAATGATTATGCAGGTATGTTTCATATTTTAAAAAGGCTTGTAAAGAGCCGTAAAATATATCAGCAAAAAAGCCTGACTCGGTCAGGCTTTTCTGTTATTAAAAATTGCTTATTAAAATTCTTCACCTGCTTCTTCGGCTCCGGCTTCTTCTTCAGCACCAGTACCAGTGGCATTGCCATCTTCATCTTCTTCACTAAATCCATCCAGCATAGCAGCAGAGTTAAGGTCATATTTTTCTTCCACCTCAGCCAGGCGGCTGTCAACAAGCCCCTTGGTACCATACTGCGGAGGTGCAATACCCTCTGTGCGGATGCAACCAGGATAGGTAAGTTTTTTATTTTCTTCTTTATCTACCTGTATCAGTTCCACCCTGAATGTCCAGAGTTTATTGAAATCATACACATAGATAAATTTTTGGTTGGGGTCTTTTATTTCCGATCCCATCAGTGTATCTGCCATTATTAATGGATCTGCCTGGTAGGTTTTATCCTCATACTTTTCAAGCGAAATCTCCCGTCCCCTTACCCATCTGTCATTGCTGCGGTAAAAAGTAGCTTTATGCTTACTGTCAAACTCGTAGCTTTTTAAAATAGTGGTATGAAGGTCTGCAAAGCTTTGGGTATGACGTATCACGATATCCCTGTAAACACTGTCATCATCTTCCCAATAAACCCTGAATTTTAATATTGCCATAAAACGAAATTAGGGATTAGAAACGAAAATGGGAAAATTACGAAAGAAGAAATACGATTTGAGAAAAAAGCCTCATCTATACAAGTTTTGTTTTTCGGCTTTTTGACAAGTCAATCTAATTTGGTTGAAATGGCTGCTGGCAAATTGCCCGTCACCCCTTCATATCTTACCTTAACAAGTTTGTGAGCAGGGTATTTAAATGTACAGGTTTGTATAACACCTCCATTGACATTCATCCGGCGGGCATTGTCTTTCCATGTTATGCCATTACCAATGCTTTTGTTTGCTTTAAGAGCAACGATTGTAAGCATGTTAAAGGCCAGCCCGCTCAACAAATTTTTAGAGGCATTGGGTTCCCCCGGGTTATCGCCAATAATTAACTGGCTTTCACCTGAATTATAACTTTCAAGGTAAACAGAATTGAATAAATTGTTGGATGCTGCCACATGGAGGCCAATGCCGCATGAATGAGCATAATAAACATCCGTCACCAGTTGGTTGCTCCTCATTTCTATGCCTTTGTCGCAAAAATATGCAGCAATGTTTTCCAGCTTACCCGAATGGTTTTGTATTTCGTATATGCCCCGCTGGCAGTATTCAAATTTAAGGTTTCTAATATCCATCAAATAGCAGTTGTTCAGCATCAGACCTTCTTTTAAACCCCAAAAAAGAACCTGGTTCAACTTAATATTATGCGTGTAAATGGCCAAAATACCTACCTGGTTGTTTCTTCTATAGTCTGGTTTTTCTCTTAAAATGGGTTTACCTCCACTAGTAAAACTTCCCTTTCCATAAATGCCAATATTATTTATTTCTGCAGTGTACTGCCTTGTACTGGTTAAATTCCTTGTATCTCCAGCTGCCTGGTAAGAAATTACCGGTTTCAACTCGGAACTGTCATTAAAGTCTGCATATATCGATACCGTACCTACACCCACAATCTTAATGCTGGCGCTCCTGGTGCCCTTTTGGAATTCGCGGCTATTGAGCTTTGTTGTTTTTGAATATTTTTTCACCGGTGCAGAAACATAACAATCCGCAGCTTTTATTGCATAACCACCAATTATCAATGTATTAGTGAACCTGTACACGCCTGCGGGAACTATGATTTCAGGTGTTTGATATTGAGGGAAGCTTAGTACATAAGAAATGGCACTGTCCCATGCAGCCAAATCATCCTGGATGCCATCGCCCTTGGCGCCAAAATCTTTTATGTTCACCTGCTGACCATAATGGATGGTACACAAACAAAGACAACTGATTAACAGTAGTAATTTTTTCATGTTGAAAATTTGACATTGTGATGGAGATCAATCCAGCAGGTCATTTAGCCAAAATTTACTTTGGGGCCACACCCTGTTCTGCTGCTTTTTCTATCATAAAAGCATAGGCTGCATCAAAGTCATTAAGAATTACACCATCCAGGATAGCTTCCCGTATGGCATTTTTAATATCACCCACCGTTTTGCATGGCGGCAAATTAAATGTGTTCATGATGATCTCGCCTGTAATGGGTGGCTGCCAGTTTCTTATTTGATCTTTGTTTTCCACTTCTTCGCAGCGTCTTTCCACCAGTTCGAAATTCTCCAGGTAGCGTTTTACTTTTTGTTTGTTCTTTGAAGTGATATCAGCCCTGCATAACATCATCAGCGCATCAAAATCTTCCCCGGCATCAAATAACAACCGGCGAATAGCCGAATCAGTTATACTCTCTTTTGTAAGACTGATGGGACGCAGATGCAGTTCCACCAGTTTACGAACAAATTTCATCTTATCATTTTGCGGCAGTTTTAACCTGGTAAAGATCTTTGGCACCATCCTTCCTCCCACCACTTCATGCCCATGAAAGGTCCAGCCATGGCCTTCTTCAAACTTCTTAGTGGCAGGTTTGGCAATGTCATGCAGTACAGCTGCCCAGCGTATCCAAAGGTCATCTGTTGCCGTGCAAACATTATCCACAACCTGCAGGGTATGATAAAAATTATCTTTATGTCCATGTCCATCAATATACTCAGCACCAGCCAGTGCAACCATTTCAGGAAAGATGATCTTTAACAAACCACTTTTATATAACAGGTCAAAACCAACGGAAGGTTTTGCTGTAAGTAAAATTTTATTAAGTTCATCTGCAATGCGTTCACCACTTACTATTTTTATCCGGTGAGCATTTTCTTTAATGGCAGCAAAAGTTGCCGGTAGTATGGTATAATTTAACTGGGTTGCAAAACGTATTCCCCTCATCATACGCAAAGGGTCGTCACTAAATGTTTTTTCCGGTTCCAGTGGGGTTTGTATCAGTTTGGCTTCTATATCTTTTACCCCGTTAAAGGGATCTACCAATTTGCCAAAGTCATCTTTATTCAGGCTGATAGCAAGTGCATTGATGGTGAAGTCTCTCCTGTCCTGGTCGTCTTCCAGGGTTCCCGGTTCTACTTCAGGTTTGCGGCTATTGCGGTTGTAGCTTTCCTTCCTTGCCCCCACAAACTCTATCTCCCAACCATCGGATTTTATTTGTGCAGTACCAAAATTCTTAAAGAAGTTCACTTCAGGTTTGGATGAAAATTTTTTTGATACTTCTTCCGCCAATAAAATACCATCCCCAAGGCAAACAATATCCATGTCTTTAGTGGGCCTGCCGATGATCTTGTCTCTTACAAAACCGCCGATAAGGTAACAGGGCAGCTGCAACGCCGTAGCAGCATCGCTGATCTTATGTAATATTTCCATTTCCTTATGGGTGCAGTCGATATCCATGAAGGCAAAAATAACGGGCATTATCCAATGAACAATATGCAATAAGCAATAAGCAAATCAGCATAATAATATATTCTGCATTGAATGAGTCAACCTTTAAATCATCTATTCCCAATTTCTCTTGTCAAATTTTCCCATTTTCCCATTTTCCCATTTTCACATTTTCACATTTTCCCATTTTCAAATTATCAAATCATCACATTATCCCATCTTCAGATTTTCGCCTTGGCATTTACTAACTGCCCCTTTGGCCATTCCGGCATTAATGTTGTCAATATATACATCCACTAAAAAAACAGCTATTCCGCTGTACATTTTGACATTTTGACTATATATTGAATTATGAACCATAACCAGTACATTTTACAGGGCGGCGAAGACGAAATGGAGTTTATGCCTATCATTCCCTTAAACGAAGACGGATCCGAAGAAGAAGGCCTGCAAAGCATTTCAGGCGATTTGCCCATCCTGCCTTTAAGAAATACCGTTTTGTTTCCCGGCGTGGTTTTGCCCATCACTGTGGGCAGAGATAAGAGCATTAAGGCGGTACAGGATGTTTACAAGGGTGACAAATTGATAGGTGTGATAGCGCAAAAAGACAGTAGCGTGGAAGAACCTACCGTAAGCGATCTGGAAGAAATTGGAACGGTGGCAAAAATTGCTAAACTGATAAAAATGCCCGATGGCGGAACTACGATTATTATCCAGGGGAAAAAACGATTTAAGATAGATGAGATAACAACCGACGACCCATACTTTAAAGCAAAAGTAGTGCTCCTGGAAGAAGAAGTGGTGAAAGATGACCCGGATTTTGCTGCTATGACAGGCAGTATTAAGGATTTGGCATCCCAGATCATCACCCTTTCTCCCAACCTGCCCAGCGAGGCCGGTATTATTTTAAAGAATATTGAAAACCCTGCGTTTCTGATTCATTTTGTAAGCAGCAACCTCAGCAGTGATATCAAAGACAAACAACGCCTGTTGGTAACCAACCACATTAAAGCCAGGGCAGAACTATTGCTGAATTTGTTACACACTGAACTTCAGTACACAGAACTTAAAAATAAAGTCACCAATAAAACAAGGGCTGAGCTGGACAAACAGCAAAAAGAATACTTTTTGCAGCAGCAAATGAAAGCCATCAAAGAAGAACTGGGTGGCGATAATGTGGCGGAAGTAAAAGACATGCTGAAGAAGGCTGAAACAAAAAAATGGACAGATGCCGCCAGGGACATGTTTAAAAAAGGTATTGAGAAGCTGGAAAGAATGCATCCCAGTACACCTGATTATTCCGTTGTATACAATCACCTCGACCTGATGCTTGATCTGCCCTGGCTTGACTACACAGAAGATTCATACGACTTAAAGAAGGCGAAAAAGATACTGGACCATGACCATTACAGCATGGATAAAATAAAAGAAAGGATACTGGAGTACCTGGCTGTGTTGAAACTAAAAGGAGATATGAAAAGCCCGATCCTTTGCTTTGTTGGCCCGCCGGGTATCGGTAAAACCAGTTTAGGAAAAAGTATCGCCAACGCTGTTGCCCGTAAATATGTAAGGGTTAGTTTAGGCGGCCTGCATGACGAAAGCGAGATACGTGGACATCGTAAAACCTATATTGGTGCAATGCCTGGCCGCATTATCCAGTCTATCCGAAAAATAAAAAGCAGTAACCCGGTAATGATACTGGATGAAATTGATAAAATTGGAACCGATCACCGGGGTGATCCCTCTTCAGCATTGCTGGAAGTATTAGATCCGGAGCAGAACAATAATTTTTATGATAATTACCTTGAGCTGGAGTACGACCTGAGTAAAGTGCTTTTTATTGCTACGGCCAATAACCTAAACAATATTCAGCCAGCATTAAGAGACCGGTTAGAAATAATTGACCTGAGCGGTTATGCAGTGGAAGAAAAGATAGAGATAGCCAAACGTCATTTGTTGCCAAAGCAAAAAGAGGCGCATGGTTTAAAGGATGTAAACATAAAAATTGCAGATAAAGTACTGGAAAAATTAATTGAAGACTATACCAGGGAGAGCGGTGTACGTGACCTCGACAGGCAACTGGCTGGAGTTATGCGTAACCTGGCAAAACAATATGCTGTTAAGGGAAAGATAAAACCGACCCTTACACAACAGGACCTGGAAAAGATATTGGGCAGGGCAAGGTTTACCAATGATATGTATAAGGTAGCCAATATGCCGGGTGTAGCTGTCGGTTTGGCGTGGACCTATGTTGGAGGTGATATACTTTTTATAGAAACCACTTTAAGTGATGGCAAGGGCGAATTAAAAATGACAGGTAACCTTGGTAATGTGATGAAAGAGAGTGCTTCCACAGCTTATACCTGGCTGCAGGCAAACGCTAAAAAGTTTGATATTGACCCGGAGATGTTCATCAAAAAGAACGTTCATATTCACATACCGGAAGGAGCCGTTCCCAAAGACGGGCCCAGTGCCGGCATCACGATGATGACAGCACTGACCAGTGCATTTACCAACAGGCGGATAAGGCCATACTTAGCAATGACAGGAGAAATCACCCTCAGGGGGCAGGTGTTGCCAGTTGGAGGTATCAAAGAAAAAGTGCTGGCTGCAAAGAGAGCAGGGTTAAAAGAAATTATTATGTGCTGGCAAAACGAAAAAGATGTGGCAGAAATAAATCCCGCTTTTATAAAAGGCACTAAGTTTCATTATGTAAAAACCATGCAGCAGGTACTGGAGATCGCACTTTCCTAGGTATTTTCCTGGACTTATATACAACTCCACTCTACGCAATATATGGTATATTATTGTCAGGTCTGTATATAAACCACTCTGATAAGTTCTAAAAAACCTCCTGAAATCCAGGAGGTTTTTACGTATCTGATCATCTTATTTTACCAGGCCGGGAACCTCTTAAAAAAAAAATTAAAAAAAACTAAAAAAAATGTTGCGTATGTCATAACAAAACCTGAAATTGCACTCATAGGAATCAACATCATTCATGTTGGTTGTTTTAAGGGTTAAAGAAATTCCCTCCCGTTCTCGGGAGGGAATTCGTTTTTTAGGCATATTTAAGTGAAGTAAAACTGTCCCTTTAAAGAAGTTTTTTTAATGTTCTGCAGCCTTTTTGCCAAATAGCACCACGAAACCTGTGATAAGAAAAGCCGCTACTACGTCAATTGTATAGTGCGCATGCTGAAAAAGTACCAGCACCCCAACTGATACAGCAGCTAAAAAACCAATCAGCCTGTCATTTCTCTTTTCAAAACAAAGGGCCAGCATCAGCATATTGGAGGTATGACCGGAGAAGAAAAGATCTTTCGTCATAAATACATCTTTGCCTCCATAAGTGATACTGGTAAGCGGGTCTTTAATGGCGATAAGGGTTGCCGGTGGGTCAAGCGGTGTAAGATAAATGGATAGCATTCTCATTAAACTAAGAAAACTGAGACAATAAACCGCATTGATAAAGATGACCGGAAAATAAAAACTCCTGATTATGAAAAGCAATGTAGTTGACCAGATAATTATGAAGATGGGGATAGAGAGGTCAACCGGGCCAATATACCGAAGAAGTATATCATCCAGGATCACCCCATTTCGCTTTTCGATATAAGCAAAAAAATACGGAAATAAAAGCAGGATGCAGGTCAGCATGATCACCCCGGCGATCAGCTTGTTTCTAAACCGGGTATTTTCAAGCGCTGCTCCCCAGTTGGTAGTTTTAAGTCCAGCATAATTTGTTTGTTCCTGCACGGCTGCAAAGGTACCTTATAAGGATTAATATTTTGACCTGCTGGCGAAATTAACGGAACCTTAAAAGATTGTAAAGACAGCCCATTACTTGCTTACAACAGGCTCGTCAGGCACTTTTTTATTTTTAGCATCTGCATTGAGCGCTACTGAAAAAACAAACAGGATCTTTCCATCTGCAATGGCATCATCAGCATTCAGCATTTCAGCCTTGCCAAAATTACTATCGTTACAGTTGACACAGCCTAGTATGATCTCCTCTTTGTAAAAATCGAGTTTTCCTTTATTTCCGGTTATTACTGTCCCGGGTTTGGTGGAACTGCCGGCATAAAAATGAATATCATCACCATTTAAAATCCTGAGTTCATATAAGGTCATACCGGGATGAACACCGCTTTTGAAATGCCATTCGCTTTCAGCCACAAAGCTGCCTGTTCCCACAGCACTTTTTAATTTTTGCTGGCTTCCAAACAATACATCATCTATCCCTCTCCTGTTTACTTCATCCTTCCATATAAAAACTGCCTGCCTTGGTGTGTTACTAAAAAGCACAGAACAATTGGCCAGCTCGTTACCAGAGAAATAATAGAAGTCCTTTTTTACATTCTCCTCTCCAAAATAGTGCACCAGGTATTCATGCGAGGGAAAATGCAACAGGTCATCAGCATAGTTTACCTCTTGTGGATCGGGAAAATCCTGCTCATGAAACTGGAGAGTATAAAAAAGGATACTGTCCTTTATTTCATTGTATGTTTTAATGGTGAAATCCTTGTGCTGGTAAAACAGGTTTGTTTTGCCCGGTTCGCCTTCCATATTGCAGTAAAAACCCATTGCTTTGAGCTCTTTTATCAACGCAAGAAATTCATCTCCGGAGGCTGTTTGATATATCAATTGGAAATCTTTCTCAAACTCCTTACACAAAATGGCACGTGGAATAGAATCAAGCAATTTGCCCTTTTTTATTGCTGATTTGAATTCGTAATGTTTAATAAGCGTATCCTCGTTCTTTGTATTAAAAGTAAACATAAACTTTCTCCGGGCAGCCCAATCATCAAATTTAGCCGCTGGCACAGTGAATATTTCAACCAGTTTTTGCGAATTAAGTGCCTGTCCGGACAGGGTTTGTACAGACAATACGAATAAGCATGGAAAAAGCAATTTCTTCATTGGCCGTTTTTATAAATGGGACAAAATGATAGAATGCAGGATAGATTCCTGTGGAACTAAAAGGAATAACGAAAAAAATGGTGGCTTATTACTGAAAAGAGAACTTAAAGGATCAAACCGCCTGGGGCTGTTGCTTGAAATGGTTGCACCAGGCTAAAAATTTTTGGAGGCCTTTGCGTTTGGCATCATCCAGCCTGTATTGTACATACTGTGTGTAATATTTCTTGAGGTCAAATTCGTCGCAGGGATTTTCGTTTATTACTTCGTCCAGCCTTTGCAAGCCATATTCATTGGCTGCATTAAATGCTTCTATAAAATGAGGTGGAACGGGTTTATTGCTTACCCAGGCTGCAAATACAAAGGGTAGTCCGGTATGTAGTTTCCATGCTTCAGCAAGGTCATAGATAAAAGGTGAAATTTTCCGCTGTTTAAATGCCCTGTCGCCTATCACTACTGCTGCCGTGCTGCCCTTTATTTCGCTGATAAAATCCACGCCAGCTTTTTTGAACACGGGTTTCACCTGCCAATATTCTTTCAGCAAATATTGAACGAGCATTACAGAAGTCCGGCTCTGGTAGTCGAGTAATACAGTTGTAATTTCGTCTAATGGCACTTCGCTAAAAAGACAAACACTCGCAACCGGCCCGTCGGCAGCTATGCAGTAATCCGCAACAATATGATGTTCTTTCAAATCAGGGATGATGGCAACCGGCACCAGGCCAATATCAATCGAATTCTCTAACAGCGCCTTTGCAATTTTGCCTGGATAGTCATACATTAACTCAACTTCATCCTTCATCAATCCTTTTTCCAAACCAAATACCAGGGGTTTTGTATTAAGATAATTTACTGCACCCACTTTTGTTTTTATTGCACTTGCTTCCGTGTTCAAATTCATCCGGCAAAGATACGGTCAGGGCCTGTTTTTTCCGCAGCAGCAGTTATCTTTGCGGCCTCAGATTATATTATGGAAATATCAGCACTCACAGCCATTAGCCCCGTAGATGGAAGATACCGTAAACAACTGCAGCACCTGGACGAATATTTCAGCGAGTTTGCGCTTATCAAATACAGGGTGCTGGTGGAAGTGGAGTATTTTATCTTTCTTGCTGAAAAAAAATTTTTCAAATTACCTGCCACAATAAAAACGCAATTACTGAATACTGTTGCCGGGTTTTCTATTGCGGATGCAGAGCAGATTAAGGAAACAGAAAAAATCACCAATCATGACGTGAAGGCCGTTGAATACTTTTTAAAAGCCGTTTTGGATAAGTGCAATGCAGGCCATTTGAAAGAATGGATACATTTTGGTCTTACATCACAGGATATCAACAACACTTCCATTCCTTTAAGCTGGAAACATGCAATGGAGCATGAATATTTACCAGCGGTAATCAATTTGCAGGCTGCTGTACATAAAATGGCGGAGGATTATAAAACTGTTCCCATGCTGGCGAAAACCCATGGGCAACCTGCATCGCCTACGAGGCTGGGAAAAGAAATGATGGTGTTTGTGGAAAGAATAGAAAATCAAATACAACTGTTCAGCTATATTCCATTCACTGCTAAATTTGGCGGAGCAACCGGTAATTTTAATGCTCACCAGGTGGCCTACCCTAAATACAACTGGGTGAAATTTGCGAATGAATTTGTAGAAACAAAACTCGGACTTGACCGTCAGCAGTTCACAACACAAATTGAACACTACGACACTTTAGCCGCACATTTTGACGCAGTGAAACGTATCAATACCATATTGATAGATTTTTGCCGTGATATCTGGACCTATATCAGCATGGATTATTTCAAACAAAAAACCAAAAAGGGTGAAATTGGCAGCAGCGCCATGCCGCATAAAGTAAACCCGATCGATTTCGAAAACGCTGAAGGCAATCTGGGTATTGCCAATGCGCTGCTGGAACATTTTTCGGCCAAACTTCCAGTGTCAAGACTACAAAGAGACTTAACTGATTCCACCGTGTTGCGGAACATTGGCGTTCCTGTAGCACATACGATACTGGCTATAAGATCTATTGAAAAAGGAATTGAAAAATTAGTACTCAACGAAACGGCTATTCATAAAGACCTGGATAATAACTGGGCTGTGGTTGCAGAAGCCATACAAACTGTTTTAAGAAGGGAGAACTACCCTGCACCTTATGAAGCATTAAAAGAACTAACCAGGGGAAGTAGTGCTATTGATAAAAAAGCCATCCACCATTTTATCAGTACGCTAAAAGTTTCAACCGAAGTAAAAAAAGAATTAAAGGCCATAACTCCTTTTAATTATACAGGAGTTTAGTCCCTCTCCCATTTTCTTTTGCAGGATCCTTGTTGCTTTATCACAGTCCAGCCTTCTTGCTTTGCTTTTTTTAAGAGGCGTTTCCGAAGCTTTTTAGGATAGAATATTTTCCGGTATGTTTTCCTGTTGGTGTATTTTTTCAATATCCCTAACTGTGCCAGCACCTCGTAAGTTGCGGCTCCGCATCTCATGCCAAAAAAGGCATAATCATAAGGCGTATTTGCGAGATAACAGGTGGCTATACTGTCAAACATTCGCTTTTGTTGAAGGCTAACCGGCACTAATACGATTGTCTTCTTTACACTATCCGGATTCCCTCCCAATATTCCATAGAATGCATGGCCGGTATGTTCTGCATACCCGCTATGCCTGTTTTTATTATTAGAAAACACGTGAAATGTACCTTTAGGAACAAAATTTAATATCCTGTTGCTGTTGCTTTCAATACCAACATGGCCGCCGAGTTTGCCACCAAACCATTTTGGCTCTGTTGCTTTAAATGCTCTTTTGGGCTTTGAGCCATATAAGAAATGTACTTTGATATAAAAACTGTCCTGGGAAAAAAGAGGAATGGCAACAGTACAGGCAATTAATAAAATGATGAGTTTGCGCATGTTTGCAGGCTAACGCAAACAATATTACTACAAACCGTTGCAGTATCAATTATTTACAAGTTAAAAAACTGTTCAAATTATTTCACCATTACTTTCACCAGTTGGTTGGTATTATCAGGCAGCAATACATTTAGCTGGTATATGCCCGATGTTAACCGTACAGAAGGTGTAACAATGAATGTATTGCTGCCACCAGGGTGGTTCATTTTATTTGCAGTGATTATTTTTCCATCAGGGGAAAGCAATGTGAGCCGGTATTCACCAGTGGGCATCTTGCTGCTTATTTGCACCACTACTTTATTATCAACAACCGGGTTAGGGAAAACATATAAGCCAGCACTTCCTTTTAATACTGCAACACGTGCGGTGCCGCTGTAGTTGATCACATCCTGTTTGCTGGTTGCTTTGATACGATAGTAAAAAATGCCCGCGTTTGTATAACCGTCACTAAATGTATACCTGGAAGTGCTGCCATGGTTTCTTCCTGCAACCCTGCCCACAACTGAAAAATTCACCCCGTCTTCAGAACGTTCTATTTCGTATGTATCAAGATTGTCTTCCTCTGCAGCCTCCCATTTTACCGTTACATTTTCATTTTTATACAAGGCCTCACAATTAATAAACCGATGCCATTTTCTAAACAGGAGCCTGAACCTTTCCCATGCGGCGCTGGCATCATCCGTAACTGAGAACGGGACTATTGTTCTTTGCTTCAGGCTAACAGGGATCTTTATATTGAGATAGGTATCTTCAAGATAACAGGCCAGATTGTTGACTACCATATTGTCTGGCTCAAATGCAAGCTGGTAATTGCGGGCTCTCATTTGCGAGGTATTGAGAAAGATCGTATCCCTCATTGAAACAGGTTTTCTTCTCTCAATAGCAAATATTTTTCCTCCTTTTCTTAAACCAAGGTTCTCTGAAGCATTATTGTACTTATTTACATCAAGATCATCAACGTTGTTATTGTAAGTCCGCTTGAAATTGACCAGCACACCGTCTATTAGTGAAACACTGTTGTTATGATCAACATATAAATTAGCCCGTAACTGGCTGCTTACTGCAGGTGCCGGTCTGAATACCATGCTGGTACTGCCATCCACTTTTATTGTTTCATTCAGGTTAATGGTTTTAGGGGTGGCACCAAAATCAACCATTACAGCAGCACCGGATTGTATGGTGCCAATATTGTCTATTCCCTGGCTGCCGCCGGAAGACGGATAATCGTTTAATGAACTCACTGTTCTGTCGTAGGAAGAACCGTTGTAAGCCAGTGTTACCCAGGCCCCTGCGCCATAGGAGCCGGTTAAGGTGGGGTCCCACATATAAAATTTATTTTCGCCTAAAGAGAAACCGTTTTGTGCGGCAATGCTGTTGAAATTGATAGCGGAAGCAAAAGGGTTACCCAATACCGTTATACCGGTACTTGTTATGCTCACGGGAGTGTTATTGGCAACCTTTAAATGCCCGGATGTTCTGAGTACAGTATTGTCAGGTACAGTAAATGTTCCAAAAGTGAGGTCTACAGCCCGGCTGCCCCTTACAAAAAGCATATAGCCTGGCTCATCGGTCACTTTTTGGGTATAAAGTGAGGTTGACACAGGCAAGCCATTCCATGCTCCTGCACTGAATACTCTAATGGATGAATTGCCATTGACGTTTTGGTCATATCCATTAGCGTTAGTGCCACCACTGATATGAACTCCAAAACCATCATTGGGATTACTTGCAGGCGTTGCAGGCCCCATTGGCCATTTGGTTGCAGTTTCCTGCCAGTTACTATTGATGCTTCCACCCGAAGCAGCTGTTACAGGTGCAGTAAGCAGCCGCCAGGCCCTTCTTGCCGGAATAAAGCGTTCAACGATAAATTTTCCAGTACCATTATAGTTAAAAGAAGCACCGCTTCCAACAGGGCCAACACTGGCAGTTGCAAAAGCATCAGACTTAATAGTAATATCACTGTTGTTTAAACTAACAGTGCCGTTTACAGGCTGTAATTTTCCAGATATGGAAAATGACTGGTCAAAATTTACTCCGGAAATATTATCCACCTCCAATATATTCATGGCCCCTACAGTAGCTGTACTGCCCGGGAAACTTTGTGGATTGCTGCCATTCAAAACGATCCTGCCATTATTCGTTATGATACCGGCAGTATTGGTATAATTTCCTTTTATCGACAATTCACCTGCAACATTTATTGTTAGAGATGCCCCTGGTTGAATTGTTATATTTCTTACGTCCTGTATGGTACTGATTAATGGATAGTTGACAAGCCCGGTTGGGATAATGGCATCCGTACTGGCTGTCGGCACAAGCCCCCCGCACCAGTTAGTGTTGTCATTCCAGCTGGTATTGTTACCAAGCCAGGTACCGGTTAACTTTACCGTTACTGCTGCCACAGGATTTCCGGTTGATGCAGCCGGCACATTGCCATCACACGGAGCAGTTCCACCGCTGGCCCTGAGATAGTAGTTGGCGCTGGCAGTTGGCGTGATGATTAATGATGCATCCGCCGAAGTTAATGATGGCCCTACTGGCGTTATAAAATTGTTGGCAACTGTTCCCTCATACCACTGCCATGAAGCACCCGGAACAATAGAACCGCCGCTTTGCGTTAAGGTTATGCTGCTTCCTTCACAAATAGTGACAGAAGCTGCACCATCCACTAATGCAGCTGTGTTAGCTATTGATGCCGGTATCACCAGTACCGTTTCCACATTACCTGGCCCACTGCTTACACCACAACTTACAACAGCCTGGAAGTAAGTAGTGGCAGTTATAGAAACCGGTGAGTAAACAAGTGTATTGCTGCCAACATTGGTCCAGGGACCGCTGCTGCTGACTGTTGATTCCTGCCACTGTACTGTACCGAAGGTACCCGAGAGTGTTAGTACTGGAATACCACTATTACAAAAATTTGCAACCGATGAACTGAGCGTACCGGTATTGTAAGGTGACGGCGTAACTGAAGTGCTGTAAGTGTTATTGGTTACATCCAGGTCTGTGTAGCCACCACCAACGGAGGTACTGATATTAAAATCGTAGCTGCCGGCAGCGCTCATATCAAGTGTACCGCTCAATGTTACAACAATTGAATCGCCTGCAGCCAGGGTACCTGTATTTATTATACCCGACAGATTCGTAGTTATTGCCCCTGTAATGGCAGCAGTTACTGTTACTGGCGAAGCTGCAAAATTGATGGTGGTGTTGTTATAATTTTTTATGGTTACCCTTACTTGCACACCTGTGGTATTGCAGGCAAAAACGGTGGGATTAAAAATACTAACAGGACCAATATCAGCCCTGGACACTGCAGCAAGATTTGCAGCATCAGCTCCAATATCAGTTGGTGTAAAAGAGGAACGGGCCTGGTTATCAAAATCATCCGTAATGGAGGCAATGACAGTTCCGTTTGATTCAACTATAGTAGTAACCGGGCTGGGTTTTATATGAAGATCCACAGTGGCTGATGAACCTGCCGGCAGTATAAATTGTGGATCTGCACTGTACGAATTGGCATCTCCGCCAATACTGGTTCTCCAGCCCGCAAGGGTAGTTACGTTGCTGCCGGCAAAGTTGGCTAATATGTTACCCGTTCCTGTTGCATACAAAACATTAAAGTCTGATATAACTCCGGTTGCGGCTGCCACCCGTATGGCATAGTGCGAAGGTGAACTGCCGGCTGCATTTGACCTTGCATTAAAAAATATGTTATTCCTGTAGTTACGGCTAACGGCGCCGGCTATACTACTGTTAAATGCGTAAGAATGCTGACCTGCCCCCACATTGTTTCCGCCAATATATATACTGTTAAAATAGAAGTCATTGATACCACCCTCTTCCAGTATTCCGGTTATTTGAAAAGCGTTGGTTATACTGCCACCGGCACTGTTTATTCCCTGGCGCACCATGTTATTTTTATAAGTGGTTGTGCCGGCTATAACATGTATACCAACCAAAGGAGAAGTTATATCCGTTGTGTTTGGTGAAAACGAATGAATAAAATTTTGTTCAACTACGTTTGTTCCGGACACCGGTCCATTGTAATAAATACCGGCCAGACCTATCCGGCTATTGGAGGTATCAGTAGACAATACCCGGATCACATTTTTACTTATCAGCTGGTTACCTGCAGTGGCTGTGTTACTGATACCAATGGCAGAGTAAAAGGAGGCGTTGGTATTATAACTTTTTAAACCTGAAACAGTGTTAGAAGATGCAGTATAAGACGCACTGCCCCTAAGCCATATTCCATAAAGCAAAGCGGTTGTTCCTGTTGATCTTTCCCATAAATTGTTAATGGAATTATTTGAAACAGTATGTGTACCCGCCGACATATTGCCACTTATTGCAGCAAATATTGTATTGCGGAAATGATTGATACTTGGAGAGCGTGATGAACTGCCAAGAATATTGCTGCTGATTGTATAGGTGCCTGTACTACCGGTAAAATTGATTAACTGAAACCCTGCCGTTGGGGAAGTTCCTGCCATATCAATATTACTTATAAAATTGTTGCTGACCGTAACAGTTCCCATATTTCCCCCCGCACCACAATTAATGATAGCAAAATTGTTAGTGGCGCCAAACCCTCCAATAACAAGGGCAATATTTCCTTGTGTAGTAGGACTTCCAATTATATTGCCTGCCACGGTTCCGACATTGTAAGCACCATCAGCCAAATTAAAGACAGAATGAAGAGGGGACGATTGGGAAGTTATATAAATGATATTCCATATGGTGTTTCCGTTTATATTGTTTACTACTGCAGGATTCAGGCTAAGATTAAAAAGCCGCATGACACCAGAACCAATAATGTTGATATTACCCCCGCTCGTTAAAGCTGAAGTACCGCCAATAAAATTATTATTGATAGTGAAATTCTCCATTTGTGTATTGTAGGCGTCAATTACACTAAACGAACCTGATATAGATTTTGGCGTTCCGCTAAATGTGTGATTGAAGTTATTACCACTGATGATCCAGTCGCTGCTGCCTTGTGTAGCAATAACACCAGCGATATTACCTGTAGTGTTATAAAAATTGAGAATGTTGTTATTGCTGATAACAATATTATTATTATACAACGCCGGGGTACCTGTGCTTCCGGCAGAGAGTATTGCATTGTTAGGAGTAGCCACCAGGGACACATCACGTATGTCATTGTTATCTATTATGATATGATCATTGCCTTCTGTGCCATTGGTACCGGACAAAATAATGGTTGCACCCGCCGCATTATTATTTGCACTTCTAACCACACAATAACTGATATTATTGTGAGTGGCATCGTTTACAAAACGCATTGCATAACTGTTACCGGCATTTGTATTTTGAATAGTGAGTTCCTTGGCAGTACCCACCCCCCCGGGACGGCCATCAAAAATTATATAATCGCCGCCATCAAACAAAAGTGTTCCGGTAGTATTAGCTGATGTAATGCTTAATGCTGTTGCGCCCAGTTGAGGCCTGAAAGTAATGGTGTTTGCAGCACTGCTTCCGGTAAAATTGGGTATGGTTACCGGGAATGTTTCTACGGTGGAATTATAAGTACTTGTGAACTCAAAAATATAGGCGCCGGTTAAACTGGGGCAGGAAGCCAATTCAGATAAAGCAACGCCAATAGAGACATAATCCCCTGCAGGTCCAATTGTATAAGAGCCCGGCGTGGGGCATGCCAGCGGCGGCGTTGAGGTATGTCTGTCTTTCGTATTAAACGGATCTTTACCATATACCTGCACGGTACCGGCAAATACCAGGTTTAGTATTAGAAAGACCTTAAGAATTTTCTGCATAATAATTTGCTTGCAGGGTACTGGTTTACGGTTCACGTTAATTGTCTGTAATCAAAAAAGATCATCAACAAATTTTTCAACTCAACAGTTAATTAAAGTAAATGGCTTTCAACGGAAAATACTATACATATTATTGCATAATACTTATTGTTGCTTTAGCTCTTTTGGAGGGGCGGCTTTAGGGCAGGAAGAAGATTATGCACAATATTATCTAAAAAACTTCAAATATGGCATTTTTTTCTGAGGTTTTTGCAGAATAATTTCTCTTTAGCAGTTTATATCACACAAAAAGCACCGGCAGTTGCCGGTGCTTTTACATTCTTATCTAAAGTGGTTTATTCCACCAATAATTTAAAAGTTGTTACTCGCCCACTCTGCCCTGTGATTACAGTATGGTAAATGCCTTTAGCGATAGTGCCATCCAGTTTAACGGCTTTTATACCATCTGTGCCATCATGTGTAAACACGGAAGTTGATATCTCTTTACCATCTTCATTTAATACTGTTAAATGATAGTTGCCTTTTGAGACAGACAGCATTTTTATTAACAGGGTGCTGTTTAAAACGGGATTTTGGTGCAAATACATGCCTGTTTTTCCAGTGTTCAAAACAGCTTTTTCGATATTACTGTACTGAAATCTTCCACCGTTATCAACAGCCTTAATTCGGTAGTAATTGATTCCCTGCAAAGGCTGGTTATGTGTAAAAGTGTAAGCAGTACTGTTACCTTGATCTGCAACAGCCCTTTCGCCCGCTTTTATAAAAGTAATTCCATCGGCAGAGTGTTCCACCTCATAGCTGCGGATATTAACCTGGCTGGTGGTTTTCCAATCAACTTGCACGGCAGCTTTATTGGCCAGTGCTACGGCTTTAACAGCCGTAAAAGTAACTGGCAACACAATGGCAGATTTAAATATTATCCTGAAACGGTCTGCGGCATAGGCTCCTGGAACGTTCACAACATTAAAGCGGTATTGGTTAATTGTATTGAGGTTAAGCACGGTACTTGAACTGGTATAATTGTCTTCAAGAACAGCATATACAATACCGTTACCAAAATTTTCAGGGATCACTTCAAGGAAATAGGTACGGGCCGCAAAATTGGTGATTGTTAGAAACAGCGTATCACCCGTGGCAACCAGGTTCCTCCTCTCTATACTAAGTTTCCGGTTATTTCTGTTGATAGAAATATTCTCAGTACCGGGATTATCGAGGTTGGCTGCATCCATTTTGTCAATATCATTGCTAAAATTTTCTCCGAATGTTGCCAGCACGCCATCTACCACAGGGGTAGTAAGGTCACTGTTTACTGAAAGCAAGTTCACCCTCATCCGGCTTTGGTTGCTGGTTTGTGGTACGGGTCTGAAAACATTGTCATTTCCGCAATTGCATTTTACAGACTCTGTTATAGACAGGCTGCCTGCAGATAAGGCATCTACGTAAAAAGCAGATCCAGTTTGAGCATATTCAGAAAGACTGCTCACGGGAGACGGCGAATAATCGTAGGTGCTTCCGTTATAACTGGCCGTTACAAAACCTCCTACAGAGTTGCTTCCACCCAGTTTGGGATCCCAGAATATAAAGTTGTCATTTATGAGTGAACTGTTTGCCACAGCAATATTGTGCAAACTGATTATTGAAGGAAAGGGATTGGGCACCAATTGCCATCCTGAGCCACTCAAAGATATCACCTGGTTTCCCTGTTTCACATTGCCTGCAAAACGCAGTACGGTATTATCGGCCCCGGCAGCCACACCAAGCGCAAGATTGTTGGCCCTGGAACCACGCACAAAAAGCATGTACGCAGGATAGTTTGTAATTGGCTGGTTAGTGGTACTGATTGCGACCCAGCTTATACCCGACGGTTGCCTCATAGAAGGATTGCCTGCTGGATTTTGATCAAATCCATTTGCAACAGAACCACCTGTTATATGTGTGCCATATCCAGGATTTGGATTGGAAGACGCAGTACCGCCCACTCCCTGTTGAACTGCATCATTGATAGTAGGTGCACCGGAGCTTGTAACCGGGAACCCGATCAGTCTCCAGGCCCTCCTTGCAGGTATGTACCTTTCTATATTGATCTGTCCATTGATGTACCCGCCGGAAACGGAACCTGCCATTACTGTTGCAGTTCCCGATGCATCACTTTTAAGTGTAACATTATTATTGGTGGTAAGTGTGCCGCTAGTTGGGGTATACCTGCCTGTTATATTCACCATCGTCCCCCCGGCACTGTTTACTACTGCCCCATTGCTGTTATTTAGGGTAAGGTTATGATAGGTTCCATCGCCTCTTATCAACTGTGATGAAGTACCACTGAGTGAAACAGTACCTCCGCCAGTAACCGTTCCATCATTGCTGGCGCTGTCTGACACCGACAGTGTGTTGCCTACAGCAATATCCAGTGCAGCACCGCTATTGATTGTAATTGTCTTTACAGACTGGTTGCTGATAATTTGCGGCACATTTGAAACATTGCTTATAATAGTTGTATAAAGATTAGTAGGCACGCCATTATCCCAGTTGGCAGCATTGGTCCAGGTATTGTTGGCAGCACCAGTCCAGGTAGTGATATACAGGTAACTGAATCCTCCCATTGACCCGGAACCGCAACCATTGGTTACGTTTACAACACCACTGCTGCCAATACCCGGTGTAGCGGTGATCTGTGTGGGTGAATTAATGGTGAATGATGCTGCTGCAACCCCGCCAAACGATACAGCGCTGGCATCACTAAAATTTGTGCCCGTAATTACGATACTGCTGTTGTTGTTGCCTGTAGTGGGTGTAAACAGCGTTACAGAAGGTGCATTGTTTATTGTTGCCGTTACAGGTGTCCTGGTAACGGATACTGTGCCTGCTACATTCCTGGCTTCTGCATAGTATACAGTTGTGGATGATATTGATGGCGTAGTATAGGTTTCCGTATTGATAGCTAATGCAGAGCCCCCGGTTGGCGACGCATACCAATCTACAAACTCACCCGCCTGGGAGTTGGCGTTGATCTCCACTATACCGGTTCCACACCTTGAACTGTCTCTGCCAATTGGAGGATTGGGTGGTCCATTAAATCCAAGTGTGAACCTGCTGAAGGAGTTAAACGCAGCGGGTGAAGAAGTGGAAGTAATACTGCCTGATGTAATGGTGGCTCCTGTTCCTCCAATATCACTCCAGGTGGTTAGTGACGTGTGCGTGTTTTTACAAATTGTAAGCACTGAAGGATTGATCACATTATCATTTGCCCCATAAAAAAGTGTGATAGCCTGGTTGCCGGATATATGAGTTGTTGGGTCAATTGTCCAGGTACTGGTATTATACCTGTCAATATCCCAATAGTGGGCGACAGAAACATTATTCATACCCGCCGGAAGGGTCCAGCCCAGTGCGTTTGCGCTTGCATTAAATACTTGTGCCTCGTAACTGTATGAAGTGTTATTACTATGCCGTACAGTTAGCGTCACAGGTCTGCAGGTTGTATTTTTCCCAATGGGGAAATGCAGTGTGCGTGTAGTGTTATTGGTTACATCCCAGCGAAAGGGGCCATCGATATAACTGGTGGAAGCATCATTTAAACTGGTAACGGTATTTATTTCATCCATCATAAATAACATGGCTGAGGCGGATGTTCTGATTTTTCCGGAACTTAATACCAGATCTCCGCCGGCAGGTACCCCAATGTTTTTATACAAGGTGAAATTACCTGAAGTCTTATTCATTGTTAATCTCTTGATCGTATTTGTCTTCGTTCCCCCGTAGGTGAATAGTGCAGATGCATTTCCGTCAATTGTTACCCTTCCGTTTGTGCCGGTAGCAAAATTGATAGAGTCAGAAAAAGTACCCACAGTAATATTACCTGCAAAAGTGCAATTGGTGTTATACGCCGGGTGAAGACCTGCAGCACTGGCCCTGTTAAAGACAACATCTCCATTGTAATCATCGGCCGCTGATACAGCCAGGTACCAGTTCATAGTACCCGTATTTGAAAAATAACTGGTGGTACCCGCTGCAAAAGTGTTTCCGCCAGTACAATTCTGGTTAGCGGCTGTGCCATTCATACTGAAGGTATTGCTGGCACCATTAAATGTGCTATAGGCCAGGTTAAGATTGGGTGCTGACAAGGTTAGGGAGCCATTCCAGGTACAGGGGCTGGCGGCGCTTCCCACCGTGATATTACTGTTGGAAGAACCAAAGTTGGTGGTGGACTGGGCCAGGGTACCATTCTGAGTAACATTGTAAAAATAAATATTGGTGGCTCCTGTAATATTTCCGTCTACCAATTGCCCGGTTGGGGAAATCGTAATGGTTGATCCCACAGCATTCCTTCCAATATAAATATCACCGGTAGAAGTGATAGTGGAGTTAAGCCTGAGTGTTTTATTAAAAGTTACCGTTGATGGTAGAGTAGGAATTCCATCTGCAAAAGTGATATTACCCGTATGCGTTACTGTTACCTCTACATGGCCATTAAATGTATGAGAGCTCTGGGTGCCGCTTGTTGCACCATTCTGCCTTCCAATAAAAAGCCCCCCGATCGTTGTACTGGTAAGCCATACACTGTCGGCATAATAATTTCCAACTGAATTGGCACCGATAATAAAATTATTATTTGACCCCCCGTTGGCGTAGGCATTAAAGGTGGCTTTTGCAAAAAATGAATCTGGCAAAGCCCCGTCATCTGTGCTGAACCGCCAGCGGCTGGCAGAAGTGGTGGCCGTGAAAGTTACGTTGCTGTAATATTTGTTGCCGCCTGTTGCTACAGCATCATCCAGTGGGTATGTTTTTGTGAAATTTCCGGTACCGTACAGGTGGAGGTTTTCTATATTGATACGGCCGGTGTTAATGTTTAATGGTATTGGAAAGTTGCTGGTACCAACATGCGTTCCAGCAAAATTCACATAGGTGGAATCGTTAGTATCGCTAAAAGACACTTGTGAACCGCTAATAGTTGTGATTATGCTGCCACCAGACAATGTACAGGTTGTAAAGGTGCCGGTGTTATTTGCTGATACAACCGTAAGGTTATTCCCTTTCAGATCAACCATACCATTTAATTGCCTGTAAGCCTGCGATACATATAGATGTTTATTACATTCCACCGCCGGTACACTTCCTGACGTGTTGTTAATGGTAAAGTTATAAAAATTCTCCTGCGATAAAGCTGTATTAAGCGCCTGGATACCGGCACTCCCGTTCAGCGTTACCGTTCCTGCCCGTTCTATAAATGGATCAGCATTTACACTTGATACCGTCCAGTCTCCAGCAACCGAAAGACTAAAATTATTGCTGCTGGTTACATCCAGTTGCGCTGCACCCCCTATTTGTAAGTTGCCTGTAACAGCAGTAGCAGCCACAAGCGATTTTACCCCGGCGCCGTTACAAATAAGCGAATGATAACTTAACGACAGTATATTTTGATCAACAGCACCATTGTACTCAATCGTTCCTGTTGCTGCTGTGAACTGACCATTTGCGATGGTGCTGGCATTGCCTGCCACCTGAAGTAAACCACTTCCTGAAAAGATAAGTTTATTGCGGGTAACATTTCCTCCCATCGCAAAGTCATTGGTACAGGTTAACGTACCAGCGTTGATAATAACCACACAACGCCTTGTATTACCACCAGAATTGGTAGTTACCAGCGAGCCACAGGATACTATTCCATCAGCGACATTGAACGTGTTATCGATATTGTTAGTACTGGGCGGTGTAATGGTAATGTTGCCAGAAACGGTAAGTGAAACGCCCGCATTCAGGATTACAGTTGTACTAATATTTAGCGGTGCTATACCAATGGTGAGCGTGAGACAGGCAGCGGCTGCATCAACGGTTACGGTATGACCACTGGCTATTCTTACATCATCCCCCGCCAAAGGAATTACACCGCCAGCCCATGTTGAAGTGCTATACCAATTTCCTGATCCAGATGATGTTATAGTAGTTGCTTTAACTTTAAATAGTGAAAATAAAGTAATGAAAATGCAGATTAGGTAGCGCTTTTTCATGGAATTGATTGGATTTGTTTGATTGATGGATGACTTCAACCTAAACTAACGCCCAAATTCCATATTTATTACCCAAAATCAGCATTGGCCCAATGACTGGAGTATAATTGATACCCAATAGAATACCTGTAAGATTGCGGTTTGAAACATTAAAAAGCCAACGCCATACCGGAGAGTATGATTCATTTAGTAGTATCTAAAATGGATCTGCAGCAGGCAGGCTCACCTATTTATGAACCTCACTGCTGAAATGAAATTCGATATCGGGATTGTTTTGTCGTTCTGTATTTAAAAACCACTCGCTTTGGGCCAGGTAAACGAGGTGACCATCTTTATCTTCTGCAATATTAGCCTGCTTGTAACGAGTAAAATCATCCAGCTTCTTTGGATCTTTACTGGTGATCCAGCAGGCTTTAAAAAACGGCAGGCTGTTCATCTGCACACTGGCGCCATATTCCTGCAACAAACGGTACTGAATTACTTCAAACTGCAGTTCGCCCACGCAACCAATGATCTTCTTATTTCCCCCAAATTGGGTAAATAATTGTGCCACGCCTTCATCCGTCAATTGCAACAATCCTTTTTCCAGCTGCTTTGTCTTCATCGGGTCTTTGTTCTGTACTTCCTTGAATATTTCAGGTGAGAAAGTAGGTATACCTGTAAAATAAAATTGTTCTCCCTCGGTAAGTGTATCGCCAATTTTAAAGTTACCTGTATCAAATAATCCCACCACATCCCCTGGGTAAGCTTCCTCTATCACATCTTTTTGTCTTGCTAAAAAACTGTACGGATTATTAAAGCGGAATTCTTTATCCAGCCTTACGTGATCGTAGTATTTGTTTCGTTCAAAGCGACCACTGCATACCCGTAAAAAAGCAATCCGGTCACGGTGCTTGGGATCGAGGTTGGCATGTATCTTAAAAATAAAACCGCTGAACTTGTCTTCTTCGGGCTTAACATCCCTCACAGTGGTATGCCGGGGTCTTGGTGTTGGTGCTATCCGGATAAAAGTATCCAGCATTTCTTTTACACCAAAGTTGTTAACCGCACTGCCAAAAAAAACGGGCGCAGTTTTTCCAGCCAAATAATCTGCTGCATTCAATTCACCATAAACACCATCAATCAACTCCACATCTTCTCTCAGTGTATCAGCATCCTTCTCTCCTATTTTTGTATTGAGTATCTCATCATTCAGATTGGTGATTTCAAGCACATCTTCATCATTGGCCTTGGTGCCTGCAGTAAACAAAACCAGGCTTTTTTTATGCAGGTCATACACCCCTTTAAAGTCTTTACCACTATTGATCGGCACGGTCATCGGGTGCAATTGAATCTTCAGTTCATTCTCAATTTCTTCCAGCAGGTCAAAGCGGTTCTTTCCATCCCGGTCCATTTTATTGATGAACACAATTACCGGCGTACTCCGCATGGCAATCACTTCCATCAGTCTCCTGGTTTGAGCTTCTACCCCATTCACGCTGTCTACCACCAGGATAACACTATCCACGGCCGTTAGTGTGCGAAAGGTATCTTCCGCAAAATCCTTGTGGCCTGGTGTATCAAGGAGATTGATCAGATAGCCCTGGTATTCAAACGTCATTACACTGGTGGCTACACTGATACCACGCTGGCGCTCTATTTCCATGAAGTCACTGGTGGCATGTTTCTTTATCTTGTTACTTTTTACTGCACCGGCGGTTTGTATAGCTCCGCCAAAAAGCAGGAATTTCTCGGTCAGGGTTGTTTTACCGGCATCAGGGTGACTGATGATCGCAAAGGTCTTACGCCTGTTTATTTCGTCGATGTATTTCATTTTTTAGCCACTAATTACACAATAACACCTGTGTTTTTTGAGCGGCAAAGGTAAGGGTTGGCAGGTACAAGAACGGTTACAATGTGTTGATAAAAATTCATTGGATAAAAAGGGGGCGTGAGTATCTTTTTCTCCGGTCTTTCTTTTTAAGCCTGTCCTGATAATTCCCACTACTTTTTTGCAACTTCAATGCCTACATTTGCACACTTAAACAGAAAAGCAGCAAGGCAATGGAACTCAGCAAAAATTATCTTCCCGGCGAAACAGATGCAAAATGGTACCAGCACTGGCTGGACAAAGGATATTTTAACAGTATTCCTGACGACAGGGAACCTTACACGATAGTGATTCCTCCGCCCAATGTAACAGGTGTGCTGCATATGGGTCATTGCCTTAACAATACCATACAGGACATATTGATCCGCCGGGCAAGGATGCAAGGAAAAAATGCCTGCTGGGTACCGGGCACTGACCATGCTTCTATTGCTACAGAAGCAAAAGTGGTGGCGATGCTGAGAGAAAGAGGTATCACCAAATCATCCTTATCCAGGGAAGAATTTTTGACCTATGCATGGGAATGGAAAGAAAAATATGGCGGCATCATTTTACAGCAATTGAAAAAATTGGGTTGCAGTTTAGACTGGAACAGGACGTCCTTTACCATGGATGATGACTACTACAAAAGTGTTATAAAAGTATTTATCGACCTGTATGGTAAAGGGCTTATATACCGGGGTAAGCGTATGGTAAACTGGGACCCGGCAAGCCAGACAGCACTAAGCGATGAGGAAGTTATTTTTAAAGACGTTGACAGCAAGCTATATTTTGTGAGCTATCCATTTGCAGACGGCACCGGAAAGATCACCGTTGCTACCACAAGGCCTGAAACCATTTTAGGTGATGTGGCAATTTGCGTACACCCGGAAGATGAACGGTATAAAGCGTTTATTGGTAAAGAGGTTATTGTTCCCATTATCAACAGGAAGATTCCCATCATTGCCGATGAGTATGTAACAGCAGAGTTTGGAACGGGCGCATTAAAAATAACGCCTGCACATGATAAGAATGATAATATGCTGGGTGCAAAGCACCATCTTAAATCTATAGATACACTTGACCTCACGGGTAAGTTTACCATTGATGAATTGCTGGAAGACAACCCTTCAGAACAGGTGAAGGGTTATGTGGGGATTGACCGTTTTGTATTAAGAAAAAAGATAGCGGAAGATATTGCTGCACTGGCACAAATTGAAAAAACAGAAGAGTACAAAAGCCAGGTGGGCACCAGTGAAAGAACGGGTGCTGTGATTGAAAATAAATTGTCGATGCAGTGGTTTATTGATATGAAAAAATTCATGGAAAAGAACCCGCAGGTATTGACATCTGTAATGGATGATTCCATTAGTTTTCATCCGGCTAAAACAAAGAATACCTACAAACATTGGCTGGAAAATATAAAAGACTGGTGCATCAGCCGCCAGCTTTGGTGGGGACAAAGGATACCGGCATGGTATGATGAGGAGGGAAATGTGTATGTTGCTGAAAGTGAAGAAGAAGCCATGAGTCAAAAGCTGCGAGCTGAGAGCAATGCTGGCTCACAGCTAAATGCTCATAACCCGAAGCTTTTCCAGGACGAAGATGTACTGGATACCTGGTTTTCCTCCTGGTTGTGGCCAATGGAAGTTTTTAAAGGCATCAGCCATCCCGGTAATAAAGAAGCCAGTTATTACTATCCTTCCACAACACTTGTTACCGGCCAGGATATTATTTTCTTTTGGGTAGCCAGGATGATCATGGCCGGGTATGAATATGAACACAAGCAGCCTTTTAAAGATGTATATTTTACCGGCATGGTGAGAGACAAGCAGGGAAGAAAAATGAGCAAACAATTAGGCAATTCACCTGACCTGTTAGGATTGATCGACACCTATGGTGCTGATGCGGTTAGGTTTGGCATCATGGTATCATCCCCTGCCGGCAATGACTTAATGTTTGATGAAGCAGCTTTGGAACAAGGCAGGAACTTTAATAATAAATTGTGGAATGCATTGAAGCTGCTTAAAATGTGGCAGGCCCGGCAAGCAGCAGGTGGTAATCCTGAACCAGGTTCAACTGTCATTGACAATTCACAATTCACCATTGACTGGTTCACTAACCGGCTGAATGAAGTAAAAGCAGAAGTGGAAAACCTGATGAAACAGTTCAGGTTAAGCGAAGCCTTAAAAACTATCTACTCGCTGATCTGGGATGATTTCTGCAGTTGGTACCTGGAATGGGTAAAACCAGGTTTTGAACAACCCATAGACGCTGCTGTTTATAACAAAACAGTTGCCTTTTTTGAAGAGCTGTTGCAGTTGCTGCATCCCTATATGCCGTTTATTACCGAAGAGATCTTTCATCAGTTAAGAGAACAAAAAACGGATCTGTGTACAGTACAATACAGAACGGCTGCAGCAGCAGATAAAGATATTTTACAACAAGGTGAATTATTGAAAAACGTAATTACCAACCTGCGGGATGCCAGGAATAAAAATCAATTGAAGCCAAAAGATACAATAAAGCTTCATATTGAAACGGCAACGGCAAGCAGGTATCAGGCAATCGAAAGCATTCTGTTAAAACAGGTTAATGCAGCGTCTATTGCATATGTAGAAGCTGCTGTTGCAAACAGCATTGTAGTGGCAGTGGAAAAAGATAAATTTTATATAGATTCCGAAAAACAATTGGACAGCGCTACTCTCAAAGCAGATCTTCTAAAAGACCTGGAACACCAAAAAGGTTTCCTGGAAAGCGTAGTAAAAAAACTCAGCAACGAACGGTTTGTACAAAACGCCCAACCAGCAGTAATTGCTTTGGAACAAAAGAAAAAAGCCGATGCGGAAGCAAGGATTCAAACAATTGAAGAAAGTTTAGCAGGGCTTACATAACATGTCATTTGTTTTTCTCTGATCATTTCAATACTTTAATGACGAAAATTACCCAGCTGACTCCTGGGTATTTTTATTGATAAAAGAACATAACATCAGGCTTGCCAAATCATTACGTGTTATAAAATAAAATAACCGGGTATTAATTAACACTTCCGGATACGGGCAAATCACTACATTCGTTATTCTAAAAAAGCCCCCATGTATAAACTATTACCCTTTGCAGTTTTGTTTACATCAATGTCGGCAATAGCACAGGTAAAGCCAAAACCAGCAGCTACCAAGCCAAAACCGGCAGCTGCTGCTCCTGCTAAAAAGTTTATTCCCCCCAAAGTGAAGACCTATTTAGCAAAATTTACGGGCATCAATGTTACCTGTCATGCAGAAGTGGGTAAACAAATCATTTCGCTGCCATTGAGGATCGTGGATGATAAAAATAACAGTTATGCCATATCCTCTTACCAGTTGGCTTACACCAGGCTGGCCGTAACAGAAGATGAAAATACGGGAGTGGTAACCCCTACCACCAGCCTTGTGGCGCAGCGTTTTACTGAAACCCCCATCAGTGGCATCTGGAAAACAAGTATTGAAGAGCAATTGCAAAAGGGTGAGGAACTTTACTTTTTTGACATCATCGTTCACGACGGTAAAGACCACCGTTTTTATGCTCCGGATCTAAAGATCACCATACAATAATTACAGATGATGGTTGTGAAAAAAGTGGGTGCTGAATCAGTGCCTGTAATAAAAAATTTATCCAACATAATCTGGCCGCCCACCTATAGCGAGATCATTACCACGCAACAGGTGGATTATATGATGGACCTGATGTACAGCACGGCCGCATTAACAAAGCAAATTGAAAATGGCGACCAGTTTATAATTGCTTACCTGGACGAAAAGCCTGTTGCATTTGCGGCTTATTCGGCAATGCAACACAACCGTTCGATACATCGCCTGCATAAAATTTATATCCTCCCCAATGAGCAGGGAAAAGGCATTGGCAAGGGGCTTATAAGTTATATCAAAAACGATATTGCACCTGCGAACACCCTTCAACTTAACGTGAACCGTAAAAACAAAGCATTACAATTCTACCAAAAACTTGGCTTTAAAATTATCTCCGAAGAAGATATAGGTATTGGTAACGGCTTTTATATGAATGACTACATCATGGAGCTGAGTTGGTGATATGCAAGCTGACTATTCGTTATGTATCCCGGTATTGTCAGGTACTTCATCACTTGAAATCCGTGCTGAAATAAATTTGCTGAACTCCTTCGATCCTTGCAGGTTCAAATGCCTGAAATCTGCAAACAGGTGCTTGCGGCTGGTGAACTTTTCATCATAAGCCAGGTCAAAATAAGGTACCCCCATGTCCCCGGCAATTTTCTCGGCAATCTGTAGTGAAAGATTTTTTCCTACCGGGTTTACAATATAAGGCGGACATACCACATAGAGTTTTATGCCTCTTTGCCGGCATTCTTTAATAAACGACAGGTAGGTATTTATTTTAACTGAATCCAATTGCCTCCTGTTTGCAGTGTAATCTATTGTTTCCACCGGTCCTGGGAATGTTCTTTGCAAGCTGATATACCCATTACCCTTTGCATTTTTTTCCTGTTCATTTATTGAGTTGCCTTTAATAATCGGCAGCAAAAGTGAGTTGTAAGGATATATCGACGACAATAATTTAATTTTCTCAATGGGGCCTTTCAGATGCACCATATCCCTCACTTCAGGATGGGAATTATAATATGGAAGCAGGCTGGAAAGCTTGTCGTAGTCCTCAGCATCTTTTGCAAACTCGCCTGCATCCATACTCAGTACCACTACTTCTGGTGAGTATCTTTTTAAAATAGTTTTTAATACTGCATAATGATAAAGAACAGATTGTCCTATTCTTCCTGCGTTAAAACAGGAAAGCCCCGTTTCGTTTTCCATTACGGCAGGATCAAAATTATTCACAGCTCTTGAAGAACCAAAAACAAGCATCTGCGACTGTACTTCTTTAACGGCATAGGTAGTAAGTGCATCTTCCCCCTGTTGCTGGTTGAAATATGCTTTTTCCAGCAGTTTGCCCACACTGATATCAACCACAGCAACGATAACAATAAATACGAACAGCTTTAAAATAAAGCTGCGGTAAGTATTTGCTTCTAATATTTTTTCCATTTGTATACTTTTTTAAAACTGGAAGTAAATAAACTGTCCGCCGTCATACACGCCTACCAGTAAGATCAATATTACCAGGAGGGCGTACCAGGTGCTGCGTACCCAAAAACTCCTTCGAAGTGAAAAGGTGAATGCCGGCAGCTTATATTCATTCCTCATTTCTACCAGCATTAAAAAGGCAATAGCAAAAAAGCTGTAAAGCATCATCACAGCACTTTCCTTAAATATAGAACCGCTGAAACTGAATATCTTTTTAATAACAGCAAATGCCTGCTCCACCGTTTGTGAACGGAAAAAAATACGGGAGAAACTGATCAATAAAAAGGTGATGCTGATGTGTATTGCCGCGTAGAGTATGGGAAATTTTTGCAGCCGGGTAAACTTCCAGAATGCGTCTGCCTGTTTTTTAAACAGCAGTCCCATAACAAGGAACAAACCATTGATACCGCCCCATATTACAAATGTCCAGTTGGCACCATGCCAAAAGCCACTGATCAGGAAAACGATCATGAGGTTGACATATCTTCTTGGCATGGGTACCCTGTTGCCGCCTAATGGAAAATATAAGTAGTCTTTGAACCAGGTTGAAAGGGAAATATGCCAACGCTTCCAGAATTCCGCCGTGCTCCTGGATAAATTAGGACGGTTAAAATTCTTCATCAGGTCAAATCCCATTACCCTGGCTGAGCCACGGGCAATATCGGAATAAGCTGAAAAATCACAGTATACCTGGAAAGAAAAAAATATAGTAGCTAACGCCAACGCAGCCCCGCTTTGTTGTGCATGATAGTTATATGCATTGTCAACAAAAATGCCGAGCCTGTCTGCAACCACGATCTTTTTAAATAACCCCCACAACATCAGTTTTAGCCCGGAAAATACCCGGCTGCCATCAAAATCAATTTTTTGCCTGAATTGGTGCAATAAATTCTGCGGCCGTTCAATGGGACCTGCCACTAATTGGGGGTAAAACATAACATACAAGGCATAAATGCCAAAATGTCTTTCTGCCTGCTGGTTTCCACGATATACTTCAATGGTATAGCTCATCGCCTGGAAAGTGTGAAAAGACAGACCTATTGGAAGCAGGATCGATAAATTGCCAACCGGGTTTTGAAATTCAAAAATACCCAGCATGGCGCTGATGTTATCGTTGAAAAAATTGAAGTATTTAAAGAAACAGAGTATGCCAATATTAGCGACAAGACTACTGACCAAAAATAATTTTCTTCGTTTGCCTTCTGAGCGCTCAATATATATTCCTGCGAAATAGTCAATGATAATTGTAAAAGCAAGAATTAAAATGTACACCGGAACAAAGGCCATATAAAAATAGCAGCTTGCTGCCAGCAGCCACATCCACCTTTTGGTGTAGGGAATACTAAAATACCCACCGGTTACGATCAGGAAAAAGAATACAAAATGAAATGAGTTAAACAACATTCCAGGGTAAATTTATTTTGCCGGTTTGCTTAATGATCGATGTGTATTCCTTTGTGAAAGACAGCTGTACGGAGGATTTTTTAAGCTGTTTGTGCAGTTTTCCTGGACAAACAACAATAAATAACCCAATAAATATCAACCAGCACCGGTTCTTCCTAGGAATTGTTTGCTCTTCCTGGATGTAAAAATCCAAAACGCATGCAGTAATAACGTAATCAGGGAGTTTTTATTTTAATTTGTATTCCCGAAATCTACTTGATATTCAGGTGACTGCATTTGTTCCGGGAGAAACAATATGCTGGTCCTTACAACGGTACGTTTAAGTTAATTGCCCGTACAGGATGCTTTTATTAGCAGGTTACTGAATGTGAAATGTAAAAAACCAGTGACAGATAAACAGCGCCATCAGCATTCACTCAGGCTGATGGGCACATTGACAGCAAGACCACCATCTGCAGTTTCTTTGTATTTGCTGTTCATATCAAGTGCGGTATCCCACATGGTCCTGATCACACTATCAAGACTCACTTTTGCAAAATCCGGTTTGCTTTGCAATGCCAGCTGGCAGGCCGTGATGGCTTTAATAGCGCCCATCGTGTTTCTTTCAATACAGGGTATTTGTACCAATCCTTTTATAGGATCGCAGGTTAAACCGAGGTGATGTTCCATTGCAATTTCTGCAGCCATTAATGCCTGGCGCTGAGTGCCCCCAAGGCTCTCCGTTAGTGCCGCTGCAGCCATCGCACTGCTTACACCTATTTCGGCCTGGCACCCACCCATGGCTGCAGAAATGGTGGCCCCTTTTTTAAATATGCTGCCAACTTCTGCAGCGGTTAATAAGAAGTTGATGATCTTATCATCTGTGTCGCCGCCACCGAAACAAATATAATAATGCAATACGGCAGGAATAACACCTGCGGCACCATTAGTAGGCGCTGTTACTACCCTGCCAAATGAAGCGTTCTCTTCATTAACAGCCAATGCAAAGCAACTAACCCAGTCAAGTATATACCGAAAGTCATTGCCACCCTGCATGATACAGGACAGCCACTCATTGTAGTCGTTGTAACTTTTCCCTTTTAGCAGGCGTTTGTTCAAATCATATCCACGGCGCTTTACATTTAATCCTCCTGGCAGGTAACCTGTAGTATGACAGCCCCGGTAGATACATTCCTTCATCACACGCCAGATGTTAAGGGCAAACTTTCGTGTACCTGCTTCCGGGCGCCAGGCTGTTTCATTTTCCATCACCACTTCATGTATACCCATGCCGGTTTTCATGCACCAGTGCAGCAAATCTTCTGAAGTATTAATGGGAAAAGGCAGCACAACATTATTGGCTGCAGCCATCTCTCCTCCTTCTCTCACTACAAATCCACCACCTATGGAATAATAGGTTTCTGCAAAAGTTTCACTATTGAATAAAGTAACTAAAAAGGTAAGTGCATTGGGATGAAATGGCAACGACTCAGCCATCAAAAATTCAATATCCTCATCCGGATCAAAATCTATTTCGTGACGGCCATGAAGCAATATTTTTTTCATCACCCGTATATCGTTCATCCTTGCATGAATATCCTCAACTCTGAATGTTTCTGGATTTTCTCCGCACAAACCCAGCTGAACAGCTATATCGGTGCCATGCCCAATACCCGTTTTTGCAAGCGAACCATATAACAGCACTTCTACGCTTTTTACGTGCTGCAGTATGGCTTTCTCTTCCATTGATTGCAGGAAAGAGAGAGCGGCCTTCCATGGACCAAGGGTATGGCTGCTGCTGGGCCCAACCCCGATCTTAAACATATCTGTTATGGAAATGGCTTCGTGACCCATTGTTATTATCCGTTTGTTACATCAAGCAATGATATCTCAAAGATCAAAATGGAGTTTCCTGGTATCGAACCATTAGGGGATGCTCCATAGCCATGTGCCGGCGGAAGATATAATGTAATTTTCCCACCTTTTTTTAACAGCTGCAGTCCATATTGCCAGCCCGTGATAAGACCTCCGAGCGAAAAAGTATTGGGGTTGGTTAATTCACCTGGCGTTGTAAAAGCAGTTCCGTTAGTTAAAGTACCCCGGTATGTAACCGTTACATTAGAGCAGGTAGTCGGGGTAATGCCGCTTCCCTCTGTTTCGATTTTATAATAAAAATCCGTGCTATGCCGCACCGCTGAAGCTATCTGCCCTGTTGAAGCAAGGTATTCCTGTAGTGCAGTCAACTGTGTTGCAGATACGGAAACGTTGGGATTAACAGGTGTACAACTGCTGGTGCCATTTGATTTTTTACAACCCTGGAGGGAAAAAGCAAATACAATGAACGCTAAAACGATTTTTGTCTTCATGATAATTGGTCTGTTTGATTGGTGTTTTGTCTTTTTTGTTTTGAAGTTAAATGTTTATATACATCTTCATTATGCTCCCACTTGCTGTGCATCCGGAAAACCGCATAAAAAAGTGTAATGATAATAACGGCGAAAATAACGGTTAGAAACATACCCGGTGATGTCTTCGAAATTTTAGTGTACCATTCAGGTAAAAATAACCTCACCACTACTACAGATAAAATTACAGGCAAGCTGAATAGCATAGCCATTGGAAACCCACGGAGCATTTTACTGGCAATGCCCGATTCGGCCTCCCGGTTCTTTTCCCAGTACACAATAAACTGTTTTTCTTTTTCTGTCAGCATCCGGCAAAGGTAAGAGTGATTTGATTCCCGGATTAGCTGCTTTGCCTTAAAATAAAAGTGAGTGGTAAAGCCGGTTTTGTCAATTGGTGAAGTTTAGGTAGGTTTGTTCGAACCAAAACCGCCTTCAGTGAAAATAGAACAACTGATCGTTCAGCATTTATACAACAGCAAACATGTTACGCTGCAGGGCATTGGCACCATTCACCTGGACCCCTCTGTGAGTATACCGCAGGAAGGCGATAAGGCTTCCACCGTACCAGAAAATGCTTTTAGTTTTGAGTATAATTTAAAAGCAGGTGAAGACGAAGCCCTGATTGATTTTATCGTGCAGCAAACAAGAAAGATCAGACCGCTGGCCTCTTCTGATCTGGAATCATTTTCAATTTTGGGTAAGCAGTTCTTAAATATTGGCAAACCACTTACCATTGATGGCATTGGTACTATTTTAAAGAGTCAGGCGGGCGTGTATGAATTTACACCGGGGCATTTTGCCTCACCCAAATTGGATGATGTACCCAAGCAATTAAAAGAAAAGACTGAAGAAACGATCTCATTTGAAAACGAGGCGCCTAAAAAAAATAACAGCCGGGGATTTTTATTATTTGTGTTTTTTGTATTGATTGCAAGTCTTACAGCTTTGGGATTGTACTGGTTTATCTTTAAGAATAAAACTCCCAAAACATCTGCAGAGCAACTGGAACAGCCCGTACCAACAGCTTTGCAGGACACAGTGAAATTATTGGATTCTGCTATAACCCAGCAAGCTGACAGCAACCTTGTAACTGCTCCTGCAATAACGAAAGATACCATGAACTTTAAACTGGTGGTAAAACAGTATGCGACAGAAGCAGCTGCCAATAAGGGTTTTAGCAGGTTTACCACAATGGGTTATAAACTTGAATTGATAAAACTGGATTCTTCTACGTTTCAATTGGCGATACCATTTAACAGGCCGTTATCTGATACTACCAGGGTAAAAGACTCTTTGCGTATTGTATTTCCTGAACGATTGCAGATAATAACGCAGTAAAAAAATACTGCCAACATGAAAAATACGCTGGCCAATTTTTTCCTTTGCTGCTTTATTGCGGCTGCTGTGGCAATTACTGTTGCTGCGGCGGGCCATTATTCTTTCTCGAATATAGTGAAGCCAATGCTGATGCCCTTCCTGATCCTGACATTGTTCACTGGCAAAACAACAAATGCAGGGCTGATCATCATGGGACTTTTTTTTTCCTGGGCCGGCGATGTACTATTAATGTTTGAAAGTAACGATGCGTTGTTCTTTATCGGTGGGCTGATTTGCTTTCTCATCACTCATATCTGCTACATCATTTATTTTATAAAAATACAATCCAGCAACACTTCCTTACTAAGGAAGCAACCATGGATGGCAGCGCTTGTTGCAGCCTATGGCGTTAGTTTGGTGCAATTTTTATTTCCTCACCTGGGAGATATGAAAATACCCGTGATTGTATATGCTGTTGTAATTTGTATGATGCTGGTGTTCAGCCTCCATGTGTTCACAAAGATCAACAGGCCGGCTAACTTGCTGTTTGTTACTGGAGCCATATTATTTGCGGCATCCGATTCTCTATTGGCAGTGAATAAATTTTACAAACCTTTTGAATTTGCCGGAGCTTTAATAATCTCTACTTATTGTGCGGCGCAGTTGCTGATTGTGTTGGGTGTTGTGAGAACAAAATCATGAGTTGGGAAACGCAGGATAGCATGAAGTTACAAGGATAAAATCCTGAGTTGAGAAACTCAGGATAGCGTTATTACTGTTATCAATTCTTTCCCCTATTTCTTATTGGTTGCCTGGTAATGCTGTACTTTCCTTGCGGCTTCAAGTTTTAAACAAATAAAGACAATAAACACCGCTTTTATTACGAAGCTTGTGAGACTGAAACGGGATGAAAACAACATATCCAGCACCGTAACAATTACCAGCAAACAAATTATCGAAATAAACGAAATGAACGGCTGATAGTTGCTGTAATAGCCAAGCAGGTAATATAAGGCAACTGTTAGTATACTTATACTAAAGTCAAACCAATCAAACAAAGCCGTATTCATCATTAAAAAGAAGACATAACCCAATAATACAAAGGTGGATAATATATAAATTGCAATGGTGCCTTTTTCAACCTCGGCTTTATATTTTTTAAAAGAATAGTATTCCTCATCATCGATGAAGTCCACAATATGATCTTTCGCTGGTTTTACTTTTGAGTCCATATCAATATTCCTGCTGCAATGGATGAATCATCAACTCATCAATTACCACATGGGCCGGCTGACTGGCAATATAAATAATGGCGTTGGCCATATCCTCATTTTTTAACCACCAGCTATGGCTGTCGTGCCCTTGCGGATCGGAATGAAAAGCGGAATCAACCAAACCACTATACACCACACTCACTTTAATATTAGACGGCCGCAATTCTTTCCTGATGGCCATACTGTATGCATCCTGTGCATATTTGCTGGCGCAATACAATGAACCACCTGCAAAAACCCGCTTAGCAACATCGCTGGCAATGTTGATGATATGCCCCTTTTTCATTTTCTTCATTATTGGGATCACTGCATTGGTCACTAAAAAAGTACCTTTTACATTGGTGGCAAATACACTGTCCCACTCTGCTGCCGTTGTTTCATCTGATGGTTTAAAAATACCAAAGCCGGCATTGTTAATCACAATATCAACCGTACCAAATTTTTTGATGGTTTCACCCACCGCATGATTTACAAATACCTCATCGGTTACATCCCCGGCAAAAATTTCACAATGGCCGCCGTTTGTAAGTATCCTGTTGCGTACGCCCTCCAGTTCCTTTTCACTTCTTGCCAGCAGGTTAACTTTTGCCCCGAGTGCTGCCATTTGTATGGCCAGTTCTTTACCGATTCCTTTTGATGCGCCGGTAATTACAACCAGCTTGCCATTTAATGAAGACATTTTGTTGAATTTTACTTAAAGTAAAGCCAAATATCTGCAACAACTGAGGAAAATCACAAATTTTTTTCCGCCTCGAAACATACTCCTTGCGTATTAATCAATAATTTTGCAGCATGAGCAAATTCACTGATTTTAAGTATTCTGAAGTATCTGAACCTCACCGTGTAAGGACGAGGCAAATACTAAAACAACATCCTGAAATAAGGAACCTGATCGGGAAAAACCCGAAAACGATTTTTGCCATCATTGGCCTGGTAAGTTTACAGATCCTGCTGGCCTGGTTTGTAGCCGATAAATCATGGTGGTGGGTTTTAGGTGCTGCTTATATTATTGGTGCTTTTGCAGACCATGCACTTTTTGTTATGATCCATGAATGTGCTCACAGGCTGTTGTTTAAAAAACCAGAAGCCAACAGGCTTGCAGGAATTTTTGCCAATATGCCGCAAATATTCCCAAGTTCTGTTTCGTTTGAGCGTTATCATATCAAACATCATTCATTCCAGGGTATTCACGAACTGGATGCTGATCTTCCAAACAAATGGGAAGCTAAACTGATCAACAACTACTTTATCGGCAAAGTGATATGGCTGTTGTTCTACCCGGTGTTCCAGGTATTCCGGATCAGCAGGTTGAAGGAAATAAAACCTTTTGATGGCTGGGTGGCATTGAACTGGGGTGTGCAAATTGCTTTTAGTGTGGCTATTTATGTGTTCCTAGGACCCAAGGCTTTTTTCTTTCTATTGGCCAGTTTCTTCTTCTCTGTTGGGTTGCATCCGTTGGGAGCAAGGTGGATACAGGAACATTATCTTACGCACGGTGAACAGGAAACGTATAGTTATTATGGTGGGTTGAATAATGTGGCTTTTAATGTGGGTTATCATAATGAACATCACGACTTTCCCTCTATTCCCTGGAATCGTTTACCCAAGATCAGGGAAGGCGCACCTTCATTTTACAATACCTTGTATTATCATACATCCTGGACAAAATTATTCTTCCGCTTTTTATTTGATAAAGAGATCTCCCTCTATTCAAGAATTGTAAGAAAAGACAGGGGTAAGGTAAAACTGACTGATGAGTCGAAGCCTGATGCGGAGTTGGTGAATATAAACGTGTAAATAAAGTTTATCAGCTCAAACAGCTTTCCATATTCGTCTGACTTCCTGCATTCGCAGGTTTTAACATGGTACCGTTGATGAAGGAAAGTTATAATGGGAAGAAAAGAATATAAATCTACTTCCTTGCAGGGTCAAATTTACAGTGTCTGTACCATCAGGGTGCAGACACTTTTTTTTTCCTGAACTTTTCTTAAAACAGTTTAGCTGAGGTTTAACATTAAGAACTTTCTCCGCCTGCATTAGCGGGCATTCTTTTTTAATTCAACAGTAATCCTGTCCTGTTCTCTCAAGCGCCTGCAAAGGGTACGCATAATGCCTTTTAGAATATCTGTATTGGTAGCCACCACATCGTAGAATTGTTCCTGCTCAATTTTTAACAGGGTGCAGTCTGATAAAGTGGTGGCACTTGCAGACCGTGGCTCAGAGTCGAGTAAAGACAATTCACCAAATATTTCGTTATCGGCAAGTATGGCAAACTGGTGATCGCCATCATGAATAGACACTTGCCCGGAATGGATAAAATACATACAGTTACCATAATCGCCTTTATTAAAAATGGTAATTCCTTTATCAACACTTCTTTCCGAACAGATGGAAGCGATCTCTATCAGGTCAACCTCTTTACAGGTCTTGAAAATGTCTGAGTTCCGCAGCAGGAGAATTTTTTCAATGAGCAGCATATACCAGGTTTAATATGGTGAATGTAAAATAAAATCCCTTGTTTCCGACACAATAAATTCTTCTTTTACCGGAGGTGCTTTTCTGATACTTTTAACATCCTCCTGCATATTGTTTTTCCACGAACAGAACATCACCAGCGCTTTTGTCCATGAGTTGTAGGCAAAGCTGTCACTAAAATACACCTGGTTAAAAATGTTGCCGGCGCTGTACTCCAGGTTCTTTTTATTATGACCTTCGGGATCAAGTACAAAATCAAAAAGCGTAACCAGGTCTTTGGCTGTCTTCCGCGGAAGTTCCATTTCTATCATCTCAATAGCATTGTACAGCTTTTGCTGCTTTTCCACTTCAATCAATTCAAGAATGCGGTTGATCCTCTTTTTTTGGTGCAGCATAGCACAGATCTTTAAAGAAAGCACCAGGTCGCTTTTAATTTCATTCACCATGGAATGTTTCACCATTTCGTTCTCAACATAGCTGTAATGCACCTGGTGGTAATCTTCAATCTTAAGCAGGCCTTGTTTCAGGTATTTTTCGAGTATGCCTTCCAGTTTGGTCCTCATACTATCAGCAGGCTCGTAATCCTGTACCCAAAGCGAATGAATGGTCTTGCTCGTCTGTTCATTCAATTCTGAAACCACGCTTATTAAAAACTTTTTGCAAAACTCCCCTTTTATCTTGCTGCTTATTTTTATCAGGTCAGCCTTGTGTGCCTCGGCAAAAGATCCAGGCATCATGGATACGTCCTGGAAAAGTTTATCCCCGTATTGCAGTAAGGCTTTTATCACCAGGGCCCTTTCTGCAGGGCGTTTTGCCCTTTCCATCACCTGTGGCAGTAAGGAGGTGATCTTGAGTTTGCATGCCGCTACAACCGCATCTCTGCGTACAGATGCATCCTCATCATCTATTAGCTGGGCTATGTCTTTTACAAATTGTACATGTTTAAGTTCGCTGATGATGCTAATGGCTAATTTCCGCTCTTCCGGTTCACCCGAGTTCAGGAGGTTATTTATTTCATTGCCGGCGCTCAGGAGGTAATCAAATTCCTGTTGATTCAGCAGGCAAATGATCACCGTCTTCCTCACTTTAAATTCCAGCTGGTGCATCTCTGTGGCCATTTTTTCAAGAAACAACCCATCATGCCTGCAAAGAATGGCAATAGCCTTTTCCTTTACCTCATCATCTGTTTCCTTTTCCAGCATCCCCTTCACTGCCTGTACATCCATTTTGCCTGCGGCTTCTAATTGTTCCAACGCAAACTTCTTTACTTCGCTTGTACCATTTTTTAACTGGAGGTGGAGGAGGCTGTTGATTTCAGGATAAGATGTTTTGCCTAACAGGTTGAGTGCGTAGATCACTTCAGCACTTTTACCGGTGTTCACTTTATTCACCAAAATATCAATCACTTTCCTGTCATATACATACTTGTCTTCACTGCTGAAAATACCTTTTTGAATGGAAGTGTGCAGGGTATGGAGATAAGCTTTTTGAATGAGGAATACCACAGCAGCCCAAATTAATAAGTTAGCCAGGATGATCTTAATGGTGAACACAATTTCGAATGTGACGCCAAAATTAAAAAACAACAGCAACGACAGGCCCACCACAATAAGTGAAGGCGGAAGCGTATATCCTTTAGCAATGAGATGCCCCTTGAGCCGGAGCTTTTCTTTTAAAGGCTGAAACAGGATAAAAAATACGGGCTCCTGAATGGTTGATCGCAATACCTCCGTTAACATTGCCATAAGGCCAAAAATGTAAATGTTGTAATTGGTATGCCCGTCAAAGAAAAAGAAAAGCATACAGAAGAGGAACAACGCTACCGGGGTTATAAACAAACAGGAAATTATACCCAATTTTTCAATCACCCTGCTGGTAAATATCAATTTGAATACAGCTGCTATTAATCTGCCCGACGCAAAAAAGACAGCTATATAAATAGCAAGATCTGAAATAGATTCGTACCGCAATTTCACCTGCGAAATGAATGTATAATCAATGAGGATATATACATTGTAACTGAGGATAGACAGAAGTGAAATAGCAAAGATGAGCTTGTTGTCAAAGAAAAAGCTGATGATGTTTTGATGCTGGTGATTTTCGTGTGCATCGTGGTGATGAGAATGAGTGGCTTTTTTGAGAATTTGCACCCATCCCGGTTTCTTCATTTTTTTATGAAAAAGCCAAAGCCCTACGAGCAGCGACGCTACAGCCATCCAAACCAGGCTGGGCAGGCCAAAAAGCGGGATCAGCAGCGGTGATACCAGGTAACCTATAAATTTTGAAGGGATGTCACCAGCACCTACTACTGAAAAAACACGGCGGCTTTCTCTTACATTAAACAATAAAGCCACCAGGCCCCAGAAAGCATAGCCTGTAACCATGTATATAACGGTATTGCTTACCAGCAATACAAATATAAAATTATGGTGATTGCCAAATGAAAGCCCTATCCACAGCATTATCAGCAGGCCAACAGCACCACCAATTACTGTTTTAAGTACAAAGGGTGGGGAAAAAGCATGCTCAAGCTTTTCGTATAAAAAATTCAGCACTATCAAAACAACTGCTACCGCCAGGTATACCACCGGCAGTTGTGTAATATCAAATTCATTAATAAAAAGCGTAAAGGCCACTATGTTTAAGAACGCATTGGCCAACCCCATAAAAAACTGAACAGTCAGCAGATCCAGCACCTGCCCGGACTCCGAGGTCTTTATATTGAGGGTGTTGTATAAACGCTGTTTCATAAAAAATAAATGTACAAAACAAGTTGATACAATAAATTGAAAATGTTTTGCTGAAGAGTGGTAAATCTATTCCGTAAGTTAGTAATACTTTTATAAAGCTGCTGTTATCTTTGTATCAATGCCTGTTTTTAAAAGATCAATTATCCTCTTATTCGCTGCTTCATTACTTCATACAAAATAATTCCATTGGCTACGGATACATTTAATGATTCAAAATCGCCGGTCATAGGTATTTGAAATTGTTCATCACATATTTTCATCAATGCCGGGTAAATACCCTGCTCTTCTCCTCCCAGTACGATGGCGCAGGGCTCTTTTAAATCAATATCAAATACTTTTTTGTCAGCAGTCATTTCACTTGCAAAAACCCTGATACCGTTTAAATGCAGTTCATCAACGGCTTTCATCAAGCTATTTACACGGCAGATGGCCAATTTTTCCAGCGCTCCTGCAGAAGTAAGAATCGCATCTTCATTTAATGCGCCCACACCCTTATCGGGAATGATGATAGCATGCACACCAAAACAAAAAGCGCTTCTTGCTATAGCACCAATGTTGCGGATGTCGGTAATGCTGTCGAGCATTACAAACAAGGGTGTTTCTCCTTTTTCTACAGTAAATGAAATTACATCCTGCAGGTTTTGGTATTGTATCTTACTGATCACTGCCACGCATCCTTCATGGTTGCTTACATTAAAACTATTTAGTTTTTCAACCGGCACTTTATTAATGGGCACCAGGCTTTTTTCAGCCAGTAGCCTGATGGTATCAATTACATCACCATGAACTGTTGCCTGCAGGTAAATTCTCTCCAGTTGCTTCCCTCCCTCCATCGCTGCAATTACTGCCTGCCTGCCGATAACCAGGGTGTTTTTCTTTGGACGCTGCTGTTGCCTGTTTCGAAAATCTTTCATACTGCAAATGTGTGGTTATTTGAGGAAATAAAAAACCATCCCGTTAAAAGGGATGGTTTTTGCTATAACTAAAGAAGGTAGTTATTTTATACCAAAAGCTTTTTTCACTTTACTTACATAGTCGAGTTTTTCCCATGTAAACAATTCAACTTTCAACTTTTTGGTTTTACCATCGGGGCTGGTAAATGTTTTTTCAACCACTTCATTTTTGCGGCCCATATGCCCGTAAGCAGCAGTTTCACTGTACATAGGTGTACGTAATTTTAAACGCTGCTCAATAAAGTAAGGACGCATATCGAAAACACTTTCTACGATCTTACTGATCTCGCCATCAGTCATACCCACTTTGGCAGTACCGTATGTATTTACGTTGATGCTGGTAGGTTTGGCAACACCGATAGCATAAGACACCTGCACCAGCACTTCACTGCAAAGACCTGCAGCCACTAAATTTTTCGCAATATGCCTGGTGGCATAAGCGGCACTGCGGTCAACCTTGCTGGGATCTTTACCACTGAAAGCACCACCACCATGTGCACCTTTACCACCATAAGTATCAACAATGATCTTACGGCCTGTTAACCCTGTATCACCGTGTGGTCCGCCAATAACAAACTTGCCGGTTGGATTGATATGGTACTTGATATTATCGTTAAACAGTTTTGCATACTGCTTATACTTGGTCTTTACCCTTGGGATAAGAATATTGATCACATCGCTTTTTATTTTAGCCAGCATCTTACCTTCAGCATCAAAGTCATCGTGCTGTGTAGAAATAACGATAGCGTCAATACGAACGGGTTTATTGTTATCATCATATTCCAGTGTCACCTGGCTTTTGGCATCCGGCCTCAGGTAAGGCATTTTTGAATTCTTCTCCCTGCGGATAACTGCAAGCTCAATAAGAAGGTTATGTGCCAGGTCCAAAGCCAATGGCATATAATGTTCAGTTTCGTTAGTGGCATAACCAAACATCATACCCTGGTCGCCGGCTCCCTGTTCTTCTTTCTTTGCTTTGTCAACTCCCTGGTTAATATCGCCGCTTTGTTCGTGAATGGCACTTAACACACCGCATGAACTGGCTTCAAACATATATTCACTTTTGGTGTAGCCGATCTTGCGGATAACACCACGTGCAATTTCCTGCACGTCTAAATAGGCCTTACTTTTCACTTCACCTGCCAACACCACCTGTCCTGTGGTAACCAGTGTTTCGCAGGCAACTTTACTGTTGGCATCGAAAGCCAGGAAGTTATCAATTAATGCATCGCTGATCTGGTCAGCCACTTTATCCGGGTGTCCTTCACTTACGGACTCTGATGTAAATAAATAAGGCATTGAGTAATTTTTTTTGAGGTGCAAAGATATGTGTGTGATATTAAAAAAACAAAGCCTTTGAGGTAATCAAAGGCTTTTTATAAACAATGTTGAAAAATTATATTCGTGAGTAAACCACCCTCATATACATTTTGTAATTGGCATTTGTGCCACTGCCCACCTGAACACGCCCATCTGCCAATTGGTTATTATAGGGTACGCCGTACTGGCCATACCGTATCCTTGATGGCGCAAACAGGCGGAAAGGGTAATTGTAAAGACCGTTGGTTACAATATGCTGCACATGCCTTGATACATTGAAAGTGTAGTAATACGAAGGTGCTGCGCCAACATATTTCCTTCTCAGAAAGCCTCCGAAATAAGCGTAGTCTACACCTCCGCTGGGGAAGAAGAATACAGAATCATCGGGATTGTAAAAAGCATTCGGGTTTACATCGAAGTAAACTGGTTTGTATTTGTTTGCCGAGGCTGGAGTATCTACAAGATCGAGATACAGGTAAGCAGGCGGCAGTAAGAAATTGTCAAGCGGGTCAGCCGTAGGGATTTGATCAATATAAATCTCTGCCCTGTGAATGATACTGTTGTTAAATGCAGTAAGCGCTGGTATATTAAGCGTTGCAAAAGTGCCCGGCTGCGACTGTATATACACAACATCAGAACCCGGTGAACTTACAGGAAAGCCTGACCGCTCCCGAACTAAATGGGTAGCTTGAGCAGATCTTCCAGAAGTGGTTCCCAATGAAAAAGGGAAGGCAGAATAAGAGGTATCCGCAAAACCCCTGTTTGTTTTCCGGTAATGAACTTCCAGCCTGGTTGCTGCATTGGTAAGATCCACGTAAAACAAACCATTTGCCTGGCCGCCCGTGGCAATTATGGCAAAGCCCTTTATCTTATCCCTGAAAGAAGAGTCATTCCTGTAAATACTGTTACCAGCGGCAGATGTATCCCTGTTTCCCAGCAATGTATTCTGGATAAAAGAACTATTGATATCTAATGGTATCCTTACCTGGTTAGTAATAGAATCTTTCCTGCTGCCTTTAAAATAAGTGATTTTTTTTACCTCGATAGGCCGGATGGTAACACTTCCCAACTGTGCTCCCAATCCCTGGTCAGGTAAAAAATCAAGCCCGTAAGACGAATCTTTAAAATTACTGGTAGCAGGATTTATTTCGTATACCGTTAATGTTTGAGGCAAAAGGGTATCTCCATAAAAAGTCTGGTACGAAAGACATAATACGGCAGAGTCAAAATGTGTAATGGTATCACCGGCACTACCAAAATAAAATGGATAAAATGGTGGTTTTAACTGCAGGTACATATCTGCATAGGTTTTACCAAACAAAGGATCATTTGTAATAGAACCCAGCACATGCAGATCAGAATAAACAACTTTTGTACTATCGTCAAAAATTCCTTGCGATGCCGTAATGTCCAATGTGTCTGCAAAGGTATTTACGTTGTCAACGGCAGGTATAAGATCGCTGCCCAATGTTGTTGTGTCTATTTTAGTACAGCCCCAGTTAAAGAAGATGACCGCTGCAACCAATGTTGAAGCCTTTAATAAATTTCTCAGCACAGATAGAAATTAAATGAATTGTAAATTACTTTTTAAACTATTTGGCAAGGTCGGCATATAGTTGCAAATAGTCTGTTAAATCAGTTTCTGCATTAAAAGGAAGCGTTTTCTTTCCTTTTATTTTGCTGAATTCTTCCAGTAATTTTTTCTCTGGTTTTGCAGCACCAAAGGTGATGGCATCAGCAAAAGAAGCGCCTCCCCTGAACATGGCGGTATTGTTGATGTCTTTAAAATGTTCCAGTTCTTTTTTGGTCACATTATCATTAATGGCAGCCAGTTTTAAAAAGTCTGCGCCTAATTTTTCTTTGAAGGTATTTTGTCCAATGGTATACACCACTTTACAATTATTAAAAACAGGTTCTTTTTTATAAGCTGCTTTAATAAACATTGGTATCAGTCCTGTCATCCAGCCGCTGCAGTGAATGATGTCTGGCGGCCATCCAAATTTCTTTACCGTTTCTAAAGCCCCTTTGCAAAACACTGCTGTCCTTAATCCATTGTCTTCATACCATTTATCACCCTCATCCGTAAAAACCGTTTTACGTTTAAAGAAATCTTCATTGTCCAGAAAATAAACCTGTAACCGGGCGTTTGGTAATGAGGCCACTTTTATCATCAACGGATAGTCATCACCTGCTACAGACACGTTAATACCCGAAAGGCGAACCACTTCATGCAGCCGGTGCCGTCTTTCATTGATTACGCCAAACCTTGGCATAATGCACCTGACTTCCATACCGGAATCGTTGGCCTTTACAGCCAGTTTATTTATTGTATCTGCAAACTCCGTAAGCTCAACATACGGGGACATTTCATTCGCAATAAATAAAATTCTTTTCTTTGTTGACATCTGTTATTTGGTTATGTGGTAAGTCAGGATTTTCTTTGGGTGTGCAAAAGTACGGTAATTTTCCGCAAAATTTAGTGTTCACCTGTATTTCATCTAAAATGCAAGCCTCTTATGATCGTATTTAAATACATACATGATATCAGTCATTATCTTCATTCCCTGCAACAGCAAGGTAAAAAGACGGGATTTGTACCCACCATGGGAGCGCTGCACCAGGGACATATTTCTTTGATTGAAAGTGCCCATACAAAATGTGATATAGTAATAAGCAGCATCTTTGTAAACCCCACCCAGTTCAACGATCCGGGGGATTTTGACAAATATCCCATCACGATTGAGAAAGATATTGACATGCTGGAAAAAGCCGGCTGCGATGTACTGTTTCTGCCGTCTGTAAAAGAAATGTACCCTGAAGGTTTGACAGATGGCAAACAATACGAACTGGGGTATCTTGAATTGGTGCTGGATGGAGCCTACCGCCCGGGGCATTTCCAGGGTGTGTGCAGGGTGGTGGAGAAACTCCTCCGCATTGTACACCCTGATAAAATGCTGCTGGGTCAAAAAGACTACCAGCAATGCATGGTACTTGCTAAAATGGTGGAAACAGAGCGCCTTAAAACCATCATCATCATTTGCCCAACAAAAAGAGAGGCTGACGGACTAGCTATGAGCAGCCGGAATGTAAGGCTTACAAATGCATTCAGAACAAAGGCACCGCTTATATACCAGTGCCTGCAGTCAATAAAAAAAGAAATAAAACCGGGTGATATTAGCCATGTTAAACAACAGGCTATCGAAAAACTGGTTGCGGCAGGTTTTAAACCAGATTATATAGAAGTGGCCAATGCCCAAACACTTGAATTGCTTCACACCTGGGATGGTAAAACAGCATTGGTTGCTTTGGCGGCGGTTTTTGCTGGCGAAGTAAGGCTGATCGACAATTTGGTTTTTTGATGAGCAACTGGTTTATCCGGGAAAAGGTTCTTTTACTGCAACAACCAACTTTAACCCAAATCAATTAATTTACATCCATGCAGGTTATATCAATTGCCACACCATTTAATATTGATATTGAATTTGAAGTAGCTGAATTTCACAAGCGGCTGCTGGCGTACCTTATTGATTTTGTAATACTGATCGTCTATTTATTTGCCATTGATAAAATCCTGCATATTGGGGTTGGCTCTGGCGAAAGTACGCTGGGCTTCCGGATACTCATCCTGCTGCTGCCTATGCTGGGATACACTATGCTAACAGAATTATTTCTTAATGGGCAAACATTGGGCAAAAAAATCATGAACATAAAAGTAGTGAGTCTTGACGGTGGCGAGCCTACATTGGGGCAAACGATGCTTCGTTGGTTCCTTCGTTTTTACGAATGGGGTTTTATCGTGTTCACTATTTTCTGGAGCAACCCTTTTTTTGGGGTAGCCTTCCTGTTTATGGGGGGAGTAGTATCAATTATCATTATGGTGGTGTCACCCAAAAGCCAGCGTCTCGGAGATATTGTAGCCGGCACCGTGGTGGTAAATACCAAAAGCGCCCTAACCGTTCATGACACCATATTTATGCAGGTAAATGAGCCGGATTATAAAGTTACGTTTCCACAGGTAATGAAACTAAGCGACCGGGACATCAATACAATTAAAAACGTATTAACACAGGCAAAAAAGACGAATAATTTCGAGATGTGCAACCGGGTGGCTTTTAAAGTACAGGATGTATTAAAAATTCCCAGCAGCATGTACGCCATGGAATTCCTGGAAAAAATAATGGAAGATTATAATTATTTAGCCACCAGGGAATAACATCACAGGTACTGGTTCTCTACCAGCCACTTCACTATCTTCTTTAAGGTGATCCAGTTTTTATCAACACCGGCAGATGCGGCAATTATTTTGTCACCGCTTGCAATGGACACTACCCTTTTCTGCGTATCCTTAACAGTAAACACTTCAACATTCTGAGCATTGTTTCCACCTGTGAAAGTCACTTTAGCAATCACAACCGTAGAAGGCAGTAAAAACTCATAGCTGTCCATCTCATTAAAAGATCCTGCCGGTTTAAAACTGCCTATCACTTTAGAATTTTGTGTTATGGTCCTGTCTTCTTTTAACTCGAGCGGCCAGGCCCTGTCTCTTGACACCATGGTATAGTCAGTTGCAATGCGTGGGCTGGCGCCTTTGCTGGCAATAAACTCTTTCACCTTATTATCCAGGGTACTATCGCCCTGAATGATACCACTGTTGCCGATCAGTTTTGCAAAAGATTTTTCCTGGCTCAGGGAAGACACTTTAAAAATGCCCACCTGGTTAGACACCAGGAAAGTAAGCCTGTAAAATAAATAGGTATTGTCGGTTTTATCCTGCTCAAATTCTGTAGCTACTGCAGCAATGATTAGCTTTTTGCCCGCCATGGAAAACACCTCAAATGATTTGGTTAATCCAAAGTTTTCTTTTTTCACTTCCACTTTTGCATACTCGTTTCCGTCTACTGTTATAAGACCTTTTTTATATTCCACGTCCTGCGCAAATGCAAAAGGGCTGAACAGGCAGAGTGTGATGGCAAGCAGGTTCTTTTTCATACTGTAATTTTTGAGAAAGATAGGCAAAATACAAGGAGAGATGTTACACATTCCTGTAAGGTACATCTATGTTATATTCAGCACAACGCTTCCGGATGCAGCTTCAACAACGCAGCCTGGTAGAAATCCCTCTTACTCAAACAGATCTCCCTGCAACTCATCCCCTTTCTTTTTCTCCCATTCCATTTCCACGCTCTTGCTGTACTCGGTTAATTTTGCACCCACAGCTTTCCACCCCATCACTTCCACCAATTTGGTTATTTTAAATTTAGCGCTTCGCACCATTTGGCCGCGGCCACTTTGCACATGCAATACCGGTTCTTCATCAGTGGTCACTGTTTCAAGCCTGTTGTCTTTTCCTTCTTTTATAAAAAAGAATTTGCTATGCAAGGTGGTTGTTTCAATTTTAAAGCGCTTGATGTTGTACTGCAATTTTTCATTGTCAAGATATACTGCTGTAATAATTTTTTCAGGATTGAATTTCTCCATCAACAATACTTTCTCCGGGTCAAAGCGCTGTGTAAGTTCCTGGTCTGTTATCTCATAATTACCATCATTATAAATTGTGAGCAACCTGTCTTCAGCTTCAAATTTACCCAGGTACTCCCCTTTTTCTTCTGTATTTAATCTTCCAAACTTATTATCAAACCACAACTTCTTGGCATCTAATGTTGATTTACCGGCTTCTTTAAACTTAACAGACTTGATGGGATATTTTGTAACGATATTACCTATACTGCTCCGGCCTTTTATTTCCTGTTCTTCAAAATAGAAATCAAATTCTTTTATCCTGGCACTACAGTTGGGACTCAAAACAATTTTTACTACTTCCGCTTCGCCGTTGGCATTGGCAGTAAAGTAATGTACTTTGTTTTTGTCTTCGCTTTTTGCAAGATTATATTCTTTGTCCCGGGTAACACCTGTAACATTAAAACGTTTGGCAAAACTGGTTCCGCTTTTACCATCCACGTAGATCATATTATAGGTAGTGCGTTCATCATTTTTTTGAAATACTGCCACATGAATGATGTCCTTTCCAATAAAAACTTTATCAGAAACTTTTACCACCTTCATGATTCCACCTTTTGTAAAAGCAATGATATCATCAAAATCAGACACTTCCGCCACCAGTTCATCCTTCTTTAATGAAGTTCCAATAAATCCATCAGCAGCATTCATGTACAATTTGGTATTCGCAATGGCCACATGTTTTACCTGTATGGTATCAAATTCCCTTATTTCTGTTTTACGTTCCCGTCCTTTGCCATATTTCTTTAGCAGATTTTCATAATATGCAATGGCGAAATCAACAAGATTTGCCAGGTCATGCTTTACCTGTTTGATATCTGCTTCCAGGCCTTTGATCTGTGCATTCAAATCATCAATATCCAGCTTATAAATACGACGAACGGGTTTTTCTGTAAGCTTAAGTATGTCCTCTCTTGTAATATCTCTTCTTAATTGCTTCTTAAAAGGCACAAATGCCTTGTCAATGGCCTCAATCACCTTTTCCCAGGTTTCATGTTTTTTCTCCAGTTCTTTGTAAATCTTTTCTTCAAAGAATATTTTTTCTAAAGAAGTATAATGCCATTTCTCCTGTAGTTCTGCCAGCTTTATTTCCAGTTCTTTTTTTAACAGGTCTTTGGTGTTATCGGCAGAAATTTTCAGCAACTGTGTTACGCCAAGAAATTGCGGTTTGTCATTTACAATTACACAGGCGTTGGGGGAAATACTTACTTCGCAATCTGTAAACGCATACAATGCATCAATAGTGATATCGGGGGATATACCTGCTGCCAGTTCGATGATAATTTCAACGTCGGCGGCGGTGTGATCCATTACTTTCTTAATCTTTATTTTTCCCTGGTCGTTTGCTTTAACTATACTTTCCATTAAAGTGGAAGTAGTAACGCCAAAGGGTACACTTTTTATTACCAGTGTCTTTTTATCCAGTTCTTCTATCAGCGCCCTCACCCTTATTTTACCACCCCGGCTGCCGTCATTGTAATTGGATACATCAACTGCACCACCTGTTTGAAAATCAGGTACGATCTCAAATTTTCTTCCCTTTAAATATTTGATAGATGCGTCAATTAATTCACAAAAATTATGAGGCAGAATTTTAGTTGCCAGCCCAACGGCGATACCTTCCGCTCCCTGCGCCAGCAGCAAAGGGAATTTCATCGGTAAGGTTACGGGTTCATTCTTACGGCCATCATAACTCAATGCCCAGTCGGTAGTTTTGGCATTGAAAGCCACTTCCAGTGCGAACTTGCTCAGCCTCGCTTCAATATACCGGGAAGCAGCGGCATCATCTCCCGTCCTTACATCGCCCCAGTTACCCTGTGTTTCTATCAGCAAATCTTTTTGCCCCAGGTTTACCAGCGCATCTCCAATACTCATATCACCATGCGGATGATATTGCATGGTTTGCCCAATGATGTTGGCCACTTTATTAAACCTGCCGTCATCCATTTCCTTCATGGCATGAAGGATACGGCGCTGCACAGGCTTTAAGCCATCTTCAACAGCAGGCACGGCCCTTTCCAGTATCACATAGCTGGCATAATCGAGGAACCAGGTTTTATACTGACCGTCGATGCCTGAATCCTTGTGGATGTATTCTTCTTTGTTTGCTTTTGCCATTCTGTTTCTTAGTATCTAATAGATTTCAAATAAAACGTCACAGGCTCCGTAGGAGCAAAATACCGTTAGCTAATATTCATAAAAGAGGCAGAAAGAGCTGCGTAGCAGCGATATGTTTCCTCCATTAAACCCTTTAATCTTCATAAAATTCAAACAAATATTTCGGTTCGTATTCAATCCCAAATTTTTCCAGGAATTCTATATATTCTTCCCTGAATGTTTTCTTTTTATGGTGTTCAGGCTGATTTAAAATATAATTCACCACATTTTGAGCCTGTGATTTTGAATATGAAAATGCGCCAAAACCCAGTTGCCATGCAAATTCATTTACAAATTTCTTCTCTTTTATAAACGAAGATGAATTTGATTTTATATCTCTTACCAAATCAGATATAGCAATATCCGGTTTAATGCTCACCAAAATATGTGTATGGTCGGGCATACAATAGATGGCGTAGAGTTTTTGCTTTTTTTCTCTTATTATACCTGCTATATACATTTGCAATTCTTCCCTGAAATTTTCCTTCACAAAATTTCTTCTGCCCTTCACCGCAAATACTATCTGTATGTATAACTGGGAATATGTATTGGGCATAGCGTTTGTTTTTTGTGCAATATTGGAACATTTC